>ERZ1370068.5479-contig-4504_pt1 | contig 110469 bp, 138 predicted proteins | sample MGYA00561227_ERZ1370068 | MGnify/ENA primary metagenome ERZ1370068 (study PRJEB38410, sample SAMEA6850437) | metagenome | study: Metagenomic assessment of the ecological functions of the soil: analysis of the soil microbiota associated with the...
TAGTTATGCATTGCTCGTAGATCACCAACCGGTTATTGGCGGGGAGTGGTCCGGGGCCGTCACTGTTTGGGGAAGCCAGCCGTCACTGGCTGTGGGTCGCAATTGCAGAGGCGACCATTCTCGAAGCGGATGACGACGCGGGGAGGCGGTCGTCGTCCGTGTAGGCGTGGCGGCAGACGGCCATGAGCAAGCGCCAGTCGATGGCAAAGGCCGTCGGATCATGCAGGATCTCGCCGGGCTGGCGGGTCTGGTGCGGATCGTGTCGTCCACCTCGAACCAGTAGTGATAGGGCCTGGCCGTCACGCAGACCGCAGTCGGCGGCAAGGGATCCGCCAGAGACCCGTCATCCCGGAGGGCGGGCGTCAGCGACCATGCGCCAGTTGATTGACGACGGCCGGCGGCCGCCGGGCTGAAATTGCCGATGACGAGGGCGGGCGTGCTGTGGCCGGCCGGGGTCGGGGCCGCCAGAGCACTGAAGTGGGTCGCCTTGCGATCGAGCAGGCCGCCCTACGCCCATGGCGCTCCTCCCGGCCCGCGCGCTAAGCCGCCCACTGACCTCGAGCGCGACGCAGACTGGAGAGTTCATCAGCAGCGGAGATCGCCGCCATCACGTTCGCCGCCGTTCCTGCTCGACCTCGACGGCGGCGAGCGGACTCCGCTGTCGTCGACGGGAACCCGGGTACGTCAACCCCGCCAACAGTCCATCTCCCAGAGTTAGACGCTGCGGCACTACCTGTCTGACCGCACCCATCCCGGAGGAATGAGATGCGCTGTCTCAAGTGCCACGCAGACAATCGCGACGGCATCAGCGTTCTGCGAGGAGTGTGGGGCAACGCTCGAACAGGCGTGTCCGGCATGCGGGACAATGCTGCCGCCGGGGCGCAAGTTCTGTGGCGGTGTGCGGGCGGTCCATCGAGGCCGGCCGGGCCGAGACCCCGCGCGTCTCCGTGAAGAGACGGCTAGTCAGGCGGCCTATCGGCCGACGAGACGCCCGCGGCGACGCCGAGCGCCGCCAGCTCACGGTCATGTTCTGTGATCTCGTGGGATCGATGGCGCTTATCGGCGGCCCTGGACCCCGAGGATCTGCGCGAGGTCCTGCACGCTCACCACGAGCTTTGCGCAACGCTCATCGGGCGCTATCGACGGTCACATTCGCCCAGTATCTGGGCGATGGCATCCTCGCGTACTTCGGCTATCCAATGGCCCACGAGGACGACGCGCAGCGCGCGCCGGTGCGGGCGGCGCTGCGGATCGTCCAGGAGCATGGCGATGCTGAACCACTCCGTCTCCGGAAAGAACGAGACGTGAGCCTCGCCGTGCGCCTCGGCATCCACACCGGCCTCGTGGTCATCGGAGAGATCGGTGAAGCAGGGAAGCACGAGAATCTCGCGCTCGGTGACACGCCGAACATCGCTGCGCGCGCCCAGGCAATCGCCGAGCCCGATACCGTCGTCATCACTGCCGCCACTCATCAGCTTGTCCGGGGCCTGTTCGACTGCCAGACCTCGGCTCTCACGCGTTGAAAGGTGTCGCGGCACCGCTCCGGTTGTATCGTCCTCGGCGATCGCGACGCCGCCGGCGGCCTGAAGCGGCGGAGACCGTGAACGTTTGGCCGCAGGTCGGACGAGAAGGAAGCGAGTTGGCGCTGCTCCTGGAGCGGTGGGAGCAGGTCAAGGACGGCGCCGCAGGTCGTTCTCTTGAACGGCGAGGCGGGAATCGGGAAATCGCGCCTGGCCCAGGCCGTGAGGGAGAAGGTCCTCGGCGATGGATGTCCGAAGATCGAGTATCGCTGCTCGGCGTACTATCAGAACAGCGCGCTCGTCATCGATCATCAGCCACCTTCACGGCTCTTTCGGTGCGACGAGTCCGACTCGCCGGAGACGAAGCTCGCCAAGATCGAGGACGGTCTCCCGGCCCTACCGGGCTTCCCTCGCCCGAGGCCATCCCGCTTCTGGCCTCCTTGTTGGGCGTCCCACTCCTCTGATCGCTACCCGTCCCTCAATCTCACTCCGCAGAGGCAAAAGCAGAAGACGTCGAGGTGCTTGTCGGCCTGACATCCTGGAGGAAGCCGAGCGTCACCCCGTGCTGTTCGTGGTCGAGGACCTGCACTGGGCGGACCCTCGACGGTGGATTTCTCGGCATCCTGGCCGAGCAGGCTCCCACGGCGCGAATATTCGTCGTCCTGACTTCCCGGCCTGACTTCACGCCATCCTGGCCCGTGCGCTCCCATCTCACGCACATCTTCCTCAGCCGCCTGAGCGACCGCCATGTGGAGGATCGCCAACCACGTGACCGGCGGCAAGGCGCTGCCCGCCGAAGTGTCTCCGGCAGGTGATGGCGAAGACGGATGGGGTGCCCCTCTTCGTCGAAGAACAGACCAAGATGGTGCTCGAATCGTGCTCCTGGTGGAGCGGAGATTCGGGATACCGACCAGTGGTCCCCTCCCTTGCTGGCGATCCCGGCCACCCTCCACGACTCCTTGATGGCGCGGCTCGATCGGCTCTCGAGTGTCCGCGGAGGTGGCCCAGCTCGCGGCCGTGCTGGGACGGAGTTCAGCTACCAGCTCCTCGAGGCGGTCGCCCTGTCTCGACGGCGCCGCGCTCGACCGGGCCCCTCGCGCTCCCTCGTGGAGGCCGGAGTTCCTCCTCCAGCGCGGCGTCCCGCCCCCACTCCTGCGAAACGTCTGCGCTCAACGCCGTGTGATCCAGGATGTGGCCTACCAATCATCGCTCAGAGAGCAAGCGGCAACTGCTCCATCGGCGGATCGCCCAGGTCCTCGACGAGCGACTCCCAGATGACAGCCCAGGAGCAACCTGAGTTCCATGCCCACCACTACACCGAAGGCGCAGCCTCCCCGCGCCTGCCATCGGTGCGTCACTTTGGGTGCGGGGCTGGCCAGCGCGCAGTGGAACGTTCCGCGAATGCCGAGGCGATCTGCCACCTGCGGTCATGCGCTCGATCTGTTGGAGCACGCAACCAGAAAGCCCCGAGCGCGCGCGGCAGGAGCTGGCGTGCAGATGCTGCTGGCGTCGGGCGCTCATGGCCAGCAGAGGCATGGCCGCCCCCGAGGTCGAGCAGGCCATACGCGCGGGCTCGCGAGCTGTGCGAGGCCGTCGGGCACAGCGATCAGCTCCCGCTGGCGCTCGGGGGACTGGGCACCTTCTATCTTGTGCGAGGGAACATCATACGGCCCTGGAGATCGGGGAACAATGCCTCGACGTCGCACAAGCGCATCTGGCGACCCCGGTCTCCTCCTGAAGGCCCATGCCGGCCAGGGACGGCGCTCGTCTTTCTCGGCGAGCCGGAGTCCGGTCGTGCCCATCTAGCGCGCGGGCTCCGCCTCCGAGGCGATGACGTCGCCCACCCTCAGACTTCGGGGACGAGACGCGGTGTCGGGGTGTCTGATCTTCGATGCGCGGGCCGCGTGTCTGCTCGGACGTCCGGATGAGGCACTGGCGAGCCTGGCCGCGGCGCGCGCGCTGGCCGCTGCAGCGGTCATCCGTTCAGCCTGGTGTTCACCCTCAGCTGGGCCGCCCGGCTCCACGAGTTCCAGGCGGGAAGAGCGGCTGTGCCGGGAGCAGGCGGAGATTGCGATCGGCCTGGCCGTCGAGTACGGCTTCACGCAATGGCGGGCGATCGCGACGATGCTCCGCGGCTCGGCGGTGGCGGCGGAGGGGCCGGGCCGACGAGGGGACTCGCTCACGCTTCGCGGGGCTCGCGGCGTGGCGCGCGATCGGGGCGGAGCTGCCTCGGCGCATGCTTCCTCGCGCTGCCTCGCCGAGGCCTACTGGCGGGTCGCGGGCGGGGCCGACGTGAGGGCCTGGCGACGGTCGTCGAGGGGCTATCGCTGGTCGAGCGCACCGGAGAGCGAATGTACGAGGGGCAGGCCGCATCGGCCCAGGAGAGAAGTTTGCTCGGCGCGCTTGAACCGGGGAGAGGCCCGGCCCCCGGCGTCGACCGACACCGCCAGCGCGTGCTTCCGTCGGGCGCTCTCGGAGGTGGCCCGTCGCCAGGGAGCCAGAGCCCTGGAGTCGAGGGCGGCCATGCGAGCTTGCGCCGGCTCCTCGAGCACGGACGAGACGGGCAAGGGCGGAAGCGCTGACGGGCGCTAGCTGAGTTTACGCGACGTTCAGACGTGGATTCGACACGCGCTTCGATCTGGGCGAGAGGCGAAGGCGCTGCTCGATTCGAGCCCTCCCTGACCGCCGCGCCGCTCATGCGTGGCCGCCCTTGATCTGACGCTTCCGGATCTCGCCCCAGGAACGCGTCCATGAAAGGCCCTGGACAGACATAGGGATGGCGTGCCGACACCAGGCCGCCATCGACGTGCGTATCGGCCAGCATGCGCCGAGGCTTCGTATCGTAGGCGAGGACGGCCCCGGCATTCTGGACGTCGTGCGCCGATGTTGTGGCTGGCAGGTCACCCGGCGTGCCACCGCGTCGGGCACCGGGGGTCAGCAGCCACAGGGCGTGGCAGATGGTCCCGACGACCGAGGTTGGGGCGGACCAGCGTGCCGTCCGGCGGCGAACTTTCGGCTGGCGGGGAACGTCTCGGCTTGCCCTCTTCGACGAACACCCTCGTACCGGAGCACGTCCATGGCGTACCCCCGACCAGCACCTAGCCGGCATACTTGGCCAAGCTCGACGCCGCGGATGTCGCGCCGGGTCACGGTGACCGGGTTCGAGGCCATCATTGTCCTTGAACGTCCGCGGCGCGCGCGCCGCCCCGGAGGTCGGTAAGACTCGAACCCTGACCGACACCCGTTGGCGGGAAAGTACATGCTGAAGGCACCGGGCTCGGTCGGATCGTAGATGGGATTCCACCAGGATCGGCGATCGTCTTCATTGGATCCTCCTTCTCCAGAGGGTCAAAGTGGCTGATCGACTGAAGATGATCTTGCTGGACCGGATGGCGCCGGCGTACCCAGCCAGCCGGATTTCGCCAGATCTCGCCCTGGCAAAGGTAGGGATGGATGTTCCGCGGCGGCACCTCCGGGGCGAACGCGAAGCGCAGCACCGAAGGCTTGGCGTTGCACTGTTGGGCCAATCAGGTACCTCGACGAGCGCATGTTCGAAGCTGTGGAAGGCATTCTTCCACGAGTGCTGCTTCAGGATAATGCGAGGTCGGGCTTCAGCGTCTTGGCATCGAGCCAGTGCCAGATCTCCTTGTGGTCATGGTCCACCATGTGGGTCATCCAGAACGGCCACGTCGTGGTGAGGTGAGATTGCGGCGTAATAGGGGTCGACGAGGCCCGCTGGTCGCGGCCACCTGGTCCAGCTCGGCGAGAATCCACCACTCCCTTGTCGCGGTCGAGGGTAGCCGTCGAGCTTCGGGCGGCGAGGCCCCACGCGCTCCTTCGTCGGGCAGTACGCCGCCTTGAGGGATCGCCGCCGCCCGCGGCTTGGCGAACTCAATCGAGCGCCGTGTCGCCGGTCGGCTTGCCGGATCTGGGTAGATCAGCCACATCGTCTTCACCGAATGGGCCGAAGTCGGTGTGGCCGAAGTTTCGCAGCTGCTGGGTCCGACGTCATTGGTGACCGCACCCCCAGAAACAGATTGTGTTCGGGCGTATAGAACTGGGCGAAATCATCAGGCACGGGCGATGCGCTTCAGGTCGGCCCAGCCCGGACGCTTCGATGCGGCTCTCGGCAGGGCATTGGCACGAGCCAGAGCGTGCCACCATAGAACCTGATCGAGTTGCGCCGCCAGCTCCTTCTGGTTGGGCTGATCGCCATCGGGCGACGCCTGCCTGACCCAGGCTTGACCGTGGCCGCAGCCCGGGCTCCAGTAGGTGCGGAAGATGTAGCTCGTGAGCGCCAGCCGAGGTCTCGCAGCACTTGCGCGTGTCCCGGGTCAGGTAGTAGTACATGCCCAGGCCCGACAGCCCGTACCGCCATGTCCTGGCTGGTCCGCTGCCAGCACCGCCGGCCCGAATTCCCGCTTGGCGCCGCCGGTCTTGCAGTACGTGTGCAGGCCCCGCCCAATGGGAACGCGATCTGAGAAAGCTGGCGCCGGACGAAAGTCGACGCTCCGTGGCCCAGCCGAGACACTCTGCGGTCGCCGGTCACGTGGAAGAGCGACGGCGCCGCCGGTGGCAGATCTGGCGGGACTTGGCACGCGCAGGTGTTCCCGATCAGAGCCAGACGATGCCCGGGATCAGCGGGTCCTTCAGTTCGGGGCAGGGCTTGGCCGCGTTTCATAGAGGGGAGCCGTTGTTGTTGCAACGGTAGGTAGGAGAAATCGCGCCCGGCGGCCGAGGCATCAGCACGTCGAAGCATCTCCCAAGAACGGCAGCAAGTCGTTGCGCATGTGCTCGATCCATTGCCGGCCGTCCGGCAGGGTCGGGCACTGCGGTGTAGAACGGCATCCTGCGCCCCGGCCAGGCCCCGGAGGGAGAAGCGAGACGGCCGAGGCGCAAGGGATCAGGGCGGCGGCACGGACGATCTTCGCAGCGGCCATCCCTCAGTACGCCTCACTGGTTCGGCCAGGGATCTGCTCGTAGCTATGGGTGTAGATCCTCGAGGATGTTGCCCGGCGATCTCGCGGTAGGTCATCCTTGGTACGGCTCGGTTCTCATAGAGCGAGCCAGATGCTGGCTCCGCTGCCTCCCGCCGGCCGCCACGACCTTCTTTGGCCAGCCCCTCGATGTCCGGATCGGTCACGCAGAAGTGGAAGACGCCGGTCTTCCAGTACTCGAAGTTGTTCTTTGCGCCGCACCGCGACTTCGGCTTGTTGAACTCGAACATCTCGCGATGGCCGGATGCCGTTGACGGTCGCCAGGTTGCGCGATGCGGAAGCTCTGGAAGCCCTTCCCGGAAGATGCGGCAGCAGAGCCGGCCGATCAGGCTCTTGTCCTCCCGGATCACGGTGGGCTTCATCAGGACATAAGCGCCAAGGATCTCCTGGTACCAGGCGACTGCCTTGTCGAGATCGGTGACGGTGATGCCGATGTGCGAGAACGCCCTGCGGGTACAAGACACGCTCCTTCGCGCTCGAGAGAATGCGCGTACGCTTCACGCGCAGGTAAGCGAGATGAACGGTGGGTTGAGACTAATCAAACCCCGAGGGTCAGGAGTCTTATAGCGCGCCGATCAACATGTCGTCGTCGTGCCGAGGCGCTCGGCATCCATGGCGCCGACCCTACGCTCGCGCGGCGCCGGCGTCAGCGTACGCGCCTTCGCCGGCTGGTAGCCGAGCGCGCGATTGAGCCAGCGCACCAGGGGCACGAGCAGCTCGAAGTCGCGGCACAGGCGATCGACCAGGCGCGGGCTCGTGACCACGCTCGGCTCGATCGAGGCCCGGGCCGTGAACGACTGGAGCTTCAGCCACTCGGCCGGCGGGATGATCGGGCGGAAACCCCGGGAACCCGGCGGAGCTTCGCCTCCTCGCTCAGGCCGTCGAATCGCCGCCGGAATCCCGGCGCGCTCGTGAGCCGCGCCAGAGCGGTGGGCTGGGCGGCGATCGCCTCGCGGATGCGCAGGAGCGCGGGCCGGGCCGGCATCCAGATGCCGCCGGCCATGAAGCAGGTGGTGGGGTCGATGTGAAAGTAGAATCCCGCTCCCCGCCCTCGCCCACGCGTGCCCACCTTGCGCCCGGCATCGCGGTGATAGAGCCAGGCGCCGGCGTTGGTCTTGTAGGGAGACTTGTTCCTGGAGAAGCGGACGTCGCGGTGGATCCGGAACATCGAGCGCTTGGGGTCGCCGACGATCTCGGGCGCGATGGAGCCCAGCTTGGCGTCGAGCGTCTCGACGAGCAGGCGCATCGGCTCCCGCACCTCCCGCTCGTAGACGTCACGGTTGGCCTCGAACCAGGCCTTCGCGTTGTTCCGCGCCAGATCTCGCAGGAACCGGAACGCGGCGGGTCGAAATCCGCCGAATGCCAGCCCATCGGATGGTCATGGCTTCCAGAACCCTTGCGATGGGATGCGGAACGCCCGGTTGAAGCGCGAGGATGCGTTCTCCCACGCGATGATCATCGTCAGCTCCGCGATGGTGTCGTCGTCGTAGTGCCGTTGCACGCGCGCGAACAGCTCGTCGTCGACGTCGCGGCGCGTGTCCGTGATCGCGTCGGCGTATTCGAGCGCCACCTTCTCCGCGTCGCTGAAGAGCGGGCTCTTCGCGTAGTCGTTGAGCGCCTCGATCTTCTCCGTCGAGACGCCGTTCCTGCTGCCCACGGCAGCATTGACGTCCTGTCAGAACTCGCAGCCGTTCCACGAGGCGACGCGACGGTTGAGCAGCGCCCTGAGCGTACCGGGCACGCGCCTCGTCTCTTGTTGGAGGGCGTGCAACATGCGTGGTCTTCCTTCCAGCATGGCCACCTCCAATCTGACATGGCCGCGATTCTAACGCTCAAAGACGGCCGACGAGCCGGTGCACACTGGATTGCATTACCTGAAGCGTCTCCACCGGGGAAATTAATGGTGTGAGCCCTTCCTGGCGGTGGAGCATCTGCAGCACGTCCAGGATCGAGTCCACGATGCGGCATGATGCCGAGGCCTCGGCTCGTCGAGCATCAGGGAAGCGCGGCCGCGACATGAGCGCGCGCGCGATCGAGAGCATCTGGCCTCGCTCGCCGCCCGACAGCGTGCCGGCCCGCTGGTCCACGCGCTGCCGCAGGCACGTGGGAAGAGCCCGAAGACGCGCTTCGAGCATCTCCCTGGCGGCGCCGATCGGTCGTGGTCGCGGAAGGCGTGCCGAGATGCAGGTTCTGGCGACGGAGAGGCGGCTGGAAGAGCCGGCGGCTCCTCGGGCACGAGCGCGATGCCGAGGTCGACGCGGTCCGGCGCCTCCGACGTCGTCGATGCGGCGGCCGTCGAACCAGATCCCGCCGCCCGGGGCGACAAGAGCCCGGCGCGATGGTCTTGAGTCGTGCGTGGTCTTGCCCGCGCCGTTGGCCCCGACCAGGGCCACCGCCTCGCCGGCCCGGGCACCTCGAGCGACACGCCCCTGCAGCGCGATTTCGACGCCCTGCAGCCGTGGGCCGCGGGCGTCGCGCACCGAGAGCATCACGCCGCTCGCCGGGGCCAGCGGGCCAGGGCTCCGCACGGTAGCGGTCGCCGAGGTAGGCGGTGATGACAGCGCTCGTCGCGCGCCACCTCGGCCGGCGGCCCTCGGTGAGCTTCTCGCCGTGGTCCAGCACGACCACGCGGTGCGAGAGCGGCATCACCACTCCATCACGTGCTCCACCACGCAGATGGCGAGGCCCATCTCGTCGTGGGATGCGGCGCACCAGCTCCACGCGGCGGTGGTCTCCGAACGAGCGTGAGCCCAGACATCGGCCTCGTCGAGCAGCGAGCAGGCTGAGGGCTCGGTGGCCAGCGCGCGCGCGTGATCTCGAGCCGCTTCTTGTCGAGCCAGCGTGAGGGCCGCCCATCACGTCCTCCTTCACCCGACCTCGCGCCGCCACCGGCGCCCGGCCCGCTGGTCGTCTGTGTGCAGTTCCGCCTCCAGCGCGAGTTCTTCATGGGCGCCCGGACGGTGAGCAGTGCGACGGCGCCGGCACCTTCGCGGCCTTCGCGAGGACCCGGCCAATGGCCGGCCGCGGCCGACTCTCGGATCTTCCTCGCGGCGTGCTGCGTCGCGCACGCGTTGCGGCTATCATGGCGGGGGCTCGGCGCGTTCGGGCCCGCGAGGCCCGCCGACCCGCATGCGAGGCCACGCCGCCGCACCCATTTCCGCGGTGATAGGAGGATGCCCGTGTCCGAGAATCTCGCCACTCCGAAGCTTCCGCCGGTGGACCCACTTCCGCTCACCGGCCTGCGCGTGCTGGACCTCACGCTGGCGCGCGCCGGGCCCACGTGCGTTCGCCATCTCGCGGACTGGGGCGCCGACATCATCCGCGTGGAGCCGCCCGGCAGCAACGAAGGCTTCGGCGGCGCGCGCGACGGGTTCGACTTCGTCAACCTGCACCGCAACAAGCGGTGCATCGCGCTCGATCTGAAGGATCCCGACGCCCATGCCGCCTTCCTCGCGCTGGTCAAGACGGCCGACGTGCTCGTCGAGAACATGCGCGTGCAGGTGAAGCACCGGCTGAAGGTTGCGTACGAGGACCTCAGACCGTTGAACCCGCGGCTCGTCTACGCGTCGATCTCCGGCTTCGGCCAGACGGGCCCGTACTCAAGCGCGGCGGCGTCGATCAGATCGCGCAGGGCATGGGCGGCCTCATGTCGATCACGGGAGAGCCGAACCGCGGGCCGATGCGCGTGGGCATCCCGATCGACGATCTCACGGCGGGCAATCTCCTCGCCTTTGGCGTCATGCTCGCGCTGTACGAGCGGAAGACGACGGGCGTGGGCCGGTTCGTGCACACCGAGCCTGCTGGAGGCGCAGGTCTTCATGCTGGACTTTCAGGCCAGCGCGCTACCTGATGGATGGCGAGGTCGCGGGACAGGCCGGCAACGACCATCCCGTGAACATCCCGATGGGCGTGTTTCCCACGTCCGACAAGCCCATCAACATCGCGGCCTCGTCGCCCAAGCTGTGGGAGGTGTTCTGCCGCGCCGCGGGAAGCCGGAATGGCTCGAGGTGCCGGAGTGGAAGACGCCGCAGGGGCGCAGCAAGGACCGCGCACGCGTGAACGCCGCGGTCTCCGAGGTGACGAGGACGAAGCCATCCGTCTACTGGATCGACAAGCTCGAGGAGGTCGGCATCCCGTGCGGACCGATCAACAACATCGCCGAGGTCTTCGCCGATCCGCAGGTGAAGCACCTCGGCATGGCCATGCCCATCCAGCACCGGCGCCGGGGCGCCACCCACATCGTGAGGCTCTCCGGTGAACCTCGAGTCGCTCAAGACGGGCGTGCGGCGCGACGTGCCGGATCTGGGCGAGCACTCTTCGGAGGTTCTCGCCGAGGCGGGGCTCACGGCGGAGCAGATCGCCAAGCTCCGCGCGAAGGGCGCCCTCGGCGGGACATGACGGGCCCCGGACGCGGCCGCCCTCGCGGGTCGAAGCGCGGCCTCGCCTTCTCGTCCAAACGGTTCGAGAAGCTCCCAGCGCTCCCAGTCGCGCGCGAGCGCGGACCGATGAGGCGATCGCGGTCGAGGAGTCCCGGCCGGATGTTCTATGGCTGGTGGATCGTGATCATCGGGTGCATCTTCGACGCGGTGAAGGGCGGCACGTACAACACCGGGCTCACGCTCTACTTTCTTCCGGTGCTCGAGGAGCTCCACCTCAGTCGCGCCGCGACCTCGCTGCCGTTCTCGCTCGCCAAGCTCGAGGCCGCACTCGGGAGGCCCGCTCGCCGGATACCTCGTCGACCGCTTCGACCTTCGGGTGATGTTGGCCGTCGGGGACCATCATGGCCGGCCTGGGGCTTCGTGCTCCTGTCTTTCACCCACAGCTACCTCGCCTTCGTGCTGGTCTTCGCCGGGCCCGTGACGACGGGCTTTCAGCTCGGCTTCAATCAAGCCACGCTGGCCGCGGTCAATCACTGGTTTCGCCGCAAGCGCGGCCTCGCGATGTCGATCGTCCAGACCGGGCAGTCCATCGGGGGTGTCGTGATCGTTCCCCTCGTCGCGCTCGTCGTCCTGACCTTGGGGTGGCGCGCGGCAGCGTTCTGGTCCGGCGTCGTCGTTCTGCTGCTCCTCCCCCTCGTCTGCCTCATGCGCGGCTCGCCAGAGAGCATGGGGCTGGTGCCCGACGGCGAGCGCGGAGCGTCGCCGGCGGCCCTCGGACGTCTGCCGCCGCCCGCGGAACCGCACGAGTTCACGGCCCGCGAGGCGTTGCGGTCGCCGGCCTTCTGGCTGCTCGCGGCGTTCCACGGGCTGCGCAACGTTCCCTACAGCGGGGTCACCGTGCACTTCGTCCCCCTCCTGGTCTGGAAGGGCCTGGACGAGCCGAAAGCCGCGTTCATCGTCGGCCTCACGGCCCTCTGCACCGTCATCGTGCGACCGCTGACGGGATGGATCGGCGACCGGCGGTCCAAGCAGACGATCGGCGCCGCCGGCGTCTTCCTGGGGGCCATCGGCCTCGCCGTGCTCGCATACGGCAGCGGGGCGATGTGGGCGCTGGTACTCTTCGCCATCCTGTTTTCGTTCGGCGACGGAATCAACTCGGTGACGTGGGCGCTGGTCGGGGACTACTTCGGCCGTCGGCATTTCGCCACCATCCGCGGCTGGATCAGCATGCTCCAGAGCGTGGCCTCCATCCCGGGTGCGGTGTTCACCGGCTGGGTCTACGACCGGACGGAGAGCTACACGTACGCGCTGCTCCCGTTCGTCGTCGCCTACGGACTGGCCGGGCTGATCCTGTGTCTGGCTGCCCGCGCCCGAACGACCGGCGCGTGCCCGCGGTCCGCGTCGCGTCCTAGGAATTCCACCGCGCCAAGGAAACCAGAGGAGTGCGTTCGATGCCGATCGATCCGAGCCGCGAGAGCTGGAAGCCGGGGATGAGCTGGGAACGGGCCATCGCCGACATCGAATACATCAGGGGCCTGGCAGAGGAGATGGGCGGAGCCGAGCGCATCGCCCGACAGCACGCCGGTGGCCGCTCGACGGTTCGGGAACGCATCGCCGCCTTCCTCGACCCCGGCAGCTTCGTCGAGGCCGGCCCGCTGGTCGGCGCGGCCACCTACGACGAGGACGGCAACCTCCGGAGCTTCACTCCGGGTGCGTACGTGATGGGCCTGGGCGAGATCGGCGGGCGGCCCATCGCGATCGGCGGCGACGACTTCACCATCTCCGGTGGCAGCCCCCACGACGTGCACAAGCGACCCCGCGACTTCATCCACCCGCTGGCCATCCAGTACGGCCTGCCCTGCGTGCAACTGGTCGAGGGCGTGGGCCACAGCTCCAAGTCCGACGAGGCATCGGGCCACATGGGCCTGCCCTCGGGCGATCTGTGGTGGCAGATGGTGGAGATGCTGCAGAAGGTGCCCGTCGCGTCCGCCGTGCTCGGCGCCGTGGCCGGCTGGCCGGCGGCGCTGGCGATCATGTCGCACTTCACCGTGATGGTGAAGGGCCAGAGCCAGATCTTCCCGTCGGGCCCGCCGGTGGTGCGGCGCGCGATCGGCGAGACGCTCGACAAGGAGGCGCTGGGCGGCTCGCAGATGCACGTCCACGAGTCAGGTCAGATCGACAACGAGGCCGAGACCGAGCAGGAGGCCTTCAGCCAGATCAAGCAGTTCCTCTCGTACCTGCCCAACACCACGAGCGACGTGGCGCCCCGGATGGACACCGGCGACCGGCCCGACCGCCGGCCCGAGGAGCTGTTGAACATCATCCCGGCCAACCGGCGTCAGGGCTACGACGCCCGAAAGCTGATCCGCCTGGTGGTGGACAACGGCGAGTTCTTCGAGATGCGTCGCCACTGGGCCGGCGCGATCATCACCGGCTTCGCCCGGCTCGACGGCTACAGCGTCGGGGTGATCGGCAGCGACCCGATGAAGCTGGCCGGGGCAATGGACGGCAACGGGGCCGACAAGTACACGCACTTCGTCGATCTGTGCGATGCGTTCAACCTGCCGGTGGTGATCTTCCTCGACATGCCCGGCTTCATGCTGGGCTCGGCGGCCGAGCGGAAGGCCACCATGCGCCGGGGGTGCGGGCGCTCATCGCCAGCGCCGAGTCCCAGGTGCCCAAGGTCGAGTTCAACGTGCGCAAGTCCTACGGCGTGGCGGCCGATGCGCCCAACAGTCTGGGCCACCCCACGGCCTGAACCTGCGCTTCGGCTGGCCCGCCGGCGAATGGGGCGGCATCCCCATCGAGGGGCGTGGCCGCGGCCTACCGTCGCGAGATCGCGGCGGCCCGCGATCCCGACGCGCACCGCGAGATGATCGAGCAACGACTGCTGCGCCTCCGCTCGCCGTTCAGGGCAGCCCACCAGGGCGACGTGGTCGACCTGATCGATCCCCGCGAGACCCGCCGACTGGCCTGCACGTTCGTCAAGCTCGCCCAGCCCATGCTGGCCAAGCTGGCTCAGCGCCCGAAACGAGCCGTCCGGCCGTGAGCTAGTCGCCGAGGCGGGTCGCCAGCACCGCCGCAGGCCGCTGACCCACGGCCAATGGCGCCCGTCCGCGGCGTCAGGCGCGCGCGCCGTAGACGGGGGTGAGCGATCCCGCGAATGCGGGATCGTCCCCGCGCGCGGCGACGAAGAACAGCCGCTGGAGCGTTCTCGTGATCGGACCCGGCGTGCCGTCGCCCACCGGCAGGCGATCGACCGGCAATGACCGGCGTGACCTCCTCCGCCGAGCCGCAGATCAGGATCTCGTCGCACACGTAGAGCTCGGTGCGATCGATCGAGCGCTCGACGGCCGGCCGGCCGTACTCGCGCGCGTAGAGCTCGAGCACGGACCGCCGCGTGATCGACTCCAGCACGCCGTCGGTCGACCGGCGGCACGACGAGCTGGCCATCGCGCACCATCATCAGGGCGGCGCCCGTCGCCTCCGCGACCTTCCCCGCCTGCGTCAGCAGGATCGCGTCGTCGAATCCGTTCTCGCGCGCCTCGACGGCGGCCAGCCGGTTGTTCTGGTAGTTCGCCCCGGCCTTGACCCGCGCGGGCACCACGTCGTCCGGCGATGCGGCGCCACGTCGCCACGCCCATCGCGAGCCCGCGCTCGAGCTTGGCGTCGTGCGGTCGCGGGCCGCCGAGGATGAACGCGCCGGTGTCGATCTCGTCGGGCCGATACGACTTCACGCCGCCGGAGCCGCCGTCGCCGAAGTAGGCGACCAGGCGGAAGTGCACGTCATCGTGGAAGTCGTTGGCCCGGAGCCACTCGACGACGGCCACCCGCAGGTCGTCGAGCGAATACGGCAGCTGCATCCGCATCACTTTCATGCTGTGGCCGAGTCGCTTCAGGTGCTCGTCGAGCTTCCAGACGTAGAGGTCCCGCTTCGCGGGATTCCAGTACGCGCGCAGGCCCTCGTAGACGTTGGCGCCGCGCAGGACGGTCAACGTGAAGACGCTGAGCGTCGCCTCCTCGGGATTCACGATCTTGCCGTCCAGCCAGACCTTGAAGTGCGTGTAGCGGGCCATGTCCGCCCTCCCATTTCGGTTGTCTGAGCGCACCACCGTGGCCGAGAATAGCATCGGGACAGCGGCGCGCCCAGGGACAGAAGGCCCATGAGCGACAACGGCGAGATCGCGATCGACCCGACTCCCACATCGTCGAGCGGGGCACTCCCGGGTGCAAGGCGGTGCACTGCGCCGCGCCGAGCACGGGAGCTGGTCAGCCAGGGTGGGCTGAGCGCTCGACTGTGCCGTGGCCGTGCGCTCACCGCCGGCGACCGCCGCCAGCGCGATAGGCAGGCCCAACGCGATCCCCTTCCGTCCGCCGCCGCGCGTGAGACCGAGGCCGCCGCCTACCACGGCAGCCAAGTGCCCGGCCGCCGTGCGGCTGCGCCGCTACGATCGAGCAGTGGCCTCGTGCGGCACGGGGCGCCGACCGGAGACGTAGCGCACGCCGTCGGCGTCCGTGTGCTCCTCGTGCACGGTCCCGGCGGGGACGCTGCAGGAATCGCCCGGTCCATAGGTGACGCGGTCCTTGCCGAAGACGAGCGTGATGGACCCATCCAGCACGAGCACGCGCGCATCGAACCCGTGGGCGTGCGCCTCGCGGTGCTCGTTGGGCTTGATCTCGCCCTCGCGAACCTCATAGCCCTCCCGGCGAAGGTCGGCTTCGAACTCGGCTCTGGTCATGACGTTCCCCCTTGTTTCGGCGTCGAGTCGCTCAACCGCGGCTCCATCTGTCGCTCGCCCGATGCTAGTCGATTCTGGAATGGAAGAAAAGTCTCTACGCTGGCAACACGGGTGCCGGGCTGGTGGCGTCTTGACACTGAGGCCGCCGCTCGCAACGCATCCGCTGACCGCCTCGCCTGTCAACGCGCGGCTCACGCGATGAACACGGCGCCCCAATTGGCGACTGGCTGGCTTGTCGCATGGCCGGTTCGGCTGGACGGCCACCGTGGACGAGCACGTCAACCTCGTGCGCCGGCGATCGCCGCGCTGAGACGGGGCGTGGTGAGTTCCCGCGCGCTACATCCCGAGGTACGCCCGCCGCACCAGGTCGCTGTCGAGCAGGCGTCTGGCTCGTGCCCTCGGCCACGATGCGGCCGGTCTGGAGCACGTAGCCGCGCTCGGCCGCCGCGAGCGCGGCGGGCACGTTCTGCTCCACCAGGAGCACGGTGAGCCCTTCCTGGCGGTGGAGCATCTGCAGCACGTCCAGGATCGAGTCCACGATGCGCGGCATGATGCCGAGGCTCGGCTCGTCGAGCATCAGGAAGCGCGGCCGCGACATGAGGGCGCGCGCGATCGAGAGCATCTGGCCCTCGCCGCCCGACAGCGTGCCGGCCCGCTGGTCCACGCGCTGCCGCAGCACCGGGAAGAGGCCGAAGACGCGCTCGAGCATCTCCTGGCGGCGCTTCGGGTCGCGGTCGCGGAAGGTGCCGAGGCGCAGGTTCTCGGCGACGGAGAGGCGGCTGAAGAGCCGGCGGCCCTCGGGCACGAGCGCGATGCCCAGGTCCGACGCGGTCCGGCGCCTCGACGTCGTCGATGCGGCGGCCGTCGAACCAGATCTCGCCGCTCCGGGGCGACAGGAGCCCGGCGATGGTCTTGAGCAGCGTGGTCTTGCCCGCGCCGTTGGCCCCGACCAGGGCCACCGCCTCGCCGGCCCGCACCTCGAGCGACACGCCCTGCAGCGCGACCACGCCCGTGCCGTAGGCCACGTGAGCGTCGCGCACCGAGAGCATCACGCCGCTCGCCGGAGCCGCCGGGCTAGGTTCTGGCACGATAGCGATCGCCCGAGGTAGGCGGTGATGACGCGCTCGTCGCGCGCCACCTCGGCCGGCGGCCCCTCGGTGAGCTTCTCGCCGTGGTCCAGCACGACCACGCGGTGCGAGAGCGGCATCACCACTTCCATCACGTGCTCCACCACGCAGATGGCGAGGCCCATCTCGGCGTGGATGCGGCGCACCAGCTCCACCGCGGCGGTGGTCTCGAACGGCGTGAGCCCCGACATGGCCTCGTCGAGCAGCAGCAGGCGCGGGCTCGTGGCCAGCGCGCGCGTGATCTCGAGCCGCTTCTTGTCGGCCAGGCGTGAGGGCCGCCGCCATCACGTCCTCCTTGCCGGCGAGCCCGGTGAAGGCCAGCAGCTCGAGCGCGCGGGTCCGCGCCGGGCCGATCCAGTTCGTGCGCCGCAGGGCGCCGCAGATCACGTTCTCCAGCACCGTCATGCGCCCGAAGCTCCGCACCACCTGCCAGGTGCGCGCGATGCCGAGGCGGCAGACGCGCTCGGGACGCGCGTGGGAGATGTCGGTGCCGTCGAGCACGATCCGCCCCTCGTCGGGGTGGAGCGCGCCGCTGATGCAGTTGAAGAGCGTGGTCTTGCCGGCGCCGTTGGGTCCGATCAGGCCCACGATCTCCCGCGGCTCGATCGCGAGCGAGACGTCGCGGTTGGCCACGAGCCCGCCGAAGCGCTTGGTGCAGCCCTCGATCTGCAGCAGCGGCGCCATCGCGTCAGCCCTTCGCCGGCTCGGCCGGCGCGCGGCCGGAGAGGCGGGCCGCCCAGCGGGCCCACGGCAGCGACAGCAGCCCATTGGGTCGCCAGCCCGCGATCAGCATGATCACCGCGCCGTAGATGATGAGGTCGATGCCGCGGCCGGCCAGCGGGCCCGCGCCGAGCGTGGCGGTCATGAGCTGCGAGATCGGGATCAGGATGAGCGCGCCCAGCACCGGTCCCCACAGCCGCCCGAGACCGCCCACCACCGCCGCCATCATGGGCAGGATGTTCCAGTTCACCTCGAGCACCTGGTCCGGGAAGACGGCGAGCGCCCAGAACCCGTAGAGCGTGCCGCCGGCCGCGAAGATCGCGGCCATGAGGCAGCGGGCGATCACCTTGTAGAGCCGGCTGTCGATGCCGATGGCCTCGGCGCCGTCCTGGTCGTCGCGCACCGCGCGGAAGTAGAAGCCGAGCTTCGAGCGCTCGACCGCGCGGGCGCCGAGCAGCGTGACCGCGAAGAGCAGGAGCGACAGGTAGTAGAAGCCGAGCCCCTTGCCGCGCCCGGGAACTCCATCGTGAGCATGCCGTGCACGAAGCTGCCGCCGGCGGCCACCGGGATGAAGAGGCCCTGGCTGCCGTTGATGAACTGCCAGGTGGCGCCGATGGGCTGCGCGATCATCCACATCGCCACGGTGGCGATCGCGAAGTAGTGGCCGCGCAGCCGCGTGACCGGGTAGGTGAGCGCGGCGCAGAGCACCACCGACGACGACCACCGCGCCGACCAGGGCGAGCCAGGCGTTCCAGCCGAGATGGATGGACAGGAGCGCGGCGGTGTAGGCGCCGATCGCGAAGAAGATGCTCGGGCCCGAAGTCGAACTGGCCCGCCCAGCCGCCGATGATGTTCCAGCCGATGCCGAGCATGGCGTTGAGCAGCACCAGGAAGCCCACGGTCTCGTAGTAGATCTGGCCGCTGCGCTCGAAGGGAATCGGGTAGAGCAGGGCCGCGACGGTGGCGCCAGCCCAGGCCACCTGCTGGCCGCGGCCGGCGCGGGCTGGCGGACTAGAAGCGGCCAAATAGCCCCTGGGGCCGGAACAGGCCGATCAGGATGTACGACCCGAAGACGAAGGCGTCCTTGAAGGCGGGCGGCAGATAGGCGGCGGTCACGCTCTGGACCACGCCGACCAGCAGCGCGGCGAGCAGCGTGCCCATGATGCTGCCGAAGCCGCCGAGGGCCACGATGGCGTAGGCCAGCACGGTGAAGGAGAGACCGGCCTGCGGGTACACCGAGAAGAAGTTGGCGAGGATGACGCCGGCGATCGCCACCAGCGCCGTGCCCAGGCCCCAGGCCACCGCGTACATGCGCTGGGGCCGGATGCCGACCAGCATCGCCGCGTCGCGGTCCTCGGATGTCGCCTGGAGCGCCAGGCCGAAGTCGGTGCGGTCGATCAGGAGGTAGAGGAGCCAGGAACAGGGCCAGCGCGATGAGGCCGCCGACCAGCAGCGGCACGCCGATGCGAACGCCGCCGAGCGTGATGTTGACGCCGCTCAGGCCGGTCAGCCAGCTCTTGCTGACGAAGCGGTAGTCGCTCGTGAAGAGCGCCACCACGCCGTTCTGGACGAAGAAGAAGAGGCCGACGGTGGCGAAGATCTGGGTGAAGACCTCGCCGCGCTGCACCCGCTGCATGAGCAGGCGATAGACGAGCACGCCCCGGCCGTACATGAGCACCGCGATCGGGACCATGGAGATGAGCGGGTCCCAGCCGAGCGCCACGCTCAGTCCCCACGCCCCGAACATGCCGAGCATCATGAACTCGCCGTGGGCGAAGTTGATCATCTCCATCAGGCCCCAGATGATGGCGAGCCCGACCGCGACGAGCGCGTAGAGCAGGCCCATCTGGAGCCCGTCGGCCACGGCCTGGAGGAAGAGGGCCACGGGCGCGCGTTACTTCTTGCTGCGGCTCTCGCGCTCCTGCCAGCTCGGGGACGGGAAGATCGGCTTGAAGCCGGACTGGGCCGCCAGGTTCCAGGGCCAGATCGTGTGCTTCTCGTCGTCCCAGCCGACCTGCGTCACCACGCCGCTGGCCAGCTCGTTCTGGCGGTTGGCGTCGAACTTGATGCCCTTGTAGTCGATGATCATCACGTCGGGCGCCATGTTGGTTTCGTTCGCCGCCTTGGCCAGCGCCGCCGGCTCCACCGACTTCGCGCGGTTGATCGTGTCGGCCATCCACAGCAGGCCGGTGATCTCGCGCATGGCCAGCTCGCCCATGTCCTGACCGCGGCTGTACTTCTTGTAGATCTCGTTGACCTTCTTCCACGACGGCTTCTTGCTGGCGAGATCGATGGCCGTCGGATCGCGGCCGAGCCAGCCGACGGCGCCGTTGGTCGCCTTCTGCGCGTTCAGCCACGTCTGGTCGGAGTAGGAGCCGTTGCTGGTGGCGACCACCTTCGGCATGAAGCCCGAGCGCTTGGCGTCGGCCTGGAAGACCGTGGTCTCCGCCGGGTACTGGACCATGAAGAGGATGTCCGGGTTGGCCGCCTGCAGCCGCTGCACCTCGGAGGCCAGCGTGGTGGCGCCGGTCTTGGTGGTGAGGTCGGCGACGATCTTGTAGCCGCCCTTCTCGGCCAGGTCGAGCGCGATCTTCCGGTTGTCCTGGCAGAAGAGGTTGTCGCAGGTGAAGAGCGCGATGCGTCTTGAGGTCGGAGGGCCCGCCGTTGGCCGGCCACTCCTTGAGGAACTGGAACACGCTCGCCACCATGGTGCGGTCGTTGGGCCCGGTGCGATAGAACCACTTGAAGCCCTTCTCGGTGAGCGTGGGCGAGGCGCAGGGGTGGCAGCTCATCGGGATGCCGTAGCTGTCCACGAGCGGCTGGATGATCGAGGTGTTGCCGCTCGTGCCCTCGCCGTTGAGCCAGTGGACCTTGTTCACGGTGATGAGCTGCTCGGCCGAGCGTCCGGGCCTGGTCGCCGCGGCTCTGGTCGTCGCGCACGACCAGGGTCATCTTGGCGCCGCCGAGACCCGGAAAGCCCTTGCCGGGGCCGAGCGGCACCTGCAGATCCGGGTAGTCGTTGTTGACGATGTCCTCCACGGTCTGCCCGGCCCAGAGATACTGCTGGCCCAGGCTCGCGAAGTTGCCGGTGAGCGGAAGCAGCTCGCCGATGAGCACCTCGGTGACGGGGCCGGCGGCCCGGACTCCCGGAGTCCACTGAACCGCGATGCACGACAGCGCGGCGACGACGGCGATGAGGCGGAGAATCCGCATACGGGCCTCCTTTGGGGCGCGGGTTGCGGCAGAGTCTAGCGCAGGCGCCGCGCGGTGTCACTAACCGAAGCCCTCTCCCCGCCCTCAGGGCCCGGCCAGGCCTCAGGGCGCGGTTTCGACGCCGGTCAGGAAGCGCCGGGGTGCAGGGACAGGAGGCTCGGCGCGAGGTCCTCGTAGCGGTTCACGATCGTCCCGCCGCTCTGGCGGATGAAGTACTCGACCTGCAGGTTGATGACGCCGCCCTCGTTGTCGGCGCTCACGCGGGAGTCCCCCGGTAGCCGACGATCAGCTTTCCGCGCGCGAACGCGTAGCCGATCTCCGCCGCGGTGCCGCTGTCGACGTCGGCGCCGTCGAGGATGGCGACGAGGCCCCGCGCGCCGTCGATCGCCGCGCGGTTGTTGGCGCCGATCTCCTCGTTGAGCTGTCGCCACGCGTCCCGCCGGTCCGGCCCTGCGGCATCGCCTGGACCGCCGCGATCTTCCGCGCATCGGTCAGCGTCCACGGATCGGCGACGTCGTAGCCGAGGCCGCTCACGAAGGGGACGAGGACGGAGGTGTAGAAGTGGCGCCCGGCCTCGGAAAATCCCAGGGGCCCTGCAATGTAGATCCGCGGCTTGCCGCTCATGAACGGATGCAGCAGCATAGCCGAATCGGGCCACGCCGTGACAGGGGACCTCGGGTATCATCGCGGCACATCGGAGGTGCCGACCATGACCGACCCGCGGAGACTCATCGCTGCCGTCCTGGCGCTCACCCTGACGGCCGTGGCCGGCCGCGCCACCGCCCAGGAGCTCGCCCCGGCCATCGTGTTCGACATGGGCGGCAAGTTCGACAAGTCCTTCAACGAGGCGGCCTACAACGGGGCCGAGCGCTTCAAGAAGGAGACGGGCATCGCGTATCGCGAGTTCGAGGTCACCGCGGAGGCCCAGCGCGAGCAGGCGCTGCGCAACATGGCGCGGCGTGGCTCGCAGATCGTCGTGGGCATCGGCTTCTCCCAGGCCAGCGGCATGGAGAAGGTGGCCAAGGAGTTCCCCGCCGTCAAGTTCGCCATCGTCGACGCGGTCGTGGACCTGCCCAATGTCCAGTCGATCGTGTTCAAGGAGCACGAGGGCTCGTTCCTGGTCGGGATGGCGGCGGCCATGGCCTCGAAGACGGGCAAGGTCGGGTTCGTCGGGGGCATGGACATCCCGCTGATCCGCAAGTTCGCCCTCGGCTACGAGGAGGGCGCCAGGTACGTCAATCCGAAGATCGAGGTCTTCCAGAACATGACGGGGACGACGCCGGCCGCGTGGAACGACCCGACGCGGGGCGGCGAGCTGGCCCGGAGCCAGTTCGACCGCGGCGCCGACGTCGTCTACGCCGCCGCCGGGGCCACCGGGCTCGGCGTGCTCCAGGCCGCCAAGGACAAGGGGCGGCTCGCCATCGGGGTCGACTCCAACCAGAACCACATTCAGCCCGGCTCGGTCCTGACCTCGATGGTCAAGCGCGTCGACCTCGCCGTCTTCGAGGCCTTCAAGACCGCGAAGGACGGGACGTGGAAGTCCGGCGTGCGCAATCTCGGCGTCGCCGAGGGCGGCGTCGGCTACTCGCTGGACCAGTACAACCGCGGCCTGATCACGCCGGAGATGGAGCGCCGCCTCGGGCAGGCCCGCGCCGACATCGTGGCCGGCAAGATCAAGGTCACCGACTACATGGCGAAGTGATCCGGGTGCCGATTGCGGCCCCGGTCATCGAGCTGCGGGGCATCGACAAGTGGTTCGGCGATGTCCACGCCAACCGCGACCTGTCGCTGATCGTTCGCGAGGGACGGTCCACGGCCTCGTGGGCGAGAACGGCGCCGGCAAGTCGACGCTGATGGGCATCCTGTACGGCTATCACCGCCCCGACCGCGGCGAGATCCTGATGCGAGGCCGGCCGGCGGCGATCCGCAGCCCCCACGACGCCCTGTCGCTCGGGATCGGCATGGTGCATCAGCACTTCATGCTGGTGGAGCCGTTCACGGTCCTGGAAAACGTCGTCCTCGGCGCCGAGGGGGCTTCGGTCTCGGCGCGGGGCTGGCGCGCGCCCGCGCCGAGCTCGAGCGCCTGGGCCGGGAGTACCACCTCGAGGTCGACCCCGACGCGCGCGTCGCCGATCTCGGCGTGGGCCAGCGCCAGCGCGTGGAGATCTTGAAGGCGCTCTACCGGGGCGCCGACCTCCTGATCCTCGACGAGCCGACCGCCGTCCTCACACCCCAGGAGGCCGACCACCTCTTTCGCATCCTGAGGCCCTGCGGGCGAGGGCAAGAGCGTGGTGCTCGTCACGCACAAGCTGCGCGAGATCGGCGACGTCACCGACGTCGTCACCGTGATGCGCCAGGGCCGGATCGTCGCGACGCTGCCCACGGCCGAGACGACGCCCGAGCAGCTCGCCGAGCTGATGGTCGGCCGCAAGGTGAATCTGCGCGTGGACAAGGCGCCGGCCCAGCCGGGCGAGGCGGTGCTGGACGTGGCGGACCTCGTGGTCGAGGACCGCATTCGGAGTCGAGCGCGTCAAGGGTGTCGGCTTTGCGGTGCGGCGGGGAAATCGTCGGCGTGGCCGGGGTGGCGGGGAATGGCCAGTCCGAGCTTCTGGAAGCGCTCGCGGGCATCCGCCCCGTGAAATCGGGGCAGATCCGCTGGAAGGGCCGGGACCTCGCCGATGCGCGGGCCGCCCTCGCCCCGGGGCATGCGGCGGCTCGGGCTCGGCCACGTGCCCGAGGATCGCCACCGCATGGGGCTCATCATGCCGTTCGCCGCGCGGGAGAGCGCCATCCTCGGCTATCACGACGAGGCGACGTACAACGGCGCGATCCGGCTCCGCCGATCGGCGGTGGCCAAGAGCTTCCGGCGCCAGGCCGCCGACTACGACATCCGGCCGCGGAACGGAGCCCGCCACACCTCGGCCTTCTCGGGCGGCAATCAGCAGAAGATCGTGCTGGCCCGCGAGCTGGACCGGAGCCCGGACCTCCTCCTGGTCGGGCAGCCCACACGGGGCGTCGACATCGGCGCCATCGAGTTCATCCACCGGCGCCTGGTGGCGCTCAGGGACGCCGGCAAGGCGCTCCTCCTGGTCTCGGTCGAGCTGGACGAGATCCTCGCGCTCGCCGACCGCATCCTCGTGATGCACGGCGGCCGGATCGCCGGGGAGCTGCTGCCCGCCGCGGCGACGGAGCGGGCGATCGGCCTGCTGATGGCGGGCGTGCCCCAGCCGTGAGGCGGCGTCCTGCCGGTTCCGGGCTGGGTCGCCCCGGCGCTCTTGCCGGTGATCAACCTCGCCCTCGCGCTGGCGCTGTCGGCGGTGGTGGTCCTGCTCGTCGGCGAGAACCCTCTCCGGGCGCTGCGGCTGCTCGCGGCCGGCGCCTTCGGCAGCGGCGAGGCGGTCGGCTACACCCTGTACTACGCGACGAGCTTCGCCTTCACCGGCCTCGCCGTGGCCGTCGCCTTTCACGGCGCGCTCTTCAATATCGGGGCGGAGGGCCAGGCCTACCTCGGCGGGCTCGGCGTGGGGCTCTTCTGCCTCGGCGCCGGCGGCTGGCCGACGGCGCTGGTCATCCCGGTGGCCGTCGCCGCGGCGGCCGTGTTCGGCGCCGCGTGGGCGTTCGTGCCGGCGTGGCTCCAGGCCCGGCGCGGCAGCCACGTCGTCATCACGACGATCATGTTCAACTTCATCGCCGCGGCGCTGATGACCTATCTCCTCGTCAACCTGCTGATCAAGCCCGGCCAGCAGTCGCCGGAGACGCGGGAATTCGCCCCGAGCACCTGGCTGCCCCAGCTCCACGAGGTGGCGCGGGCGTTTGGCTGGGAGATCGGCCGCTCTCCGCTGAACCTCTCGTCCGTCCTGGCCCTGGCCGCCGGCGCCCTCGTGTGGCTCTACGTCTGGCACACGCGCTGGGGGTACGAGCTCCGCGCCCTCGGCCACAGCGAGACGGCCGCCGTGTACGGAGGCATCCGGCCCGCGCGCACGGTGATCGTGGCCATGTCGGTCTCCGGCGCGCTCGCGGGGCTGATGAGCCTGAACGAGATCATGGGCGTGCAGCATCGCCTGCTCCTCAACTTCGTCGGCGGGGCGGGCTATGTCGGCATCGCGGTGGCGCTGATGGGCCGCAATCACCCGGTGGGGATCGTGCTCGCGGCGATCCTGTTCGGCGCGCTGTACCAGGGCGGGTCGGAGCTGTCGTTCGACGTCCCGACGCTGACGCGCGACATCGTCGTGGTCATCCAGGGGCTGATCATCCTCGTCTGCGGAGCCCTCGAGCACTGGCTCCGAGGCCCGGTCGGAGCGCTGCTCGGGCGGCCCGCGCAATGAGCGACGCCGGCGTGCTCGTGGCGCTCCTCGCCGCGGCCACGGTGCGCGGGGCGGCGCCGCTGGTGCTCGCGGCGCTCGGCGGGTTGTTCTCCGAGCGATCGGGCGTCGTCGACATCGGGCTCGAGGGCAAGATGCTCGCCGCCGCCTTCGCCGCCGCCGCGACCGCGGCGGTCACCGGCTCCGCCTGGGTCGGTCTCGGCGCGGGGATCGCCGCGTCGGTGCTGGTGGGACTGGTGCACGGCTTCGCGTGCGTCACGCATCAGGGCAACCAGGTCGTCTCCGGCATGGCGCTCAACATCACGGTGTCGGGGCTCACCGCGGTGCTCGGCTTCGCCTGGTTCCGCGAAGGTGGCCAGACGCCGCTCCTCGGCGGCGGCGCGCGCTTCGGCCCCATCGCCTTGCCGGGGCCGCCGCGCTCGCACCCATCCCGGGAATCGGCCTGGTCTACAGTGAGGTCGTGAGCGGTCACAACGCGCTCGTCTATCTCGCCGCGATCGCCGTGCCCGTGGTGGCGTGGCTCGTGTACCGGACGCGGTTCGGCCTCAGGCTGCGCGCGGTGGGCGAGAACCCGGGCGCCGTCGACACCGCGGGCGTCTCGGTGGCGCTGACGCGCTACCAGGGCGTGATCGCGAGCGGCGTGCTCTGCGGGCTCTCCGGCGCGTATCTGTCGATCGCCCATCACGCGTCGTTCATCCGGGACATGTCGGCGGGCAAGGGCTATCTCGCCCTGGCCGCCCTGATCTTCGGGCAGTGGCGCCCGGTGCCGACGGTCCTGGCCTGCCTCCTCTTCGCCTTCGCCGACGTCGTCCAGACGCGGCTTCAGGGCACGCCGCTGCCCGTCGTCGGCGTGGTGCCTGTCCAGCTCATCCAGGCCATCCCGTACGTCCTGACCGTGGGCCTGCTCGCCGGCTTCGTCGGACGCGCGGTGGCTCCGCGCGCCATCGGCGTCCCGTACGTGAAGGACCGATGAGCGAGAGCCTCGAGCCCATGCTGGACCTCGCGCGCCGCGCCCTCGCGAACGCCCACGCGCCCTACTCGCGGTTCCGCGTCGGCGCGTGCCTGCGCACCGCCGGCGGGCGGCTCTACGCGGGGTGCAACGTCGAGAACGCGGCGTACCCGGTCGGACAGTGCGCCGAGGCCACCGCCATCGGCGCCATGGTCGCCGCGGGCGACCGCGAGATCGCCGAGGTCGTGGTGTTGACCGAGCGCGCCGAGCTGTGCTCGCCGTGCGGGCGCTGCCGCCAGCAGCTCGCCGAATTCGCGCGGCCCGGGCGCGCGCATTCATCTCTGCGGGCCGGAGGGTGTGCGGCTCACGACGACCCTGGGCGAGCTCCTGCCGATGGGCTTCGGCCCGGCCAGTCTCGGGCTTTGAAGCAGGAGCCGGAGCATGAGAGAACCTGCCCTCCCCGCCCGTGATTGCCCGACGGGACTCGCCGTTGAGCGCGCGGACATTCGGTCCCCGGAGGCCCGCGCGCTCATCGAGGCGCGTGAACGCCGAGCTGTCGAGCCGGTATCCGGAAGACGGCGCGACGCATTTCCGCCTCGACGCGGAGGAGGTGGCTCCCGGACGCGGCGCGTTCCTGATTGCGGCGCGGGCCGGGAAGCCGGTCGGCTGCGGAGCCGTCCGGCGCATCGAGGCCGGGACCGCGGAGATCAAGCGGATGTACGTGATCCCGGAGGCCCGCGGTCAGCGTGTCGGCCGTGCCGTCCTCTCGGCGCTCGAGCGGGAGGGCGCGCACGCTCGACTGTGGCCGCCTGGTGCTGGAGACCGGTATCCGCCAGCAGGAGGCGATCGCCCTGTACGAGCACGCCGGGTTCTCGCGTATTCCGCCTTCGGCGAGTACGTGGATTCGCCGCTGAGCGTGTGCATGGCCAAGGACCTCGGGATGTGACGGCGGTCCGGACTGCGGCAACGCCCTCCCTGCGATCGAGGTCGCGCGGCATGGGTTCGCGAGGCCGCGGCCTAGAAGATAGGCACTCTCTCTCCGCTGCCGTCTTGCTGGGCAACCGCACGGTGCGCCCTGGATCGGATCGCCCGGGACATCTCCCAAGACGCACGGCGGGACGGGCCATTGTCGCTGCACCTTCACCGCCGTGCCGTCACCGCTCGTGTGGCATCGCGCTTGCTGCCCAGCGACCCATGCCCATGATGCGACCGGCCGAGGTCGAGCTGCTCCGGGTCACCAAGCGCTATGGCACCACCGTGGCCGTGGATGCGGTCGATCTGACGATTCCCGGCGGCACGTATTGTTGCCTGCTCGGCCCGTCGGGCTGCGGCAAGACCTCGACGCTCCGGATGATCGCCGGTCACGAGGTGGTGAGCGAGGGGCGCATCTCGATCGGCGCGGAGAACGTCACCGACCTGCCGCCAGCCCAGCGCGGGACGGCGATGATGTTCCAGAGCTACGCGCTCTTCCCGCATCTCACCGTGCTCGACAACGTCGCGTTCGCCCTGAAGATGCGCGGCATGGGCAAGGTCGACCGCCATGCCAAGGCGACTCAGCTCCTGAAGCTCGTGGCGATGGAGGCGTTGAGCCAGCGTCTGCCGGCGCAGCTCTCGGGTGGGCAGCAGCAGCGCGTGGCGCTGGCCCGCGCGCTCATCACCGAGCCCCAGGTGCTGCTCCTCGACGAGCCGCTCTCCGCCCTCGATCCGTTCCTGCGCATCAAGATGCGGGCGGAGCTGAAGCGCTGGCAGCGCGAGCTCGGCATGACGTTCATCCACGTCACGCATGCCCAGGACGAGGCCATGGCGCTGGCCGACCTCGTCGTCGTGATGAACGGCGGCCGCATCGAGCAGCAGGGGACGCCGCGCGAGGTGTTCCGCCGGCCGCGCACGGAGTTCGTCGCCCGCTTCATCGGCGGTCACAACGTGGTGGCCGTTCGGGGCACCGTGCTCGCCGTCCGCGCGGACCGGCTGCGGCTGTCGCCGTGGAGCGAGGCGGCCGCGGAGGCGGCGGGCTGGTCGCCACCGTGACCGACGTGGAGTACCAGGGCGCCATCGTGCAGACCAGCCTCACGGCGACGGACGGCAGCGAGCTGGTGGCGGTGGCCTCCGAGGAGGCCTTCGATCGCGACCCGCTCAAGCCCGGCACTCGCGTGACGGTGGCGTGGGACGCCGAGGACGCGCATGTCCTGACTGAGCAGGGCGAGCCGCAGCCGGAGGCGAGGCGAGCGGATACGGAAAGTCCAGGTGCGAGCGTGAGCGAGCACGGTGGCTGGTGGTATCGACAGGACATTCATCCGAACGACAGAGGAGGACACCTGATGAGCGAGAGCACGAAGATGGCGGCGCGGATGAGCCGGCGGACGATCATGAAAGGCGCGGCGGCGCTGGCGCGGCGCCGCGCTGGCGCCGCGGGCCATCATGGGCTTCCCCGCGGTGATCGCGGCCGAGCCGGTGACGCTCCGGTACCTCGGCACCGCGGTGAACCAGTCGAAGGAGATCGCGCAGAAGGTCAAGGCCGACACCGGCATCACCATCGAGTACATCCCGGTGACGACCGACGACGTCTCCAAGCGCATCATCACGCAGCCCGGCTCCTTCGACGTCGTCGACGCCGAGTACTTCCAGCTCAGAAAGCTCGTGCCCTCGGGCAATCTCCTCGGCATGGACGCCAAGAAGATCAAGTACGCGGACCAGATCACGCCGGTCTTCACGCAAGGGCGAGGTCGCGGGCAAGAAGATCGGCGACCAGGGCACGGCGCCGAAGAAGGTCTTCTACCTCGAAGGCCCGACCTCGACCAAGTTCGCCTCGGCGCCGACCCAGTGGATCACGCTCATCCCCACCGTGTACAACGCCGACACGCTCGGCATCCGGCCGGACCTGATCAAGCGGCCGATCAGCTCGTGGTCCGAGCTGCTGAACCCCGAGTTCAAGGGCAAGGCCTCGATCCTGAACATCCCGTCGATCGGCATCATGGACGCCGCGATGGTCGTCGAGTCCACGGGCAAGCACAAGTACAAGGACAAGGGCAACATGACGAAGGCCGAGATCGACCTCACGACCAAGGTGCTGATCGAGGCGAAGAAGGCCGGGCCAGTTCCGCGCGTTCTGGAAGGACTTCAACGAGAGCGTGAACCTGATGGCCTCCGGCGAGACGGTCATCCAGTCCATGTGGTCGCCCGCCGTGACCAAGGTGCGCTCGATGGGCGTGGCATGCACCTACCAGCCGCTCAAGGAGGGCTATCGCGCGTGGGCGGCCGGCTTCGGCTGCCCAAGACCCTCAAGGGCAAGAAGCTCGACGCGGCGTACGAGTTCGTGAACTGGTTCCTGTCGGGCTGGGCGGGCGCGTTCCTGAACCGCCAGGGCTACTACTCGGCCGTGCTCGACACGGCGAAGGCCAACATGGAGCCCTACGAGTGGGCGTTCTGGATGGAGGGCAAGCCCGCGGAGAAGGACATCAAGGCGCCGGACGGCACGGTGATGGAGAAGGCGGGCGCGGTGCGCGACGGCGGGTCGTATGACGCGCGGATGGGCGCCGTCGCGTGCTGGAACGCCGTGATGGACGAGAACGACTACATGGTCCGGAAGTGGAACGAGTTCATCGCGGCGTAGCCGCGCGCGGGCGGCGGCCCTCGTTGAAGTCGTGCGTGCCGGCAATGCGGCGGGCAGGGCCGGGGCGGGGCCTCCTCGGGACACGCTGACTCGCATGCCTTTGTTCGGCTCTCGATGGGGCCACGAGATCGCTGCGTGTGCCTTCGGCAACCCGCAGAAGATACGGTCCGAGGGGAGGCCCCCGCCCCGGCCCTGCCCGCCGCCTGTTGGCGGTCTCGGGCCCCGCCCGTCCGCTTGAGCATGGTGTTACGGCGATTCTTCTTTGGCTGGGTGGGCGCCTTATTGGCAGGTGATGCCGCTTGCTCTTGTGTTTGGGGTGTTCTTCTTGATGCCCTTGTTGTTGACCTTCTGGTGAGTTTCTGGCGGTACAACGAGTATTCGATGATTCCGGCGTTCGTGTGGAGCAACTATGCGTCGGTGTTTCAGGGGTGTGCGGATGAGCTGCCCGGGTTGTGCCTGACGTTCAAGACGTATTGGTCGACGCTCAAGCTGTGCGCCGTCGTGTGGGCGGTCACGCTGGTGCTCGGGTTCACCATCGCGTACTTCCTCGTCTTTCATGTGCGGTCGCTCACCATGCAGATGGTGCTGTTCCTCGTGTGCACCATTCCGTTCTGGACGTCGAACGTCATCCGGATGGTCTCGTGGGTGCCGCTGCTCGGGCGGAACGGCGTCGTCAACTCGTTCTTGCAGGCGTCGGGATTGGCGCCGCACCCGTCGAGTGGCTCTCTGTTCTCGAGCTTCTCCGTCGTCGTCGCCTTCGTGCACCTGTACACGATGTTCATGATCGTGCCGATCTTCAATTCCATGAGCCGGATCGACCGGTCGCTGATCGAGGCGGCGTACGACGCGGGCGCCTCGGGGTGGCAGACGCTCTGGAACGTCGTGGTGCCGCTCACGCGCCCGGGATCGTGATCGGCTCGATCTTCGTCGTCACCATCGTCATCGGCGACTACGTCACCATCGGCGTCATGGGTGGGCAGCAGATCGCCTCGATCGGCAAGGTCATCCAGGTCCAGTTGAGCTACCTGCAGTTTCCCCTCGCGGCGGCCAATGCCGTGGTGCTCCTGGCCGTCGTGCTCGATGATCATCTGGGGCATGACGCGGCTGGTCGACATCCGGGCGGAGCTGTGAGGCCGCGCGTCGGTGTGGGCGTCTGCGCGTATGCGTGCCGGCAACGCGCCGGGCGGGGCTGGCGGGGGTCTCTCCCCGGGACACGCTGAGTCGCGAGCCTGCGAGAGCACTCTAGGACGGGCCACGAGAATGTGGTTTGCCGCTTCGATGATCCGCAGAAGATACGGTCCCGGGGAGAGACCCCCGCCAGCCCCGCCCGGCGCCGCGAGTGATACACGCCGAGCACGCGGTCGAGCACACGGCTGAGCACACGGCCCGGTAACGGGTCGCCATGGCCCAGTACACGGCTCGGCTGGCGGACACTAGGTCATGCGGGAAGGGCGCCCGACTGGTTTTTATGTGTTGGCTGCGATCTTTGGGTTGTTCGTGCTGTTTCTGTATGGGCCGATCTCTGACCATTCTTGTGTTGTCGTTTCAGGGGCCCTCTGGGGGCTCACGTTTCCGATGAACGGGGTGTCCACCCACTGGTTCTCGCGGCTGTGGGACGGGTTGGGCGTGGTGGATATCTGGGCGGCGTTCGGGCGGTCGGCCAAGCTGGGGATCGCCGTCATGGTGCTCACCGTGCTCATCTCGCTGCCCGCGGGCTATGCGTTCCGGCGGGGATTCCGCGGGGCGACGGCGGTGTTCTACACGGCTGTCGCGAGCCTCATCGTGCCGTCGATCGTCGTGTCGCTGGGCATCGGCGTGCAGTTCCGGCTGATCGACGAGACGGTCAAGTGGGCGGGGAGCGATTCGGCGTCGCGTGGATCGCCGAGGGATTCAGCACGAGCGCCGGCATGTTCACCTCGGGCCTCGGCGCGCACCTCACGTGGACGCTGCCGTTCGGCCTGCTGATCATGTTCGCGGTGTTCAACCGCTTCGACGGGCGCTTCGAGGAGGCGGCCCGCGACCTCGGGGCGACGCCGTGGCAGACGGTTCGCCACGTGGTGCTGCCGATCATCGCGCCGTCCCTCGTGGGCATCGGGCTCTTCGGCTTCACGCTGTCGTGGGACGAGGTGGCGCGCTCGAGCCAGGCCTTCGGCAGCGACCAGAACACGCTGCCGCTCGAGCTGACCGGTCTCACCACGACGATCACCAATCCCGAGATCTACGCGCTGGGGACGGTGACCACGGGCGTGTCGCTCCTGATGATCGCCATCTCCCTCATGCTGATCCAGGCGCTCCGCCGGAGCCGGCGCGCCGCGCTCCGTCGAGCGTAGAATGACGGCCGATGGAGATCCTGGTCGTCAATCCCAATACCACGGCGTCGATGACGGACAAGATCCGCGCGGCGGCCGAGGCCGTGGCCTCGCGCGGCACGCGGATCACCGCGGTGAATCCCGCGATCGGGCCCGAGTCGATCGAGGGCTACTACGACGAGGCGCTCGCGGTGCCCGGCCTCCTCGCGGAGATCGGCAAGGGCGAGGCGCGCGGCGTCGCGGGACACGTCATCGCCTCGCTTCGACGACACGGGACTCGACGCCGCGCGTGCGCTGGCTCGAGCGCCCGTGGTGGGGATCGGTGAGGCAGCTTTTCACCTCGCGAGTCTCGTCGCCGGGCGCTTTTCCGTGATCACCACGCTGGGCCGGTCCGTTCCCGCCATCGAGCAGAACCTGGTGAAGTATGGCCTCGCCTCGCGCTGTGCGCGGGTGCGCGCGGCCGAGATTCCCGTGCTCGCACTGGAAGACAAGGACAGCGATGCCCGCGCGCGCATCGAGGCGGAGATCGACGCCGCGAAACACCACGATCGCGCCGAGGCGATCGTGCTGGGCTGTGCAGGCATGGCGGACCTGGCGGCGGAGCTGTCCGTCCGTCACGGGCTGCCGGTCGTCGATGGCGTCGCCGCCGCGGTGATGCTCGTCGAGTCGCTCGCCCGACTCGGCCTCAGGACGTCGAAGCAGGGAGGCTATGCCGAGCCCCTCGCGAAGGCCATCCCGGGATTCCCGATCGCCCCGCCTCGCTGAATGAGCTATCCCCGGGACCTCATCGGCTACGGCCGGCGGCCGCCCGATCCCAGGTGGCCCGGTCAGGCGCGGCTGGCGCTGCAGATCGTCCTGAACTACGAGGAGGGCGGCGAGCGCGCGATCCTGCACGGCGACGCCGAGTCGGAGGCCTTCCTGCAGGAAGTGGTCGGGATGTCACCGCTGCCCGGCGTGCGCAATCTCCAGGTCGAGTCGATCTACGAGTACGGCAGCCGGGTCGGGTTCTGGCGGCTCCTGCGGCTCTTCGCCGAGCGCGACATCAAGATCAGCGTCTTCGCCGTCGCGATGGCGCTCGAGCGCCACCCGGATGCGGCGCGGGCCATCGTCGAGGCCGGCCACGAGGTGGTGAGCCACGGGTGGCGCTGGATCGACTACCAGTTCGTGGACGAGGACGTGGAGCGCGAGCACATGCGGCTCGCGGTCGAGAGCTTGACGCGCGTGACCGGGAGCCGGCCCCTCGGCTGGTACACGGGGCGCCTCAGTCCCAATACGCGGCGCCTCGTGGTGGAGCACGGCGGGTTCCTCTACGACGCCGACGCCTACAACGACGACCTGCCGTACTGGGTCGTGGTCGGCGACAAGCCGCACCTGGTGGTCCCGTACACGCTCGACAACAACGACATGAAGTTCGGCACGCCGCAGGGCTTCAACACGGGCGACGAGTTCTTCACGTACCTCCGGGACGCGTTCGACACGCTCTACGCGGAAGGGGCCGAGGCGCCGAAGATGATGTCGGTGGGCCTGCATGCGCGGCTCGTCGGGCGGCCGGGCCGGCTGGCCGGGCTCGTCCGCTTCCTCGACCACGTCGCCAAGCACGACCGCGTCTGGATCTGCCGCCGCCTCGACATCGCCAAGCACTGGGCGGCCACGCACCCCTACCGCCCCAGCTGACCCTCAGCGGGAAGTCGATGATCGCCTAGTGTCTTGAGTCAGAACTCATTGGGCTCACGGCGCCGGGCGGGGCCAGGGGCCCTCCCGCGGACCGTGGCTTCTGCGGATCGCCGAAGCGACAACCAATCGATCTCGTGGCCCCTTTGAGTGCCGTAACGGGTCGCGATTCAGCGTGTCCCGTGGGAGGGCCCCCTGGCCCCGCCCGGCGCATTGTCGGCACATTCCTGTTTCAGGACACTAGATCCGCGCGGGTGCTGGGCGGTCGCAGCGGAGGAACTGGCCCTGGCCGGGCTGGGCCAGAAGCTTGCCCTCCTCCACGACGATCTCGCCGCGCGAGAGCACGACCGCGGGCCAGCCGCGCACGCTCAGGCCTTCATACGGCGTGTAGTCGCAGTTGTGGTGGAGCTTGTCGTTCGTGATCACGACCTCGCGGTCCTTGTCCCAGATGACGAGATCGGCGTCGGCGCCCACCGCGATGCTGCCCTTCCTCGGGTAGAGCCCGTAGAGCTTGGCGGGGTTGGTGGCCGTGAGGGCGACGAAGGTGCCGAGGTCGATGCGGCCCTTGTTGACGCCCTCGGAGAAGAGGATCGGCAGGCGCGTCTCCACGCCGGGCACGCCATTCGGGCACCTTCTTGAACGGGCGCATCGGTGCCGTGCCGCTTCTTGCCCTCCGGATGGTCGAAGCGGAAGGCGGCGTGGTCGGAGGAGAAGACGTGGAAGACGCCGCTCCGGAGCCCGCGCCAGATGGCCTCCTGGCTCTCCACGTCGCGCGGCGGAGGGCTACAGACGTACTTGGCGCCCTCGAAACCCGGCGCGTCCAGGTGATCGGCCGTCAGCACGAGGTACTGCGGGCACGTCTCCGCAAAGATCCGGAGGCCGCGCCCCTGTCCCCATCGAATCTGCTCCACGGCATCCGCGGCGGAGACATGCACGAGCAGGATGGGCACGTCGACGATCTCGGACATGGTGATGGCCCGGTGCGTGCCCTCGCGCTCCACGGCCTGCGGCCGGGACGGCGCGTGGAAGTACGGCGCCGTCCGGCCCGCGCGCTCGAGCTCCTCCGTGAGCCAGGTGATGCAGTCGGAGTTCTCCGCGTGCACCATCACCATGGCCCCCTCGCGACGGGCCACGGCCAGCACCGAGATGATCTGCCGGTCGTTGAGCTTCAGGGTCTCGTAGGTCATGTAGATCTTGAACGACGAGTAACCCTCTCCGATCAGCGCGGGCAGCTCGCGGCGCAGCACGTCCTCGGTGGGATCGGAAATGATCAGGTGAAACGCGTAGTCGATGACGGGCTTCCCCGCCGCGCGGCGATGGTAATCCTCGACGGCGGCGCGCACGCTCTGTCCCTGGAGCTGGCACGCGAAGGGCACCACGGTCGTCGTGCCGCCGTGCGCCGCCGAGATCGGGCCCGAGAGGAAATCATCGGCGAGCGTGACCGAGTCGCGCATGGGCTGATCGAAATGGCAGTGCGCGTCGATCCCGCCCGGCAGCACGTAGCGCCCGGCGGCGTCGATCTCCCGCCGCGCGGGCCCGAGGTCCCGGCCGAGCGTCGGTGACGACCCCGCCCGCGATGCCGATGTCGGAGGGGAAGACGTCAGCCGCGGTGACCACGACGGCGTTCCTGATGACCGTGTCGAACTCTGCCATGGGCTCTCCCTCCCGGCGTGTCTGGTCGAGTAGCGTAACAGGGTCGCGGGTCTCGTGTCAGCCGCTCTCGGGGGCTTGACCGTGACGCGCGTGGTGTCTTTGCCGGGTCCGTGCGACCGAAGTCCTAGACGCCGCAGTAGGAACGCCTTCAGCAAAGAAACCTGAAGGCCGCCGCTCGCGCTACACTTCGCCCATTGCGATCTCTTCCGGACATCGTTACTTCGGCAGAGTAAGGAGGGAGGAGTGTCCCATGGCCACTGTCAATGTCCGCTATATGGTCGATGACGTCGATGCCGCTGTCGCCTTCTACACGAACCACTTCGGCTTCACTCTTCTCTCCAAGACCGCCCCCGCCTTCGCTGATATCGCTCGTGGCGACCTTCGGCTGCTGCTCAGCGGGCCGAGTAGCTCGGCTGGACGGGCTATGCCTGATGGCCGCCAGCCTGGGCCGGGTGGATGGAACCGCATTCACTTCGTGGTGGATGACATCACGGCGGAGGTAGATCGCTTGCGCGCCGCCGGGGTGCAGTTTCGCAACGACATCGTCAGAGGACCCGGCGGTGCCCAAATTCTATTGGACGACCCCTCGGGTAATCCCATCGAGCTGTTCCAACCTGCCCAACGCTGAATCAAACTGAGACACCACCAGCCGGGAAAGGCTCTTGACACGGCCTGCGCCTCGGGTGCATAGATCGACCTGGATCGCCCGGTATCGCGAGTCTCCTCTCACCGCGGAAAGGAGCTACGTCGATGAAGCGCACGCTCGCCTCCTCCATTGCCGTCCTCGCTGTCCTGAGCCTGGTCTCCGTTGCCGGTGCCCAGAGCGATTGCACGAAGGTCGTCCCGGTCTCACCCTGGGGGCCGAACGATCAGACGGGCGCCACCAACCGAATAACCGCGGCCGTGACCAAGGCGGCGGCGGCGGAGATCCAGTCCGGCAAGGTCGTCACGATGACCTATCCGCTGGTCGACGGCGTCCCGCTGTTCGGGAGCCGCTTCACCAAGACCATCCTCACGGCGACCGGGCTCGCGCCGGGCGGGGCGCTGGGTGAGAACCAGCTCACGTACATGGAGGATACCTGGCTCAGCCAGAGCCACGTCGGCACGCATCTGGACGGCATGGGGCACATCGGGCGGGAGGACTGCTACTTCAACCAGAACGCGATGGGCAAGTTCATCAACCAGAACTACATGACCAAGCTCGGTCTGGAGCATCTGAAGAGCTTCGCCACCCGCGGGGTGATCGTCGATATGGTCAAGGTCTTCCAGGCCGCGGGGAAGTTCAAGGGGAACTCCGCCTGCAAGAAGCCCTGCCTCGACAAGGGCACCCTGATCACGGCGGCCGACATCCAGGCCGGCCTCAAGATGTACAACGTCACCCTGCGCGAGGGCGACATCGTCACCATCCACACGGGGTGGGGTGACCTCTTCGAGCAGTACCCGGCCCAGAACGCGACCTACAATAGCGGCGAGCCAGGCATCGGCAAGGACGCCGCCACGTGGCTGATCGGCCAGAAGATCGTGGCGGTCGGGTCGGACACCTGGGCGGTGGAGGTGATCCCGGGCGAAAGTCCCAAAGAAGCCTTCATCGTCCACCAGATGCTGCTCACCGACAACGGCATCCACATCATCGAGAACGTGCGCACGGATTTGATGGCCGCCGAGGCGGCGGCGACGGGCCGGGCGACCTTCTTCTTCAGCATGACCGTGCCCAAAGCGGTCGGCATGACGGGGAATTTCGTGGCCATCGAGGGGATCCGCTAGGCGGCTTCGTTGTGAACCGCTCGGCTGGACCGACGGCGCCCGCATTGGGGCGCCGTCGCTTTCTCTGCGGGCTGCTCGCCGTCGCGGCATGGCTCGGCGCCGTGGACGGCGCGGTGGCTCAGGAGCGCCGCTACACGGTGGCCTTCGCCAACCTCACCGAGGAACCCGGCGTCACGCTGGAGGGCACCGGGTTCACCGGCCGCGAGGTCCGCGAGAGCTTCACCCTCGCGGCGCGACGGTACCCGATCGACCTCGTCATCTACGACAACCAGCGGGACGATGCGCGGGCGCTCGCCAATGCCGAGGACGCGATCGCCAGGAAGGTGGATCTCTACATCCTGTACCACCGGGATCCCGCGACGAATGCCGCCATCGTCCGAGAAGCTGAAGGGCGCCGGCATTCCGGTCATCGCGCTGAACCACGCCGCGGGCGCGACGCCGCTCTACACGATCGACAACGTGGCCGCCGGCCGGATGGCCGGGAAGCGCTCGGAGACTTCGCCGCGCGCAACTGGCGCGCGCAGAACAAGATCGTCGCCGTGCTGGGGCCGCTCGGCGCTCAGGCCGAGGGCATCCCGGAGCGCGTGCAGGGGGTGACGGAGGGGCTCAAGCGACAGCTTCCGAGCACGCGGGTGGTGATGCTCGACACCCAGGGCAACCCGGCGCAGGTCGGAGCCCTCCTCGGCAAGCTCTTGTCGGCCCAGCCCACGGCCAAGATCCTGATCGCCGCCACCGACGACCAGACGGCGCTCGCCGCAAAGGCCGCGCTCGAGTCGGCCGGACGGCTCCAGGACGGCGCCATCGTGAGCCACGGCGTGGACCGCTCGATCCACGGCGGCATAAACGAGAAGAAGGAGCTCGACCCGAACAATCGGGGCAGCATCGTCATCGGGTCGGTCGCCTTCTATCTGGACCGCGCCGGCTATGACGTGCTGCCCCTGGTGCTGGGGATGCTGCAGGGCCAGACCCTCCCCCGCGCACGACGGTCGGCCATCGGCTCGTCACGGCGGCAAACGTCTTTACCGAATACCCGCCCTACGACATGAACTGAGGCCGTCGCCGGAGCGACCGGATCAGCGGGACGGCGTCGCGAGGTAGATCCCTTCGACACCCTGCCCCGTCGCCGTCGGGGCTGCGGTGAAGGTCAGGCTTCCACTCGGACTCAAGGTGATCACCGGGTACAGCGTGAACGTGGCGAGCGTCCCGCCGCCGGGCAGCGGATCCCCGATGGCCGCGATCTTCGACAGGCCGGAGCTGCCGGCCAGGAATGCGCCGACCGGGCTCGGTCCGGCGTCCACCGACGCGACGAATCCGACGGTGCCCGCGGCATTGAGCGCCGGCCACGGGCCGAAATGCGAGAACGTCCCGCCGCCCGGCGCGCCGTCTCCGGTCGCCGCCACCTTTCGCACCCCGTCGTTGTCGACCGCGAACACCGCCGCCGCGACGGGCCCGTGCCGCAGCACCGCGTGGAACGCGACGAGGCCCGCGTCGTTGATGGCCAGGCGCTCGGAGAATTTCATGAAGATCCCGCCGAGCGGCGTGTCGTCTCCGGCGCCGACGAGCATCTTGAGCTGGCCCGCCTGCGCGCGGAAGATGCCCCCGGCACGGCCCGGCCCTCGATCACCGCGGCGAAGACCACCGATCCCTGGTTGTTGAGAGCGGGGGCCCGAAGCCGGCGAAGACACCCCGGCGGGCGCGGGGTCCCCCTGGGCCACCAGCTTGGTGAGCGTGCCCGCGGCGCGATGCCTGCCCGCGGCACGATAATAGATGGCCTCGACCGTCTCCCGACCTCGGCGCACGGTCGCCATGAACGCGATGTCACCGCGGTCGTTCAGCGCCGGGCCGTCGAATCCGGCGAGCGTGCCCGAGGCAATGCCGGGGCCACCGCACCGGCGAGCGCCACCGCCTGGATCCGGCCGCGCGATGCGATGAAGATGCCTTCCACCGTCTTGCCTTTGGCCACGCTGGCCGCGAAGGCCACCGTGCCATCGGCGTTGAGCGCCGGGACGGGATGTCGTCCCAGCCCGGAGATCGTGCCGCCTCCGGGGGCGGGGTCGCCCTCGACGGTCACCTTGGTGATGCCGCTCTCCGACGCGAGGAAGAGCCCCTCTCGCCCGCCCCGCGCAAGAGCGACGCGAAGAACGCCACCTGCCCGCGCGCATTGAGCGGGGCGACGATCGGCAGCGACTCGACGCTGAAGTGCTCGAACGTCCCGCCGCCGGGCGCGGACTGGCCGGCGGTGACCACGGGGCGCACGGTGAAGGTCTGCGCGGCGAGTGGGCCTGGCACGAAGAGGCCGGCGAGCAGTGCCGCGACGGCGAGGACCGTGATCATGCGGCAGCAGTATAGGTAGCCGCCATGGGGGCGTCAATGAGGCGGCCGGCCGTCGAGCCGCGGCGGCGACGTCTCGCGCGGGCCATCCTCCTGATGGCGATCGCGCTGGCTCCCGCAGGCTCACGCGCCGAAGAGACCACCTCGCGCGAGCTGCGGGGCGCGTGTTACTGCCGCGTCCAGCGCGAGCTGATGTGCACGGCCAACCTGACGGCGCGTGAGTGCGAGCTCCGCTCGACGCACGCGTTCTGCGACGAGTGGTTCTGGAAGGAGCGCCTGCCCTGCTGGAACTGGGGGTACGGCGGGTGATGGGGACGCGCATCTGGACCTCGGGAGGGCCTCGACGCGTTCAATCTCTCCTTCGCTCGAGGACACGCGGCGGCGCCGCGGCGACCGCTGCGCGCAATCGAGGCGGCGCCACCTCGCGATATGCCTGCTTGACGAGCGTTGCCACCAGTGCCCAATCGGGACGCCCGTCGATCCGCACGCCGACCCAGCCCCGCTGCCCGACATAGGGTGGCCGGAAGAATCGCACGGGATCCAGGAAGATCATCGACTCCTGCTCGCCGAGCGGCGCGGGCAGCCATACCGCGAGATGGTCGGCGCCGTGATGGTGATTGTCGAGCTGGGCGAAGAGCTTGCCTTTCACGCGCCACGTGGGCTCGCCCCACGCGATCTTCTCCGTCGTCTCGGGAGCGCCAGGCAAATCGCCCGCAGCCGCTCGATGGGCGTGCGCGTGGACCGCGGGCCCCGAGTCGCGGGGCCCTTTGATCGGGGTCGCGTCGCCATGGCCCCGTGATTCTAGCCGAAAGCGAAGGCAAGCGGCTTACGTGCGACGCGCCGCCTTGCTCGGGTTGACAGCCGGCATCACGGCGCACATAGTCCGGTCCAGCGGCGACCAGAGCCAGGAGAACGGGATGCGAGCGATCGTCTGTGAAGAGCTGGGCGGCCCCGAGCGTCTCGTGTTGCGCGAGGTGCCGTCGCCCTCGCCAGCACCGGGAGAGGTGAAGGTGGCGCTCCACGCCCGCGGCGTGAGCTTCGTCGATGTGCTGATGATCGCCGGACAGTATCAGGTGAAGCGCGAGCTCCCCTTCATTCCCGGGAGCGAAGCCGCCGGCGTCGTGCTGGAAGCGGGGCCCGGGGTCGAGGGCATCGCGCCCGGCGATCGGGTGCTGGTGCCGGGAGGGTTTGCCGACGAGACCGTCGTGGCCGCGTCGCGGGTGACGCCCCTGCCGGCATCGGTGAGCTTCGAGGCCGCGCGCGGCCTTCCGGGCCAACTACTGCACCGCCTACTACGGCCTTCAGCGCGGCCGCCTCCGGGCCGGCGACGTGCTGCTCGTGCTCGGCGCCGCCGGCGGCGTGGGCTGGCTGCGGTGGACGTCGGCAAGCTCCTGGGCGCCACCGTGATCGCCGCGGCCAGCACCGACGAAAAGCTGGCGGTGTGCAGGCGAATGGGCGCGGATTCCGTCGTCAACTACACGCAGGGGCTTCGCGAGCAGGTGAAGGCCCTGACCAAGGACCGGGGCGCGGACGTCATCTACGATCCTGTCGGCGGGGACGTGTTCGACGAATCGATGCGCTGCATCGCCCCGTTCGGCCGGCTCCTCGTCGTGGGGTTCGCCGAGCGGCCGTCCCGCCCAGGCCAAGACCAATCACCTCCTCATCAAGGATGCGGAGGTGATCGGGTTCACCATCGGCGCCCTGGGCCGGCTCGATCCGGACTGGGAGCGCCGAAACTTCGACGTCCTCATGGGCTGGCTCGCCGCCGGGCGCATCACCCCGCACGTCTCCCACCGGCTGCCGCTGGCGCGGGCGGCCGAGGCCCTGACGTTGGTGCGCGAGCGCAAGGTCATCGGCAAGGCGGTGCTCGTGTAACGTGACACGCAGGTTCGTCGGCCTGCCCCTCAAGCGTCTGGAAGATCACCGGCTCCTCCGGGGCGAAGGGGCGTTTCTCGACGACCTGCGCCTGCCCGGTGTCCACCACGTGGCGTTCGTGCGCAGCATTCACGCGCATGCTCGCTTCCGCGTCGACCCTCTGCCGCGCTGGCCCTTCCAGGGGTGGTCGGGGTATTCGGCGCGAAGGACTTCGGATTTCGCGAGATCCCCACCGTGGTCGACCACGAGCACCTGCGCCCGTGCCGCCAGCCGGTGCTGGCGGGCGACAAGGTGCGGTACGTGGGCGACCCCATCGTCGCCGTCGTGGCCGAGAGCCGGTACATCGCCGAGGACGCCGCCGCCGCTGTGGCGGTCGCGTACGAGCCGCTCGAGGCCGTCCGCGGGGCTGAAGCGGCCATGGCCGAGAACGCCGCGCTCCTGCACGAGCGTCTCGGCGACAACATCGCGGCGGACTTCACGGTGCACGTGGGCGACGTCGATGCGGCGCTTCGCTCGGCGGAGGTCGTCACACGCGGTCGCTACTACGTCCATCGCCACACCGGGATGCCGCTCGAGACGCGGGGCGTCGCGGCGCGGTACGACGCCGGCACCGGGTCCCTGACGCTCTGGTCGTCGACCCAGTGGCCGCACACGCTGCGCGACATCTTGCAGAAGTCCCTCGGCCTTGCCGAGCACAAGGTGCGCGTGGTGGCGCCGGACGTCGGCGGGGGCTTCGGGGTCAAGCAGGACATCTACCCCGAGGAGCTGGTGCTCGCCCTGCTCGCGATGCGCCTCCGCGTGCCCGTGAAGTGGGTCGAGACCCGGCGCGAGCATCTGACCGGGACCGCGCATGCGCGCGAGCAGTGGGCCGACGTCGAGCTCGCCGCGCGGCGCGACGGCACCATCGTGGCGCTCTCCGCTGAGCTGCTCGCGGATATGGGGGCCTACACGCGGAGCCTCGGCGTGCTGTGTCCCTCGATCAGCTCGGCAATTCTGACCGGTCCCTACCGCATTCGGCACTATCGATGCCGGGTGCGCGCGGCCCTCACCTCCAGGCGCCCGCGGGCGCCTACCGCGGGGCCGGCATGCCCGAGGCGGTCTTCGCGCTGGAGCGGGCGATGGATCACCTGGCACGCGAGCTTCAGATGGATCCTGCCGAGCTGCGCCGCAAGAACTTCATCCGCCGCGACGAGTTCCCGTGGAAGCCCGGGACGGCATCGGACCAGATTCCGCTGGTCTTCGACAGCGGCGATTACGAGGGTGGGCTCGACACCGCGCTCGCCCTGGCGGGCTACGAGGAGCGGCGGAAAGAGCAGGCGGTCGAACGGGCGAAGGGGGTCAACGGGCGGCTCCTCGGCATCGGCGTCGCCGCATACGTGGTGCTGACCGGCCTCGGACCGTACGAGGGCGCGGTGCTGCGCGTGGACGCGACGGGCAGGCCCTGCTGATCACCGGAGCATCGCCGCACGGCCAGGGCACGGGTACCGCGCTGGCCCAGATCGTCGCCGACGAGCTGGGTCTCCAGCCAGCCGACATCACCGTGCAGCACGGGGACACGGCGCTGATCCCGTTCGGCGTGGGCACCTACGCGAGCCGCAATGCGGTCGTGGCGGGCAGCGCCGCGCTCTGTGCCGCGCGCGCCGTCGCGGCGAAGGCGCGGCGGCTTGCCGCGCACCTGCTGGAAGTGGGCGAGTCCGATCTCGAGCTCGTCGACGGGAGCGTGCGCGTGGCGGGCGCGCCGGATCGCCGGCTCTCGCTCGGCCAGCTCGCGAAGGCCGCCGCACCCGGGTTGCCGCTGCCCGCCGGGATGGAGCCGGGCCTCGAGGCCACGCACTACTTCCCGGCGCCCCACGCGACGTTCGGCAGCGGCGTGCACATCGCCGTGGTGCGCGTCGACCGCGAGACCGGACAGATCGAGATCGTCGACTATGCGGTCGTGAGCGACGCGGGCCGCCTCATCAATCCGCTCATCGTCGAAGGCCAGCTCCACGGCGGGGTGGCCCAGGGAGTGAGCGGTGCCCTCTGGGAAGAGCTGGTCTACGACGAGCTCGGTCAGCCGCGCATGCAGTCGCTTCTGGACTACGTCATGCCATCCGCCGTCCAGGTGCCCGCCATGCGGATCGCCCATCGCGTGACGCCGAGCCCGATCAATCCGCTCGGGGTCAAAGGGGTCGGTGAGGGTGGAACGCTGGCGCCGGCCGCGGCCCTCACCGCCGCCGTCGAGGACGCGCTGGCGCCCTTCGGCGCGCGCATCAACGCCACGCCGCTCAGGCCCGAGGACATCCTGCGCCTCATGCGTTCTTGACCCCGGGCCGAGATTTCTCCTAAGGTACGGACACACCGCACAACGCAGTGCGCGAGGAGTCGAACGTCGTCGTCCAGGGAGACCTCTCATGGTGACCGCGCGCTGGCTGCCCGTCGTTTTCCTCGCTCTCTGCTCTCTTCTCTTCTCGCCGGCGCTCGCCACGGCGCAGGCCAAGGTCAAGCTCGTGCTCGACTGGCAGATCCAGGGCCCGCAGGCGCCGTTCATCACGGCCAAGGCCATGGGCGCGTTCACCAGCCGGGGCCTGACGTGACCGTCGATCGGGGCACGGGGTCGCAGAAGACGATCGAGCTGGTGGCGACCGGGACCTACGACATCGGCTACGGCGACGTCAACTCGATGATCGAGTACAACGTCAAGAACCCGCAGACGCCGCTCATCGCCGTGGCCATGGTCCTGAACGCCCCGCCGTTCGCGCTACTGTCGCTCAAGCGGTACGGGATCCGCGAGCCGAAGGACCTCAAGGGCGCGAGCATCGGGGCGCCGGCCGGCGACGCGCCGCGGCGGCTCTGGCCGATCTTCGCCAAGCATGTCGGCCTCGCCGTGGACAGCGTGAGCTGGACCAATATGGCGCCGCCGCTCAGGGAGCCGGCCCTGGTCAAGGGCGACGTCAAGGCCATCTCCGGGTTCTACTTCACCGGCTTTCTCAACCTCACCGAGAACCTGAAGGTCCCCGAGAGCGACGTCGTCGCCTTCCGCTACAGCGAGCACGGCATCGACCTCTACGGCAATGCGGTGATCGTGCGGGTCGACTGGCTCAAGGCGCACGAGGACACGATGCGGCGGTTCCTCGCGGCCCTCAATGCCGGGTTCAAGGCCACGCTCAGGGATCCGAAAGGCGCCATCGCCCACATCAAGGCCGCGGAGCCCCTGTCCAACGAGGCCACCGAGCTGAAGCGGCTGGAGCTCGCCATCAGCACGAACATGGTGAACGACGAGGTGAAGAAGAACGGCCTCCTCGCGATCGACCCGGAGCGCATGCAGCGCGCGATCGAGCAGATGGTCGTCGCGTTCGAGCTGCCGTCCAAGCCGACCGTCGCGCAGGTGTTCACGGGAGCGTACCTGCCGCCTGTTGCCGACCGTCGGCTCGAGTAGTGTCTCCAGTCAAGAATGTGCCGGCAAAGCGCCGGGCGGGGCCAGGGGGCCCTCCCCGCGGGACACGCTGCGTCGCGATGCGCTACCGCACTCGATGGGGCCACGAGATCCGGAGCACCTGCCTTCGGCAATCCGCAGAAGCCACGGTCCCGCGGGGAGGGCCCCCTGACCCCACCCGGCGCCGTGAGGCGATGGGCTTGGCTCTGTACACTCGGTGGGCCGATTCATGAACGGTTATCTGCAAGCCGGCTGCGGCCTGTCGCCGCGCACCGCTCCCGCGTGAACGCGACCCGAGTGCGAACTCGCCCGGCCGTCTGGTGCTGCCGGTGAGCGGCGATGTCGCGGTCACGCTGTCCGACGTCGCACTCGAGTACGTGGCGAACGGCCGGGTGACGCGGGCGGTCGAGGGCGTGTCGCTCGAGGTGACCGCGCGGGGCGACGGTGGCGTTCGTCGGGGCGAGCGGGTGCGGCAAGTCCACGCTGTTGAAGCTGATCGCCGGATTGCTGGCCGCGACGTCGGGGACCATCACGGTCGATGGTCAGCGTGTGAGCGGTCCGTTGAAGAACGTCGGCATGGCGTTTCAGAACCCCGTGCTCTTGCCCTGGCGCACGGTCCTGGACAACCTGCTGCTGCCCTTCGAGATCTTGCGCGAGAACCACGACCCGCGCGTGCCGGACCGCGCGACGTGGGCGGAGAAGGCGCACGCGCTCCTCGGGACGGTTGGGCTGGCAGGGGCGGAGCAGCGGCAGCCGCGCGAGCTGTCGGGCGGCATGCGGCAGCGGGTGAGCCTGTGCCGGGCGCTGATCCACGAGCCGGCGCTCTTGCTCCTCGACGAGCCGTTCGCAGCGCTCGACGCCTTCACGCGCGAGGAGATGTGGGAGCTGCACCAGGCGCTCCGCCTGCACCGGGAGTTCACCGGCGTGCTCGTGACCCATGACTTGCGCGAGGCTGTGTTCCTCGCCCAGACCATCTACGTGATGTCGTCGAACCCCGGGCGCATCGCGCACGTTCACGAGGTGGATTTCCCGTGCCCCGCACGCTGGCCCAGACCTATGGCGCCGAGGCCACCGAGCTGATCCGGCTCATGCGCGAAGAGATCCGCCCGAGTCGCGGAGCCGCCGCGTGAGTCGGGCCGCGGCGCGGCGCGTGATCTTGCCCGTCGTCGTGTTCGTCGGGCTCCTGATCGTCTGGGAGGCGGCGGTGCCGCTGTTTTCGATCCAGCAGATCGTCCTGCCGCCGCCGAGCGGCGTGGCGGTGACGCTGGTCGACACGGCCGGCCCGATCCTGTTCCACGCGCGCCAGACGCTCATGACGACGCTCATCGGCTTCGGCGCCGCCGTGGTGCTCGGCCTCTTGCTCGGCTTTGCCATCGGCGCATCGGCCACCGTGAACGACGCGGTGTATCCGCTCCTGGTGGGCTTCAACAGCATCCCCAAGGCGGCGGTGGTGCCGTTGCTCGTGATGTGGTTCGGCATCGGCTCTGTCCCCGCGGTGCTCACCGCGTTTCTGCTCGCCTTCTTCCCCATCGCGGTCAACGTGGCGGTGGGGCTCGCCACCCTCGAGCCGGAGCTGTCGGACGTGCTGCGCGTGCTCGGCGCGTCGCGGTGGCAGATCTTCCGGAAGGTCGGTGTGCCGCGGACGATGCCGCTCTTCTTCGCCTCGCTCAAGGTGGCGATCTCCTCGGCCTTCGTGGGCTCGGTGATCTCGGAGACGGTGGCGTCGAACGCCGGCATCGGGTATCTCATGGCCGTGGCCGCCTCGGACTTCAATACGCGCCTCGCCTTCGCGGGCCTCTTCGTCCTCGCCGCGCTCGGCGTGCTGCTCTATGGCCTGTTTGCCGCCGTCGAGCGCCGCATGACGAGCTGGGCGTACAGCGACTAGAGCGCGCCATGGACGCCCTGATCCGGGAGTGGCTGAACCTCGGCCTCCGGTGGGTCCACGTCATCGCGGGGATCGGATGGATCGGCACCTCGCTTTACTTCATGTGGCTCGACGCGACCCTCAGAAAACCCAGCCCGCCGCGGCCCGACGTCGAGAGCGAGGCGTGGCTGCTCCACAGTGGCGGCTTCTACCTCGTCGAGCGGCGCAAGCTGCCCCCGGGGACTTGCCGTCGCCGATCCACTGGTTCGAGTGGGAAGCCGCCATGACGTGGCTGACGGGCTTCCCACTCCTCGTCCTCATTTACTACATGACGGGCGGCGTGTACCTGGTCGACGCCTGCGGTCTCGGCGATCGCGCCACGCGCGGCGATCGCGGTGGGCGTCGGAGTCCTGATCGCCTCCTGGATCGTCTACGACGTCCTGTGGACCTCGCCGCTGTCCCGCGGCTCCGGGCGTGCGGCGGTCGTGTTGTCCTGGATCCTGCTGTTCGCCGTGGCGTACGGGCTGACGCGTGTCCTGAGCGGCCGTGCCGCGTTCATCCACGTGGGCGCCTTGCTCGGCACGATCATGGTGGCCAACGTGTGGATGCGCATCGTCCCCGCGCAGCGCAACATCATCGCCGCCGCCGAGGCCGGGCGGACGCCCGACCCGACGCTCTCCGCGCGGGCCAAGCAGCGCTCCGCCCACAACAGCTACGTGACGTTCCCCGTGATCTTCACGATGCTGGCCAATCACTACCCCGCCACGTACGGGCACCCGCTCAACTGGCTGATCCTGTGGCTCCTGATCGTGGTGGGATCCGGCGTGCGCCGCGTGATGATCGCCCGCGAGCGGCGCACGCCCGCCGACTGGTGGCTCGTGCCCGTGACGGCCGCGCTCCTCGCGCTGATGTATCTGACCTCACCGGCATGGCTCCGCGCGACGCCGCTCTCGGGCGGGCCTGTTCCCTTCGCGGCCGTGAGGGCCGTCATCGATCGCCGGTGCCTCTCCTGCCACTCGCAGACGCCGACGGACGATATCTTTCACATCGCGCCCAACGCGGTGACGTTCGACACGCCCGAGAGCATCCGCGCTCGCGCCGACACGATCCGGGAGCGCACCGTGGTCTTGAAGAACATGCCGCTCGCGAACAAGACGGGCATGACCGACGCCGAGCGGACGCTGCTGGCACGGTGGCTCGATGCGGGCGCTCCGATCGACGCCACGGTACGGTGAGCGCGCCGACCATGGCCCCGACGTCGATCACGCTCGACGCGCTGAACGGCATGAGCGGCGACGACTTCCGCCGAGCGCTCGGCGCCGTCTTCGAGCACTCCCCTGGGTCGCCGAGAGAGCCTGGCCGGCACGCCCCTTTGCGACACGCGACGCGCTGCATGCGGCGATGGCCGCCGCGGTGCGGCAGGCGTCACGGGAGGAGCAGCTCGCGCTGCTGCGCGCCCATCCCGACCTGGGCGGCAAGGCCGCCCGCGCCGGTGCGATGACCGACGCGTCGGTGGCCGAGCAGTCGAGCGCCGGGCTCGATCGGCTCAGCCACGAGGAATACGAGCGGTTCGAGCGGCTGAACACTGCGTATCGCACGAAGTTCGGCTTCCCGTTCGTCATCGCGGTGCGTCAGCACGACAAGCGGGCGATCCTCGAGGCCTTCGCAGAGCGCCTGGGCCACACGGTCGAGCAGGAGCTCGAGGCCGCCCTCGCCCAGGTCTTCGACATCGCGCGCCTCCGTCTCGACGGCCTGGTCGTCGACCGATGATCGCGGGCCTCACCACGCATGTCCTGGACACGTCGCGCGGCCGCCCCGCCGGCGGGGTCCGGATCGACTTCTCCGCCGTCGAGCCCGACGGCACGGTCCGCCTGATCAAGACGGTGACGACCAACGCCGACGGCCGGAGCGATGCGCCGCTCCTCGGCCCCGAGGCGATGCGGGTCGGGCGCTACGAGCTCCTGTTCCACGTCGGCGCCTATTTCCGCGCACGAGGCGAGGCCCTGCCCGACCCGCCGTTCCTCGATCAGGTCCCCGTGCGCTTCGCCATCGCCGAACCCCAGACGCACTACCACGTGCCGCTCCTCGTGTCCCCGTACGGCTACGTCACCTACCGCGGCAGCTAGGAAACTCGAAGGGGGCTCCGCCCGCTTTAGGAACCAGCGAAGATCAGGAGGTAGACCTCGCGTGGACCAGCGGCAAAGTCGCACTCGACGCGGAGGAGGACTTCACGAGCAACGTCAGCTATGGACGCTCACTCGGGGGCAAGTTCATACGAGTGCCATTCCGCCTTGCGACGCCTCCCCCGAGAGCTAGGTTGCGCCGGCCAGACCTGCGCTCGAACTGCGGCGACTCCGGTACGCTCCAGTCACTCCGATATGGCGCGGTCGCCGCTAAGATGCGGCTCAGGCGCGGTCCTGGAGGTTCGTGAGGGGGAAGCGGTCGACCTCGGCTAACAAGGCGGCGAAGTTGTGCGCGGCGTGGTCCACGACGAGGCGGCCGCGCTCGGCGTCGGCGTCGAGGGCGCTGCCGCAGGCGCCGTCGGGGTTGAGGTCTTGCGTCTGCCAGCCGAAGCCGATGGCGCCCTCCGGGGTGAGGAAGCGAAAGTCGGCCTCCATGCGCTGCCCCAGCGATTCGAAGTTTTTCGCCTTGTCCATGTCGACGAGGTCCGGGCGCACGTGGAGCATGATCGAGGTCTCGACGGAGCCGCCGTGGATGCCGTGCTTCAGCTCGGCGTCGGGAAAGAGTCCGGGTGGCCGGCCCAGCCGATACGTGCTGGCGGCCACGACGAGCATGCGGTGGCGGACGCGGAGGTCGCGGGCGACGATGTCCACGAGCTGCGGCTGCCCGCCGTGACTGTTGAAGATCACGAGCTTCTTGACGCCGGCCCGCGCCACGCCCTCGCCGATCTCCGTCCACACGCGCAGGAGCGTCTCCGCCGAGAGCGTTAGCGTGCCGGGAAAGGCCAGGTGCTCGTCGCTCTTGCCGACGTAGGTCATCGGGAGCACCGTCACCGGCAGCGCGGCCGGAATGAGCTCGAGGGTCCGGGCCAGGATCGCCTCGTTGATGGCGCTGTCGACGCCGACGGGCAGGTGCGGGCCATGCTGCTCGATCGAGCCCACCGGAAGCACGGCGATGACGCGGTCGAGATCGAGCGACGCGAACTCCACCGTCGTCATGTCCTTCCAGGCGCGCCGCGGCAGCGTGGTCATGGTGGCCCAGGATAATCCAGAACACGGAGAGACCGGAACCCGTCGAGAAGCAGCCCGCTTTCTAGGCACGCCCGACGACGACTGCCGAGTTCTTCGGCAGCCTGAGCCCTGTTGGCCGCCGAGCCGGGGAGGGCTCCCACGAGAATCCGATGGGTTAGCCCGGGCCCCCGGCTGGTACTCGTCTTGCTCTCGGGCCAGGCATGAAACCACGGGGCGCCGGCACCGCGATCGCTCTCGCTCATGATCTTGGCGGCCGCCGCCCCGCGCGCGGCCGCCCAGGACAAGCTCACGCTCGGGACGAACTGGAAGGCGCAGGCCGAGCACGGCGGCTTCTATCAGGCGCGTCGCCGCGGGCATCTACAAGAAATACGGCCTCGACGTCACCATCCGCATGGGCGGGCCGCAGGTCAACCACCCGCAGCTCCTCGCCGCCGGCGCGATCGACTTCAACATGGGCTCCAGCTCGTTCGGCGGACTGAACTACGCGAAGAACGACATCCCCATGGCGACGGTGGCGGCGATCTTCCAGAAGGACCCGCAGGTGCTCATCTCGCACCCGGGCCAGGGCAATGACACGGTGGCGGCCATGAAGGGCAAGCCCATCCTGATCGCCTCGGGCGGCCGCGCCACGTACTGGAACTTCCTGCGGGCGAAGTTCGGCTTCACCGACGATCAGATCCGGCCCTATACGTTCAACATGGCGCCGTTCCTCGCCGACAAGTCCACGATCCAGCAGGGCTACGTCACCAGCGAGCCCTACAAGATCGAGAAGCTGGGCGTGAAGCCGCTCGTCCACCTGCTCGCCGACCAGGGCTATCACAGCTACGCGTCGACCATCGAGACGTCCTGGAAGCTCGTGAAGGAGAAGCCCGCCCTGGTCCAGCGCTTCGTGGATGCGTCGATCGAGGGCTGGTACAGCTACCTCTACGGCGACCCCGAGCCGGGCAATGCGCTCATCAAGCGCGACAATCCCGAAATGACCGACGATCAGATCGCCTACAGCATCGCGGACGCTGAAGAAGTACGGCATCGTGGACTCGGGCGACGCGAAGACGCTCGGCATCGGCGCCATGACGGACGCGCGCTGGAAGGAGTTCGCCGTGACGATGATCGACATCGGCCTCTTCCCGCGGGACCTCGACCTGACCAAGGTCTACACGCTCCAGTTCGTCAACAAGAAGGTCGGGATGAAATGACGGCGGTCCGGTAGCGACGGGAGATGGGGTGAGCCCGACCGTCGCAGCCGCGCCGATCGTCGAGCTGCGCGGCGTCGACAAGACGTACGCGAACGGCACGGAGGCGTTGCACCACTTCGATCTCGCCGTCGGCGAAGGCGAGTTCGTGAGCCTGCTCGGGCCGTCGGGCTGTGGCAAGAGTACCGTGCTCCGCCTGATCGCCGGGCTGGCGTCGGTCTCCGGCGGCGCCATCGAGTGGCCGCGAGAGAACGGCAGCGCCCGGGTCGGCTTCGTGTTCCAGGAGCCCACGCTCATGCCGTGGGCCACCGTGGCCGCCAACGTGCGCATGCCGCTGACGCTGCTTCGCATTCCGCGCGGGCGAGGCGGACGGGCGTGTGCGGGAGGCGATCGGGCTGGTGGGCCTCGGCGGCTTCGAGCACGCCTATCCGCGGGAGCTGTCGGGCGGCATGAAGATGCGGGTGTCGATCGCCCGCGCCCTCGCCACGCGGCCGCGGATCTTGCTGATGGACGAGCCGTTCGCGTCACTCGACGAGATCACCCGATTCAAGCTCAACAACGACCTCCTGGCGCTGTGGGCGAGGCAGCGCTGGACGGTGGTGTTCGTGACGCACAGCGTGTACGAGTCGGTGTATCTGTCGAGTCGCATCGCCATCATGACCGACCGGCCGGGGCGGGTCCTGTCGGAGGTGGCCATCGACGCGCCGTATCCGCGAGAGGAGGCGTTTCGGACGTCCTGGAATACAACGGCTACTGCCGGACCGTGTCCGGGGAGTTGGCGGCGGCGATGACGCGCTCTTCCGGGGAGGGCTCGACAGCCCCGCGTGAGCTCTCGACGATGAAGCTTGCGGCGACCGAGCCGCGGCTCGATCAGGCATCAGGCACGCGAGCCGCGACAATCCGCGCAGAGACGCGTGACGTCGCCCTGGCGGCGAGTGGCGGCGGTGCGTGGGCGCGGCTTAGCGGCTCGGTGCTGCCGCCGGTCGCCATCGGTGCCGTGGCCCTGGTGGCGTGGGAGGCGCTGGTCCGGCTCAAGGCGATCCCGCCGTACATCTTGCCGGGACCGCTCACGATCGCCGGGACATTGGTCAAGGACTGGCACACGTTGTACCCGTCTCTCCTGGTGACGCTCGCCGTGACGGGCGCGGCCCTGCTCGTGGCAACGATCGCCGGGTCGGCCATCGCGATCCTCTTTGCGCAGTCGAAGTGGGTGGAGCGGAGCTTCTTCCCATACGCCGTGATCCTCCAGGTCACCCCGGTCGTGGCCATCGCGCCGCTCATCATCATCTGGGTGAAGAACATCCAGCCTCGCTCCTGATCTGCGCGTGGATCGTGGCGTTCTTTCCGGTCGTGTCGAACACCACGCTCGGGCTCAATAGCGCCGACCATCACCTGCTCGAGCTGTTCGAGCTGTACGGCGCCTCGCGTCGCCAGGTGCTCTGGTATCTCCGCCTGCCGAGCGCCATGCCGTACTTCTTCGGGGGCCTCCGAATCAGCGGTGGGCTTGCCCTCATCGGCGCCGTGGTGGCCGAGTTCGTCGCCGGCACCGGCGGCGCCCAGTCGGGGCTCGCGTACCGTATCCTGGAATCGGGGTACACGATGCAGATCCCGAGAATGTTCGCCGCGCTGATCCTGATCTCGGCGACCGGCATCGTGATCTTCCTGGTGCTGTCGGCGCTCTCGCATGTCGCCTTGCGTCGCTGGCATGAGAGCGCGCGGGCGCGGGAGCGATAAGGTGCCCACTGGCTTCGTGGACGTGCCCGGGAGCGGTGGCTACTGGCTGAGCGGCGGCCGCATACCGGCGGCGCTCCTCGGCGAGCCGGTGCCGGGGATCGAGGTCGACGGCGACGGCCTCGCGCTCGCCGACATCGAGGTGGCGGGAGCCGCCATCGCGCGGATCGGACCGGCGGGGACGGCGCCGGCGGGCGCCCAGGCTGTCAGGCTCGACGGCGGCCAGGTCTGGCCGTGCTTCGTCGATCTCCACACCCATCTCGACAAGGGCCACATCTGGGAGCGCGCAGCGAATCCCGACGGCACGTTCAGCGGCGCCCTGCACGCGGTTGCGGCGGATCGCGCGGCGCGCTGGTCGAGCGATGACGTGCACCGGCGCATGGAGTTCGGCCTTCGCTGCAGCTATGCCCACGGAACCCGCGCGGTGCGCACGCACATCGACTCCCAGGGCCGCAGGCCGGGATCAGCTGGACGGTCGTGCGCGCGTTGCGGACGGCGTGGGCGGACCGGATCGAGCTCCAGGGGTCTCCCTCGTCGCCCTCGACGCATTCGCGGGCCACGATGGCGAGCGGCTGGCCGACACGGTGGCGGACGCGGGCGGAGTCCTGGGCGGCGTGGCCTTCATGACCGAATCGATCGACGACCAACTCGATCGCGTGGTGACGTTGGCCGCCGAGCGTGGCCTCGGCCTCGACTTCCACGCCGACGAGAGCGGCGATGCCGGCGCCCGTGCGCTCGGCCACATCGCGCGCGCCGTGCTGCGCCACGGCTTCGAGGGGCGCGTCGTGTGCGGCCACTGCTGTAGCTTGGCCGTCCAGCCGCCCGAGGTCGTCGAGGAGACGCTCGACCTGGTCAAGCAGGCGGGCATCGCCGTGGTCACGCTGCCGATGTGCAACCTGTACCTTCAGGACCGGGTGCCGGGGCGGACGCCGCGCTGGCGCGGGGTCACGCTGCTCCACGAGATGAAGGCGCGGGGAATCCCGGTGGCGGTGGCGAGCGACAATGTCCGCGATCCGTTCCACGGGTTCGGCGATCACGACATGCTCGAGGTCTACCGCGAGGCCACACGCATCGTCCACCTCGACCGCCCCTACGGCGACTGGCCTCGCGCGGTCACCACGACGCCGGCGGATCTCATGGGGCTCCCGGCGGCCGGGCGGCTGAGGGCGGGCGTGCCCGCCGACCTCGTGCTCTTCCGCGCCCGGCACTGGAGCGAGTTGCTGGCGCGCCCCAGAGCGATCGCGTGATCGTCCGGGGCGGGCGCGCCCGCGCCATCGAGCTGCCCGACCATCGGGAGCTGGACGACCTCATGACCGAAAGGGCACCCTGATGAGCGCTTGCGCGAAGAGGCCCGGCCGCCCATCCAACGAAAGTCGCGGACAGTGACTCCAATAGGCCTCGACGCGGTCACGCGCGCGCTTCACGGCATCACGGTCATCACCGACCCGAACGTCGTGCGCGTGAAGTCCAAGGACTTCTACTGGTACAGCCCCGTGCTCAAGCGGAAGCTCGCCGACAAGGTCGGCGACGTCGTCGTGTGTCCGCGCACCGAGGAGGACGTCGTCCGGGTCGCGCGCGCGTGCGTGGAGGCAAAGGTGCCGCTGACCGTGCGCGGCGCCGGAACCGGCAACTACGGCCAGGCGGTGCCGCTCGAAGGCGGTGTCATCCTCGACATGACGCTGATGAAGGCGGTGAAACAGCTCGGGCCGGGCATGGCGCGGGTCGAAGCGGGGTTGAAGCTAGTGGACCTCGACCACGAGGCGCGGCGCCAAGGGTGGAGATCCGCATGTTCCCGTCCACCAAGAAAACGGCCACCGTCGGCGGCTTCATCGCCGGCGGGAGCGGGGTGTCGGCTCGGTCACCTACGGCCAGCTTCGCGACCGCGGCAACGTCAATGCCCTGCGCGTGGTCACGATGGAAGCGGAGCCGCGGGTGCTCGAGCTGCGCGGCGACGAGGTGCAAAAGGCCACCCACGCGTACGGGACCAATGGGATCATCACCGAGCTGGAGATGCCGCTCGGACCGGCCTACGCGTGGGTCGACTCGCTCGTGACCTTCGGGGACTTCATGGAGGCGGCGCGCTTCTCTCAGGCGCTGGGCGAGTCGGACGGCATCACGAAGAAGCTGGTGACGCCCATGGCATGGCCGGTCACGACCTACTTCAAGCGGCTCACCGGCATTCCCGCCGGTGCGCACAGCGTGATCACGATGGTGGCCGAGCCGTCGCTCGAGGCGTTCGACTCGCTGGTGCGCGCACATGGAGGGGCGCTCGCGTTTCGGGGGCCGTCGGAGGACTTCGGACGGACGCCGCCGCTGTACGAGTACACGTGGAACCACACGACGCTCCACGCCATCCAGATGGATCCATCGATCACGTATCTGCAGGCCCTCTTCCTCCCGGACGCAACCTGGAGCTGATCGAGCGCATGTACCGGCACTTTGGGGACGAGGTCATGATGCACCTCGAGTTCATCCGCGTGGCGGGCAAGGTGACATGCAGCGGGCTACCGCTGGTGCGCTTCACCACCGAGGAGCGGTTGGACGAGATCATCCGCTATCACGAGGAGCAGGGCGTCGGGATCGCGAACCCGCACACCTATATCCTGGAGGACGGCGGGCGCAAGGTCATCAACCGGGAGCAGCTCGAGTTCAAGCGCATGGTCGACCCGCACGGCCTGCTCAACCCGGGCAAGATGCGCGCGTGGCTCGACACCCCTCGCCCGCCATCCCAGGCTGACGCCATGCCCGCCGTGAAGAAATCGCCGAGAGAATACCGGGCCTTCCGGATCAGCCCGGGCGACACGAATCGACTCGCCATCGTCTTCGACCCGGTCGGCGAGCAGACGTCCTTCATCGCGTGCGTGGAGATCTTCGACGTGGCCGGACGCACGCCGCCGAACGTGCACGTGCGCGCGCACGAGATGTTCTTCGTCCTCAAGGGCGAAGGGCTCGCGCATGCCGACGGCGAGTCATTCCCCATCCGCGCGGGGACAGCCTGCTTCTCCCGCCCGGGTCGCTTCACGTCATCGAGAATACCGGAGCGACGCGCCTCTATACGCTCACACTCATGGTGCCGAACGAGGAGTTCGCCGAGCTGATCCGGAGCGGAATTCCGGTCGAGCTGGACGACGAGGATCTCGCCGTCCTCGCCGGATGACCTCCGCCACGCGGGGCGAGTGGGCACCGGCCGATGATGGCGCCCCGGCACGCGCTCCGCCCGAGGGAATCGCGCTCGATGACCACGCGCGATGGCGTCCGCCTCGATGCCGACATCTACCGCCCCGACAGCGCCGGGTCATTTCCCGTTCTCCTCATGCGACAACCCTATGGCCGGGCCATCGCCTCGACCGTCACCTACGCCCACCCGTCGTGGTACGCGGGGCGGGGTTACATAGTCGTCATCCAGGACGTGCGCGGGCGGGGCACCTCCGAGGGCGATTTCGACCTGTTCGTGACCGAGTGCGACGACGGCTTCGACACCGTGCAATGGGCGGCGGCGCTCCCGGGCAGCACGGGCGCGGTCGGGATGTACGGCTTTTCCTACCAGGGCGCGACCCAGCTCCTGGCCGCCGCCGCGCGGCCGCCGGCCCTGGCGGACGATCTGCCCCGCCATGACCCCGTGGGACATTTACGGGGACATGGCGTACGAGCACGGCGCCTTTCGCCTGCAGAGCGCCCTGGGCTGGGCGGTACAGCTCGCGGCGGAGACGGCCCGCCGGCGGGGCGACGCCAGCGCGCATCAGGCGCTCTACGCCGCCTCGCGCAACCTGCCGCTATCCGAGGCGGTGCCGACACGGCCGGCGTTGCTCGAGCGCCTCGCCCCCGACAGCCACTACCACGCGTGGCTCGCGCACTCCACCCCTGACGAGTACTGGGCGCGCCGGTCACCCTGTGCCGTCCTCGGTGCGTGCGGCGTGCCGGCGCTCTGGATCGGCGGCTGGTACGATTCGTTGCTCGACGGCACGCTGCGCGGGTTCCGCGATGTCGCCGCGCGCCGCGCGCCTCCGCAGCGCCTCGTCATCGGCCCATGGGCGCACATCCCGTGGAGCCGGCGAGTGGGCGCCGTCGACTTCGGCTCCGCGGCCGAGAGCGCGATCGACGAGTTGCAGGTGCGCTGGTTCGACCACTGGCTCAAGGGGCGCGATACGGGAATGCTCGCCGAGCCGCCTATCCGCCTGTTCGAGATGGGCGGCTCGGGCTGGCTGGCCCTCGATCGCTGGCCCGATCCCCGGGACGCGCGCTGTATCTCGCCAGCAGCGGGCTCGCCGGCATGGTCGAGAGCAGCGGCACCTCGGGGACGCGCCGGACGCGGACATAGTGGAAGACGTCATCGTCCACGACCCGTGGCGGCCCGTGCCGACCGTCGGCGGCCACCTGGGCGTCCCCGCAGGGCCTGCCGACCGCGCAGCCGTGGATGCGCGGAGCGACGTGCTGACGTATACGACCCGGCCGCTGTCACGCGATCTGCGCCTGGCCGGCGACGTGATCCTCGAGCTCTGGTGCGAAGCCGGACACGCCGAGCTTCGACGTGAGCGCCGTGCTGTCCGAGGTTCGGGCAGACTGTCGTGTGTTCCCACTCGTAGAGGGCCATGCGCGGGTGGATGCGGGGACGTCGGCCGCGCCGCTCCGCCTGCCGCTCCGGTCGACGTGTGCGGGTCCCGCGGGGCCACGCACTGCGCCTGAGCGTGGCGGGCGCCTGCGTGCCCGCCTATGCGCTCAACCTGGGCACGGGTGCCCTGGCTGACGCGGCCCGCCTGGTCGACGCGGGCATCATCACGCTCACCGTCAGAAGCGGTGGCCATGCGCCCTCGCGCGTGCTGATTCCCGAGCGGACCGCGATCGGGCCGAGCGCCGCACGGTGAGAGTCCTCGTCGTCCACGCGCATCCGGTCGCGGCGAGCTACAATGCGTGGCGCGCGCCTCGCCGGACGACGCGCGATCGGCCCGTTCACCGTTGGCCTCACACGGTCGACGACCTCGGCCAGGCCGCCAGGCCGGGCTGTGGAGCGTCCCATGATCACGCGACGCTCCCCGATCCGGTCACGCTCGCAGCTGCGTCCTGGAACCCAGCTCGGCCATGACGCCGCCAGCACCGCGGCCAGTTCCCGCTCAGAATGGCCTCAGGATCATGGAGGACCACGCCGTGGTGAGCGATGTCGAGCAAGATCCATGGGTGTCGGGTCAGATCGTCCACGGTGTGGGGACGGGCGACGGCGTAGGCCGATATCCTGCTGTGACGAGCGCTGGTATTCCGGGCTCGCGTCGATGCGGTCCCACATCCCGTGCAGCCGGAATCCCCGAGGCTCGGCCTTCGGGTCACGACGTATAGGTCGAGGTCGCTGTCGGCCAGGCCTGGCCTCGCGCTACTGAGCCGAACAGCGCGACGGCCACGAGGTCGTCACCAATAGCGGCGCCATACTCGGCGACGACCCGGTCAGCCAGAGCGCGCCATGCGGACGGGAGCGGCGGGTAGATCATGGAACGATCTTAGGACGAACTGGAAGCGCATGGCTACTGTCGCGAGGTCGCACCGGCCTTGCTGGGCGAACTATCCCGCCGGGGCGATGTTCGCGTTGATGCGGAACAGGTTCGTCGGGTCGTAGACGGCCTTGAGCTGACGCAGACGCCCGTAGTTCTCCCCGAACGAAGCGCGCACCTTCTCGGGCCGATCGTCCTCGGCCAGATGGTTGACGTAGGCGCTGCCCTCCAGGTGCGGTTCCAGTTGGCTCCAGAGCGCGCGCACCCAGGCGATGTGCTCCGCGGACTGGGCACCGTCCGTCCACTGCCCGATGGCATCGAAGTCCCACTGGGGCCGGCGCGCCGCGAACGCGGTCTCGGTCGGCGGCACGCGCGTCGCGGCTCCGTGCATGTAGAAGAAGATCAGGGCGCTGAGCGGAGAAGTGAAGCTCGCCGCGTTCTCCACCAAGCACATCGATCACTCGATCCGAGATCTGCTCCGTGAAGGCCGAGCGCCAGTAGCGATGCAGGCCGTGCGTCGCGTTGGGCTCGTCCAGCATCATCTGGCGCGCGCGATACGGCATTGGCCCCACGAGGTCGGCGACGGGCCGTCCGAACCGGCGCGCCGGCGCCAGGACCTTCTCGCCGTCCTCGACGGGCCCGTTGTAGCCGAGGATCAGCGCGAAGACGGGCATGCCCTCGGGCGAGGTGAGCAGCCCGCTGTAGGCCTCCGCCTCGTCGGGCAGCCCGGGGCAGAAGTCGCGGTAGAAGCGCAGCACCTCGCGAGCCTGGTCCAGCGGGTAGATCACGAGCCCGCCCAGGACCTGCGTCACCGGATGGAGCCGATACTCGAACGACGTGACGACGCCGAAGTTGCCGCCCCCGCCCCGCAGCGCCCAGAAGAGATCGGGGTTCTCCGTCGCGCTGGCCTTCTTGAACTGGCCGTCGGCCGTCACCACGTCGGCGGAGATCAGGTTGTCGACGGTGAGTCCGTGCTTGCCCATCAGCCAGCCCAGGCCGCCCCCAGCGTCAGCCCGCCGATCCCCGTGTTGGAGACGGTGCCGCCGGTCGTGGCGAGTCCGAACGCCTGCGTCTCATGATCCAGCTCGCGCCAGAGCACGCCGCCCTGCGCCCGGACCGTGCGGGTGCTCGGGTCCACGTGGATGCCCTTCATGGGGGACAAGTCGATGACCAGGCCACCGTCGTTGGTGCCGTAGCCCGGCGCCCCGTGACCGCCGCCGCGCACGGACACCATGATGCCGGACGTCCGCGCGAAGTTGACCGCCTGCTGCACATCGGCGACGCCGGTGCAGCGCGCGATGAGCGCCGGCCGGCGGTCGACGTTGCCATCTCCACACGCGCCGGGCGGCCTCGTAGCCGCCCTGGTCACTCTGGATCACCTCGCCGCGCAGCGCGCTCCGGAGGCTCCCGATGTCCGCGTCGCTGAGGGTGCAGCGAGCCCCATCCGCCGTGACTGCCGCGATCGTCGTCGTCATGTCGTCTCCTTCGCCTGGCCGTTCATGACATCACATGGCCGGGCTGGCACAGCAGGCTCGGCTCGTCCGCCACTGCCCGATCTTCCACGATCTTGCCCGCCTCGATCTGCACGATGCTCGATCGGCCGTAGTAGATCGCTCGCACCTCAGCGGGCGCGAACGTCATGATGTGACCGCCGACCTCGATCCGGACGGCGCTGTCGTCTGTCCCCGGAAGGTGCCCTCCACCCGCTGGCCGTTTTGAAGCTCGACCGCGTCGGCCCAGACCGGCGGAACCGAGATGGACGACACGACGCGCAGCGCAGCGCTCACAAGGCCGACGAACCACCTCATCCCGACTCTCTCATCTCCGCCTCCGCCTGCTCCAGCCAGAAGCGCATGTCCATCTCTGCGGAACATTGTTGTCGCGGTGGTGAGGTGCTCGCGGGCCTGATCGCGCTTGCCTGTGCGATGAGAGAGCTTGGCGAGGCCGAGTGGCAGTGGGCGACGAGGGGCGCATCCCGAGTTCCTCGGCGAGCGCGAGCGCGTCCCGATAGTGAGCGTCAGCTTTCTCAGGGCGCTCGCGGCGGGCCGTGACCTCGCCGAGGAGCCGGAGCGCCCACGCTTCGTAGGGGCGTTGACCGTCCTCGCGGGCAAGGGTTAGGCCTCGCCCGGCGAATTCCAGAGCGTTTTCGAGCCTGTCGGCGAGGAGGTACGCTTCTGCCCAGATACATAAGGAAGCGTGACTGGACAGATCTTAATCCCATGGTCCCAACAGCGCTCTGCGTGTGCTCCAGCAACGGGACACTCTCAGTAATCCGCCCCGAGACGCGTACGCGTAGCCCAGGTACCCCATGTAATGCAATGAAACGTAGGTCAAGTTCCACTCGCGACACAGCGCCAGCCCGCGTTCCAGCAAGCGGACGGCATGGCTGAGTTCCCCCTGATGATCTCGAGATAGGCGAGAGACCACGACGCAAAGGCCACGCTGTAGGGGTGATCGAGCGCTTCACCGAGGCGGATGCCTTCCTGCGCGTGGGCGACCCCTTCCTTGAACTCTCCCCGCTCGGTGAAATCCCAAGCCAAATAGAAGCGGACGAGCACGGCGGGAAATCCGAGCGAGGCCAAACCGTTCCCGGCTCAGATCACCTTCAAGCAACCGGAGGACTTTCAGGAAAAGATCCTCCGCCCGTCGATAGTTGCCCGTCCCGTGGTAGGCCACGCCCAGGTAGAGATTGCCCATCACCTGGAGCGGAATATCCCCAAGCGATTCGGCATAGCCTGGGCGCTCTCGCCGAACGCGAGCGCTTCCGTGGGATGCCTGGCGACATAGAGACTGTGGCACATATAGACGCACTGGTGCCCGAGTCGCCGTTGATCGTCAAGCGACTTGCACAGGCTCTCGGCTTCGCGGAGATAGCCCAAGATCCGCTCTAAATTCTCCGAGCGGAAGGAGTGAAGTTCGAAGGTCAAAGCGAAGATCGATAGCCTGCTCCAGCGTTTCGCGAGTCTCGGGCAGATGCTCGAGGGCCACCAGCGCCTGCTCGAAACACGTCACGGCCTCCCGGTTGGCCGATCGCGCCAAGGCCTTGGTCCCGGCCTGCCGGAGGTACGCGACCGCTTTCTCCCACAACTCACCCCGCACGGCATGATGGGCCAGCCGCTCGACGTGCTCGCTCAGCCGGTCCGGATAGAAGCGTTCGAAGGCGCCGACGATGCGGGCGTGCAGGGTCTTGCGCCGCTCCTGGAGCAGGGTACCGTACGTGACGTCATGGGTGAGCGCATGCTTGAAGGTGTACTCGGGCTCCGGGAAGAGCCGCGTCTCGTACAGCAACTCGGCCGCCTGCAGACGCGCGAGCCCCGATGTACCGCATCCTCCGCCGCCTCCGCCACCGCGTGGAGCAGCACTGACGGCACGTCCTGCCAACGACGGAGGCCGTCTGGAGCAACTGCTTGTCATCCGCCGAGAGCTGGTCGATCCGGGCGGCCAGGATCACCTGCATCGGTCGCCGGGACCTCGATGAGCCTGATCGGCCGGGTCAGCCGATGGGCGCCGCGCTCCCCGGCGACCGCTCCCGTCTCCACCAGCGTCCGGATGCTCTCCTCGATGGACGAAGGGGTTGCCGCGCCTTAACCAGGAGCCGCTTGAGCGGCTCCAGCCCCGGGTCGTCACCCGAGAGGGCGCTCAGGAGCGCGCCCGTACTCGGGCGGGAGCGCGTCGAGCCGCAGCTGGCTGTAGCTCGTCTTGCTGCCCCACGCGTGCTGGTACTCCGGGCGATAGCTCACGAGGAGCAGCAGGCGCGCCGCGCCCACGGTCTCGACCAGACCGTCGAGCAGGGCCTGCGTCTCGCTGTCGATCCAGTGGAGGTCCTCGAAGATCAGGAGCAGGGGTTGCTCGCGCGCTTCCCGCAGCAGCAACGCCGCACGGCGTCGAGGGTGCGCTGGCGACGCTGCGGCGGGTCGAGGGCCCGCCACGCAGCGTCGTCCACGGGCACGTCCAGCAGAGCGAGCAACGCCGGCAGCGTCGGCTGCAGGGCGGCGTCCAGCGTCAGCAGCTTCCCCGTGACCTTCTCGCTGACCTCACGCGGCTCGTCCCGATCCTGATCGCAAAGTAGCCTTTGAGGAGGGCGATCACGGGCAGGTAGCTCATCGCCTGGCCGTAGGAGACCGCCGTGGTCTCCAGCACTCGCCAGCCGTCGAGGCGCTGGGCGGGGCGACCTCGTAGATCAGGCGCGACTTGCCCACGCCCGCCTCGCCGACGACGGCCATCACTTGCCCGTGGCCACCCCCGCCATGGCCAATCGGCTCCGCAAGACCTCGAGCTCCTCCCGCCGCCCCACGAACCGCGTCATCGCGCCCCACGGACCGAGCCCTCGCTGCTCCTGTCCGGTCAGCCGATACACGGGCGCCCGTCCGTTCACCTGCCCATCGACCTGCACCATCTCGAACCGCCGCTCCAGAAATGTCCCCGCCTCGCCACTGGCGACGGTCTCGCCCGGCGCCCGCCCCTCCAGGAGCTGATCGAGGACCGGCCACTGCGCGCGCTTGGCTCCGGCGTCGATCTCGATCCGCGCCCCGACACGCCCGATCAGGACGGGCGCCACGTGCAGGCCGATCACGACATCTGGCTCACTGCCGTTGGCCTCGCGAGCGCGCCCCGCCAGCTTCTGGATCGCCATCGCCGCGTGAGCCGCCCGGCGGGGCGCATCCTCGGCCGGATCGAGGCCAAACGCCGCGACCAGGCCAGTCGGCGTCAGCTCCTCCACGCGCCCGCCGAAGCTGTGCACCTTGGCGATGACGCCTTCCAGCGCCCGGCTCGACTGTGACCAGCCGTCGATGCCGTCCGTCTTGCTCAGGTCCACGCGCAGCAGAGCGAGACTTCGCCGCTCCCATCGAAGCCCGGCCTCAGATGCCGGGGAGCCGGCGGCAGGCGCCGCGGGCCGTTGCGCGCCTGGAGCCGCCTTGTGCGGGTGATCCGGGCGCAGGCCGAACTTCTCCACTCGCGCATATACGGTGTTCCGTGCGATCCCCAGCTTTGCCGCCGCGTGCGAGATGTTCCCCCCATCTCCTCGAGCGCCGCCAGGAGCTCCGAGCCGCATCGCCTCGTCCCGGCCCGTCCACGTCCCCGTCCGAGGCGCCGGACTGGCACCGTCGTCGTGCGCCTGCAGCGAGTCCAGGCTCTCCGCCGTCACCGCCGCCGTGTCGGTGAACACCGCCGCCCGCTCGATCGCATTCCCCAGCTCGCGGATGTTCCCGGGCCACTCGTACGCCAGCAGCCGCGCCTGGGCCTCGGCATCCAGTCGCTTGGGCGATAGCCCGTACTCCGCGCAGGCGCGGGCCAGAAACCGCTCGGCCAGCAGCAGAACGTCGTGGCCGCGGGCGCGCAGCGGCGGTAGATCGAGCGTCAGCACCGCCAGGCGGTGGTAGAGGTCCTCCCGAAACCGCCGCGCCCGGACCGCCGCCCTGAGATCCGCGTTGGTGGCGCTGATCAGCCAGACGTCGGCCGGCTCCGAACGCGTACTGCCGAGGCGTCGGACCGCCCGCTCCTCGATCGCCGTCAGCAGCTTGGCCTGCAACGACTCGGGCAGCAGCGCGATCTCGTCGAGAAAGAGCACCCCGCCGTGCGCCGCCTGAAACAGCCCGGGCTTGGCCCGCCGCGCATCGGTGAACGCCCCCGCTCGAAGCCGAACAGCTCGGCCTCCAGCAGCGTCTCCGGGATGGCCGCACAGTTGATGTCCACGAAGGGCCCGCGGCTGCGGGCCCCATGGCGATGGAGCAGCCGGGCCACCAGCCCCTTGCCCGTGCCGGTGTCGCCCTGATGAGAACCGGCGGCAGCCGCTGCCCCGCCCGCTGCCGCTCGAGCAGCCGGCGCAGCTTGTCCTGACCATCTCGATGGCCCGACTCTCCCCGAGCGAGCTCACGCCAGCTCGTCCATGACCACGCCGCCCTAGCCTAGCCGACTGCTCAGCGCTCTGCTCAGATCTGTCCTGCCCGGCGCACTGCTCAGCTCGGTCGCTGCCTCGAAGCGTGTTGATTCTACTGGCCGCAGCCCCACGGCACTGGGTTTGTATCTCTCCTGGCCCAGACACCGGAGCTGATCGGTCGAGCCAACCACCCGACCACTCGCGAGGAGGCATGTGCTGTGACGAAGCGGTTCACGCGGCTCACACCCACAGGGAGGAATAGAGTTCGACGCTCGCGGCCTTCCCGAACATCCTGGAATCCGCTTTTCAGGACGTCATGGGCCGGCCTAACTCGACGGATTCAGGTCGGATCTTCAGATCAACAAGAGGAGACGACGCGGAACGGAAGGGGAGCGGTGACCGAGCGAGGGCACTGGCGTCGGGTGCCGTGTAAGCACAGCCCGGTGAAATCAGAGGCAAACCCTGGCGATCAGAGAGGCAGGCGGCGGCAAACGTCACAGGAAGTCTCTACGTGGGCAGCGTGATTACCAGCGGCCTACAACACAGGAGACCAAGTTCCGCAGATCATGGAAGGAGACAGGCTATGAGAACGAACGTGAAGCGTGTCGGCGTATGGGTGACTGGGTTGGGGCTGTTCATCGCCCTGGGACTCCCCATTGTCGGGCGAGGACATGCGGCGGAGCCAACCTGCACCCTGCATACGCTGAAAGGGCGGTATCTCTTCGCATTGACGGGGACGCTCTTCCCTCCGGCATTCGAGTGACAGAGCCGACGGCATCGAATGCCGCCGGATTTCACATCTTCAATGGAGACGGCACGGGGACAGACACCGTGACATTCACCCTCGGCGGCGCAACGGCGCTGTCGAATTCGGTCACTCCTATCACGTATACGGTCAATGAGGACTGTACGGGCAGCTACACAGTGCCGAATGGGCCATCATTCGGTCTCTTCATCGCGCCAGATGGCGAGTCCATTGCCACCATCGCGACGGCTCCGCCGGGCAACGAGGTGTCTGGTTTTTCTCGGAGAGTGTCGCGCAAGTAGAAAGCTGCCGGGAAGGGCAGGGGCCATGCTAGCTAGCTAGCGGGAGGTGACGAGCCACATTCACCTCACAGGCCCTGACGCGTTCGGAAGCCACTGCGACGGCCGATTTCTTCAATGCCACTGGAGACAGGACATCCCGTGGAGGGATCGCCCCATCACCGAAACCGCGACGCGCTTGAGGGTAGTACACGGCCTGCCTGCGCGGGAAGGAGACATGTACTACGGACGAAGCGGTTCACGCTGCTCACACAAACAGGAGGAATAGAGCTATGACGGGACGTCGAATGTTGCTCGCGGCTGGTCTGCTGGCCGCCGCGATGGGACTCGGGCTATCTGACGTTGCGCTCGCGAACGACAAGTGTTTGGTCAACACGCTGCACGGCCTCTACGTGTTCTCCGCGACCGGCTTCATCATCCCCGCCGCCCCCGCGTCCGCGCAACCGAAGGCCATCGTCGAATTGATCCGCTTCAATGGTGACGGCAGCCTGGACGTCCCCGGCGCCACCCGAAGCTTGAACGGCGTGATCACCCAGGTGCCGGGCGGCGGCACGGGGAGCTACACGCTCGCCACTCTCGTCCCGGCTGATCGAGGCTGTGTGGGCACCCTCACGTTCTTGCCGTCGGGCCCGCACTTTGACTTGTTCCTCCCGCTCGATGGCCAGGAGATCTGGATGATCCAAACCGACGCAGGCAACGTGTTCCAGGGGACGGCGACCAAGCTGGCGAACTAACCCAGCTCCGGCACTCGTTCCAGGGACAAGCGCGCGCCCGGTAGCGACCGCCACCGGGCGCGCCTCCTCGCTACGCCTCGACCCACGGCGTCCAGAGCTGGAACCACTCCTCGGGCGGGTTGACGAAGCCCTTCACCTTGGGGCTCAGCACCACGAGATTGAGGTCGTTGCAGATGGGGAAGAACGCGGCGTCCTCCTCCATGATGATCTTGTCGATCTGGCGGTAGACGGCGGTGCGCTTCTTCTCGTCGAGCTCGCCGCGCGCCGTGTCGAGGAGGCCATCCACCTTCGGATTGGCGTACCAGCCGACGTTCACGCCCTTGTCGGGCTGGCGCGACGAGCGCGCCACGATGTCGATCCAGAAGTTGGTGGTCATGCCCCAGGAGAGCTGATAGGCGCCGTGCCCGGGGCGCAGGCCCTGGAACATCTTCGACAGATACGTGATCCAGTCGAAGGTCTCGAGCTTGACGCGGATGCCCACCTTGGCGAGGTCGCGCTGGATCCACTCCGCCATCGCCACCGGGATCATCTGGCCCGAGCCCGACGTCGAGGTCCAGAACACGGTCTCGAAGCCGTTGCCGACGCCCGCGTCCTTCAGGAGCGCCTTGGCCTTCTCCGGATCGTAGGAGTAGGGCTTGTACTTGGGATCGTAGGCGGCGGTGGCCGGAGAGATCATGCTCCACGCCGGCCGCGCGGTGCCGCGCAGCAGCTCCTTGCACATCTTGTCCTTGTCCACCGCCATCTGCAGCGCCTTGCGCACCCGCACGTCCTTGAAGCGCTCGTCCTTCATGTTCAGATGCCAGTACCAGATGTGGGGCGCATTGCTCTGCAGCACCTGGAACTTGTCCTTCTTCAACGCGTCCACCTCGTCGGGCGGCGGGGCCAGGATGAAGTCCACCTCGCCGGTGCGCAGGGCGGCCACGCGCGCGGCCGGGTCGTCGAGACGGCGGAACACGAGCTTGTCCACGTTGGCCTGCGGGCCCCAGTATTCCTTGAAGCGCTCGAGCACGATGCGGTCGCCCGGCACGTTCTCCACGAACTTGAAGGGGCCGGTGCCCACCGGGGCGTCGGCGAACTTCTCGTTGCCCGTCTTCTTCACCTGCGCCGGGCTGATCATCATCGGCTCGCCCCAGCTCTGCAACGTCATGCGCTCCCACTCCGCGTAGGGCTTGCTGAACGTCATCTTGAGCGTGTAGTCGTCGACCGCCTCCACGCCCGTGATGTACTCGACCACGTAGTTGGTGTAGCTGTTGGCCCGCGGGTAGAAATGCGGCGCGTCCTTCTTGAACATGCGCTCCCAGGAGAAGACGGCGGCCTGCGCATTGAAGGGGGTGCCGTCGTGGAACTTGACGTCCTTCCGCAGCTTGAAGGTCCGGGAAAGACCGTCCTTGGACAGCGTATAGGACTCGGCGAGCTTCGGGACCACCTTCGGGATCGCCACGTCCGCCCGGGTGAGGTCTTCCGCGAGCAGGCCTTCGAACATCTGGAAGGTCACGCGATAGGTCAGCCAGCAGCCGGTGGCTTGCGGGTCCAGGATGTCGGACGGGCCCTCCATGCCGTAGACGAGCGTGCCGCCCTTCTTCGGCGTCTGGGCCCGCGCGCGCTTCGGCACGGCGAGCGTGCCGGCGGCACCGGCTGCGCCGGCGGCCGCGGTGCGAAGGAAGTCGCGGCGGCTCACGTCGGGGAACATCCGCAGCATGAGGTCGATCTTCTCAGCGTCCATGGCGCTCTCCTTGGGCTCGACCCGGGGTTACCGGCGCGCGCGGGGTCGAGGGCCTCGCGCAGTCCGTCTCCGACGAAGTTGAACGCCAGCGCGGCGACGACGATGACGATGCCGGGGATGGTGGCCACGTGCGCGGCGCGGTAGAGCACGAGCCGGCCATTGCCCACCATGACGCCCCAGTCGGGCGTGGGCGGCTGCACGCCGAGGCCGAGGAAGCTCAGGCCGGCCGAGGCCACGATCATCATGCCGACCAGCGTGCTCGTGTAGACCAGCAGCGGCGGCAGCACGTTGGGCAGGAGATGCCGGCCGATCAGGCGGCCGCGGCTCGCGCCGAGCGCGCGGGCCGCCTCCACGTACTCGAGCGGCTTCACCGAGAGCGTGGCGGTGCGCACGACGCGCGTGCTGTACGGCACCAGCACGACGGCCAGCGCGAACATCTGGTTCTGCATGCCGGGCCCGATGACGCCCACGATCGCAATGGCGAGCAGCACCAGCGGGAAGGCGAAGAACACGTCGAGCGCGCGCATGATCAGATGGTCGATAGCGCCACCGGCGTAGCCGGCCAGGAGGCCCAGCCCGAGCGCCACGATGGCCGCCGCCACCGTCGGGAGGATGCCGACCAGGAGCGAGGCGCGCCCGCCCCAGATGAGCCGGCTCAGGATGTCGCGACCCTGCTCGTCGGTGCCGAGCAGGTGGCCGGCCGTGCCGATCGGTGACAGCCGGTCCACGCCGGCCGAGGCCAGCGGGTCCCAGGGGCTGATGAGCGGCGCGGCGAGCGCGGCGCCCCCGCGATTGCGATGATGGCGAGGCCGACGACGGCCTGGCGGTCGCGGACGAACACGCGCAGGAAGCTGCCGAGCGCGGTCGGGCCGCGGCGGGAGCGGGCCTCCACGGCTTTCACGGCGAGCGCGGTGGTGGTGGCCACGGGTCAGGCTGGCCGCGAGCGCGGGTCGAGGTAGAGGTTCAGCAGGTCCACGACCAGGTTGACCATCACGAACGAGAGCGCGATGAAGAGCGCCGCGCCCTGGACCACCTGCACGTCGCGCGCGATGACCGAGGACACGAGCTGGCGACCGAGCCCCGGCCAGCCGAAGACCTCCTCGGTGAAGACCGCGCCGCCCAGCAGGTAGCCGAGCTGGAGACCGGAGATGGTCAGGATCGGCGGCCAGGCCACGCGCAGGGCGTGCAGGCGAAGCACCGCGCGCTCGGAGAGGCCCTTCGACCGGGCCACCTTGATGTAGTCCTGGCCCAGGATCTCGAGCACGGAGGCGCGCGTCATGCGGGCGATGATGGCGCCGGGCGCGGCGGCGGTGGCGATGGCCGGCATGATCAGATGCGCGAGCAGGTCCTCGAGGCCGCCGGGTCCGCGCGACGAGTACATGCCGAGGCTCGGCAGCCAGCGCAGGTTGATGGCGAAGAACACGATGAGCACGAGGCCGAGCCAGAAGGGCGGCATGTTGCCGACGACGAGCGAGGCGCCCATCGCGGCGCGGTCCACCACGGTCTGCTGGCGGGACGCGGCCAGCACGCCGACCGTCACGCCGCCCACCACGGCCAGGAAGAAGCTCGCGCCGGCCAGGATCAGCGTATTGCCGAACTTGGGCAGCAACAGATCCACCACCGGCTTGTGCACGATCGGCGAGAGCCCCAGGTCCCCGTGCAGCGCGCGCCAGAGCCACTTGGCGTACTGCACGTAGATGGCCTCGTCGAGGCCGAGGGCGTGGCGGAGCTGGGCCAGCGACTGGTCGGTGGCCATGGGGCCGAGCAGGGCGCGCGCCACGTCGCCGGGGATCAGCTTCATGGTGAGGAAGATCACCACCGAGATGCCGAACAGGACGGGGACCAGGCCGAGCAGCCGCTGGAGGACGTAGATGATCATGCGCGGATGATCACGCGGGTTGCCCTGCTTCGGTTGTTCGACGCGCGCGCGCAGCCGCTCGCAGTAGGCGGCGGCCTGCTCGGTGAAGCGCGTCTCGAAGAACTCGTCCACCGCGCGGCTCAAGATCGCGTCGGCGTCGGTGCGGATCGGCAGCGGGCTCCGGCTCCGCAGCGTGTTCACCGCGAGCGTCTTGAGCGGGGCCGCGATGTCGTAGTCGAGCGTGAGGTGTACGCGCACGCCCGCGCCGGCGGGCTCGAGGCGCCAGCGTCCGGTGATCGTGACGAGCGCGCCGCGCAGCGTGAAGCGGCGCTCGCGGTGTCCGTTCTTGCCCGCGCGCCCGACCGTGAGCGTGGCGGTCTGCTCCTGGCGGTCCACGATGGGCAGGTCGAGCGCGTGGTCGAGCGTCTTCCCGGACCCGGATCCGACGCGCGGGGCGATTCCGGGAAGTCGAAGTACGCATCGCGCCGGCCGAGCGCCACCCACGCGTCGTCCACGGAGGACGACAACGACGTCTCAGCGGTCACGGTGACCATCGCTCTCCAGAAAGTCCGCTGGCCCGATCGGCGTCGGCACTTTGCCTCGGTTGAAGGCACGCCACGCCGCGGGCCCGGCCAACTATAGTCCATGGCATGATCCACCCGCAACGGCGCTGGGCCAATTTGCTTCGCCATACTTCGTTGCGGCCGGCCCGGCAACCCTCGACGTGCATGCACGTACGCCTCGGGCTGCCGGGCCGGCCGCGCCTCGTCTGGCTCGCAACTTGCCCCAGCGCCGGCGACTAGACTACCCAATACAAGACCCTGACTAACCGGAGGAGAGAAGCCATGCTGAGGCGACCGGACGTGGATGAGGTGATCGAGTACGGGCGTGCCCTGGGGTTCGATCTCACCCCGACCGAGGCGCGCATGATCCAGGCGCGCATGATGGACACGGTCGCCGCGCTCGAGGCCTTCGACGAGATGCGTGTGGAGGAGCGGCGCCCGCCGCTGCGGTTCACCGATCGCGACCCGGGCGGCCGGCCGTCGGAGCAGGAGGATCCGCTGGGCGCCTTCATCACGAAGTGCCGCGTGAAGGGTGCCGACTCGGGGCCCCTGCACGGCAAGACGGTGGCGCTCAAGGACCACATCGCGCTGGCCGGCGTGCCGCTCACCTTCAGCTCGCACATGATGGACGGCTACGTCCCGGACTTCGACGCGACCGTGGTCACGCGCCTGCTCGACGCCGGGGCCACCATCGTCGGCAAGCTCAAGATGGAGGAGTTCTCATGGGGCGGCCCCGGGCTCTCCGGCGTGGGCGACTACGGGCGCCCGCTCAACCCGCACAACCGCGAGCACGTGACCGGCGGCTCGTCGTCCGGATCGGGCGCGGCGGTGGCGGGCGGGCTGGTGGACATCGCGCTCGGCGGCGATCAGGGCGGCTCGATCCGCCTGCCCGCCGCGTGGTGCGGCATCGTGGGACTGATGCCGACGCACGGGCTCGTGCCGCACTCCGGGCGTCTTCGGCCTCGAGCCCACCATCGACTACGTGGGGCCGATGGCGCGCACGGTGGAAGACGTGGCGGTGTCGCTTCAGTGCCTGGCCGGTCGCGACGGCCTCGACCCGCGCCAGGCCGACGTGCCCGCGAGCCTGCCGGCGTACACGGACGCGCTCTCGCGTGGCGTGAAGGGCCTGCGCGTCGGCGTGCTGGACGAGGGCTTCGGCGTGCCGGGCGGCGACCGCGCGGTGGACGAGGCGGTCATGGAGGCGGTGCACGCGCTCGAGCGCGGGGCGCGCGGGTGGAGCGCGTGTCGGTGCCGCTGCACACGAAGGCGCTGCCCGCCCTGCTGCCGATCTATCTCGAAGGCGGCAAGCGGATGTACGACACCAACTTCGGCGGCTCCTTCGCCAAGAGCTACTATCCGTCCTCGCTGATCTCGATCTTCGGCCGGCTCAAGCAGAGCCACGCCCGGGAGTTCTCGCCGAACCTCAAGCTCAACCTGCTGCAGGGCTACTATCTGCAGCGCAACTACGGCGGCCGGCTCTACGCCAAGGCGCAGAACGTGCGGCCGACGTTCGTGGCCCAGTACGACCGCGTCTTCGGCGGCGTGGACGTGCTGGCCATGCCCACGATCCCGATGACCGCGCCGCGCTGGCGGGCCCCGCGCGACTACGAGGACGCGCTCGAGCTGACCATGCTGGGCGGCACGCGGAGCCTCGACCTGGGCCCGGTGATCGCCAACACGTGTCCGTTCAACTACACGGGGCACCCGGCCATCAGCGTGCCGTGCGCCAAGCTCAACGGGATGCCGGTCGGCCTGATGCTGGTGGCGCCCTACTTCCGCGAAGACGCGCTGCTGCAGGCGGCCGCCGCGTACCAGCAGTCGGTGGACTGGAAGAGCCTGATCAGCCGCTAGAGCGATGATAAGGGCCCATCTGCTTCGTTGGCGCCCTCGACAGCCGGCTCAACGTACAGAAAGTACGCCTCGCCGGCTGCCTTCGGGCGCCGCCTCGCAGCTGGACCCTTCTCATCGCTCTAGCCGGCATTTTCTCCGCCAGGCTGCTCAGAGCGAGGATAAGGGCCCATCTGCTTCGTTGGCGCCCTCGACAGCCGGCTCAACGTACAGAAAGTACGCCTCGCCGGCTGCCTTCGCGGCCCAGCCATCGCTCTCGACCCTCGTCATCGCTCTAGGAGTCGAGTCAGGCGTTCGTCCGGATCGCGGACAACTTCACGTGCGATGAGGAGGCGCTCCCGGGCGGCTTCGCTGCGGCACGCCATCCGCAGAGTCTTGCCGAGTCGTGGCGACCTCAGAACAGCTTAGGCCGGCGGTTGTCCGCGCGAAGCGTCTCCGAAGGCGGCGACGCACTCCGCAGGTCTCGAGAGGCCCGAACGCCTTCGCGTGCGCGAAGTTCTGTGCGGCGCGCTCGTCCTGGCAGCCGCACATGCCAGTTCTTGCCCGTCTCCCTGGCGCGGGGACGCGCCCGTCTTGGTGGATGGTCTTGACGTTGTCCTGCCGCTTCGAGCCAGCTCGCGCCATACGCGATGATGCGCGTCGTGCGGTCGAGCGCCTGGTAGTCCGCGCGGCCCATGTCGCGGGTCTCCCGTCCCGGGATGGGCGCGTAGTTCGAGCAGGTCCACTCCGGATAGGCTGTGTCGCCCGTCCAGCGAGCGGCGCACTGGTAGCGGAGACCGTCGTCGAGGTTGGTGACCCGCCTGGTCCAAAGCTCGAGGCGTGGACCTGAGATCGCGGACGTGCCAGGTGAGCGGCGCCACGAAGTCGTACAGGAAGGAGGCGCCGTACTCCCAGTCCTCCGTCTGATGCCGGATCTCGCTGCCGGCTCGCACCGCGCCGCGGGATCGGTGGCGAACAGGATGCGCTGCAGTCGAATTCTCCGGGGCGAGAGGGTCTCGGGGTAGATCCACTCCTTCACGGACTTGTCCCGGCTGACGTCGGTAGACGACGGCCGTCCCGGACATAGCCGGGCTTGAGGCTCTCGGTCTCGACGTAGCCGTAGTCGACGAGGTAGCACCCTGCCGATGGCTCTTGAAGCGCCTGGAGTCCCCGCTCGAGTTGGGGATCGTCAGCGCCGGCGAAGAGACCTGACGACGTCAGGAGGAGGAGCGGGGCCAGCGCCGCGAGCAGGCCGGACCGAATCGCTTTGCCTGTCGTCATGCGAGTTTAGGAATACCTAAGTCTACGCAGATGTTCAACCGAGAGGGATGGTGGATGAGGACGCGGGGTGACGCCCGCTCAGAGCTTCCTTCGTTGCAGCCGCTCGATCGGTCTCGCCGCGAGCAGCGCCATCAGCCGTCGCACGGCCCCGCTCAGATACGCGCGCCGGCGGTGAATCAGCACGACGGGGAGCGTGACGCGGATGGCGGGGACCGTCAGCGCGCGCAGCGTGCCGGCGCGGAGCTCCTCGTCCACGCTGCTCTCGGGAAGCAGCGCCAATCCGAAGCCGGCCTCGACCATGCGCTTTTGCGCCGTGAGGCTGTCGATCGCGATGATCTCCGCCGCGCCCAGACCGCACGCGGCGAGAGACTGGCGAAGTGACGTGCCGTACGGCTCCTCGGGCTCGTCCGGCCGCACCGGAAAGCCGATCCAGGCTTCTCCGCCAGCCGCCCCGGGCTCACGCTCCGGGCGCGCGCGAGGCGATGCCGCGGCGAGCACACGACGACCCTCGGCTCCTGGTAGATGGTCGCGGCGGTAAGGTCGGGATGGAGGTCGGCGCCGTAGCGCAAGCCGAGCGTGGCGTCGCCTCGCCGCACGAGGGAACTGACCTCCTGGCTCAGCGCGGTTCGCAGCCGGATCGTCACCCCGGGGTAGGCCTCGCGGAAGCCCCGCAGGCATTCCGTCACCGTGGTGCTCGCCAGCGTCCCGACCAGCGCCAGCGTGATGGCTCCCCGATCCGTCCCCTCGAGCGCCCGGACGGCGTCGACGCCGTCGCGCATGGACGCCAGCAGCGCCTCGGCATGGGGCAGGAACGCCTGGCCGGCGGCGGTGAGGACGATGCCGCTCGGGATCCGCTCGAAGAGCGGCGCGCCCAGCTCGCCCTCGAGCAGACCGAGGCGCCGGCTCACGGCGGGCTGCGAGAGATTCAGGGCCGCGGCCGCCCGAGTGAACCCGCCGAGACGGGCGACGGCGACCAGGGCCTCGAGCTGGCCAATCTCCATCGCCATCAGCATAGCGTATGGGCGTGACCAGATCTATGCATTGGACGCACCAGGGCGCAAGCCCTAGGGTGAGAGCAAGGGCATTCTGAAATTCTCGAGCGGGAGGACGACATGACCATCGGCGTGAACCTGGCAAAGTGGGACGCGGGGCTCGACGCGTCGAGGGAGCGGACACTGAAGACCGTCGCGGGGGCGACATCATCATCACCCACGCCACGGGGGCCCGCATGGTCGCCGCCTGGACGCTGGTTCCCGCACCGCGGGATCCCGTCGCCCACCTGGAGACACGCACACGCGAGGGCCCGGCAACACCTGGTGCGGCTCACGGCACACGATCCCGGCCGCGAAGTGACCTCCGCCATGACCAACGAGCTGTTCGACCGGCTCACCGACGGGCAGCCTGCGCCGCTCACGGCCCCGGCCGGCGCCGGCCGCTACACGTACACGCCGCGCAAGGTTCTCCGCCGCGTGCTCGACCACGCGCTCGATCACCTGAACCAGATCGACCAGTGGCTCGCGTGGCGCCGCGACGGCCTCGTCCCGACGCCGACCGACGGCTGGGTGCCGTCGACGGTGACGCTGCCCGACGACCGGCTGCCGCTGGCGCCTGCGGACCTGGACGCGTGGCTCTGGCGCATCGACCAGGCCGCGCGGCTCCTCGCTCAGCGCGCCGCCGGACTCACCCCGAAGAGCTCGACTGGCCGCCGCCCGACGGCGGCTGGCCCCTTCGCCGGGTCCTTCACCACGTGGCGCGCTCCGAGATCCTCTATTCGGCGTCGCTGGACGAGGCGCTGCCGTCGGAGGATCCGCAGGCGCGATACGCGGAAGCGTGCGGCCGGCTCGGCAAGGCCGTCCGCGCGACGAGCGATCGACCGGTGGACGCGTCGGTCATCTATCCAGGCCTCTATGGTGTCCTCCGCACACCCGACCAGGTGATCGAGGACCTGCTGGCCATCGAGGGCGAGCTCCAGGCCGGCGCGGCATGATCTCGCAACGGGAGGACGTCATGGACATCGAGAAGAGGCTCTCGGCCCTCGGATTCGACACTGCCGGCACCGCCGACGCCCGCCGGCAACTACGTCGGCTCCGGTGCGCGTCGACAACCTGCTCTTCGTCGGCGGCAACGTCGGCCGCCTGAACGCTGAACCGCTCGAGTACACCGGCAAGGTCGGTGGCGAGGTGACGCTGGAGCAGGCCTACGAGATGGCGCGGCGCTGCGCGCTGAACCACCTCGCCGCCATCAAGGCGGCGCTCGGCGACCTCGATCGCGTCGAGCGGATCGTGAAAGTCACCGGCTACGTGAATGCCGCGCCGGGCTTCAACGAGATGCCGAAGGTGATCAATGGCGAATCGGACTTGCTGGTCGAGCTCTGGGGCGAGCAGGGTCGCCACGCTCGGGCGGCCTTGGGGGTGGCCTCGCTCAGCCGCGACGCCCCGGTCGAGATCGAGGTGATCGTGCGAGTCCGCGACTAGCAACCCGGCGCGTCGCCGCTACCTCACGCCGCGCTCGCGGAGCGCGACGTGCCGGCTCCTCCCGTTCGATCTGGAACAGCTCGTTGGTGATGCCCACCTCGACGTTGTGCGCCTCGCCGGAGAACAGCAGCAGGTACGGTTCTGCGACAACTGACTCTGCTGGGTGGCGGCCCGAGTCGCGGAGCGCTCTGCCATTCTCTGACCTGAGAACGTGCACCGCCGTCGTTTCTAGAGTTTGAGAAGAACCGAAACGTCGATTGGCCCCTGACCGCAACCTTTCTAAAGCCTTCTGACGACCAGCGTCGGTGGCATCTCTCTTGCGAGATGACCCGCGCGCGTGGGTGTTTCATGCACGGACCTTACTCGAAACTGCGAGGAGCCAAACCATGGCGAAGCCGAGTACCAAGCTCGTACCCGCGGTTGTCATCGTCTTGTTGCTCGGAGCGGCCGGGGTCATCCAGGCCCAACTCTTCTCCGCCCGCGATCCAGGGGTTCGGGGCGGCGCTGCCGGGGCGGGCGGGCCGATCGACGGATTGACCGCGAGGCAAATCGAGTTCTTTCAGACTGGCAAGGACGACTTCGAGGAAGTCGAGGTGGTCGCGGATGGCCTCGGTCCGCGGATGAACCTCGATAGCTGCGCCGGGTGCCACGCGCAGCCGGTCACCGGCGGCACGAGCCCGTTCGTGAACCCGCAGGTGGCGTTCGCCACGAAAGACGGGGGACCAATCAATTCCCGAGCGCCGTGATCTTCTCGGGTGGCTACATGTCGCCGATCGGGCCGGTTCGCGAAGTCCGGTTCAAGTTCAACCCGGACGGCAGCCGCGATGGCGGCGTGCACAACACCGCCACCATCACCGGACGGGCGGGAGCGAGCGGCTGCTCCCTGGCCCTGGACGATATCGCGGGCCAGTTCGCGCGCCGGCAACGTGATCTTCAGAATTCCGACGCCCCTCTTCGGCGCGGGTCTGATCGAGCAGATTCCGGACAGCGTGATCTGGCCAACGCGGCCGCCAACGCCTCCGCCAAGAACTCGCTCGGTATCAAAGGTCATCCCAACGTGATCGTAACGGGGAAGATCACGGGCGAGGCAAACAACAACGGCAACGACGGAACGATCGCCCGGTTCGGATGGAAGGCGCAGAACCAGTCCCTGCTCCTCTTCTCCGGCGAAGCGTACAACGTCGAGATGGGGATCTCGAACGAGCTGTTCCAGCAGGAACGCGAGCAGAAGCCGGCCTGCCAGTTCGCCACCGTTCCCAACGACGTGACCGACACCGAGGCGACCACCACACCGGCCGGCCTGAGCGCGATCGAGAAGTTTGCGTTCTTCCAGCGATTCCTGGCACCTCCCACCCCGTCACCGGACACCGCCGGGTGGGACGACATCGATCAACAACGGCCGCAGTTTGTTCACGAGCGTCGGTTGCGCCCTCTGTCACACGCCGACGCTGACGACGGGAATTCCACCGTGGCGGCGCTCCGAGAACAAGGCCGCCAACCTCTACTCCGACCTGATCGTCCACAACATGGGACCGGGCCTGGCGGACGACGTCCACCAGGGCAGGCGCGGGGCGACGAGTTCCGGACGGCGCCCCTGTGGGGCCTGGGACAGCGCATCTTCTTCCTCCACGACGGGCGTACCGACGACCTGCTCGAAGCGATCCGAGCGCACAGGAGCTTCGGAAACCTCAAAGTTCGGTCCCTCAGAGGCGAATGGGGTCATCGACAATTTCAACGGACTCCGGGAGCGTGACAAGCAGGACATCCTGAACTTCCTGCGGTCGCTGTAGCCTTTCCGTTTCCGTGCGCGGGACGGGCGCGTGGCGGCGCTTCTCAGGAATGAGAGGCGCCGCGCCGTCGTTCTACTGGCTCTTGAGCCGCATGTCCTCGTAGGAGGGGAAGGGCGAGTGGTGATCCACGTGATCGTGTGCTCGGTCACGCGCGGCCCGACGCCCATCAGGGCGCGGAAGTCCGTGATCGGAGCGAACATCGCCCGATCGATGGTGAGCTGCTGGATGCGATGGAGCAGGGCCTCGCGCTTGCGTGGATCGCGCTCCCGCGCCTGCTGCAGGAACAGATCGTCGATGTCGGGATAGCCGCCGTAGGCATAGGCGCCCTTGGAGTAGATGAACGCCTCACACGCGGCTGGCCGCGTTGCCGGAGTTGCCCACCGCGGTGATGAACGAGCCCGCGCAGCTTCTTCTCCCGCCAGGCGGCGTAGAAGGCCGCGCGCTCCATCGGGCCGCATCTTCACCCGGATGCCCACCGCGTTCGAGATAGTTCACCACGGCCTCCGCCAGCGTGAAGAACGGCGGAATCGGCACCAGCTCCCCGGCGTCGAAGCCGTTCGGATAGCCGGCCTCGGCCAGCAGCTGCTTGGCCTTCTGCGGGTCGTAGGGCAGCGGCTCGACCTGCAGCGCGTAGTCCATCACGCGCGGGCACGATCACCCCGGCCGGCGGGCAGAAGCCCAGGCAGGCGGCCTCGTTGATGGCCTTGCGGTCCAGCGCGTAGTTGACGGCCAGCCGCAGCCGCCTGTCGGCCCACGGCGACTTGGGGTCCCACTGCTCGGCGAACTCGAGCCAGAAGATGCGATGCGTGCTTCGAGGCCACGAGCTGCAGGCGCGGGTCGCGCTTCGACGTCCTCGGCCTCCGGGCCGTCGTAGGCGAACGGCGATATCGGCCTCGCCGTTCTTCAGCATGGCGACGCGCGTGGTGCCGTCGGGGACGCTCTTCATGACCAGCCGCTTGACGTAGCGGCGCGTGCCGCCAGTAGCCCGGGTAGGCCTCCAGCACGACCTCCACGCCGGGCGTGCTGGCTCACGAACTTGTAGGGCCCGGCGCCGATGGGATGCTTCTTGAAGCCGTCGTCGCCCGACCTGCGTCAGGTAGCTTCTTGGGCACGACGAGCCCGGCGGCGGTGGCCGTGGTGCCGTAGAAGGTCATGAAGTCGGGCCAGGGCTCTTTGAGATTGAAGCGCACGGTCAGGGGATCGACGATCTCCACGCTGTTGCACGCGGGCCTGCAACTCCTGGCGCCGGCCCCGTGGTAGCGCTCGAAGCTGAACTTCACGTCCTCCGCGGTGACGGGATCGCCGTTGTGGAACGGCGAGCCCGCGGCGCAGCTTGAACTCGTACGACCTTGCCGTCCGGGCTCTCCGTCCAGGACTCGGCCAGGCTCGGGCCCATCTTCTGCCCGGGCAGCGGGCGGACCAGCGCATCGTGGATGGCGTAGAGCATCCCGAAGGGCGTGATCTGCGGCGGCGCGGTCGGACGGGATCGAACCAGCGTCGGCGCGATTGTGACGTGCCAGGCCATCACGGCCTCGCCTGTGGGCGGCGTCTGGCCGGCCACGTGCTCCACCCCGCCGATCGTGAGCGCGGCGACCGTCAGGAGCAGGCCGATGTGGGCAGGGGTGGGGATGAACCGCGACCGCGCAGAGGAGTCCATGGTCACCCTCCTTCTGATTCTCGGAACGACTGACGCCCTCGTGCGACTGGACGAGTCAGGCGGGCCCGGAGGCGCGCGGAAATGATCGTGGCGAAGAACAGGTCGATGGGTCGCACCGCTCCTCCCTGTTCGCCGAGCCGGTGACGATGCCACTGAACCTCGATCCAGGCCTGCTCGATTGTTGCCAGGCGAGTGCCGGCTGGACCGGTATGAGGTCGACTACCGACCGTAGCCTAGCCACAGCGCGGCTCCACGCTTTGGAGCTGAGTCAGTGTATCGGGCACGACCGAGGGGATGGGGGCCACGCGCGACATCGAGCTGTCCCAAGCCCTTCTGGGCTATCATCTCCGTCGCAGACTCCGCAACCCACCCGAGGAGGCCACCGTGACCCGGCAAGCCATGACCACAGTGGAGCGAGACTTCCACGAGCGGATGCACGCCGCCCAGATGTACGGGCTCTGGGAGCTGGCGAGCCAGATGACGCGCCACCCTGAGCCTCAGGCGATCGCCCACATGTGGAAGGCGTCGCTGATCGAGGCAATGGTGCGCGAGTCCGGCGAGGTCGTCCCGTCGGCGAGGAGCGGCGCGCGCTCCAGCTCTTCAATCCAGGGCTCGGCGGCCGCTGGGCTACGACCAACACGATGATCGCCGCCGTCCAGCTCCTGCTGCCCGGCGAGGTGGCGCGCGCCCATCGCCACACGCCGACGGCGATCCGCTTCATCATGCAGGGCGACAGGCGCCTACACCGCCGTTGACGGCGAGCGCGTGTACATGGCGCCCGGCGACCTCGTCCTGACGCCGAGCTGGGCCTGGCACGACCACGGCAACGAGACCGACAGGACCGGTGGTCTGGATGGACGGCCTCGACGTCCCGCTCGTCAGGCCATGAATGCGCATGTTCTTCCAGATGCTACGAGGTCCCCCAGGTGCCGCTGACCAAGCCGCGATAACGCCTCCGTACGCGGCTGCACGGCCACGTCAGCCTCGAGCCCGACCTGGGTGAAGGCACGGCCGCAATCCTCGCCGCTGCTCCTCTACTCCTGGGAGACGACCTCGCGGTCGCTCGACGCGCTGCGCGGATGCCGACGGCGACGCGCACGACGGCATCGCGCTCGAGTACACGCATCCGCAGACCGGCCGCTCGGTGCTGCCGACGATGGCGTGCTGGATCCAGATGCTCCGTCCGGGCGAGCGCACGCGCCGCCCACCGCCACACGGGCAGCGCCGTCTACTACGTCGTCGAGGGCGCCGGGCGAGACGATCATCGACGGCCGCCGCTTCGCCTGGGGCAAGGGCGACATCCTCGTGCTTCCGTCGTGGGCGCTTCACGAGCACGCCAATCGTCTCGCGGCAGTCCGACCGCGATGCTCTTCTCGATCCAGGACCGGCCCGTGCTCGAGGCGCTCGGCCTCTACCGCGAGGAGGCGCTTGACGGACAACGCCGGCCACCAGGTGGTGGCCTCGACGTTTCCGGCATAGGCATGGTCCGCATGACGCATGGTCACTACGCGAAGGCGCCGGTGACGCACGGCGGGCGGCGCTCGTCCTCCGTCGCCGATCAGGGCCCGTGGCCGTTCGGCGACGGCGGCGTGACGGCGATCTTCGAGCGAGGAGTACAGATGCCGTCGATCATCCCGTAGGTCCGGGCCTCCTCCGGGTCCATGTAGTAGTCGCGGTCCGTGTCCTGGTGGACCCTGTCGACCGGCTGCCCCGTGTGCCTGGCGAGGATCTCCTCCATGAGCCGCTTCGTTCGCAGGAACTCCTTGGCCTGGATCCCGAGGTCGACGGCCTGGCCCTGTCCGATCTGTCCCCAGGGCTGATGGATCATGATCCGCGCGTTCGGCAGCGCGTAGCGCTTGCCCGGCGCGCCCGCTGCGAGCAGGACCGCGGCCGCCGACGCCGCCAGCCCCACGCACAAGGTCCGCACGTCCGGCCTCACGTACTGCACGGTGTCGTAGATGGCCAGGCCGGCCGAGGTCTCCCGCCGGGGGAGTTGATGTACAGCTCGATGTCCCGGCCGGGGTCCTCCGCCTCGAGGTACAGGAGCTGCGCGGTGACGACGTTGGCGACGGTGGCGTCGATCGCCGAGCCGAGAAAGATGATGCGGTCCTTGAGCAGCCGCGAGTAGATGTCGTACGCGCGCTCCCCGCGAGGCGTCTCCTCGACGATGTACGGTATCAGGGTCATGGCCGCCCTCCTCGTGATATGGTGCAACCGTTGGGTTGCAGCCTAGCATTCCCACGCGCAACTGTCGAGTTGCGCATTGATTGGAGGGAGCGCATGGACGCGGTCGAGCGCGAGGTCACGGTGCCGGCGACGCCGGGCGAGGTGTGGCCGGCAGTGACGCAATCCGACGAGGTCTCCGCGTGGTTCGGCGCCGACGCGCAGCTCGAGGTCCGTCCGGGCGGGCGCGGCGTCTTCCGGTGGCGCGACGGCACGGAGCGCCACGTGGTGGTCGAGGACGTCGAGCCGCCGCGCAGGCTCTCCTTCCGGTGGCTCCCGTTTCAGCGGACCGCGGCCGGCGAGATCGTCACCTTGCCCTCGACCCGCGTGGAGATCACTCCTCGACGAGGTGCCCGGTGGCACGCGCGTGCGCGTGGTGGAGCAGCCGGCGTTCTCGGTCGGGTCGACGCCGGCGCGCTCCGCCGGCCGCGTGCTGGCGGCGATCGGATCGTGAAGCGGGACCGCACCGACGCCATCTTCACCGCGCTCGCCGACGCCACCCGCCGGCAGGTCATCCGCGCGCTGTCCGAGCAGGGGCCGGCGACGGCGACCGGCCTCGCCGCGAACCTGCCGGTGACGCGCCAGGCCGTCACCAAGCACCTGAGCGCCCTCGCCGAGGCCGGCCTCGTCACGGCCACGCGCCGCGGCCGGGAGAAGCTCTACCAGATCTCCCCCGGCCGCTCACCGATGCGGTCTCGTGGATGGCGGACCTCGGCGGGCGATGGGACGAGCGGCTGGCCGCGTTGCGCGACCACATCGCGGCGCCGAGGCGCCGGCGATGATCAGGGCGTGAGGCGGTACAACGTGACCGCCGTCGTGAACGCATCGAGCCGCAGCCGACTCGTGTCGAAGTAGTAGTGCCGCGACACCGAGGACAGCACCGGGCGATGGCCGCATCGCTCCATGCCATCGCGAACGCTCTCGGCCGTGTCGAGGTTCCCCACCAGCCACGTGATCTGGCAGGCGTCCCGGCGATCGACGGACGGCGAAAAGTTCGCATCGATCACGTCGGCCGGAGATTCGATCAGCCCTGCGGGATAGAGCGCCAAGGTGTAGATCCAGGAGGAGTCCGCGATGATCCGCTCGCCGCGCTTCATCTCCTGCACGAGACGGCTCGTCAGCGGTCGGGTGTCGCTCCACGAATGCTCCTGCCAGTACCATTGCACCCCGCCCCACACCGTCGACGAAGGCGAGGAGAATGCCGATCGCCACGCGCGACCCCGCCCTCCACAGCCGCTCCAGCGCGACGCCGGCGAGCAGGTATCCGAACAGGAATCCCGGCACGACATGCTTCTGGCCGCTCACGAAGTTCGCCGTCCACAGGTGAAAGGCCGGGTACACCCCCAGGGCCAGGAGGCACGTCAGGGCCAGGATCCGGCGGCCGCTTCGCCAGGCGATGACCGCGCCGGCGGTGGCCAGGGCGAACGGCACGAGGCCGAAGACAACCTGGAGCACCGCGATGTGGCCGCGGCTTCGCTGGAACGTCTGCTCGAGATACGCGGTCATCGACGTGGGGAACGGCGATCCGAAGAAGATCAGGAAGTACGCGGTCACGATTGTGCCTGCCACGAGGCAGAAGAGCGCGAGCGTTCGGCCGAGATCCCGGAGATCGCGCGTGGACACCAGGAGGCCGAGGACGGGGACCACCATCAGCAGATACCCGTACTTGCAGATGACGGCGAGCGCGAACGCGACCGCCGCCACGATCAACCATCGGACGTGACGCGACGTCGAAAATCGCGCCGCGCCCCACATCGCCAATGCGATCCCGGCGAGCGCGGGGACATCGTAGACCGCGAAGTGCGCGAGCGCGATGAAGAGCCCGTTGAGGCTCAGCGCCGCGGTCCCCCAGGCGGCCGCGGACTCGCCGAAGAGCGTTTCCGCCGTCTTCGCGAAGGCCACCAGCGTCACCATCGAGATGAGGACCGCCATGAGCCGGGCGCCGGTCAGGCCTCCCAGGTGATGACCGACCGCCGCCATCACCGGCCACACGAAGGGACTGCCGTTGAACCACGTGATGTAGCCGTCCGACAGGCCCTTGCCCTCGAGCACGCGCATGCCCGCCACCGTGTAGAGGCCTTCGTCGACGAACGGTCCGTTGGCGGCAAGGCAGGCGATGGAGATCTGTGCGCCGAGGAAGGCGGCGGCGATCCACCACCACGCCCGGACACGACTCCAGGCTCTGGCTGCGCTCGCGCACTCGCGCGCACGTCGGGAGAGATGATAGTTCCGATCGGGTCGATCATCGGCGCCAGGGTCCCTCCACTGTACTTGACCCGGAGGCCGCCGCGGCGCAGGATGCCGGCCAGACGATGTCCAGATTGAACCTGGTGTTCGCGTCCGGCTTCCTGTTCCCGCAGCGCTTTCTCAAGCAGGACTATTTTCGGGACGTTCGGACCGCATTTCCCGGCGGCCTGCTTTCCGCGCGTGCCGGTGACCGGCTCCATCGACGCGCGGGCCCAGGCGCTGGCGGCTGCGATCGGGGCTTTCCGCTTTCCCGATCCGAACGCGCCGATCCACATCATCGGCCACAGCATGGGCGGACTGGACGCGCGGTATGCCCTGCATCGGAACATCTCGGGAGTGGCCGCACGCGTCGCATCGCTCTCGACGATCGGGACACCGCACCGGGGCAGCCCCATTGCGGACCTCTTGGTCGGGTCCCGCGCCGGGCGGCCGGCAGTCTGCGCCGCCGCGTATACCGGGCCGTGCGTCGCGCCGCCGGCGGCCTCGGGCTGCGCACGGGGGCGCTCGGCAATCTCACCACCGGATACGCCCGGCAGTTCAATCAGGAGCATCCCGACATCGGAGACATTCCGTGCTTCTGCTACGCGGGCAACCGCACGGAGACGTATCTGCTTCGGGTGGCCGGGGCCTATATCCGGGACGTCGGCCAGACTCCGGCCGAGCGGGAGAACGACGGGCTGGTGAGCGTCGCGTCGGCTTCCTGGAAGCCCCTGGCGGAGGCGCCCTGGCCGACCGATCATCTCGGCGAGGTCGGCCACACCTTGACGCCGCCGCGTTTTGCGTCGCGCTTCCTCATCTCGAGGCGCTGCGCCGGGTCATCGAGCGCGCGCAGCGCGCACGCGTCAGGCATCGGGCGCGCTAGCGCCTCGCCGTCGGAGAAACGCGAGCCAGAGCGAGCGAGACGGGTCCAGCTGCGAGGCCAGACATGGCCCCGCACGGCCCCACGCGAGGGTAGTCCGCGTGCGTGTCGGGCGCCGCCTCGCAGCTGGACCCTTGTCCGCGCGTCCAGCACGGAGCTGCCTACCGACGAGGCCCTTATCGCGCAGTCTCCGGCGGCGGCGTGGCGCACGAGCTCGTCCAGCGAGCGTGCCGGTCCAGCCCCTCCGAGGCGCGCGATCGCGTGCACACCCAGCATGCGGTAGCTCTCGAACTGCGACTCGCTGAAGAACTGGTCGACGGTGGATTCGTGGGGGAACTCGTCGTTCGCCCTCGCGTATTCGTGAGACATCGGGCGGCTCGGTTCCGTAGTAGGCCGCTTTGATGTAGAGGAGCCAGCCGTCGCGGGCATCGCGGTCCGCCACGGCGCGGGCGGGGTCAGGCCGCCGGCGCGGGCGGATCGACGACGGAGTAGCGGATGCGGCCCACCGCCCAGTAGAGGCCGCGGGCGAGCGTCGCGGGATCGGCCGAGCGCGGGTAGATCGAGATCCCGCCCGGGAACTCGATGGAAATCCCGAGATCGGCGCGGATCTTCCGGATGGCGCCGCCGAGATCGTTGAGGTCGCAGTCGCGCGTCGCAGCTCCCGTCGCTCACCACGATCAGGTGGCAGCGCCGGAGGACCATCTCGTACAGCCCCAGGTTGTCGAAGTGCCCGCCGTCCGACAGGTAGACGTACGGCGCCGTGCGGCCGGTCAGGCCGAAGGCCTCGGCCACGATGGGCCGGACGGTGAAGCGCGGGCTCGACAGATAGAACGTGTCGTTCCCCGCGGGGCCCGGGTTCCCGAGCCACCAGCCGAGGCGGGCGTTGAAGAACGTCATCAAGAAGGTGACCAGGGGCGACGAGTGATAGCCCATGTTGGGGCTGGCGGCGGCGCCGGAGATCGTGATCGCCGTTCCGAGCGAGATGCCGTCGCTGCCGCCGTAGCGGCTGCGGCGAACGTCCGGCTTCGAGCGGGTCCGGCGGTAGCCGCCTGCGTCGCCCACCGCCATGCTGCCGGCGTGCAGCGGCGTCACCGTGAAGCTGTGCGCCTTGCGATCCTGCCAGGCCAGCCGATCACCGTGGACGAGATTGAGCGCCATGTTGACGACGTGAAACAGGGCCTTGCGCCCGGGCTTGCCCGGAGGCGGGACCGCCGGCGGCGAAGCGGGCGGCGAGCTCGGCCACAGCTCGTGCATGGCGATATTGTCGGTCTCGTCGAACCCGGTGAACGGGTTGCGCCGGCGCTCGACGTTCGACGCTCCCAGGTAGGCGCGAATCAGCCGAGCGCGGTACATCGCGTGCAGCGAGAACTGGTTGGTGTTCACGAGCAGGGCGACGGCGCCCCCGAGCAGGGCGAGGCCGGCGCCGACCGCCAGCACCAGCCACGCCGGGGCCGCGAGAAGCACTCGCACGTGGCCGCTCGGATCCGTTTGGACGAATGGCCATTGCGGCGGGAAGGCGCCCTGGGACCGGGCCACCGTCAGGTCTTGCAGCCGGCCGAGCAGGCCGCTCGTCAGCCAGGACACGGCGAGCAGCAGGACGGCGGCGAAGATCGCGGCCGCCAGGGGCAGAGTCAGACGGCCGAGCCTGGCCGCGAGCCCGGTGGTCGCGGCGGAGGCCGGCTTGGCAGCCGACCGCGCGCTCCATCCGCCGGCCACGGTGATCAGGCCGGAGACGCCTCCGACCGAGGCGAGCAGCCAGTTCGCGACCTTCCCGGACAGGAGCAACGGGCCGAAGATGACGAGGGAGCTCATCACCAGCCAGACGATGCCGACGAGGAGCATCCACGCGCCGCCGCGCGCCCACCACTCGCGGTCTTCGTCCTCGGTCCAGCGACTGATGAAGCCGACGAGGAGGGTGGCCGCCAGCAGGAACGCGCTCAGGAAGACCCCGAGGGCAGCCACAGGCGTACAGCAGCGTGAACCCTGGGCGGTCGGGGAAGAACTGACCGGCGAGGTACCAGGCCAGGTAGCCGGCGGCGGCGCCCGCGACGACGACGATGAGCAGCTCGGCCATCCCGGCCTCTATCCCGTGCGCGCGCGAGCCCTCGACGACGTCGAGCGCCACCCCACGGGGTGAGGAGCCAGACGGTGTACCCGCCCAGGCGGTCAGGTGAACGATGACGCCGAAGCCCACGAAGTGTCTCCAGTCGCGGGTCGGCCACCAGGCCCAGTAGAGGGTCAGGCAGAAGACCGAGATCAGGAGCGGGAGCAGGCACAGCCAGAGAAATCGGCCCTGCCCGCGCAGGCTGGTCGTGCTGCTCGGGATACTGGCGCCGATGTACGCGACCGCCCACGCCAGCGCGATCGCGCCCAAGCCCAGGAGCATGCGGCCCGCCGATCGCGGTGGCCGCCTCCGCGGCGGGCGCGGCCTGGATCAGCGCGAGGTACAGTCGGGGCACGATCAGCGCGGCCGCGAGCAAGGGCAGCATGACGGCCCAGACGAGGATCACGTTTCTGAGGATGGTTCCGAGGAGCGTCCAGGTGTCGGCGGAGAGCAGGCCGGGGCGCGGCGCCAGGTAGTTGCTGTAGTCACGCAGGTGAGCCACCGGCGCCGCTTCCGGGGCGAGCTTGTGCGCGGCATCGATGGTGGCGAGCGAGTCGGCCACCGCCGCCACGTCGTTCCCGGAGCGGTGAAGCCACGCGGTCAGCCAGCCCCCGATATAGCCGCCGCCCGAGACGGTCGAGAGGTAGTGAAACTGGGGAAGGACCTTGAGCCCGGCGAGCCCCTGCAGGACGCCCAGCGCAAACGTCGCGCTCCGGATGCCCCCACCCGAAAGACACAGGGCCGTGCGCTTCTCGCCGAGGTTGTGAATCGCCTCGTACAGCGCCGCGAGGCCGCCCGCTTCCTGAGGCCGGGCCGCCGAGTGGCCCGTGCAGACGCTCGTACTCCTCGGTGAGGATGCGCTCGAGGGAGAGGCTCGGCGCCGCCGACGCCCGGGCTGCGAGTCGGAGACCCCAGGCCGCCGCGAGCTCGCGGTGGGCGGTGACGTGCAGCACGAGCTGGAGACAGACGGCGGCCATCAGCGGATAGCCCACCCACTCGAGGCAGCGGACGTCGACCAGCCCACCGAGCGCGACCACGCCCGCCACGCCGTACGCGACCCCGGTCGCCGCGCGCACGAGCGAGGGCCAGCGGCCGGACACGCGATCCGGCCGGAACAGGAACACGAACGTGATGAAGACCAGGCCGAGCAGGCTCCACTTCGCGAGAGCGGCCCAGCGCACGAAGCGGACGGGATCCGGGAGCGCCAGCTCGTGGAGGATCGCCAGGTTCTCGACGATGTCGGCGATCCCGGCCATGACCGCGATCACCGCGACACCCGGATTGAGCGCGAGGCCCATGGCCCCCACAGCCCGACGTAGGAGACGATGAGCGCGAAGTCCACGAGCGTCTGGTCGTGGAGCTGCTCCCGAACCGCCGACCCGTCGTCACCGAGGATGCTGCTTGACGTCGCTCGGCGGGCACACCTCGACCGCGAGCGTGATGTTGCGGATACCGCACGGCGTGAGAGCCTCGCCCCTGGGGCGGAAGGCGTGGGTGGCGATACTCGAGATGATGACCGCGAGGACGAGCAGCACGTAGGTGCGCCGGTGAAGGGTCATCGGCTGTACCGTATGCTTCACGCGGCGGGCCCGTCAACCGCGACCTGTGCTCCTGGCGCGCGCGCGTGCGAAGCTACGGCCATGAGGTGGATCTTCGTCGTCCCCGCGGTCGCTCTTCTGACCGTCAGCTCCGCGTGGGGTCAGGCGCCCGGGTCGGCGCCTCCGGTGCACGTAGAGACCCGCGCGATGCCCGGGCGCGACGTCAAGCAGGTCAACGCGCAGGGCATCATCGACGCGCCGCCGCACGTCGTGCGGGCGGTGATCGCCGACCTCGAGCGGTATCCGGCGTTCATGCCCTACGTGAAGGAGAGCCGTGTGCTGAGCCGAGAGGCGTCCGGTGACGTCTTGAACTATCAGCGGCTCTCGTTCGGGCTACCGCTGGTGCAGGACCGCCACTACGTCATTCGCATCACCGAGTGGGGATACCGCGACGCCGACCGCCGGCGAGCCTGGGCCTTCGCCTGGCGCCTCGAGGACGGCCTGCCCTCGGAGTGAGCCGCGACGCGGTCAGGGTCTCGGTCAATAGCGGGCACTGGGATCTGCGGCCGGTCGCGGGCTCCGAGAGCGCGACCGACGTCCGGTACTGCGTCTTCACCGATCCGGCCGGCGCGCTGCCGAAGTGGCTGGTCGGCCTGGCGAACACCGAAGGCATTCCGAAGCTCTTTGCGGCGGTGTCGACCGCCGCGGCGAGCCCGCGCTACGCGTCGCTCCCGCCGCCGTCGGAGGAAGGCCCAGTCGCCGAGCGTCCGTCGCTCGGCGACTGCGCCGACGCAAGCCTGCCCGTCCGCCAAGGCCAGCAGGCCTGCCGGGCGCGCATGCTTGCGTGGCGCCCTCGGCTAGCCGGCTCAACGCACGGCGTACGCCCTGTTGGTTTTCCGCGCCTCGGGCGCCGCCTCGCATCTGGACCTTTTTCCGAGCAGCCTGTGACCCCGGATCGAGGCCACGCCGAAGTGGGTCCAGCCGTTGACGCACCTGAACCCGATCGCCCACTTCGCCATCATCGCCCGCAGCGTGTTCGTGAAGGCGCGGGGCTCGACGTCGTCTACCCGCATCTCCTCGCCCTGGCGGCCTTCTCCGATCGTCCTCGTCGGCATCAGCGCCTGGCGGTTCCGCGGGCAGCTCAGCTAGCAAGCGTGGAGGACGTGGACGCCATACACAGCCAATGCGGCGCGGGCGATTGACACCGCCGGGTGCCAGGTCCACACCTCGCGCCAGCGGCTCAGGTCCGCGCCGGCGGTCACGTGATGATGTGGCCCCGGCACGCGCGCGGAGCCTTCCGCAGGTCAACAGTGGTCGAGCAGCACCCGTAGAGAGGAGCCCAACATGGCGAAGGTGCTCAGGTGCGGTGACTTGATGCCAGGATGCAACACGGTCATCGAAGGTATGGACGAGGCCGAAGTGATGGCGAAGGGGGCGGAGCACGCGAAGGCCGCCCACAACATGGGCGACGATCCCGGCCGACGCCGCCGCCAAGGTCAAGGCGGCTATCAAGGACCAGCAGGGGCCGCCGCGGATCCGGTCCGGTCGCCACGGACGGCCACGAGCGTCGAGTTACCGCGTCGACGCTCGTCGCACGTTTTGGAGCGAGCGCGGCTTTGGAGGCATGCATGATCTCGGGAATCAAGGCGCTGACGTTCGACACCGGGGGACCATCCTGGACTGGCATTCGAGGCGTGAGTCGGGCGTTCGCGGACGCGGGAGCCCGTCGCGGAGTGAGCGCCGACTGGCCCGCGATCACCAACGAGTATCGCCGGCGCTCTCTTCAGGCCATGGTGGGGCGCAGGTCAACCCGTCCTTCAACATCGACGACGTGCACCGCGACATGCTCGAGCAGGTGATCGGGGACGCATGGGCTTGGAGCGCTGACGGCGCGATGACCGCGAAGCGATGCATCGCACCTGGCACGCGCTCGACGCGTGGCCGGATTTTCCGGCTGCCCTCGCACGGCTGCGACAGAAGCTACGCCGTCGTATCCTTCACGATCTTGAGCACGTCGCTCATCCTCGACGTGTCGCGTAGCAACGGTCTCACCTGGGACTGCGTCGTCTCGTGCGAGATGATCCGGTGTCTACAAGACGCGCCCGGAAGCGTACCGCACCTGCGCCAAGTGGCTCGGGTATCGGCCGGACGAGATCCTCATGGTCGCCTGCCACAACTTCGACTCTGATGGCGGCCCGGGAGACGGGCTACCGGAGCGCCTTCGTGGAAACGGCCAACCGAGTGGGGCGCTCGCGGGTCCTCCGGACCCCGTGCCGAACCCCGCGCACGACATCGTCGTACAGGATTTCGGCGAGCTGGCTCAGCGCCTCGGCGCCTGAGCGGCATCACTCGCTTCTGCCGGAGAGAGACGACATGGAAAGCATGCTCGAGAGTACGCCGCGACCGGTGCCACGATGCTACCGAAACCGAAGCCTACGAGACGCTGCTCGCGCGCGCCACCGGAAGACGGGTACTGTGGCACGGAACTGGTGGTCCGCCACGTCCTCGGTGACCGGCGAAGCCACGTGGCCCGTCCGCCGCGAGGCGCTCTGAGGCGCCTGTTGCGCCGCATTGCGATTCGGCAAGGCCGACCCGGGCTCCAGATCGTCTCCCGCCCGGCTGCGGGCGGGCTCCTCGAGCTCTACACGACGCGGCGCCAAGGGCTCGCCTGCGCGCCCGTATCGACCACCCTCCTCCGTCGGATCGAGCCGATCGAGGGTAGCTGCGATTGCGCTGATTTTCCTCCGAGGCTCGCTCGGCCTGTGCAAGCACCTGCTGGTCGTGCTGGAGGACGTCGCCCGAGACCGCGCGCCTGCGACAAGGCGCGGCGCGAGCGCGCCCGAGCGTATCTCCGCTGCGATGGGGATCCGGTACGGCCGCTCACTGGCCCCCGGCGACTGGCTGGCTCAGGTCCGCTGGGTCGACGGCACGCCGGACCGTGGGCCTCCGGCGATGGCTGCGTCCCGCCAAGGGGGTGGCTTCAGGCTCGAAGTCCCCGCGACGTCTGGGCAGCAGGTTCCAACTGGTGGAGGAACTGCTCGTCTCGCTCAGGGGTGGCGCGGCGAGCCCGCGCTCCACGCGCTGCTCGAGCAAGACCGGCGGCGGATCGCGCGCGCGATCGAGGGCGCCCGGGACCTGGGGCGCCTCCGGGGAGCGCTCGGACTCTCAAGCAGCGGCTCTACTCCTACCAGCGGGAGGCCGTCGAGCGGTTTCCTCTCGCAGGGGCGGCTCCTCCTCGCCGACGACCTGGGCCTCGGGAAGACCGCGCAGGCGATCGCCGCCTGCCATGCGCCCTGGCACTCGGGCCGCGTCGATCGCGGGCTGCTCGTCGTTCCCGCCGCGCTCAAGCCGCAGTGGCTTCGCGAGAGGCTCCCCAGAGATCGCTTCGACGCTGGCCGCTCTCTTTGCGGGAGTGGCCCGGTTGCTACGGGCTGCCGCGGCGCCGTCTCGGTCTCCAGAATGATGGCTCGGCCGTGGCTACGCCTTGATCCCGAGCAGCTTCATCGCGTTTCCGCCCAGCATGGCCACCTTGTCCGCATCGCTCACGCCCGGCGTGCTGAGGATGAGATCCACCGCGGTCGTCGTCCACGGATACGGAAAGTCGGTGCCCACCACGAGCTGGCTCGCGCCCACCTCGGCGGCGAGGTGGCGCACGCCTTCCGGGCGTGAACACCATCGTGTCGTAGTACATCTGCTTGAGGTACTCCGACGGCTTCTTCTTGATCGGCCCGTACGTGCCGCCCGGGCACAGCGTCGGGACGGGTGGGGCACCCGCGATCGGAGCGCCCGGCGTACGACGGCAGGAAGCCGCCGGCGTGCGCCGCGCAGATCTTGAGGCCCGGGAAACTGGTCGAGCGTGCCCTCGAAGATCAGGTGCGAGAGCGCGATGGTGGTCTCGAGCGGGTTGCCGATCACGTTGCCGAGGTAGCCGTTGCCCTTGAAGCCGCTGCTGCGAGCTCGGCCGGCGCGCCGGCGCCCTGCGGATGGATGAAGACCAGCACGCCGAGCTGCTCGGCCTTGGCCCAGAACGGGTGGAACTTCGGGTCGCTGATCTCCTCGCCGTTGACGCTGCCGCCGATGGCCGGCGCCGCGCAGCCCGTACTTCTTGACGCCTTCCTCGAGCTGCTCGGCGGCGAGATCCGGGTGCTGCAGCGCCACCGTGGCGAAGGCGACGAAGCGGTCGGGGTGCGCGGCGCACGCCTCGGCGAGCTTCTCGTTCTGGATCTGGATGACCTGCTTGCGCGAGGTCGCGGTCGGCCTTGTACCAGTTCGGGATTGATGCTGAGCGCCTCGACGTCGATGCCCTGCTCGTCCATCGCGCGCAGCCGCTCGGACACCTGCGTCGCCATGTCGAGGTCCGGGCGGCAGCGCCCGGCGCCGCGAGCTTCAGGTTCATCAGCGCCAGCGCCTCGGGCACGGCGCAGTGCGCGTGGACGTCGACGGTCTTGACGCGCCTGCCGTTCACCACCACCTCGCGGCGCCGCGCCTGGGCTCGCGCCGGCGCGGCGGCCAGCAGGTCGCAGCCGACGAAGCGCGATGCCGGCGAGCGCGCCGGCGCCGAGCTGGAGAAACTCCCTGCGTGTGGTCATGGTCGTCTCCTCCTCGTTGAGGTGGCGCATCCGGGATCGCCAACACGAGCAGCATCCTCACCCCGATCGGGTTCCTCCCGTCAATGCTCGCGACGAGCGGCCGCTGACCGCCGTGCTATCCTCGCCCCGTGAGCAAGGCCTTCACGAAGGACGAGGCCTGGGAAGAGCCGATCATCCCGCCGCGCGCGCCGGTGCCTGCAGGTGTTCCGAACTATGTCACGCCTCGCGGGCTTGGGCTGCTCCGCGCGGAGCTCGCCGAGCTCGAAGCCGAGCGCCACCGTCTGGAGGCGGACCGCAGCGACGAGGTCGAGTACCGGCGCCGGCTGGCGATCCTGACCGGACGCACGAGCGAGCTGACCGCACGCATCGCGAGCGCCGCGCTCGTCGATCCCCGACTCCAACCGCGCGATCAAGTGCGCTTCGGCGCCAGCGTCACGCTGCGCACCGTGAGCGGTGAGCGCGCGGGCGAGGAGCGCCGCCTCGAGATCGTCGGCATCGACGAGGCGGATGCGGCCCACGGCCGAGTGGCGTTCACGGCACCGATCGCGCGCGCGATTCTCGGGCGTGAAGTAGGGGACACCGCCGCCCTCGACACCCCGCGTGGCCGGGAGCTGCTGGAGGTGGTGTCCATCGAATACCACAGCGCGCCATGACCTGCCTCGTTGAGACTCCCGTGACCTTGCGCTCGCGCAGTGCTCGTGGCCGTCATCTGGGTCATCGCGCTTCGCCGCTTCGTCGCGAACGGCCGGATGAGCTGGAATGGCTGCCGCGTGCTCAGCGCGTCGCCTTTCGCTGATCGGCTACCCGCTGCGTCCTCCGGGGCCGGAGCGATCCTCGTCCGCGTCCTCGTGGCATCGCGGCTGACGTCACCTGGCTGGGCGTGGTTCCCGTGCCCGGCATCCTGGGCTGAATCGCGCTATCGAAGCCGTGGGACGTCCGCGCCGCCCGACCTGGCGGGCGGGCGCTCGTCCCGGGCAGCGCGTGATCGACGAGTCGTCACGGCGCTTGCTTCTGCCGCGTGCTGGACTTGCCTCAGAAGTGGGCAGGTCCGCAAGTCGGTCAGAGCGCTCAATCGGTCACCGCGCCTGCTCGGCGGCTCGCGGATCGTACCTGCTGCCCGGCGTGTGCTCCTGACGGACGCGATCAGCGACGCCGAGGCCGCGCCCGTGAGTTGCGGGGTGGCTACCATCGCCGGCCGTCATCGAGGCGGCCGCCATCGAACGGGGCGATGCGGTCGTGGTGCAGGGAGCCGGCCTCCTGGTGGCTCTAGCGGTCGCGATGGCCCGGCGCGGCCGGGCGGTGACGTCGTCGCTGGAGAGCGCGTGCCCTCCAGGCAGGCACTCGCGCGCGCGGTTCGGGCCAGCTCGTACGGTGCTCGACCCCACTGCGCTCGACGCGGACGCGCTCGGCGCCGGCGTGCGCTGCGATACGCCGCCTCGCGGGGGCGCGTGATGTCGTCGATCGAGACGTGCGGTGTGCCGGTCGCCCTCCTCAAGGTCTGAGCGTCCTCCGCGTGGGCGGTCGCCTCGTGACGGCGGGCCTCGTCGTGCCCGGCGCGGCGGTGACGCTCGACGCCAGCGAGATCGTCCGCGCTGCATCACCATGCGCGGCGTCCACAGCTACCACCCGCGCCACCTCGTCCGGGCGCTCGACTTCGTCACCGACAACCGCGACCGCTTGCCTCTGGGCGCGCTGGTCGACGCCACCTTCCCCTCGCCGAGGCCGACGGGGCCTTCGTGGCAGCGGCCAGCGCCGCGCGCGCTGCGGCCGGCGGTGATGCCGTAGTCTCTCGCGATCCTGGCCGTCCTCGCGTCAGGTGCGCCCGGCTCGGCGCGCGGGACGCCTACGCCGGGATGCCCAGCAGCGCCTGCGCCGTGCCGCCCAGCATCGCGACCTTGTCGGCGTCGCTCAGGCCCGGCGTGTTCAGGATGTGGTCCACGGACGTGCTCGTCCACGGGAACGGATAGTCGGTGCCCATGATGATCTGACTCGGGCCCGTCTCCGCGGCCAGGTGGCGCAGCGCTTCGGGCGTGAAGACGATCGAATCGAAGTAGAGCTGGCGCAGGTACTCGGTCGGCTTCTTCTTGAGCGTCCCGGTCATGCGGTGGGGGAAGGTCGTCTGCACCGCGTTGGACCGCGCGGCGTACGAGGGCAGGTAGCCGCCGCCGTGCGCGGCGCAGATCTTGAGGCCGGGAAGCGATCGAGGGTGCCTTCGAAGATGAGGTGCGACAGCGCGATCGTCGTCTCGAGCGGATTGCCGATGGTATTGGTGAGCAGGCCATTGCCCCCGAGCCGGCCCGTCCGCTCCAGCTCGGCCGTGCCCAGCGGGTGGATGAACACGAGGACGCCGAGCTGCTCGGCCTTGGCCCAGAACGGATGAAACTTGGGGTCGCTCAGCTCCAGGCCGTCGACGCTGCCGCCGAGGCCGGCGCCGCGCAGGCCGTAGCTTCTTGACGCCTTGCTCGAGCTGCTCGACGGCGAGGTCCGGATGCTGCAGCGCCACCGTCGCGAAGGCGACGAACCGGTCGGGCTGGGCCGCGCAGATCTCCGCGAGCGTCTCGTTCTGGAGCTGGATGAGCTTGCTCGCGACGTCCCGCTCCGCCGTGTACCAGTAGGGGTTGATGCTGAGCGCCTCGACGTCGATGCCCTGCTCGTCCATCGCGCGGATGCGGTCCGCCGTGCTGGACATGAGGAGGGCCTCCGTCTCGAGCGCTCTCCCCACCAGGGCCATCGCCGCGGGCACCGCGCAGTGCGCGTGCACGTCCACGGTCTTCACGCGCTTGCCCTTCACCACCACCTCTCGCCGCCGCGCCTGCGGGCGGCGGTCCCGCCGCAGGAGACGAACGCCGCGTCGGCCACGGCTAGGCCTCGAGCTCGAGCCGCGTCATCGCGGCGACCTGATGGCCGCGGCCGGTGCCGGCAAGAGAGCGCTCGAGAAATTCCCGCGTGTCGTCATGGCGATGTCCTCCGTCGTTGTGATGTGCTCGGCTGGGAGCCTACCACGCCCACGGAGACCGCACATCGCTCTCGTGGCGATCCGCGACGGCGATTCGCCTGCCCGTCGGTGCCGGGAGTGCTGGTCCGGAGGCAGCCCGCCGCGTTGAAACTGGACATCCCGCGGAGTCACGCGGGTTGCCCCTTGACCACGTTCGCCGCCGCTGTGCCATGCCGTGCCTGGCCCTGCCTGCCTGTCCCCGGTCAGGGATCTGGCCACCGTACAGGTGGCCGATGATGGCCTTGGCCATCTCCACGGCCGGGGCGCGGCCATCGGGCGCGGCGGCGAGCGAGCTCCAGACGATGATCGTGATCTTCCGTCGAGGATCGTGCCCCATGAACGAGTTGTAGCCGGGAGCTCGCCCGTGTGGCCGAAGACCGGGCCGAACTGGGCGAGCGCCAGGCCATAGCCCGGGCTCTTCGGATCAGCGGGATTGATGGGGCGGATGCTGGCCAGGCGCTGTTTCTGCATCGCGTCGTTCAGCAGGCCACCGCCGACGAGGGCCTGGGCATAGCGCGCGAGGTCCTCCGCGGTGGAGATCCCCGACGCCGGCGGTCCATGCCCAGGACGGGTTGTCGTGGGTCGCATCGAGCGGCTTCAAGATGCCGGCCCGGGCCGCAGCCTGCTGATCGGGCGGAAGCACCTGCGTCGCCATCGTCTCGACATTGGTCCCGAACTGATACCCGTTCGGATACGGGGCGGGGAGCGCGTTGGAGGTCCGTGGCGGCAAGTGCGTGTTCCGGAGCCCGAGCGGCGTGAAGATGCGCCTCTGAAACTCCTGCTCGACCGGGTTACCGGTCAGCTTCTCGATGATCAGGCCGAGCAGCACCGTATTGGTATTCGAGTAGTGGAAGCCCTGGCCCGGGGGAAGTACGGCGGGTTCTTGTAGGCGATGGCGAGCAGCTCGTCGGGCGTCCAGGCCTTGGTCGGGTCCGTGTCGAGGGTCTGGTTCAGCTCGAGGGACTCGCGTGTAGTTGTAGAGGCCGCTCCGCATATCGAGCAGCTCGGTGATGGTGATGTGCTGGCCGTTCGGCACGTCGGGTCGGTACGTCGAGACCGGGTCGTCGAGGGTCAGCTTGCCCTCCTGGACGAGCTGGAGGATGACCGTCCCCGTCCACGTCTTGGTATTGCTGCCGATTCGCACATGGTCGGCGAGCGTCACCGGGTCCGCGCCTCCGAGCGCCCGGGTTCCGAAGGTCGCGGTCCAGTCGCCGAGCTCCGGCGAGCGCACGAGCACGACGGCGCCCGGCGTGAGCGTGTCGGTGAAGATCTGTTGCAGCTTGGGCCTCAAGGCCGAGGCGTAGGCGGGCTGAGCGAAGGCCGCTGGCGCGGCGCCGGCCGGTGCTAGCCGCGGCCTCGATGACGAGCCGGTATCCATCGAGCTGCAAGCACCCGCCAGCAGCGCGACACACGCGGCCAGGGCGAGCGCGACAGACCGCCCGGTAGCCGAGTGGTGGTCGGCATGACGCGCCGAGCAGTCGCCGGATCATCCGTTGACGCCTTTCGGCCGTCAGCGTGTGGCGTCGAGGAACGCCGACAGGACGGGATCGGCCGCGATCCGATCGGCCGGGAAGCTCGCGAGCGCGGTGCGCACCAGGGAAACGTCGCCCGCGGCCCACGCCAGACCGAGCGCGACCCGCAGCTCCGCCGGCGGCAGGAGAGCCGCCTCACCCGCGCGGAGCCGTTGGAGCGCCCGCGGTCCGACGAATGCCCGCTGGAGCGACAGACACAGGTCGCGCGCCTGCGAGGTCGCCAACACGGCCCGCTCGGCGCGGGTCAAGCGTGGCCTCGAGCAGGGCGATGTCCGCCATGTCCTGTGGCGAGCCTCGGAGCCTCTTGAGGTCGATGAGCCCGGCGCGCGAGACCACCGTGACGGAATGTCCTTCCCACTCGGTGCTGCTGCGTGTCTGCCATGCATTCCTGGTTGCCCCCGGCTGGACTTCGATCACGTCGAGTGAGAGCACCTCCGGATCCCCGGGGACGATCTTGGTGAGCCGGTGCATCACGACCTCTCCCTTGGCCAGCCGAATGGGTGCTCGCTCTCGTCGAACGAACCCGAGAGGCAGGAGCGATGCGACGATCTGCTCGACCGCGTCCGGCGGTGCCAGGAGGTCGATATCGATCGTCGCTCGCGGGTGCGCGTGGATGGACATCGCGATGCCTCCACAGATCGCGTACGGGATGCGCGCGGCGCTCAAGACGCCCACGACGGCTCGAAACTCCTCGAAAAGATTCGGCATGCTGCCCTCGGGGAGCGTAACACGACGCATACCCGACCCTTCCTTTCCGCTCGGGAATAGAATCGGCGGTGGAAGGGCTCTTCATAAGAGAGCAGATCGACGATGGACCCCCGGGTGCGGCTGCGAAGATTCGGCGGTTCGAGGAGCAGATCCTCCCGCACCTGCCTGACCTGTACCGGGCGGCCCGGCGTCTTGTCGGGCGGGTCGACGCCGCGGAGGACCTGGTCCAGGACACCTGTCTGAGAGCATTCGGCGCCCTGGACCAACTGAGGCACCCGGAGGCCGCCAGGGCGTGGGTGTTCTCCATCCTCCGCTCGGTCTTCCTCCGGAATGCCGCGCGATGGGACCCGGTGCGACCGACCGGCCGCGAGCCTGACGCCTCGCCGGCGCCCGAGCATGGCACCAGGCGCCCTCGAGGGATTCTCCCTTGCAGGGTGCGCTCATCGAGGAGGCGCGCCTCGCCACGCAGCGCTTGCCGATCGCGTTTCGGGAGGTCGTGGTGCTGGTTCACATCGGGGATTCTCGTATCTCGAGGTGGCGGGAATCCTCGGCGTCCCGGTGGGGACGGTCATGTCGCGATTGTGGCGGGCGCGCCGGCTCCTTCGAGCTGCGCTGTGCGCGGGCGATCCGGATCGCTCGGGAGTGCGCCGGTGAGCTGCGGGGAGGCGGTCGAGCTGATCTCGGCTCTCCTCGACGGCGAGCTCGGTGTGTCGGACACCGTCCGTCTCCAGCATCACCTGGGCGACTGCGAGGCCTGCCGGGCGGCCCAGGCGTCGGAGATGTGGCTTCACTCGCTGCTGGCCGCCGGGGCCCTGTCCGAGCAGCCGCCGGACTTCCTCCGGCCCCGGATCCAGGAGCACATCGCGCGCGAGGCGGCATCGGCATTGCGCGGGCGCGCGCCGTGGTGGCGCCGCGCACTCTTTACCGCCGTCGTCAGCGGCGCGCTGAGCGTGGTCGCCGTGCTCGTCCTGCTCGTCCATCTCCCCGGCGGCGGGTTGGGCGAGTCGCCCATCCTCGCGGATGCCGTCGCCGAGCATCGCCGGTACACGGACGCGGAATCGCCGTCGCTCGGCATCACCGTCGCCGACGTCCGCCGGCTCGAGCAGTGGATCGGCTCCCAGCTCGGCCTCACGGTCAAGCTTCCGGCCGGCGCCGTGCGCGGCGCGGCGCCCGTGGGCGCTCGTGTCGTCGCCGTGGCCGGGCGCCCCGCCGCCCAGATTCTCTATACCGGCGATGGACGCCATATCTCGCTCTTCGTGGCCCGGAAGCCGTCGCGGCCTCTCCCCGAGGAAGGCGAGCACATCATCAACGGCCGGGAGGTGTACACAACCACGCTCGGAGCCAGCAACGTCGGGTGGTGGGAGGACCGAAGGCACCTGTACCTCGTGGTGTCCTCGGCCCGACCCGAGGATCTCCTGGCGCTCGCAGAGCTCTGCATGCGGAATCAGCGCAGCCGGCAAGCGAGGCCGCCCGTTCCGATGCAAACGCAGCGGCGGAGGGTCGCCGGAGCGGGTCTCGGACGCTCGGTCCGGCACGCATCCACCAGGAAAGCAAATAGGAGGGGAGCATGAACCCACGAATCCGCAGTTTCGCCTTGGGCATCACGCTCGGCGCCATGATCGCCGGAGCGCCTGCCGCCATGGCCGCCAGCCCGGCCTACCAGGTGCGCAATCTGGTCTCCGACGTGCCGGGGGCGGCCGAGCACACCGACCCGAACCTCGTCAACGGCTGGGGAGTCGCCTTCAACCCGTTCGGGTTCGTCTGGGTCGCGGACAATGGCACAGGCGTGGCGACCCTGTACGACGGCGCCGGCAATCCTCAGTCCCTGGTCGTCTCCATCCCCGGCGGTCGCCCGACCGGCATCGTGTTCAACGGGTCGAACTGACTTCGTGGTCTCCAAGGGCGGGGTGTCGGGCCCGGCCCGCTTCATCTTCGCGACGGAAGCGGGCACCATCGCGGCGTGGGCGCCGAACGTCGATCTCACTCACGCCATCACGGTCGTGCCGGCGTCCGGAGCCATCTACAAGGGCCTGGCGCTCGGTGGCGACGGCACCCGGTTCCTGATCTACGCCACCGACTTCCACAACGGGAAGATCGACGTCTTCGACAAGACCTTCAGCCCCGTGAGCCTGCCCGGCGGCTTCGCGGACTCGATCCCGGATACCTTCGCGCCATTCGGCATCCAGAACCTGGGCGGGAGCATCTACGTGACCTACGCGAAGCAGGACAAGGATCGGGAGGACGACGTGCAGGGCCGAGGGCGAAGGCATCGTCAACGTCTTCACCGCCGGCGGGAAGTTCGTCCGGCGCATCGCCAAGGGCGGGCCCCTCAATGCGCCCTGGGGTCTGGCCATCGCGCCCGCCGACTTCGGCGGCTTCAGCAATATGCTGCTGATCGGCAACTTCGGGGACGGCACGATCAACGTCTTCGATCTCAGCAGGGGCCGGTTCGTCGGCCAGCTCAGCACGCCTGACCGCCAGCCGATCACGATTCCGGGCCTGTGGGGCCTCGCGTTCGGCAATGGGCTCCTTGGCCAGCCGACGAACGTGCTCTTCTTCGCGGCGGGGCCGGACGACGAGGCACACGGCCTCTACGGGCGCATCGACGCATTGCCCTGAGGGGAAAGAGAGCGTCCCCGCGACACGTGCGCACAGGGGACTTGCGCGTATACTCGGGTCATCTCGAGTGAAATGAGGTGACGACGATGCGGATCGGACTGTCTTCTTCGGTTGCGGCTACGAGCTGTGCATCCTCTGATGGCTCGCTGAGTGTCGGCGAGTTCCTCGCCCGCTTTCCCGAAGTGCCGGGCGACCTGGCCGGCGAGCCGATCCTGGCCGAGTACGTGGCCGCCTTTGGCCCCCTCCTGCGGCTTGCCCAGAAGCCATCACCCTGCATGGGCACGAACGGGGACGCGCCTCAGCAGTTCTACACGAAGCTCGTGAACGACCTCGCGATCTACGGCATCGGACTGGCCAAGCGCGACCGGACGCTGGCGCGTCTTCAGGCCACGCTCGACGCCTACCGCAAGCAGCCGGCGACCTTCGGCTGCGGGTTGGTGCCGCGTCGCGCGCCCGACGCTCCCCGCGTCGGCTGCGGCTGTCTGAGTGAACGCCGCCGGCGGAAGGAGAACACCGCCATGAGCATCCGCAGCTGCTGGTGATCACGCACGAGGAAATCCGTGGGCTCCTGCCGGCAAGAACCACGGGCTTCCGCGCGGCGGCGCCAACGCTTCGTGACCCGATCCGGGTGGGCGACGCGATCCGATTTTCGCTGCGGGGCACGGTTGCCGACGATGCCACGCTCGTGGCGATCGCGCCGTGGTGAGCCCTCCGCACGCGGCCGTGGATCTCGCCCTGGCGTTCACCTGATCGGAAAATCGCAATAGTCCTCGCTGGTGAGATACATCCCGCCATTGGCCAGCCTCGCGTGATTACCGCGGGCTGCTGCTCTTGTTGTTGGTCGTGTGGCAGTTCGTGCCGAGGAAGTTGTAATCTTCTCCGTTGGACAAGGCCGTGTTGTTTGTCACGTCGCTCGGACACGTGACCTCGATGCCGGCAGAGTCGTTCCCGTACGCGGTGTTTCCCGTGACGAGACTGTAGGCGCCGCCCGCCGAGCTGTCAAAGCCGACGTCGATACCGTCACCTTCATTGAACTTGACCGTATTGAAGGAGACGGTGCAGAAATTGCCGGTCGCGATCCCATCTGCCCGGTTTCGATTTGCGGTGTTGCGCGTGATGAGACAGTGGTTGCCGGCCAGGATGCCCACCCGGCCATTGAAGCTGGCGTCGCACCCCTCGACCTGGCTACGGTCCCCGACGATGATTCCGTATCCGTCTTCGTCCTGGAAAACGGAGTTGGACGTGGCGGAGCAGGACTTGACCAGGCTATCGGTACCCGCCCAGATTCCTATGACGTTGGTCATCACCTGGATGTTCTGAACTTGATTCCGTGTGCTGCTCGCGAGAAGCACGCCGACGGTAAAGGAAGAGATCGACCCGTTCTTCACCACGGTCCAGTCGCGGGCGATCCCGCCATCGGTCACGCCGGCCGAGCTCTCGCAATCCCCGGTGATCGAGTGCCCCTGGAGATCGATCGTGATGCGGTTGCTGGCCACGACGAGGCAATCACCGCAGCGCGTGAGATCGGCGGTGAGCTTGTAGACGGTGTTCGGGGTGCTCAGGGTCTGACAGGATGAGATGTTGACGGCGCCGGCGGCGCTGGCAACACTCGCCCAGGTCAGCGCCGCGACCAAGGCGACGGTCACCGCGGCGATACGTCGCACACTTCGCTTGTGCATTCTCAGGCCTCCCGTAGGTCGAGCGGTCCTTCGTGAATGGCGATAGCGGACCAGCGTGAACGTCCCGGGAGGTCGAGCTACAGTCGGAGCTGAGCGGACCACGACCGTGCCGGATTCAATGGTCCGCCTCCTCAAGGCGGTGGAGCACTGCGAGCATACCGCCACGCGGCACGAGGTCAATTGGACCAAGGTCCAAGGGGGCGCTGCGGTATTCCCTCCGAGAAATTTTGCTTGACGGCCTTACGCATGTAAATGTACGGTGTCCATCAATAGACAAAAGTTCCCACGCGACGCAATGTCAAGGAGGCCAATCATGAGCGCAATCGAGACCCTGGCGAAGCGGCAGGACGAGGCCACGGCCGGCTTTCATCAGTCCTGGTTCCCACTCGCGCTCGCGAGCGAGCTGGAGAGCGGCCAGGTGATCGGCCGGGACTTTCTGGGCACCCGCGTCATCCTCTACCGGGACGGGACCGGCAAGGCCCTGGTACAGAGCGCCTATTGCCCGCATCTGGGCGCCGATCTCTCCGTGGGCGAGGTGGTCGACGGGCAGATCCGCTGCGCCTATCATCACTGGCGATTCGACTGCGCGGGGCGCTGCGTCGACATCCCGGCCGGCGACAAGATTCCGCCGGGCGCCCGGATCTCGACCTATCCGGCTGCCGAGGCCTGGGGGCTCATCTGGGCCTTCAACGGGGAGGCGCCGCTGTTCGCGGTGCCGCGGATCCCCGGCGCCGACGAGGGCGAGCTGATCTGCGAGACACATTTCCGGGGACGCGCGCGGTCGATCCCTGGGTGGGCACGTCAAACGGCGTCGATTTCCAGCATTTGCGGGCGTTGCACGGCCTGCCGGCGGTCGATCCGGACGCCGTGAGGGTGGGCGAGCACAGCATCGAATACCGGATCGAAACGCCCGACTATCTCCAGCATGGCCTGATCACCGGCGTGAATACCTTCTCGCAGCACCTGGCCTTCGGCGGCGGCGACGTGTTCATGCTGTTCAGCGGCGCGCCCATCGCGCATGGCCACACCATGGGCTTCTATGTCTACGGGGTGCGAGACACGGGCAAGGGAAGCTCGACGTGGCGGACAGGCTGGACGGGCTGCGACAGCTCGTGCAACGGCTGCTGGCGGAGGATGCGCCGGTGCTGGACACGATTCGCTTTCGCCCGCGCGTGCTCGTGGCCTCCGATCGCCATCTCGCGCGCTTCTTCAAGTACGTGCGCGAGTTCCCGCGCGCAGTGCCTCCGGACGCCTGATCCGCATGCCGAAGAACCTGTCCGCCGCCGAGGTCGACGCATTTCGCGCGCGACTCTGCGCGGTGGCGCAGCAGCGCTTCGCCAAGCAGGGCGCCGATGGGGTCAGCATGCGGCAGCTCGCGGATGCGCTGGGCTGCAGCCCGATGACACCGTACCGCTATTTTCGGAACAAGGACGAGATCCTGGCCGCGGTGCGCACCGCGGCGTTCGACCGGTTCGCCGCCGCGCTCGAGGACGCCGCGCGCAAGACGCGGGGCGACCTCCGCGCCGCGGGCCAGGCGACGGGCGAGGCCTATGTCCGCTTCGCGCTGAGCGATCCCGACGCCTACCGCCTGATGTTCGACCTGTCTCAGCCCCATCCGGATCGCTATCCCGAGCTCGTCCGCGCCAGCGACCGCGCGCGGCACGTGATGAGCGCCGCGCTCGAGGCGCTGGTGAAGGCCGGCATCTTCGCGGGCGACCCTCAGCTCTTGGGGTACGTGTTCTGGGCGACGATGCATGGGCTCATCGTGCTGCATCTGGCCGGAAAGCTGCCCGCGAAGCCCGACTTCCGCGCCATCCAGCGCGAGGCGATGCGCCTCCTCGTCGCGGGCGCGCGCTCGGGAGCGGCGGTCTCACCTGCCGCCGCGGACCGTCACCACCCGCCGGAAGCGCTCGTCGTGAGCATCCTGCTGAGCCTCTCGCCGTTCGCGGTCTTTTTCGCGCTGATGCGCCTCGTCTCCCCATCGCCGGGCTCATCGGCGCGCTCGTCGTCTCGGTGCTGCTCTGTGCGCGTGCGCGAAGGCGCGGCGAGTCCGTGAAGATCCTCGAGATCGGCAGCGTCGTTCTGTTCGGGCTGCTCGTCGCGTATACGCTCCTCGCCGCGCCGCGCTGGACGGTGGCGACGGTCCGGCTCGCGGTCGATGGCGGCCTCCTCACCATCGTCCTCGTCTCGCTCGCCATCGGCCGGCCGTTCACGCTGCAATACGCGCGCGAGCGCGTGCCCGAGCCGATCTGGGCCCTGCCCGTCTTCTTCACGACCAATCGGCTCATCACCGTCGTGTGGGCGGTGGCCTTCGCGGTACACGTGGCGGCGGATGCCGCGGCGGAATACGTGCCGGCGATACCGCTCTGGCTCGACATCGTCGCGTCGATCGTGGCGTTCCTCGGCGCCGTCTGGTTCACCCGCTGGTACCCGGCTGCAGTGCAACGGCGCTTCGCCAGCGCCGCTTCCTGATCGGAGCCGGGTGCGGGGCGCGAGCGGGCAGTTGCCTCAGTAGCGGTTGGCGATCGGTAGCTCGTCGGCCGGGAACAGCGTGATGATCTGCGCGCCGGCCGGCGTGACGATGACCTCCTCCTCGATGCGCGCCGCCGAGACGCCGTCGGTGGCCGGGCAGTACGTCTCGACGGCGAACATCATCCCGGCCGCCAGCTCCATCGGGTCGTCGAAGGAGTTCAGCCGGCTGATGATCGGGCGCTCGTGCAGGCCGAGCCCGATCCCGTGGCAGAAGTTGAGGCCGAAGGCGCCCATCTCGCTGTCGAAGCCGATCTCCTGCGCCTTGGGGAAGGCGCGGGCGATCTTGTCGGTCGTCACGCCCGGCTTGATCAGCGCGATCGCCTCGTCCATCCACTCCCGCGCTTTCTTGTAGGCGCTCACCTGGGGCTTCGTCGCGCGTCCCACGCTGAACGTGCGGTAGTAGCACGTGCGGTAGCCGATGAACGACATGATGATGTCGAAGAACGCCTGGTCGCCGGGCCGGATGATCCGGTCGGTGAAGTTGTGCGGATGCGGGCTGCACCGCTCGCCCGAGATCGCGTTGATCGCCTCCACGCTGTCGGAGCCCATCTCGTAGAGCCGCTTGGTGGCCAGCGCGACGATCTCGTTCTCGCGCACGCCCGGCTTGAGCGCCTCGAAGATGTCCTGGTAGACGCCGTCCACCATGGCCGCCGCCATGTTCAAGAGCGTCAGCTCGTCCTGGCTCTTGAGCATCCTCGCCTCCAGCATCACCTGCTGGCCGTCGCGCACCTCGAGGCCGAGATCCTGGAGCGCGAACAGGAACGGCGGCTCGACCACGTCGATGCCGAGCGGCTCGCCGGCGACGCCCTCGGCCTTGAGAATGTCGCGGATCTCCTGGGCCGCCTTCTTGAAGAGCCCGGCTTTCGGCGACACGGCGCCGCGCATGCCGACCATGCCGGCCAGCGACTGCTTCGGGGGATCTGCGGCGCATAGAGACGGTGGTGCCGCGCGGCGGAGCCGAAGTCCCACACCCAGGGCTCGCCGTTGCCGGTGAGCAGGCACCAGCGCGTGAGCTTGTCGCGCGCCCACTCGCCGATGACCGTCCCCGAGAGATAGCGGATATTGTACTGGTCGAAGACGAGGACGGCGCCGAGCCCCGAGCCGGCCAGCGCCTGGCGGGCGCGGCCCAGACGGTAGGCGTGCAGGCGGCGGAAGTCGACGCGCTCCTCGAAGTCGACCTGCATGTGGCCGGGAGCCTGGAGCGGCCGGTCCCAGCGGTGGCGCGGGTTCACGTCCTCGGGCGACACGGGCCGGGGCGTGGGTGCGGGCTTGCGCGGCATCGGATCCTCCTTCGGCGTGTCGGTCTGGCGCTACTCTACCGCGAGTCGACGACGCGAGCCGGGCCGGAGGCTGGCCATTATCATCGCTCGTAGGGCCTGTCGGAGAAACACCGGCTAGAGCGATGAGAAGGGTCCAGCTGCGAGGCGGCGCCCGAAGGCCGCACGCGAGGCGTACTCGCTCTACGTTGAGCGTGCGGCCGAGGGCGCCAACGAAGCAGATGGGCCCTTATCATCGCTCTAGGGACGTCGCGTCATCGGTGGACGCCGGGGGCCTCGTGGCCGGTCCGCGCCACGTACTCCACGTAGGAACCGGGATAGGCGTGCGGCTGCGTGTCGGCGCCGCTCTCCCCGCCAAGCTCCAGCACGCGGTTGCTGAGGCCGCGCAGGAAGGTGCGGTCGTGCGACACGAAGAGCATCGCGCCCTCGAAATCCTTCAGCGCCTCGATCAGCATCTCCTTGGTGGGCAGGTCGAGATGATTGGTCGGCTCGTCCAGCACGAGGAAGTTCGGTGGATCGAGCAGCATCCGCGCCATCACCAGGCGCGTCTTCTCTCCGCCCGAAAGCGCCCGGATCTTCTTGTCGACGTCGTCGCCCGAGAACTGGAACGCCCCGGCCAGGTTTCTGAGCGACCCGATCGATTCCCTCGGGAAATCGCGCTGGAGCTGCTCGTCGATGGTCAGGTCCGGGTCGAGCAGCTCGAGCGCCTGCTGGGCGAAGTAGCCCATCTTCACGGCGGCGCCGAGGCGAACTTCCCCCGCGTCCGGGTCGAGGGCGCCGGCCACCATCTTGAGCAGCGTCGACTTGCCGGCCCCGTTCTTCCCCATCACGCACCAGCGCTCGCCGCGCCGCACGTTGAGGCTCAGCCCGTCGTAGACGACGTGCCGGCCGAAGGCCTTCGTGACCCCTCGATCGCGACCACCTGCTCGCCCGAGCGCGGAGGCTGGCGGAAATCGAACTTCACCACGCGGCGATTCCTGGGCAGCTCGAGCTTTTCGATCTTGTCCAGCGCCTTCACCCGGCTCTGCACCTGGGCCGCCTTGGCGGCGTGCGTGGCGAACCGATCGATGAAGCGCTGCTCCTTCGCGAACATCGACTGCTGGCGTGCGTAGGCCGCTTCCCTGTTCGTCTCGCGGATCCCCGCTCGCGCTCGTAGAAGTCGTAGTTGCCGGAGTAGAGCGTGATCTCGCCGCCGTCGATCTCCGCGATCTTCGTGACGCTGCGGTTCAGGAACTCGCGGTCGTGCGAGGTCATGAGGAGCGCGCCGGGACGCGACGCGAGGAAGCGCTCGAGCCAGACGATCGACTCGATGTCCAGGTGGTTGGTCGGCTCGTCCATCAGGAGCACGTCCGGCCGGCCGAGCAGCACGCGGCCCATCGCCACGCGCATCTTCCAGCCGCCCGACAGCGCCCCCACGTCGCCGTCGATCCGCTCGTCATCGAAGCCGAGGCCGTGGAGCACCTCCGCGCCTGGCTTTCGAGCGCGTAGCCGCCGAGATGCTCGTATTCCTCCTGCACCTCGCCGAAGCGGGCGACGATCGTGTCCATGTCGCCGGCGCGCGCCGGGTCGGCCATCGCGTGCTGGAGCGACTCCAGCTCGTGGTGCAGGTCACCGACTCTCCCGCTGCCGGCGATCGCCTCGTCCAGCGTCGAGCGACCCGACATCTCCTCCACGTCCTGCCGGAAGTACCCGACCGTCAGCTTCTTCGGCACGGAGACCTCGCCCTCGTCCGGCGACTCTTCCCCGACGATCATCCGGAACACCGTGGTCTTGCCGGCCCCGTTCGGCCCGACCAGGCCCACCTTCTCGCCCGGGTTGAGCTGGAAGGAGGCATCGACGAACAGCACCTGCCGTCCGTACTGCTTGTTCACGCGGGAAAAAGTGATCATGGGGAAGCCATTCAGCCTAACACGTAAGTCCCGCTTGACGGCTGATCCGGCCGTGCTGTACCAGTCGTGGAGTGACGCTCGATCGCGTCGTCAACATTGCGGACCTACGGCGCCTCGCCCAGCGGCGTCTGCCGCGCGTCGTCTTCGACTACATCGATGGTGGCGCCGACGCCGAGATCACGCTGCGGGAGAACTGTCGGGCGTTCGAGCAGGTGGCGTTGCGCCCGCGGTCGGCCGTGGCCACGGCCGCGTGCGATCTTCGGACCACGGTGCTCGGCACCACGCTCGAGCTGCCGTTCGTCCTCGCCCCCTGGGCAGCAGCCGGATGTTCTTTCCCCGCGCGGAAGCGGCGGCCGCACGGGTCGCGGGCGAAGCGGGCACGGCGTATGTCCTCTCGACCCTGTCGGGCACGCGTCTGGAGGACGTGAAGGCGGCCACGACAGGGCCCGCCTGGTATCAGGTCTACCTCGTCGGTGGGCGTGAGGTCGCCCTCTCCGCTCTTGCGCGCGCCCGCGCGGCGGGCTTCTCGGCGATCGTCGTCACCGTCGACACGGCGGTGCCGGGCCTGCGCGAGCGCGATGTGAGAAACCGAGTGAACAGCCTGCGTGTCCGGCAGGCTCTGGTCGATGCTGCCCGCACTGCCGGGACTCGTCTCACACCCACGCTGGCTGGCGGGCTTCCTCTCGGACGGCGGCCTGATGAGCTTCCCCAACGTCGAGCTTCCCGGCAAGGGGCCGATGCCGTATGCCGACGTGGGTGTCGCGCTGTCGCAGTCCATGGTGAGCTGGACCGATCTGCGGTGGATTCGCGACGCCTGGCCGGGGCCCATCGTCATCAAGGGCATCCACACGGCCGAGGACGCGCGCCGCGCGGTCGAAGCGGGCGCCGACGCGATCGTGGTTTCCAATCACGGGGGCCGTCAGCTCGACGGCGTGGCGCCGACATTGCGCGTGCTGCCGGAGGTGGTCTCCGCGGTTGCTGGACGCATCGAGATCATGCTCGACGGGGGATTCGCCGTGGCAGCGACGTCGTCAAGGCGCTGGCGATGGGTGCGAGAGCCGTGCTGGTCGGCCGTGCCTACGCGTACGGGCTGGGCGCCGCCGGCGGACCGGGCGTCCACCGCGCGATCGAGATCCTCAGAAGCGACATCATCCGGACGTTGAAGCTCTTGGGCTGCTCGTCCGTGGCGGCGCTCGATCGCTCGTATGTCGGCGTGCCGACGGAGTGGGAACCCACGCGCGACGCGCGATTCGCTCCGGATTCCTCCTGAAGACGAGGCTCCTCGGGCGGGCATCGACGACGCTAGAATGAGCCGACGCACCACAGGGCGACCACAAGTGATCACCGGAGGCGGGCATGGCAACAGATCGAGCGACCGCGACTCGTGCCAAGTGGCTGGAGACCCTGACGGCGCACAAGCGTGACCCTGACGCGCCGGGATCAAAGGACTACTGGTCGCCCTCCCTGGACTGCGCGAGCCGCGACGAGCTCGTCGCCATCCAGAACGCCAAGCTCGCGGCGCTGACGCCCTTTCTCTACGAGAACAGCGCCTTCTACCGGGAGCGCTTCGATCGTCTCAACCTCCTGCCATCGGACATCCGGACCGTGGACGATCTCGCCAAGTGGCCGGTCGTCGACAAGACCGAGATGATGGCGGACGTGCAGGCCCATCCGCCGTTTGGCACCTACACCACGCATGACGACGCCTTGTGGGCCGAACGCGGGTGGATGCTGTTCTCGTCCTCGGGCTCGACCGGCATCCCGCGGGTGTTCCGCTACTCGCAGCTCGACCGCGAGCTCTGGGCCTGGGCCAATGCCCGCGCGCTCCACGCCTTCGGCATCCGTCCGTCCGACAGCCTGCTCATTTGCGCCGGCTACGGCCCGCACGTCTTCGCCTGGGGTGTCCAGTTCGCCATCGCCAAGATGAAGGTCGCCTGCATTCCCGGCGGCGGCATGACGGCCGAGATGCGGGCGATGATGGTCGACCGCTTCAAACCCACGGTGCTCGTCTGCACGCCCTCGTACGCCCTGCACCTCGGCCGCGTGATGGCGGAGAAGGGCCTGGATCCGGCGCGCAGCTCGGTGCGGACCGTCCTGGTGGGCGGAGAGCCCGCCGCCGGCATCGAGGGAACGCGCACGCGGCTCGAGACGCTATGGGGCGCGCGCCTCGTCGAGTTCTACGGCTGCACCGAGGCCTCGCCCCATTGCGGAGGTTATTCGTGTCCGGCCTCCGATCAGGGCCCGGGCCCCGTCACCACCCACCTCATGGAAGATACCCAGATCTGGGAGCTCGTCGACGCCGACACCGGCGCCCGCGTCCCCGAGGGCGAGCGCGGGCTCACCGTCTGCACGAACCTCAACTCCGAGAGCTCGCCCCAGCTTCGGTTTCTCGTCGGCGACTACGCCACCTTCTCGACGGCGCGCTGCGCGTGCGGTCGCACCCATGTCCGTGCGGTCGGGGCGTTTGCCGGCCGCGCGGATGACCTGATCAACCTGCGCGGCATCAAGATGTACCCCGTGCAGCTCGAAGGAGCGGTGCGCGCCGTGCCGGGCGTGGGAGACGAATACGAGATCGTCTTGTCGACCGACGCCGCCGGGCTCGACATCATGACGGCCCGGGTGGAGCACGCCGATCCGGGCGTTGCCGCGCGGGTGGCCCAGGAGATCCGCACCCGCTGCGAGGTTCGGGCCGAGGTCGAGGTGCTGGCGACCGGCACGCTGCCCAAGACCGAGTTCAAGGCCAAGCGCGTGCGGGATCTTCGCCGCGCCTGATCAGCC
>ERZ1370068.5782-contig-4792_pt1 | contig 110249 bp, 175 predicted proteins | sample MGYA00561227_ERZ1370068 | MGnify/ENA primary metagenome ERZ1370068 (study PRJEB38410, sample SAMEA6850437) | metagenome | study: Metagenomic assessment of the ecological functions of the soil: analysis of the soil microbiota associated with the...
CTGCTCGCCCTTGCGTGATGCACTCCTGCACCAGCTCGCGCGCCTCGAGCATCTTGAGCGCGACGAAGCGGTTGAGCGTGGTGAACGCGGCGTCGCGCAGGTAGTCCGCCACCGCCTCCGCGGCGCGTCATGCCGGCGGCGCGCTTGTGCTCGATCGCCGCGACGATCTTGCTCCCGCTGGAATGGCCTGTCGAGGCGAGAGGTGCGGCTCCGGCTTCGCCGCGCACACGTACCGTCTGCGCAGGACGTCGAACGTCGCCTTCGAGCTGCGCGGCGAAGTCCTCCTCGAGCAGCTTCCGGGCTCGCTGCGTCGCGCGTTCGATGGCGTTGCGTGTGTCCTTGTCCATCCGTCGATCGCTCCTACTGCACGATGACTCTTCTTGCCGGCGCCGATCAGCCGCGCGCACTCCTCGCGGATCCCGTCGAGCGCGGCGTCGAGCTGCTCCTCGGTCTCGACGCCACCGGCGAAGTAGCTCGCCGAGGCTGACCGGTGACGACGCGCTCGCCGTCGATGATGCGGCGAAGCTCCGCGACTGGCCGCGCGCAGGCGCCACTCGCACGCGTCGCGCTCGGAGCGGAGCTGCGGAATCGGCACGCGTGCCGTGTCCTTCGCTTATGCCGCGCTCGAGCGGCGCCGCGATCCGGCGCTGCTGCGTCCTCGTCGATCTCGCTCCAGCCGGGAGTCTTGACCAGCTGGTCGAAGGCCTTGGTGTAGGCGGCGACGCGCGCGTCCAGCGCTTCGTCGTAGCGGCGTCGTACTCGGCCTCGATTGCGCTGCGCGTGCTGCTCGATCGCCGGCAGCTCCCGGAAGAAGGTCTCGCGCGCCAGGAGGTCGTCGAGCGCCGCGCGCCTTGCGTCCGAAGGTCGTCGGCGATGTCGGCCTCCTGCTGCAGGAAGCGGCCACGCGAGTCCTGAGCGCTTGTCGTGCCCGCTCCAGGTCGTGGAGGCGCGGCTCGGTGAGCGCCTGCTCGAGTTCGACGGCGCGCTTGATCGCGTCCTTGATGGACGCGATGCGACGCGTTGAACGTTGCGATGGCGTTGTCTTCCGACCCACGGAGGATGGCCTTCATCTGGCCGATGGCGCCTTCGAGCACCGTCACCGCCTGGCAGACGATGCGCGGTGAGCATGACCCGTGCGCAGCGACGACGGTGTCCTCGTGGCGCGCTACCTCCTTGCGAAGCTCGGCGACGATCGCGCCGGCGTTGAGCTCCTGCACCTCGCTCCCGAAGGTGTCGCGGAAGGCTTCCGACGCTTTCACCAGCTCCTCGAATCTCGATGCCCTTCTTCGGACGGAACGATGCCTGCCGGAAGAGGTTGTTGTTCGAGAACGTGTCGCGGGCCTCGACGCCGGTAGCCGAGTCGATCGTCTGCCCCTTGCTGGTCGCCTCGATCTTCCCGGCGCGCAGCAGCGACAGGACCAGCAGCCGCACGGCCTCGAAGTCCCAGCCGAACGGCTCCTTCGGCGAACTCGTCCGACGAGGAAGCGGCCGCTCGCCGTGTCGCCGTAGTTGGCGCGCTCTTCGATGCGGTCGAGCACTTCCGCGAGCGGCGCCGCTCTCGACGCGGAAGACGGTCTTGCCCTTCTCGTCGCGAAGGAGGCCGAGGCTCGCCGAACACCGCGGGCAGGCCCTGAAGGTTCTCGGCGGTGAAGAGCGCGTCGACGCCCTTCTTCACGTCGTGTCGACTCGAGCGGCCGCCTCCTTGAAGCGGTCGAAGACCTCGGGCAGCACCTGTGCCGAGGATCTCCGCGGCGCTCTTGCCGACGTCGACGGCGCGATCGCCTGGGCTGCGATCGTTGCCGCGGAAGTAGACGCTGCCGGACAAGGCAAGCGGCCTTCAGAAGACGGCGAAGCTCGTCTTGGTGCCGGCGCTGGCGGACCTTCTCTTCACGCGATGAGCGCGGTGTCGTCCGTCGCCCTTCGTCTCGCGCTCCTTGCGGGCGAGCATCTCCTTCGAGCGGAAGAGCTCGACCGTCTCGCGGTCGATGGCGTCGTTGAGCGCGACGGCCCAGAAGACGTTCTTGCGCTCCTGCTGGCTGCGCGTGCGCAGCTCGGCCGCGAGCGCGTGGAACTCCTTCCCGTCGTCGGCGAGGTGGACGTGGAACATCATGTCGCCGTCGACGACCTCGCGACCGTGGATGGCGAGGCCGGCCTTGAACGTCTTGGTGTCGAAGAGCGTGTGCGAGGGCTGCGGCTGCCAGAACGAGCGTCAGCACCTCCGAGTAGAGCCGGTGGGCGTCGCCGGGCTTCGGGTTGATGCCGTTGCGCAGGCGCTCCCAGTCGTCCTCGGCGGGCGTCGGGATGCGGTAGCCGTCGTCGCCGCGGCGAACCTTGTGGGCGGCCTCGAGCTGGCGAAGCGCTTCCTTCACCGCCGCGAGCTGCGAGTCGGCCGCGACGCTCTGGATGGAGCGCCGCCGCGATGTTCTCCGCGCGTGCGGTGGACGCTCTTCACGTACTGCAGCAGGCAGATCACCTTCGCGACGGGCTGCGCGAGCGGGTGGCTCGAGCTCCTTCGCGATGGCGGCGATCTTCGCGCGCACCTCGGAGCCGATGTTGCCCTCGACGAGGTCGTAGACCTGGTCGAGCCGCACGAGCGTCGCCGAGCTGGCTCGTCCGCCAGGTTCACGGCGGGGTTGATGAGCAGCTGCTGCGCGAGCTTGATGATGGTGCGGTTCGCGCCGCCGACGTGCTTGCTCGCGCCGCCCTGCGTGCGCAGGCCCGAGACGACCTGGATGATGAGGTCGATCTGGTAGGGCAGCAGCGGATAGAGGTCGATGAAGCTGTCGCGCGTGAGCTCGGGCAGCTTGATGTCCGCGGTGAGCCGCGTGTGCTCGGTGAGCCGGCCGCGGTGCTCGTCGAAGAGCTTTCCGAGCGCGGCCTGCGCGTGCGGCGTTCTTCGAGAGCACGCGGCGGCTCGTGACCTCGGAGATGTCCGACGGCTCGAGGTGGACCTGCAGCGGGAAGCGGTCCATCAAGCGCGCGAGCTCGATCTTCTTGTCGTCGAGGCCGCTGACGAGCTCGCCGAGCTTCTCCTGCGACGTGACGACAATCCAGTGCTTGCCGCGGCCCTTCACGCCGAGGCTCTGCACCACGGCCTGCAGGTCGAGCATCTTCTGCACGTCGCGCGCGACGAACTGGCCGACCTCGTCGACGACGAACATCAGGCGCTGGCCGGGCCGGCGGCGCTTCATCAGCTCGTTGGCTCGCTCGGCGAGCTTGCCGGGCGTGATGTCGGCCTTGTTGCTTGACTGCCTTCACCCAGGAGTCCGCCATCGGGATACGTCTTCGGGTCGAGCAGCGTGCATGACCTCGCTCGCCTCGCCCGAGCGAGAAGGCGACGATGCCCTTCGTCGGCATTCCAGTCCTTGTTGAAGCGCCGCGCGGTACTCGTCCTCGAACGCGCTGAGCCGTCCCTTCTCCTCGAGCGCGATCTCGAGCTCCGAGAGGTCGAGGTCCTTCGAGTAGCCGAGGCTCTGGAGGAAGAGCCCGTACATGATCTCGGTGAGCGTCTGGTTGCCGCTGCGGATGCCGCGGTCCGTCGAGACGTCGAAGATGACCGCGTGCGTGGGGATCTTCTCGGCGATGGCCTTCAGCAGCACCTGCAGCTTCTTGTCGCCGGTGCGCTGCGGCGAAGCGCTCGGCGGCGGACTCGCCCGCGATCGTGCGGTTCGCGATCGAGAGGCCGAGCATCTTGGCGAAGCTCGACTTGCCGGAGCCGAAGAAGCCCGAGACCCAGATGGCGATGCCTTCGTGCGGCTTGTTCGGCGTCTCGCGGTACGCCTCGTAAGATGCCGGTGTAGTGCGACCGGATCGCGTCCGTGACGACGTACTCGTTGATCTCGTCGCGAAGGATCTCCTCGTCGGTCTGGTCGACCTTGATGACCTCCTCGATGCGACGGTGGATGTCGTTGGCGAAGAGCGTCTTGATCGGCGTGCGTCGTCATCGGGTCGTCCTCGTCAGAAGATCTTCGGGCGGTAGTTGTGCTCGGCGTCGAGCACGCCCATGAAGCGCAGGCCCGCCGCGCCATCGAGGTCGCCGGGGTAGAAGAGAACGGTCGGAACGTGGACGCGGCCCTTGAGCTGCTCGAGCAGCGAGAAGGTCCGGTACACGGGGAACAGCGCGCCCGTTCGCAGGATGAAGACGACGTCGCGGAGCGGATCAGGGTCCTCGGGCATGCGCGCCGCGACGAGATCGACGAGCGGCGCGTACTCGGACAGCACCGAGTGGACCGTCTCGACGATGGTCTCGACGCCCTGCTCGCGCTCCGCGGCGAACCACTCCTCGAGCGGCCGCTGCGAGCGCATCGCCTCGTCGAGGCACTCGGCGAGCGAGATGCGCCTGATGCGCTTGCCCTTCTGCGCGAGGCGCGTCTCGAGCAGCGTCACCTGCTTGCGCAGCTCGAACTCCTCCTCGGGGTCGTAGCGGAAGAGCGCGTACGGCATGTCGTGGTACGCGCTGATGCGCTGCCGGGGATCGGGCAGCTCGAGGACTGGCTCGAGAGCGTGCTTGATGCGGTGCTCGAGGTCGCTCATGCAACCATCCTCTCTGCGTACTCGCGAGAGCTCGCGCACGGCAGCGAGAGCTGCACGAGGCTGCCGGCGACCTGGTACTCGAGCTTGCGGAACTGGTGCAGCCGCAGGAGCTCGTGCTCGACGTCGGCTGGCCGCATCAAGAACATGCGCCAGTCGGGCGCGCCGACGACCTTGCTCGGGCTCTGCTTCTCGTCGCGCATGGCGTGCAGCAGGTAGAGGAAGCTGCGCTCCGGCAGGTGGTACGACGCGAACTCCTTGACGACGCTGCCGCGCAGGAGCCCGAAGTCGACGGCCATCTTCAGCAGGCCCGCGGCGACGCGATTTGATCGTGCGTACTCGGTCCACGCGTGCTCGGTGGTGCCGCCTCGCTTGCCGATGCCCCGCAGATAGTCGTGCAACTCCTCGGGGCGCACGCGGAACGCGCCGGCATCGTAGGCAGGGAACAGCCAGTTCTGGAGGAAGTCCCGCAACGAGGAACTCGTCGCGCGTGATGTGCCAGAGCAGGAGCGGCTTCCACTCTTCGAGGTCGCAGCCGTTCTTCGCCGAGAACGACGAGCGCGCGGTCTCGTCCGTCAGGATCGAAGCGTCGATTCAGCACCTTGGCGACGTCGCGCAGCCAGGTCGTGGCTGCTCGCGCCGATGAAGTTCTCCTCGCGAAGTCGATCAAGATTCTCGCGCTTCGAGCGCGCGAAGTCCCACGCCGCGAAGACGGCGTAGGTCTCGTCGATCAGCGCGCCCTTGCACGATGGTGAAGGATGACGCGACGTTCGCGCGCGAGGACGCCTTCACGCGTCGCCCCGTCGTCGCGTAGGGGACCGCGAGCGAGCCGGCTTCGGCCCGACGCGAAGCCGAGCGCCAGCAGCGCGACGTCGTCATTCGTTCCCGAGAAGACGCCTGGGAGCGGCACCGCGCGGCCCTCCGCGGACCGGCGCGAGCTTCACAAGACCTCTCGACGTCGCGCGTCGCTAACGACTTCGAACGACGCAGAGCCTCAACCAGGTCGGATGCCCTGCAGACCCTCGAGCCTCTGAAAGAACGGCTGCCAGTCGGCTGCGTTGTCGAGCCAGTGCTCCCAACGCGGCGTCGAACTCCTCTTCGATGTTCTCCGGCAGCCGCCACAGCGTCACGCATCCGGGCGGATCGAAGACCTCAGCGCAGCGGTGCGCCGCGACGGCAAACACCGAGCGCGCCTGGGCGAAAGTGGTGCGTCCGCGGAAAGCCCCTGCGCAGGGCTGCCGCGCCGAGCCGACCGAGCTGGCCCTTCGTGTTCCACCACTTCGCGAGGTCCATCTCACCGAAGCGCGCGCGACGACGAGACGCAGCTTCAGAAGGCGGTCGAGATCAATCGCCGCTGACTCATCGCTTGTCGTCCTTGCTGGGGGTCGTCTGAGTCGGCGCCGCCTGCTCGGACCCACTCGTCGACTTCAGAAATCTTCGAACTTCCACAGGCGCCCGATCTCTCGCAGCCGGCAGCACCTCGCGCGCTCGATCCAGTCGGTAGATCGAATCTCTTGGCCACGTCGAGATGCTTCGCCACCTCGTCGACAGCGGACACCCCAGGGCTCTGTCATCTTGGTTCGCTCGCCGGAATTAGGGTGCTTCTCTGAGCTGGGTGAGCTACATTGAGTCGTCGCTAGCAGACAAGACGCGGTCGGTCGGCAAGAGTCGCACAAATGGCGGATTGGCGGATCGACCTGTTCGAGTGCCCTGATGACGGGCGGCAGCAAAGTGGACGCGGCTTCTGCCCACACCGTTAAAGGTCTTCTCCAATTTCCTTCGATCGGCAAGAGCGGTGGTCGGCTGTTCTGGCAGGTCAAGTCCTAACCATGGGGATCGCTTCGGAGCCAACTGTCCTGTTCGGCCGGGCGCTCCACTTGTCAGCATAAGATCAGCATAAGGGTTAGCGGCCAAAAACGCCCTTTTACCTTTCACCACCGACCATCGCCGACACGAAATCAGGCCTGATTACTAGAAGACTGTCGACGTTTGCGATGGCGAAAGTCTCGCAGCACGGCCTGCTGAAAGGCCTTCGACCGATCACACGCTGGGTCGATCGGTAAGGCCATATTCATTGATCGTTTTTGGTCGGGGCGAGGGATTTGAACCTCCGACCCCTCGGTCCCGAACCGAGTGCTCTACCAGGCTGAGCCACGCCCCGACGACCCGCTAAGACTATCAGATCGGCTGCCCGGTCCAACAGGACCTGCGCACGACTATCGCGCGGCGTCGGCGCGTCGAGCGGCAGCTCCTCCAGATACTTCAGGCGCATCGTGCGCGGTCATGTCGGGCTGCAGCGGCGTGATCGAGATGTAGCCGTCGCGCACGGCCTGGTAGTCCGAGCGGTCGTGCGGCTCCCACTCGTTCTCCCCTTCTTCGATCCAGTAGTACGGCCGCTTGCGCGGGTCGATGCCGCTCGTCGACGACGGTGATGTGATTGCGCTTGGCCTGCACCGTGACGCGGAAACCCTTGTTGCGGCCCGAACGGCACGTTGATGTTGAGGAACGTGAACTTCGGCATGCCGCGCTCGAGGACCAGCTCCGCGACGAGCGCCGCGGCCTGCGCCGAGGGACCGAACTCGAACTCGTTGCGCGGTGGTATTCTGCGTCGACACCGCGATCGCTCGGAATCCCGAGCAGCGCGCCTTCGAGCGCGCCCGACACGGTTCCCGAGTACGTCACGTCGTCGCCGAGATTCCAGCCCTTGTTGATGCCGGAGACGATCAGATCCGGCTTGCGCCTTGATGACATGCGTGATCGCGCAGGTTGACGCAGTCGGTCGGCGTGCCGTCGATGCGCGAAGACGTCTTCGGCGCGATCGTCTCGATCCGCAGCGGACGCCGCAGCGTCAGCGCGTGGCCGATGGCGCTCGCCTCCTGCATCGGCGCGACGATCGGTGACGTCGCCGAGATGGCTGCGAGCGCCGCCGGCCAGCGCCTTGATGCCTTCGGAATGCACGCCGTCGTCATTGGTGACCAGAATCGTCACGCATCGGAATCTTTGATTGTATCGGTGCGAATGAACAGCAGCAACACCGCCGCCACGCCGGCGAGCGCGGCGCCCGTCATGAATGCGACGCGGCGAGCCGAAGTGTTCGTACAGTACGCCGAACAGCACGCTCGCGATCAGCGCGCCGCACGCCCAGCGTTCGCGTTGTACAGCCCGAAGGCGGCGCCGCGCCGATCGCGCGGCGTGCAGATCGGCGACCAGCGCTTTCTCGGCACCTTCGGCGAGCGCGAAGTAGACGCCGTAGAACAGAAACCACGCGATGAACGCCGTGGCGCTCGTCGACATCGCGAAACCGAGATACACCAGCGCGTAACGCCCCAGCCGGCGACGATCAGCTGCTTGCGCCCCATCTGATCCGAGAGACGCACCTCCCCACGTCGACAGCGATGACTTGACGACGTGAATGGCGGCCCAGAGAAGCGGAACGTAGGTCGCGCCGCCGAGCGCATCCGCGAGTCGAAGAAGCAGGAACGCGTCTGCGGAGTTGCCGAGGCTGAAGATGAGCAGGACGATCATCAACGACACGAGCTCGCGGCGAGAGGTTCGCGGGTGCTCGAGTTTCGGGTGCTTGGGCGGTTCGCTGGTCGTTGGTCGTAGTGCCGGCTGGTTCACGGGTTCGTCGACGGTGTCGTCTTCCTTCACAAAGAACAGCATCGCGACCGGCGATCGCGCCCGGAATCGCGGTGAGCGCAAACAGCAGCCGGTAGCGTTCGGGGGCGAAGAACAGAAAGACTGTCGCGAGGACCGGCCCGATGATCGCGCCGGCGTCGATCCATCGCCGCGATGGAATCTGAAGATCCGGCCGCGTGTCGACGCTGTGGCAAACCGCGCGCGAGCAACGCGTCGCGGGGCGCTCCGCGGATGCCCTTGCCGGTGCGATCGAGCGCGCGGATCAGCAGCACCTGCGGCCAGTCGGTCGTCAGCGCGATGAACGGACGAGCGATCGACGAGAGCGCGTATCCGCGCGATCACGATCGGCCGCCGCCGTGCGCGGCGATCCGACCAGTATCCCGAGATCACCTTCAGCAGGCTGTTGAGCCCTTCGGCCACGCCTTCGATGATGCCGAGCGACACCGGCGCTCGCGCCGAGCACGCGCGGAGAGGTACACCGGCAGCAGCGGATAAATCAGCTCTGGAGGCGGCGTCGGTAAAAAGGCTGGTCCAGCCGAGGAACCAGACGGGGCGCGGGATACGCGGCTTGTCGCCGATCATGTTTGGCATTGTGGCATCAAGGCCGTACGATGAGACTACACGTGGCCACTCTTCAGGATGTCTTGTCGGCCCGCACCCGCGAGGCAGCGCCCGAGCTCGTCGAGACGCTGTCCGGCGGGCGACTGCGCTGTCACGCCTGCGGCCATCAATGTCCGATCCCCGACGGCGCGGTCGGGCGTCTGCAAGGTCCGCTTCAATCGAGGGCGGACGGCTGCACGTCCCGTGGGGCTACGTCGGCGGCGTGCAGTGCGATCCCGTCGAGAAGAAGCCGTTCTTCCACGTCTATCCCGGCGCGCTGGCCTACAGCTTCGGCATGCTCGGCTGCGATCTCCACTGCAGCTACTGCCAGAACTGGGTGACATCGCAGGCGCTGCGCGATCCGCACGCGGTCGCGCCGCCGCGCGACACCACACCGCAGTCGCTCGTGCAGGACGCGCTTCGCCAGGGCGCGAAGCTCGTCGTCTCGCACGTACAACGAGCCGCTCATCACGGTCGAATGGGCAGTCGGCGATCTTCCAGGAGGCGCGCGAGCGCGGGCTCGTCACCGGCATTCGTCTCGAACGGCAACGGCACGCCGCGCGTGCTCGAGTACCTGCGTCCGCACATCGATGCTCTACAAGGTCGATCTCAAGAGCTTCGACGATCGCCACTATCGCGAGCTCGGCGGGCGGCTGCAGCCGATCCTCGACACCATCGCGTGGCTGCAGCGACGCGGGCGTGTGGGTTGAGATCGTCACGCTGCTGATTCCCGGCTTCAACGACAGCGACGCGCGAGCTGCAGCGGCCTGACGGAGTTCATCGCGAGCGTGTCGCCCGACATCCCGTGGCACGTGACCGCGTTCCACCAGGACTACCGGATGACGGATCCGGCCGAACACGACGCCGGCGATGCTGATGCGCGCCGCCGAGATCGCGCGCGCGGCCGGGCTTCGATACGTCTACGCCGGAAACCAGCCCGGACGGGTCGGCGAGCTCGAACACACGCACTGCGCCGGCTGCGGTGAGCGCCTGATCGCGCGCTACGGCTATTTCATCCAGGATTACGGCCTGCAGCCCGATGGCAGCTGCCCTCACTGTCGCGCGAAGATTCCCGGGATCTGGAGTCCCGCTTCGAAGGGCAGCGCACGGCATCCCCTTTCTTCCGCACGACCGCACGCGCCTTTCCGTGATATGAAACCGGTGTGATCCAGGACATCTACGGGCGCCCGCTGCGGAACCTTCGCGTGTCGGTCACCGACCGCTGCAATCTCCGCTGCGCCTACTGCATGCCGGAGCAGGACTACGTGTGGCTGCCGCGCGAAGACATGCTGCAGTTCGAGGAGATCGAGACGCTCGTCGACGTGTTCCTCGACGCACGGCGTCGACAAGGTCCGCGCTGACCGGCGGCGAGCCGCTCCTCCGCCGCGATCTTCCGGTGCTCATCGAACGTCTCGCCGCGCGCGCCAGGATTCGTGACCTGGCGCTGACGACCAACGGCGTCCTGCTCGCGCGAGCACGCGCAGGCGCTGCGCGACGCCGGCCTGCACCGCCTGACCGTCAGCCTCGACACGCTGCGGCACGATCGCTTCACGCAGCCTGGCGCGCTTCGGACGAGCTCGATCGCGTGCTCGCGCGGCATCGATGCCGGCCGCGCGCCGATCTTCGGCGGCCTCAAGATCGACACGGTCGTCATCCGCGGCGTCAACGACGATGAGCTCGTCGACCTGATCGAGTTCGGACGCGCGCGCGACGCCGAAGTCCGGTTCATCGAATACATGGACGTCGGCGGCGCGACGCAATGGTCCATGGACGCGCGTTGTCTCGACGACGCGAGATGCTCGACGCGCATCGCGCAGCGGTATGGCCCTGATCGACCGCGCTGCTCGACGAATCATCCGCGCCGGCGCGAGCGCTACCGGCTGCGCGACGGAACGGTGTTCGGCATCATCGCGTCGACGACCGCGCCCGTTCTGCAGCGATTGCGACCGCAGCCGGCTGACCGCCGACGGCATGTGGTACCAGTGCCTGTATGCGACCGACGGAGTCGATCTTCGCCGGACGCTACGCTCGGGCGCGTCTCGTGCCGACATCGCGGCGATGATCCGCTCGGTATGGGAGCAGCGCCGCGATCGCGGCGCCGAGGAGCGGCTGGCGAGCGGGCACCCGGTCGCCGCTCATCCCGCTCGATCGATTGAGGCGCGATCCGCACTCGAAATGCATACGCGAGGGCGGCTATAGGTGTCTGATAGTGCCGACTCCATCACTAGATCGTCGGATCACGCATTGGCGGGAGTCTCCGCAGAACTGATCGAAGGCTGCCGTCAGGCGCTCGGCAATCTGCCGCGCGTCGCGGTTCTCGATGTCGCCGCGCTGCAGCATGAACACCAGCTTGCCGTCGCGCAACAATCCCACCGAAGGTGACGAAGGCGGGTATGGCGCGAAATAGCGCGCGCGCGCGATCGGTCGCCTCGAGATCGCGCGCCCGCGAACACGGTGGCGACCAGATCCGGCCGCCGGTCGTGCTGCAGCGCCATCGCAACGCCGGGGCGCGCCTTTGCCGGCCGCGCACTCCGCACACTGAATTGACGACGATCATCGTCACGCCTGGCGCGGCGACGGCCTGGTCCACATCCGCAGTCGTCCGCAGCTCGCGAACACCAAGACGCGTGAGTTCCGCGCGCATCGGCGCGATAAAGGGCTCGGGATAGGGCATGAGAGATTCTAGATCGACTGCGCGTCGATCACGCGGCGTAGTTTGCGAAGGCAGCTCCTCGGGCGTGAACGGCTTCTGCAGAAACTGCGGCGCTCTCGCCGAGCAGCCCGTTCCGCACGATGGCGTTGTCGGTATAGCCCGACATGAACAGCACGCGGATGTCCGCGCGGATCGCCCTGAGCTGTTCCGCGAGCTCGACGCCGCTGGACCGCGGCATGATGAGGTCCGTCAGCAGGAGATCGATGCGCGCGCGTGCTGCTCGACGAGCGTGCATCGCCTGGTTGGCGTCACGCCGCCTCGATGACCGTGTAACCCGGCGCGCGTCATGATCTCGCGCGCGAGCCGCCGGATCATCGGCGCATCCTCGACGAGCAGCACCGTTTCCGTGCCCTCGACCACTGCCCGCGCGCACGGCGCGTTCGGTCCCGGCGCCACGGCGCTCGGTCAGTGTCGACCGGCAGATACATCTTGAACGTCGCGCCAAGACCCGGTTCGCTGTACACCCAGATATTCCCGCCGCTCTGCTTGACGATGCCGTAGACGGTCGCGAGGCCGAGGCCGGTTCCCTTGCCCGGCTCCTTCGTCGTGAAGAACGGCTCGAAGATGCGCGCCTGCAGCGTCCTGCGACCATGCCGATGCCCGGTGTCGCTCACCGACGAGCAGCACGTAGCGTCCCGGCCGCACGCCGACATGCGTGCGCGCAGTAGTCGTCGTCGAGCACGACGTCGGCGGTCTCGATCGTCAGGCGGCCGCCGCGCGGCATCGCGTCGCGCGCGTTGACCACGAGGTTCGCGAGCGCCGATTCGAGCTGGCTCAGGTCCGCGCGAATCGGCGGCAGATCGGCCGCGCAGACGATCCGCAGATCGATGTTCTCGCCAATGAGCTGACGCAGCATGCCCGCCAGCGAGTGGACCGTCTCGTTGAGATTCGACGCGCGTCGGGTGCAGCACCTGCCGGCGGCCGAACGCGAGCAGCTGCCGCGTCAGCGGCTGACGCGCGGTTCGCCGCGGCGAGGATCTCGCGCGGCGTTCCGCGACGCCGCCTCGTTCTGCGGATACCTGCTCGGCGACGAGCGTGCCGAAGCCGACAATCGCCGTGAGGATGTTGTTGAAGTCGTGCGCGATCCCGCCGGCCAGCTGGCCGACCGTCTCCATCTTCTGCGCCTGGTAGAACTGGCGCTCGAGCCGCTCGCGGTCGGCAAGCACCGCGGCGAGCTGCGCCTCGCTTTCGCGCAGCGCTTCCGACACGCCGCTCGGCTTCGCTCGCCGTCGACCGGCATGCCGGCGAAGCCGTTCCCGCTGCGATCGGCTCCACGATGTACGCGCGTCCCGTGTGCGGCGAGCAGCGACGCAATGCGCGCGCGTGTCTCGGCGTCGGCGTCCACGATGCGGAGGCGGATGGGATCCGGGCGATCGGCGCCATGGACGCTCTACAGCGCCGCGGCAGGACGCCCACGCCGGCAACGCTGAGGAACGTCTCGACGTGTGCGCGTAGCGAACTTTCCCTGCGGCCGCTTCCTGCAGGAGGTGGCGGGCGGCCTCGTCCGGCTGACAGCGCCGAACGGTATGGCCGGTGCGACGTCAGCGCGTCGTACACGTCGGCGATGCCGACGATCTGCGCCAGCAGCGGCACCTCGTCCCCGCGCAGGCCCTGCGGATACCCGCTGCCGTCGAGCCGCTCGTGGTGGCACCGGATGATCGGCCGCACGGTGCGCAGCGACTGGAGCGGCGCGCACAGCGAATCGCCGATATCGGGATGCTTCTTCATCAGCTCGAATTCGGCGGCCGTGAGCGGGCCCGGCTTCAGCAGCACCGCATCGGGAACGCCGACCTTGCCGACGTCGTGCAGATAGCCGCCGCGATGCAGCGCCTGCAGATCTTCGTCGCCGAGCGCCGAGCGCCTTGCCGAGCGCCACCGCATGGCTGCGCGAGCCGCTCGCAGTGACCGCTGGTCGTCGGGTCGCGCGCTTCGATCGTCAGCGCCAGCGTCATGAACGCCGCTCTCCGCCGAATCGAGCGCGTCGAGCAGATGCTTCATGCGCGTCAGCGACCCGACACGCGCGCCGCAGCTCCAGCGGATGGACCGGCTTCGAGAGAAATTCGTCGGCGCCCGCTTCGATGCCCTTGATGCGATCCTGCAGGTCGCTGCAGGCCGGTGACGAGCACGACCGGCGTCAGGCGCGTCGCCGGATCCGACTTCAGCCGGCGGCACACCTCCGAGCCCATCGAGCTGCGGCATCGTCGACGTCGAGGAGGACCACGTCCGGATGATGCTTCGTGGACGGCCGCGAGCGCGGCCTCGCCATCGGCGACGTCGATGACCTCGTGGCCGTCCGCGGCGAGCAGCTTCCGATAGAGCGCGCGGATGCTGTCGGTGTCGTCGGCGACGAGCACGCGGCTGCGGCGCGGCGACTGGGGACAGTGAGGCGAATCTCGATCACGCGGAATATCCTCTCGATCGGCTCTACGAGACCGCGTCGCCGGCGCGCGACGTCATCGGCATCGCGCTGATGCAGACCGTGCCGTTCGAGCTGACGATAGAACGCGCGGCGGCTGATGCCGAGCAGCCGCGCGGCGACCGCCTTGTTGCCACGGACCTGCTGCAGCGTGCGGACGATGTGCTCGCGCTCGACCTCGACGAGCGGCGCCGTGGCATGCTCGCCGCGCGGTGTGCTTGAGCCAGCGCCGAACGGCGCAGCCGCAGCCGGGCACCAGCGTCTGCTCCTGCATGCTGCCCGCAAGATCGCCTTCGCCGACGAAGTCGCCTTCCGGCCAGGATGCATGCGCGTTCGATGACATTGCGAAGCTGCCGGACGTTGCCGTCCCAGCTCGCGTCCGACAAGCAGCCGCTCGGCGCCGGGCGTCAGTCCCACGAGCGGCTTGTCGAAGCGCTGCGAGAAGCCGCGGACGAACGCCGCGGTCAGATACGGGATGTCCTCGCGCCGTTCGCGCAGCTGTCGGCAGCCGGATCTCGACGATGTTGAGGCGATAGCATAAGTCGTTGCGGAACCGGCCCGCTGCAACCTCGGCGAGCAGATCGCGGTTGCTTCGCCGCGATCAGGCGGACATCGATCTTGCGCGGTTCGAGCGAGCCCACGCGCTGCACTTCACCCTCCTCGAGCACGCGGAGCAGCTTCGACTGGACCGGCAGCGGCAGCTCGCCAACTCTCGTCGAGGAACAGCGTGCCGCCATCGGCGGTCTCGAAGAGTCCCGCCTTGTGATCGGTCGCGCCGGTGAAGCGCGCCGCGCACATGGCCGAACAGCTCGCTCTCGAACAGCGTCTCAACGACGGCCGAACAGTTCACCGTCACGAAGCGCTTCGAGCTGCGTGGTCCGAGCTTGTGCAGCGCGCGCGCGACGAGCTCCTTACCCGTGCCCGTATCGCCGCTGATCAGCGCGGTGCGGACATGCGGCGCGAGCCGCCGAATCAGCCCGAACACGTCCTGCATGGCCGGCCCGCGCCCGACCATCCCGCAGAACTCGAGGCGCTGCGCGAGGTCGCCCTCGAGCGTCAGCACTTCGCGCCGCTGCGCCGCTTCGTCGCGCGACGGTGGCGAGCAGCTGCCGCAGGCGCTGCAGGTCGAATGGCTTGGTGAGGTAATCGAGCGCGCCGAGCTTGACGGCTTCAACGGCGCTGTCGATCGTGCGCGAAGCCGGTCATCAGGACGACCTTGCACTTCGGGCTGACGTCGCGAATCGATCGCAGGACATCGAGTCCGGTGATACCCGGCATCCGCAGGTCGAGGAGCACCAGTTCCGCGGGACGATGCCGCAGCTGGTTCATCGCGTCTTCGCCGTTGACGGTCGTCGCGACATCGAAGCCTTCGGCGAGGCGCGAGTGTGCCGATCAGCGTGAGAATCGCGCGGTCATCGTCAACGACGAGCAGTCGCGGACGTTGGTTCTGCTGCATGTCAGAAATCTGCAAGTTGGGCGCACACGTGAATCGCGTGACGCAGTCCGAATTCAGCAAGGCTGGCTCCAAACCGCCCGCTGGCCCGCACGCATTCGGGCATCGTGCTTAACTCCCTGTATCGACGTGAGTTCGGCGCCGCTGTAGGTGTTGTAGGACGGGTAACTACGTATGAAGCGATTTGACCTGTGCGCGCGACGCCACAAGCGAATGTGTGCGCCAGCGCCCGTTTTCGAGCGCGAACAGTCGTCAGATCTACGGGTTAGCGAAGCGATGGCCCGTGTCGCCGCGCAGCCACTCGCGAGCCAGAGGGTAATCAGGACACGCATCGGCGACCAGACGCCAGTAGGCCGGCGGAATGGTCCATCCGCCGCAGGTGCATCAGCTCATGGACCAGGACGTAGTCCCTCACTGCTGGCCGGCATCAGCACCAGCCGCCAGTTCAGGCAGATGTGCCCGTCGCGGCCGCAGGAACCCCAGCGCGAACGCTGGTTGCGAATGCTGACGCGCGACACGACAAGGCCATGCGCAGCCGGCAAGCTCCAGCAGGCGACGGTGGCAGCTCGCGGCTCGGCCTGCTCGCGCAGCGCCCGGCGATCCTGAACCGATGGTGAATCGTGCGCCAGCCGTGCCCGCTGTCGCGCAATCCAATCGGCATGACGTTGCGCGAATGCCTTCCGCTTCGCGTCTCGAGCCGCCGCGCGGAATCGTGACGCGTAAGCCGCCCAGTCCGCGTCCACGCGAAGCACGCACCTTCGCGCGCGGCGGTGGCGCACGAATAATACGTGGGTTCACGAGGTACGAGTGGTTCAGGATGTCGTCAGGAGGTGCGAGCGGGTAGACGCCAACTGCATCGATGGGAGAATAACTCAACTCGTGACCGACGTACTACGGGTCGACCCCGCCAATCCGGATCAAGGAATTGATCGCGCGCGCCGCCGAATGCCTGCGCGCGGGCGGGCTCGTCGCATTTCCGACCGAGACCGTCTACGGGCTCGGTGCACATGCGCTCGATCGACGCGCGATCCAGCGATTGTTTGCTGCCAAGGAGCGGCCTGCACACGATCCGTTGATCGTTCACATCGCGGCAATTGACGACATGGGGCCACTCGTCGTCGAGGTGCCGTCCGCCGCTCGCGAGCTTGCCGTCCGTTTCTGGCCCGGACCGCTGACGATGGTGCTGCCGCGGTCGTCGCGTGTGCCTGACGAGATAACGGCGGGTCTCGCGACAGTGGCAATCAGGGTGCCCTCGCATCCCATCGCGCGAGCATTGATCGCACATGCGGGTCTTCCTGTTGCCGCGCCAAGCGCAAACCTGTTTTCCCGTCCGAGTCCCACACGCGCATCCCACGTGCTCGCCGATCTGGATGGGCGCATCGACATCATCATCGACGGTGGCCCGACCGACGTCGGGCTCGAATCGACGGTCATCGATCTTTCGGTGAATCCTCCAACTGTTCTTCGCCCCGGCGCCGTCGACATCGAGGCCTTGCGAGACGTGCTGCCCGACGTTACGAGTCGCCACACCGCCTCCAGCGACACAATCGCAATGCGCTCACCCGGCCTGCTGAGGAAGCACTATTCGCCGAGGACACCAGTGGTCCTGCACGAAGGTGATCGCGAAGCCGCACTGCGCTCGATGAAACATGAGGCTGAGCAACGTGTCGACCGCGGCGAATTGGTCGCTGCCCTGCTGTTTGCGGACGACGTCAGCGAACTGCGGAGTCCGCTGGTGCGCATCGTGGACCTCGGCAGCGAAGACGACCCGGCGGCAGTCGCCAGTCGTCTGTATGCGGCGCTGCGCGAATGCGACGATCTCAGCGCCAATATCATCCTCGTCCGGAATATCACCACGGCGCATCCGCTGAGTGCAGCGATCCAGGATCGCCTTCGTCGCGCTTCCCTGACGCCTGACACCTGATGCCTGACACCTCTCATAGGCACGTGCCTTGCGAAACCGCGTCGCATGGCCATCAAAAGCACGACCGCGCTCGAAACGCCGCTTCGCGACCAACTGGACCGTTTAGCAGCGTTCGATCCCTCCGCCGGTCCGGTGATCTCGCCTGTATCTCGATACTGCGGCCCGATCAAAATGGCCGGCGCAGCCACGTCTGAGACATTCCTTCGCAACCGCGTTGACGAGCACGCCCGGTCGCTGAAGGGCGACGAACGGGCTCGCTTCAGTCGCGCGGCTGAACGCATTCAGCAATACACAAACGAACAGCGTCCCGAAATCTTCACATGCGCTCGCGATATTTGCGTCGACCTCGGGTGACCTCTTCGAAGCGATTCCGCTCGACGTGCCGATTGACGGGTCGTCCCTGCATCTCGATTCCGTTCCACACCTCTACCCGCTCGCGCGGGTGAACGACCAGTACCCCGCGATACGCGGCGTTGCTCGTCGATACCAACAGCGCGCGATTGTTCGTTTTCGCACTGGGCGCCAAGACAAGGCAGGAGTCCGTGCAGAACCAGAAAACCCGCCGATCACAAATAGGCGGATGGTCGCAGGCGCGTTACCAGCGCCGTGCCGACAATTTCCACAAGCAGCACATCAAGGAAGTCGTCGACCTGCTCGAGAAGGTGACGGCCCAGGAGCGCCTCAATCACATCGTCATCGCATGTGACGAGGTCGCAAAGCCATTCCTGATGGCGGAGTTGCCGAAGCATCTCGCCGAGAAGGTGATCGACATGGTCAACATCGATCTGAAGTCAACGCCTGAGCACGACGTGCTGAAGGAGACGCTGGACGCGTTGCGTCAGGACGATGCGCGCAGCGACGCGGAACAGGTTCAGCGGATGCCTCGACGCGTGGCGTGCGGGCGGTCTTGCAGTCGCCGGAATCGAGGCGACGATGCGCGCGCTCGACATGCGGCAAGTCGAAGAATTGCTTATCGCGGCGCGGGCGGATCGCGTGGTGGGTCCCGCAAACGAACTCGTCTCCAAGGCACAGCAGAACAGCGCGCGCATCCGATTCGTCGAGAACGACGAGTTGCTTGGCGAGGTTGGCGGCGTTGGCGCGTTGCTTCGATTCAAGATTTGAAACGTAGATGCCGACCTTCAGGTCGGCCTCGAGGACTTCAATGAGCAAACCAAACAAGGTGAACAAGGATCGCTACACGCAGCGCGGCAGTCTCACACCGGACGAACTCGCGCGTGAACGCGCACGGCAGATTCATCTCACCAGCGCGCAGCGGCGGCTCGACGAGCGCACCAGGCGGGTCACGACGCGCCGCGACGAACAGGCGTCCATCCCGGAGCGAACCGAGCCCGAAGGCAGAAGAGTGACGACCTCGCCGTAGCTGCGCACGCCAGCCTCGACACGATTCGCCTTCAGGTAGCTTGTCGTACACCTGCCAGCTCGCCTGCTGCAACGCGGAATTTCGCCTCCGCGCAATCGTGCAATCACGGCGTTGATATCGCGCCGCGGGCCATCGGCGAGCACCGCGTTCAATCTCGCGCGCTCCTGGCCGTTCACCTCTCCGCTGATCTGCCGATGCACAGATAGAACCACCCGCTGTGCTGATCTGCCGCCGATGCACGGATGCACGTGAGCCATCCGATGAAGTTGGCTTCCGCTTCGTCGGCAGTATCCCGGCGAGAGTGTCCCCACTCGTGCGCGGCCACAAACGGCCGCTCAAAGGGCAGAAGATCTGGATTGACGATCACTTCGAGACCAAAGGGATTGACCATCCCGTCGACTCCGGTCCACCGGAAGTACGGTCCGAGCAGGCTGCGCTTCAGGCGGCCGGGTTCAGCCGGCGGCGCGTCGCTCAATGCGTGCTGAACGTCGGCGAACGCGCTCCGCAACGCCGGTTGTTTCCATGCCGGAACCACCATCGCCGTCTGCGGATGCGCGGCCGCATACAGGCTGTTCATCTGCCCAACGGCCACCAGCCCGAGTTGGACGACCTGGTCGGACGACGGTGCGGCGCGATCGAGAACCAGACGATCGGGCATGTGCACGCGGCGATAGTTGAACCCCCACGCGACCAAAAACAGAATGTAAACGGCGGCCGCCCGCGGCCAGCAGATGGCCGGCGGTGTGGGCAAGAACACTGAACGTGCGCGTTTGCCAGGCTCGACGCACGGCGCGTGTGACCGACACGGCGACGCGCGATCGCGAGCATGACGAGGAAGACGTCGAGGAAGGCGAAGGAAACCGCGTTCGAGACCGGGAGTGAGCGACCGCTGCAGATGAGGATAGAAGCCCGTCGAATACCACGATTCCACCCGTGTCGCTGATAGCGGCACCAGCCCCAGCGCGACCGCGGCGATCACGGCGAGCAACTCAACCGTTTGTAAACGCCCGAGAACCCGCAAGCGTTGCACACGCGGATTGTAGCCGCCGGCGTACGACGCCGATGAGGCAACGGTCTTGCCCTTCCCCGGGAATTGGAGCGGTTTTCGACTCGTAACTGCTCAAAACCGATACGGTAGGGCCTTGCGCGTGACTTTGGGGTTTACATGAACGCTTCACAGGTTCCGGACGACTCAGCGATCCAAGTGGAGACGACCGAACTCGTCAACCGCCTGCGGCGCGGCGAGTTGCCGACAGCCACGGCGCCGGACCCGCTCGCGCCGGGCGACGAATGTCATTACGTGACGCCGGTCCGCTTCGGCCGCCGGCGGGCTGATCAATACGGCCATCTGATCCTGACTAGCGGCTGGCTGAAATTCCGTGGCACCCTCGATCTCAGCGTCACGTGGAGCGAGGTGGCGGACGTCCAGCGCGTCTCCCGCGACGTCGTCGTATCGCTCCAGGATAGCCGCCGGCTTCTGCGCTTTTCGTGTCATTCGGCTGCTGAAGCTGCGCGCGGCGTCGTGCTTGCACAGCATTTGACCCAGAGTGCGCGACGGCATACGGCTGACCTCAGAACCGGCGTTCCAGCACGCGACGCTGTAGCATCGCCGCGCTTCTCCTGCTTGGGGCGCTCTTCTTCGCGCGCCCCGCCGCCGCCTATTCGGTTCTGGCGCACGAGTCGATGATCGACATGGCATGGGACCAGGTCATCGCACCGATGCTGAAGGCGCGCTTCGGAAACGCCGACGCCGCACGCCGTCAAGAGCGCCCGCGCGTACGCGTACGGCGGCTCGGTCATGCCCGACATGGGCTACTACCCGTTCGGCAGCCATTTCTTCACCAATCTGCTGCACTACACGCGGTCGGGAGACTTCGTCGAGGCGCTGATTCGTGATGCGCGCGACGTCAACGAGTACGCCTTCGCGCTCGGTGCACTCGCTCACTACGTTGCGGACTCGACCGGCCATCCGCTCGGCGTGAATCGCGCCGTGCCGGTCGAATATCCGCAAGCTACGCGCGAAGTTCGGCAACGAGGTCACCTACGTCGAGGATCCGAAGCGTCACATCATGGTGGAGTTCGCCTTCGACGTCGTCCAGGTCGCCAACGGCGCGTACTGCCGCAGGCATACCACGACTTCATCGGCTTCCAGGTCGCGCACCGACCTGCTGGAGCGCGCGTTTCGCGAGACCTACGGCCTCGAGATGAAGGATGTGTTCGCCAGCGAGGATCTCGCCATCGGCACGTTTCGGTACGCGGTCGGCACCGTGATCCCGCAAATGACGCAGGTCGCGTGGGAGAAGAAGCGAGACGAGATCGAAAGGTGTCGCCCAAGCGTCCAGCGCAGCGCGTTTATGTATACGCTATACGCGGCAGCAGTACGACACGGACTTCGGAGCGATGTACCGGCGTCCCGGCGTATTCGCGCGCTTCGTTGTCTGGATCGTGCGCGTGCTGCCGAAGATCGGTCCGTTCAAGGCGCTGGCGTTCAAGGCGCCGAATGCCGAAGCGGAGCGCCTCTTCATTGACAGCTTCAAGACGTCGCGCGACCGCTATCGGGCGCAGCTCGCCGCGGTTCGCGACAACTCGCCTCGACCTCCGGAACACCGACTTCGATACCGGCCAGCCAACCCGGCGTGGCGAATATCCGCTGGCCGACGACGACCTACGCCGAGCTGCTCGACGCGCCTCAGTTCACGCCAGCCGGTCGCCGTGCCCGCAGCAATGCGCGCGGACATCATGCGGTTCTACGGCAACGTCGAGTCGACAGCCGTCGCAGTAACAAGAAAGAGCGCAAGACAGCTCGAGAAGATCCAGATGGAACTGGCGCAGCTCGCGCAGCACCAATCAGCCGCCCGACCGATTAGAAGGCGTCGCCGAGTACGGCAGCATTCGCCCGAAGTAGATCACCCCGACCCAGAGGAAGATCTGCGACGCCGCCAGCACTTTCACTATCAGCGGCGCCGTGTCGCCGGGCCCCATCTCCCATATCTCGTCGTGCCACGTCAGGTAGAGGACGTCCGCGCCAGCGAGGAGGATGCAGAGCATCTTCCAGTGAAACGCGGGGTTCTCGATGTACTGAAACGCCTGGCCGATGAAGAACATCATCCCGGTGACGGCATTGGCGACAAAGCCCCACACGCCCCACGGCAGCAGCCGGTGGAAGCCTTCGAGCGGCGCGTTCCGCATCCAGCCGAGCAGCCGCATGTTGGCCGACCAGCACGACACCGAACAAGCAGGCAGAGGCCCATGAAGTGAATCGTCTCGAGCGTCTTCCAGGCCCACGGATGGCGGTACTGATACTTGGTGATGAAGTCGCTGGCGAGCCACCGCGGCGCAAGCAGGCCTTCCGTCGCTGGCGCCGCCTCGGGTTGCTGACGATTTCCGGATGCCTGATTTCGCCGCCGACATCCGCAGCGCTCGCCATCAAGCCAATCGTCACGACCGAGAACAGCAGCACCGCCGCGGTGTTCCGTCTACCGGCTGAAGTCCCGCGGCGCGAGTACCAGAGCCCGTACCACGACGACGAGGCCGGTCGCCTCCATGAAGATCAACGCCAGCAGCGCCGAACGCTGATGCAGGTCGATCACGGCCTGCGATACGCCCGGCATCGCCTCGACGGACTTCTGCGCCGAGTAGCCGGTCATGTAGGTTGGCAGCGAGAGCAGCGCGATGACGAACAGAACGGCGAGGCCGCCGCGCTTCAGGTCCTCGCTCTTCTTCAGCAAGCGCCAGCAGGAACACACCGAAGCCGACGATCATGCCGACCGTCGGGAAGTGATTGAGCAGCAGGTGAAGATGAACGAGATCAGAGGGCGTCAGCATGACCGTGGCCCGGCAGATAGGCGTCGCCACTCGCCTCGACGGCATACGCGATCAGTCGGCCCGATGTAATCACGGCAAGCCACAGGACGATGCAGGCAACAGCCGTCTTCCTGACGCTCGGGCGGAATCGTGCGCATCGCTACTGGTCGCTGTCGATGAAACGACGCAGCCGCGACATCGCGACGAGCGCGAGGCCGAGACAGACAAGCTTGGCGTACAGCTCCCACACGCGCGCGATGCCCGTCGCGTCGGTCATGAAGAGAATCGTGCCTGACAGGAGGTTGAGGTAGAAACCAATCCAGAAGACGCCGGAACAGGATGCGGAACGATGAGACCGGGATCTGCTCGACCGACGCCAAGCAGCCGCAGGCAGATGATGAAGCCGAGACCGGCGGTGAGTCCCATTCCGACGGCGTGGACGAAGAGCCACCACGCGTAGCCCCACCAGAGCGAATCAGATTCCGCGATGGCGACGCGAGATCGGCAGATCTTGAATCCATTGGAGGACCGCCATCAGCGCCGAATCCTACCATTCATAAAAACCACGACCGGTCTTCTTCCCGAGCTCGCCACGCTGCACCTTCTCTCGCAGGATACGAGGCGGCTCGAACTTCGGTTCCCGCGAGCTCACGCTGTGCAAGTACTCGGCGATCTTCAGCCGGACGTCGAGGCCGACAAGATCGCTGAACCGCAGCGGACCCATCGGGTGGCCGTAGCCGAGCTCCATCGCCGTGTCGATATCGGCCGCCGACGCGACGCCTTCCTCGAGCATCCGCATCGCCTCGAGCCCGAGCGACGACGCCCAGGCGTGATGAGGCAAAGCCCGGCGTGTCGCGCACGAGGATCGGTCGTCTTGCCCATGCGCTCCGCGGCGCACGGACGCGCCGACACACGACACTCGTCGCAGCCGGCGATGCGTACGATCACTTCGACGAGCTTCATGATGTGAACCGGGTTGAAGAAATGCATGCCGACCACGCGCGCCGGCCGCGTCGTGGCCTCCGCGATGCGCGACGACAGAGAGAGACGAGGTGTTGGTCGCGAGGATCGTCGTCGTCGGAGACAACGCGCATCGAGCTGCTGAAAGAGCGCGCTGCTTGACCGCCAGGTCTTCGACGACCGCTTCGACGACCAGGTCCGCGTCGTGCTACCGCGGTCTCGCAGATCGGTGACCGGCACAAGAGTCGCGAGTTGCGGCTTCCGCTTCCGCCTGCGTCATCTTGCCGCGCGCTGACGGCACCGGCCAGGTTCGACTGGATGCGGTCGCACGCCGTGGCGAGCACCTCGGCATTCGCATCGGTCAACCGCGTGTCGTATCCCGCCATCGCGGCCACCTGCGCGATGCCATGGCCCATCGTCCCCGCGCCGATCACGGCGACGCGCGTGATCTGCGATTTCCGATTGCGACTTGGCTTCAGCGATCCGTCACAGTCACACGCGACGAAGTCCCGTCGCAATCGTGCCGCCGCCGTCGACGACGATCGTCTGACCGGTGATGTAGTTCGAGGCATCCGACGCCAGAAACACGGCGACGCCCTTCAGTTCTCCGGGGCGGCCAACGCGTCCGAGTGGTGTCGTCGGCGTTGATGCTCGACTCGACCTGCGCGATTGACGAGTCGGACATGCGCGAGTGGAAGAAATCCTGGAGCGATGGCGTTGACGCGAATGCCCTGGCGGTCCCCACGACGCGGCCAGCTCGCGCGTCAATCCCATCAGACCGGCCTTGCTCGCCGCGTAAGCCGGCGTAGTACGGGCCGTTCACGTTTCCCTGCATACCGGCAATCGACGCGATGTTGATGATGCGTCCATAGCTGACGCTTCAGCATCTCGCGTCCCGCGGCCTGCGAACAGATGAACGCGCCCGTCAGGTTGACGTCGATCACCTTTTGCCATTGCGCGAGCGTCATCGCCTCCGGCCGCTCGCCCCACGACACGCCGCGCGTTGTTGACGAGGATGTCGATCTGTCCCGAACCGCTCGACCGTCGCTGTCGACGACGGCCTGCACGTCCGCGGCATTCGACACGTCGCAGCGCATCGCCTCCGCGGTCGAATCCGCGGCCGCGCAGCGACTCGACGCCGGCGACGCAAGCCACTCGTCGCGCCGGGCGCAGAGCATCAGCCGACGCGCCGGCCTCGGCAAGCCCTTCCGGCGAACTCGGCGCCGAGGCCGCGCGATCCACCCGTCACGATCGCCACGCGTCCGGAGAGATCAAAGAGTTTGTCGATCATCGATCATGGCGATCCGCATTCACGGTGGACCATACGACCGCATTACATGCCGTTATGCGCGCCATCGTCCTCACCGCCCTTGGTGATGCCGACCACCTTCGAATCGAAGAGCGTCCAGATCCGCATGCCGGCCCGGGCGAAGCGGTCGTCCGTCTCCGTGCGGCGGCGCTGAATCGCCGCGACGTCTGGATTCGCAAGGGCCAGTACGCGGGCATCAAGCTGCCGATCATTCTCGGCTCCGACGGCGCCGGCGAGGTCGCCGAAGTCGGCGACGGCGTCGATCCGTCGTGGACGGGACGCGACGTCGTCATCGATCCGTCGTTCAACTGGGGACCGGACGAACGCGCGCAGGACAGCTCGTTCAACATCCTCGGCCTGCCAGTCGATCGGCACATACGCGGAGATGGTGCGCGTGCCCGGCCGCGAACCTTCATCCCAAGCCCGCGCACCTGTCGTGGGAAGAAGCTGCCGCGGTGCCGCTCGCGTCGGTGACCGCGTATCGCGCGCTGGTCACGCGCGCGCGTGTGCAGGCGGGCGAAACGGTGCTCATCACCGGCATCGGCGGTGGCGTCGCGACAACTGCGCGCTTCGTGATCGCCGAAGCAGCTTGGCGCCAGGGTCTACGTGACCTCCGGACAGCGACGCGAAGCTGGAGGCCGCCGCGCGGCCACGGCGCGGACGGCGGCGTCAACCATCGGAAGGACGACTGGACGAAGACGCTCATCGCGGAGATCGGCTCGCGGCCCGACGTCGTCATCGACAGCGCCGGCGGTGAGACCTTCAACAAGGCGCTCGACGTCGCTCAAGCCCGGCGGACGGCTCGTCACGCTACGGCTCGACGCTCGGCGCCGCGCAGAGCGTGGAGATCCGCCGGATCTTCTGGAAGCAGCTGAACGTGCTCGGCAGCACGATGGGACCGCCGTCCGATTTCGCCGCGATGCTGAAGCTGTACGACGGCGGCCTGCGTCCCGATCATCGACAAGGTGTTCCCGCTCGAGCAGGCGTCGGACGCGCACATCCGGATGGAAGCCGGGCGATCAGTTCGGAAAGATCGTGCTGAAGATTGCCGAGATCGCGACTCGAGCTCGCGACTTGCGTCACGTCGAGCTTACTGTGCGGAAATCGCGGACTTGCCGCCGCGCAGGACGTACTTCTGAATCTTGCCCGGTCGCCGTCTTCGGCAGCTCCTTCACGAACGTCGACCGCGTGCGGCGCCTTGAAGTGCGCCAGCCGCTCGCGCACGAACTCGATCAGCTCCGCGATCGGTCGCCGACGCGCCCGGCTTCAGCACGACGAACGCGTGCGGCGCCTCGCCCCACTTCTCGTGCTTCACGCCGACGACGCCGACTTCCTGCACCGCCGGGTGCCGCATCAGCGTGCCTTCGACCTCGACCGACGAAATGTTCTCGCCGCCGCTGATGATGACGTCCTTGAAGCGATCGCGGATCTCGACGTAGCCGTCCGGGTGCACGACCGCGGCATCGCCGCTGTGGAACCAGCCGCCGCGCATCGCCTCGGCCGTCGCCTTCGGATCGTCGTAATACCCCTCCATGACGACGTTGCCGCGGACGCAGATCTCGCCGAGCGGTCTGCCGTCGTGCGGCACCTCGTTGCCCGCCTCGTCGAGCACGCGCAGGTCGCCGGACGTCACCAGCTCCACGCCCTGCCGCGCCTTGATGACGCACCGCTGCTCGAGCGGCAGCGACTCGTGCTCGGGCCGCGGCTCGCACACGGTGATGAACGGCGCCGTCTCGGTCAGGCCGTACACCTGCGTCACGTCCAGCCGAGCTCGCCCTCCATGCGCTGGATCGTCGCAGCGGCCGGCGGCGCGCCGGCCGTGACGACGCGAATGCCCTCCGGCGCCTGCCGCGCGAACCTCGTCCGGCGCGTTCGCCAGCGAGATCAGCACCGTCGGCGCCGCGCACAGCGCGCGTGATCGACTCCGTCGTCGATCAGCTCGAAACGCCTGCGCCGGATCGACTCTTGCGCAGGCAGACGTGCACGGCACCGACCGCGGTGACGGTCCAGACGAACGTCCAGCCGTTCGCGTGGAACATCGGCAGCGTCCACAGATAGCGATCGGCCGGCGTCATCGGCAGATGAATCAGCGTGCCGACGACGTTCATGTAGGCGTTGCGGTGCGTGATCATCACGCCCTTCGGCCGCGACGTCGTCCCGCTCGTGTAGTTGATCGTCAGCAGGTCGCGCTCGCCGATCGTCGGCCGGCGTGAAGCGCGGCGACGCGGCGTCGACCAGCGCGCTCGTATTCGAGCCATCCCGGCGCGCGACCCTCGAGCGCGACGAAATGCTCGACGCGTGGCAGCTGCGCCGCGGATGCCGTCGACCGCCTCGAGGTAGTCCTCGTGCGCGCAGACGACGCGCGCGCCGCAGTGGTTGATGATGTAGGCGAAATCGTCCGGCGTCAGGCGGTAGTTGACCGGCACGAGCACCGCGCCGATCTGCGGCACCGCGTAGAACGACTCGAGCTGCGCGTGCGTGTTCGGCGCGATGTAGACGACGCGGTCGCCCTGCTTGACGCCGAGCGCCTGCAGCGCGGACGACCAGCGATCGCAGCGCTCGAAGAACTCGCCGTACGTGAAGCGCTGGTCGCCGTCGACGACGGCCTCGCGCGTCGCATACAGGCGACGCGCGCGCCTGGCGAACTCGAGCGGGGTAAGGGGAATCTCCAGCGGACCGATTCTATCGAGAACCTCTGCCGTCGAGCTCGACTGGCTTAGATTTCGCGACCCCACGTCAGGCTAAGGCCATTGCGGCTTGCGCCTTCCCTCTCCCGCGTGATCGTCGTTAGAGGTTTGAACATCGGCTGCGATTTCGCCCTGCTTTAGCCGATAGGTAGGAAGCCTTGAGAGTCCTTTCGTTTCTGGCACCTCTATCGTGAAGCGAGGCTGAGGGGGCTACACACGCTTCAGCGCGCTTCCGCGCGGCGTTTCTCGCCCGCCGGTAGTCAGTTCTCCTTTCCTTCCCGCGACCCCAGGTCAAGATCTCCGCGACAACCGGTTACGGTTCCTGGGATGTGACTGGATTTGTCGCAGACTACGAGGCAAGTGGGACGATTTCCGTACGACGAGCAGGGCCAATTGCAGAGGCAATCTTCACACTATCTTGCAGCGGGCACGGGAGGGCTCCCGCCGTCTGGCGTGTAGCCGCCGATAGCCATTCGGTTTGCCTTTCACAGTTTTGCTCCAGGACCTCATCTTGCGTGCCCTCGCTTCACCACCTGTACAGTCGCGGCCAAATGAAGGTCCGCGGTCCGCTTCTCGGTGCGGCTGCCGTCGGCGCGCCAGCGGTCGCGATTCTGCTGACCGTCGTCCATCTCGCCTCGCAGAGCCCGAGGTTGAAGTTGTGGGCGGCCACCCGGTCGCGGCCGGCGAGGTCCTCGTTCGATTCCGCGGGAACCCGAATCTGGCCCGACTGCGTGGCGACGTCGACGCCGAAACCGACAGGTTCGTCGGCGACGGCCGCGTCTGGCATGCTCTGTTCGCGCAGCAAGAACGTCCAGACCCTCATCACGCAGCTGGCGGCGCGTCCCGACGTGTTGTACGCCGAGCCGAACTATCTCTTATGCTCCACGCTCCAGCCCAACGATCCGCGCTTGCCGGACCTCTGGAACCTGCTCAACGTCGGCCAGACTGTTGGCGGCATACCCGGCACGCCGGGCGCCGACATCCACGCGACGGATGCATGGGATACGGCGATCGGCGCGCGAGGACCGTCCTCGTCGGCGTCGCTCGACACCGGCGTCGATTACCGTCATCCCGATCTGGCGGCCAACGTCTGGTCCGCCCCCGCACAATTCACCATCACGGTCGGAGGCTGCATCGATCACCTGCCCGCCGGCACCCACGGGTTCAACGCGATCACGAAGACGTGCGATCCGTTCGACGATCACTTTCATGGGACCCACGTGTCAGGCACGAGTCGGCGCAGTGGGCAATAACGGGTTGGGCGTCGTTGGCGTCAACTCGCTGGCCAATATCATCGGACTGAAATTCCTGGACGCGTCGGGTACCGGCACCGTCGCCAACGCGATCAACGCGATCGAATTCGGAATCAGCGCGAAGGCCACGCTCGGCGCCAAGTCGCGAACATCCGGTGCTGTCGACGACAGCTGGAGCGGGCGGCATGGATTCTCCCAGGCGCTCCTCGACGAGTTACGCGCGCCCAACCAGAACGACATGCTGTTTGTCGCGGCGGCCGGCAACAGCTCGTCCAAACAATGACCTCACGCCGACGTACCCCGGCGACCTATGCCGTGCCGAACGTCGTCGCCGTCGCCGCCACCGACAATCAGGACGGGCTCGCGAGCTTTTCGAACTACGGACCGACCACCGTTCATCTCGGCGCACCCGGCGTCAAAGGTCCTGTCGACGATGCCCGGTGGCGCGTAGACTCGTTCAGCGGGACGTCGATGGCCACGCCGCATGTCCGGCTCGGCTGCGCTGTTGCTCACGCGCGTCGTTCGCTCGACACGGCGGCGCTGAAGACGCTCATCCTCAGCAGTGTCGATCCGATCCCGTCGCTGGCTGGACGGACGGATCACCGGTGGGCGTCTGAACCTGGCGCGTGCGGTCGCCGGCTGCGGACCTGCAGGCAACGCCGCACCCAGCGTCACACTAACGGCGCCGGCGGTGGATGCGACGATTTCGGGGCCCAGGCCACTGACGTTGGCCGCGAACGCGTTTGATGTCGACGGAAGTGTGGCGCAGGTCGCGTTTTACGCCGGAACCTCGTTGATCGGCAACTCGAACGAGCGCCGCCGTACCCAGATGGACTGGACGAACACTCTCGTCGGGAACTACGCCATCACGGCGGTGGCGGTCGACAACAATGGCGCGACGACCACGTCGGCGGCGACCATGATTCGCGTGTTGCCGGGCCGACGTCGACGCCGTTCGGCGGCACGGCTGCCACGATCCCGGGTGCCGTCGAAGCCGAGAACTTCAACGATGGCGGCGCGGGCGTCGGGGATCTCGACAACACGCCGGGGAACCAGGGCGGCGCCTACCGTGCGACGGATGTGGACATCCAGCCCACTACCGACATCGTCGAGGCGGCTACAGGGTCTCCTTCATCGAGCCTGGGAATGGCTCGCGTAGCCGGCATCAGTCTCGGTGACCGCGCAGTACACTCGAGTCGCGCGTGGCGTCGTCCGGCACTGGCGGCGTCTACCACGTCGAAGTCGACGGGATCGACGTCACCGGCCCGATCGCGGTGCCCAGCACAGAGTGGATGGGACACCTGGCAGAACGATCTTCACACCAGGAATATGCGATGACGGCCGGGCCGCAGCATGTGCGTGCCGCCTTCGACACGAGGGGGCGGCAGCGGGTGGTTCGGGAACCTCAATTACATGCGGTGGGTCATCCCGAGTCTCAACACGCCGCCGACTGTGTCGTTGCGACATCTCCGGCCAACGGGGCCACCTACATCGGTCCCGACTATTCCGCTGGCCGCGACGGCAAGCGATGCCGACGGCAATGTCACGCAGGTCAGCTTCTACAACGGCGCGTCGCTCATCGGAACGCTGATCACGTTGCCGCCGTATGCGTTGTCGTGGACGAACGTCCCGATCGGCACGTACACGCTGACGGCCGTTGCCACCGACGACCTCGGTGCGACGACGACGTCCGGCGCCGTCACCGTGCAGGTCGTCGCCACCGCCGCCGTCCACGCCGTTCGGCGGAACCCCGGCGGCGATTCCCGGCTCCTTGAAGCGGAGAACTTTGATGACGGCGGAGAAGGCATCGCCTATCACGACGCGACGCCGGGAAACGCGGGCGGCTAATACCGCACCACCGACGTCGACATCGGAGCACATCCGACAGTGGTGGTGGGGTATGAGCATCGGCTGGGTCGCTGCGACCGAGTGGCTGAAATACACGGTTTCAGCGACGGTCAGCGCGAATTACACGTTGCCGAGGCACGTGTCGCCTCGCCGGGGAGGCGGTGGATCCTCCCACGTCGAAATCGACGGTGCGAATGCGACCGGTGCCTCCGTGGTGCCGAACACAGGGGGCTGGCAGACGTGGCAAACGATGACGCTGGCCGGCATCCCTGATCAGCGCTGGCGCGCACGTGCTGCGCGTCGTCTTCGACTCCAACGGCGGGAGCGGATACGTCGGCAATTTCAACTACTTTGTGGTGGACGGTCACGGGAGTCGACACTCCGCCGTCGGTCACGTTGGTCTCACCCGCCGCCGGCGCCACCTTACACCGCTCCCGCGACGATTGCGCTCACGCGCAAACGCGACGCGACATTGACGGCACTGTCACGCAGGTCAGCTTCTATAACGGCGCGTCGCTCATCGGCACCGACGTGACGGCACCATACACGTTGTCGTGGACCAACGTTCCGGCCGGCAGCTACCAGCCTGACCGCGATCGCGACCGACAACGGCGGCGCGAGCGCGACGCCGATGCCGGTCAACATCACCGTGGTCGCACCGCCGCCGTCGACGCCCTTTGGCGGCACGCCAGCCGCGATTCTCGGTCTCATCGAAGCCGAAAACTTCGACGACGGTGGACGAGGGTATCGCCTATTCCGACACGACATCCGGCAACTTCGGCGGCAAGTACCGTTCGACCGCTGTGTCGACATCGAGGCCATCATCTGACGTCGGAGGCGGCTACGACATCGGGTGGGTCGCCGCTGGCGAATGGCTGAAATACACGGTCTCCGGTGTCGGTCGCCGCCAGCTACACTCTCGAGCTCCGGCTCTCCGCGCCAGGCACCGGCGGCGTTCTCCATCTCGAAGTGGATGGAACCAACGTCACCGGACCGGTAGCCGTCCCAATACCGGTGGATGGCAGACGTGGCAGTCGGTTCTGGTGCCGGGCATCGCGCTGAATACCGGTCTCCACGTGTTGCGGCTTGCTTTCGACACCGACCGGCTCGTCAGGTTCGGTGGCCAACGTCAATTTCATGCGATGGCGCATTCCCGGGCGTCAACGTGCCGCCGACGGTTTCGTTGACGGCGCCGGTCACCGGCGCGTCTGCTACGCGCCCGCCTCGGTCCCGCTGAATGCGACCGCCTACGATCCCGACGGGACGATTGCGCAGGTCAGCTTCTTCGCGGGCACGACACTCATTGCGACCGATACGACGTCACCGTACGCGCTGACGTGGACAAATGTGCCCGCGGGGACATACACCGTGACCGCGGTGGCGATCGATAACAGCGGCGCGAGCATAACCTCAACGGTGCGACGATTCAGGTTTTGCGGCACGCCAGCCGCCGTTCCCGGCCTGATCGAAGCGGAGAACTTCGACAGTGGCGGAGAAGGGTCGCGCTACTCACGATACGACGGCGGAGAATCCTGGAGGGCGATACCGCGCGACCGATGTCGACATCGAAACGACTGTGGATGTCGGAGGCGGATACGACCTCCGGGTGGGTGGTTGCGAGCGAGTGGCTCAGTACTACCGTGTCGGTCGCGACGACGGCGACACACTGGAGCTGCGCGTCGCTTCACAAGGGACCGGCGGCATCCGGTCACGTGGAAATTGACGGCGTCAACGTGACGGGTTCCGTTGCGGTGCCGAACACCGGCGGTTGGCAGACGTGGACGTCTGTCTTCGTCCCCGGCATTCCGATTAGTGCCGGTCCGCACGTCTTCCGCCTTGTGATCGATACGAACGGAGGCACCGGCTACTTCGGGAACATCAACTTCATGCGGTGGACGTCGCCGTAGCCCGCGGACAGCTGTGCCCGCTGACGTGTGTCTTTGGATCTGTGCGGCCGATAGGCGCATCGGCGGTAAAGCCCGCCCGCCGCTAACGCGACGCTGCGAGCCTCCCGGGCCTTCTTTAACAAGGTTTTCGCGCGGAGGTTACCCGGCTGAGAGCAATGCGGGGGAAAAGATTGGTCGGGATGACAGGATTCGAACCTGCGACCCCTTGACCCCCAGTCAAGTGCGCTACCAGGCTGCGCTACATCCCGACGCTATTCTGTTGTTAAGCGACCCGCGGCTGTTACGCTTCGCGCGCTGGGGACGCCTGCTTCCGTGTCGTAGCCGTGGCTGTCTTTCGTGCCGCGCCACGCTTGACGGTCTTGCTTCTCGATGCGGCCGCGCTGCGCTTCGGCACGCTGCGTTTCGTCGTCTTGCCCCGCCCTGCATGACCGTTTCGAGGAGCCCGGGGTTCCCGACAGCAGCGACTGGAGCTCGCGAAGCCCGTCGCGGCACGACCGCGATCCGCGATCGCACATCGGCGCCGAGCGCATCGAGGACTTCCGCCGCTTCCGATTTCGAGGCGGCCGAAGTTACCGGCGCCGACGCCTCGAGCCGCCGGCGCGCGCCCGAGACAGTCAACCCTTCGCCGAAGACCAGTTGCTTGATGCGCTGGACGTGCTCGACGTCGCTCTGCCGGTACAGCCGCGGAGTCTCAGGCGACTTCTGGATGCCGATGCCCGGGAATTCCTTCTCCCAGGAACGCAGCACGTGCGGCTGCACCTGAAGCAGCTCGCAGACTTCCCCGGCCTGTACACCTGTGGGAGTCACTCGAGTCAGTATAACCGCTTCACTCGCGCGCGGAGCCGTCCGGGCGCTCCTTTCGCCGCCGGGTCCGGACGTGAAACCGAATCGGGGTCCCCTCGAACCGAACCGTTCCCGGAGCTGGTTGACGAGGAAAACGCTCGTAGGAAAAGTGAAAATTCGTCGCGACGTTGGTGAAGAAGACGAACGTCGGCGGCGCAACGCCGGTCTGCGCCGCGTAGAGGATGCGCACGTGCGTGCGGCCGGGGCTGGCCGGCGGATGCGCCGCGGTGACCTCCGCGACGAATTTGTTCAGTTCGGGCGTCTTGACGCGCTTCTGCCGCGACTCGGTGACGCGGTCGATCGTCTCGAGCAGCTTCGGCGCGCGCTCGCCCGTCAGCGCCGAAATATGGAGGATCGGGGCGTAATCGAGGAACTTCAGCTGACGCCGCAGCTGCTCGTCGAATCCCTTCGACGAAGTCGCGGCCCTGCGCCCTTCACCAGGTCCCACTTGTTGGCGACGATGATGACGCCGCGTCCCGCCTTGTCGGCCTCGCCGCGCGATCGCCGCGTCCTGATCGGTGGCGCCCTGCGTCGCGTCGACGATCAGCACGACGATGTCGGCCGACTCGATCGACCGGCGGGCGAGCAGCACGCTGACCGACTCCACCTGCCCGCCGCGGCCGACGCGTCCCGCCCGCCTGATGCCCGCCGTGTCGACGATGCGGAACTTGCGCCGATGCCACGTCATCAGCGTATCCACGGCATCGCGCGTCGTCCCGGGATCTCGCTGACGATCATCCGCTCTTCGCGCAGCAGCCGGTTGACGAGCGACGACTTGCCCGCGTTCGGACGGCCGACGATCGAGACCGCCACTTCGTCCTTCGCCGCGGAAAACGAATCCTTCAGGATGGTCGTCTTCGTCGTGGCGTTGAGGCTCGACATGGCGCGCGCGTTCGCCTGGCCGCAGGCGCTGCACGACCTCGTCCAGCAAATCGCCGACGCCCGCGCCGTGTTCGGCGGAAATCTCCAGCACGGGATCGAACCCGAGCTGATAGAAGTCCATGACGCCCGCCTTCGCCCGTTTATCGTCGGTCTTGTTGATCGCGAGAATCGCGGTCTTGTCGGCCTCGCGCACCGCTTCGGCGATCTCGCGATCGCCCGGCAGGAGCTCCTGGCGCCCATCGACGACGAAGACGAGAAGGTCGGCCGACTGGATGGCGCGCGCGGCCGCGCTCCAGCACGAGCGCGTGAAGCGGATCCTCGCTGGCGCCGAACATCCCTCCCGTGTCGATGACATCGAACGGCACACCACGCCATTCGAGCCGGCTGCGCAAGCACATCGCGGGTCGTCCCCGCGATCGGCGTGACAATCGCGCGACGGGTTCCGGTGATGCGGTTGAACAGCGTCGACTTGCCGACGTTGGGACGTCCGACGAGCACGACGGAGGGTGTTTCACGTGATCGTCCGCATCGGGATTGGCCGCTCCGTTGTCGCCGCGATGGTCGGGCTGTCGAGAGCGTGAGACGCCCTAATTCGATCCGTTTGGATCGCCGAACCAGATCCGCACGGTGCGGCCGTCGGGCAGCGTGATCTGCTCGACGAAGGCGATCGGGGATCCGTCACGAGCAGGATACCCGATGACCGTGTAGGTCTTGCCCGGTTCGAAGAACCCCCTCTTGCTGAAGCCGGCGCGGCGCAGCCCGTTTGGCGCCGCGGTCTCGAAGGTCAGGTCGTCACCTTCCCGCTCTCGTCAGCGACGTCGATCACGAAGCGCGAGTGCGGGTTGATCCACTGCACGCTTCTGAGCGTGCCGGTCCAGCGATGGGATGGGTTGGTGATGTCGAACTCGGATTGCAGCGCGTGGTGCGCGAAGCCGAGCGTGGGCAGAGCAGGACGACCACGGCGCCCAGAAGCCACTTCACATTCTGAATTCGCGCAGGCATCCTCCCAACCAGACGAAACATGGCCTGAAAAGTTCAATACCTTAGCGTGCGATACTCCCGGTGCCCACCGGCGACCCATCTCGGCCGCGGCACCGTAAACAGGCGCAATCTGCAGCATTTCTGCCTTCACTTAGCGGCAGTGTTGACAGCGTAAGTCACGGTAAATATAGTAGTTACACTCAACCAGGAGCGCCTAACGCATGATCAAGGTCGACATCGTCAACGAGGTCTCGAAGATCGCCGACATTACCAAGGTCAAGGCCGAGGTAGCTGTCGACGCGGTATTCGACGCGATGCGCGTGTCGATGCAGCGAGGCGACCGGATTGAGCTGCGCGGCTTCGGCGTCTTCCAGGTGAAGCCACGGAAGCGGGGCATCGGCCGCAATCCACGGACGGGCAAGGAAGTGCGCATCCCGCCAGGGCGGACGATCCGCTTCAAGCCCGGCAAAGATCTGCAGAACATCGGTTAAGCGCCCGCATGGGCTCATCTCCGTCCGACTATCCCGACATCGATTTCTCGGCGTCGCGTCCGCTCTCCGAGAGCCGCCGGTCTTCATACCGCCGACGCCGTCGTATCGGCTGCGGCGCGAGCCGATGTGGCGCTACGTCGTACTGTTCGTCCTGACGGTGGCCTCGACCACCGCAGGCCGGCGGCCTTCACTACGCCAGCTTTCTCATCGCGTTCAGCCAGCTCATTCCCGCCATTCCGTTCGGGATCCTGATGCTGCACGGCCTGTGGTACAGCCTGTCGATCCTCGCGATCCTCGGCTGCCACGAGCTGGGGCACTACTACGCATGCCGCTACTACCGGGTCGATGCGTCGCGTCCATACTTCCTGCCGATGCCGTTCCTGCTGACCGGAACGCTCGGCGCGTTCATCCGGATTCGCGCGCCGATTCCCGGTAAGCGAGCGCTCTTCGACATCGGCATCGCGGGACCGATTGCCGGATTCCTCGTGGCGGTTCCGGTGCTGCTGATCGGGATGCACATGTCGACGGTGGTCAAAGTGCCCGCCAATTTTCCCGGTGAGGTGTTCGAGCTCGGCGAACCGCTGCTGTTCAGGGCGGCGGAATGGCTGACATTCGGGAACATCCCCGATGGCTATTCGGTCAACATGCATCCGATGGCGTTTGCGGCGTGGTTCGGCATGCTCGCCACGGCGCTGAACCTGTTTCCCATCGGCCAGCTCGATGGCGGGCACATTTCCTACGCGGTGCTCGGCCGGCGAAGCACCATGGTCACCATGGTGATGGTGCCGTGCCTGATCGGACTCTCGTTCGTCTCGACGTCGTGGATTGTCTGGACCGTGCTGACCGTTGGAATGCTGCTGGTGTTCGGCCCGCGTCATCCGCGCGTGATGGACGAGGACATGCCGCTCGACACGAGCCGCCTCTGGCTTGCCGCGTTCGCGGTGTTGATGTTCGTCCTCTGCTTCACGCCCGCGCCGATTCAACCGGCCGCGATCATCGGACGGACATTAGGTGGGCCGCCTGAGAGGCGGACCGTCCACCGTGCGTAGGCCAGGTTCATCGATGCGGTCCGGCTTCACGCCGGACCGTCACAGCACACTCAGCGGATCGACGTCGATCGTCAATCGCCGCGCGGATCTCCGGCATACCGGCAACCACCTCCATCAACGCGTGGCGCATGTCCGCGCGGCGCGAACCTTTCAGAAAGAATTGCACGCGATGCTCGCCGCGCAGGCGTCCCAGCGGCGCAGGCGCAGGCCCGAGGATGGTGAACGTTCCGCCGACCGTTGCCGGCTCGAGGCGGCGCACGATCTCGCGCGCCTGCTGCATCGCCTCCTCGAACGTGCGCCCGCGCACGATGCCGTTGATCAATGCGAAAAACGGCGGATAACGCATCCCGCGCCGGTAGACGATTTCGCGTCTCGAAGAACGCCGGATAGTCCTGGCGGCACGCGAGCTGAATGCTGTAGTGCTCGGGATAGAGCGTCTGCACGACCGCCTCACCGGCGCGCTCGCCACGGCCCGCGCGGCCGGCTACCTGGGTGAGCAGCTGGAACGTCCGCTCTGATGCGCGGAAGTCCGCGAGCCCGAGACCGACATCCGCGGAAATCACACCGACCAGCGTGACGGCCGGAAAATCATGCCCCTTTGCGATCATCTGCGTGCCGACGAGGATGTCGAGCTCCGCTGACGCGAATTTCGTCAGGATCTCCGTCAGCGCTCCTTTGCGCCGGACCGAATCGCGATCCACACGGCCTATTCGCGCATCCGGAAACCGCTCGTGGAGCTGTTCCTCGATCCGTTCGGTGCCGAAACCTGCATGTTCGAGATACGGCGCCGCGCACTTGCGGCACGTTTTCGGAACCATCACGGAGTAGTTGCAGTAATGGCAGCGCGCGCGCCACCCGTTGCGTGCGCGGTGGACTGTGAGCGACACGCTGCAATTCGGGCATTCGAACGTGTCGCCGCACTGGCGGCAGAACACCGCCGTCGAATACCCGCGGCGGTTCAGCAGCACCAGCACCTGCTCACGTCGTCCCAGGCGCTCGGCGATCGCGGCCGCGAGGTCACGGCTGATGACGACGTCAGGCCCCGCCTCCGCGTGCTCGGTTCGCATGTTGACGATGCGAACGGCCGCGAGCGGCCGATCGAGCACGCGCTCGCCGAGCGTGATGCGCGCGTACTTGCCCGCCACGGCGTTCTGATAGCTCTCCATCGATGGCGTCGCCGAGCCGAGGACGACGAGCGCGTGCTCCCGGCTCGCGCGCAGGATCGCCACGTCGCGGCCGTGATAGCGCGGCGTCTCCTCCTGCTTGTAGCGAGCTGTCGTGCTCTTCGTCGACAATCACCAGGCCGAGGCGATCGAGCGGCGCGAAGACTGCCGATCGCGTCCCGACGACGATGTCGATCTCTCCCCGGCGGATGCGGTGCCATTGATCGTGACGCTCGCCGTCCGAAAGCGCGCTGTGCTGAATCGCGACGCGGCCGCCGAAGGTGCCGCGGAAAAGAGCCGCGATGGACGGTGTCAACGCGATCTCCGGCACCAGCAGCAGCACCTGGCGCCCTGCGCGACACATGCGATCGGCCAGCCGCAAATAAATCTCCGTCTTGCCGCTTCCCGTCACGCCGTGAAGGAGGGCGACCTGAAATTCTCGCGCGTCGGCGAGCGCAAACAACTCTTCGACGGCACAGCGCTGCTCCTCGGTCAGCTCGCGGCTCGCATCGGGCGTCACGTCGGCCATCGCGGCACGCTCGAACGGGTCGCGCTCGTCGCGCTCGTCGCGGAACGCGACGAGCCCCTCTTCGCGAGCCCGGCCAGCACGGCCGCAGTGACGCCGCGCTCGCGAAGCTCGGAGGTGGGCAGGCCTGCGGGTGCGACGGACAAGATTGCGAGGGCGGCACTCTGTTTAGGGACAGAGTCAGGTGCCGAGTCGATTCACGTGTGGCGTCGTCGGAGTGAGTCGCCTCGCCACCTGACTCTGTCCGCGACAGTGGCCATCGCGACTCTTCGCTGTTTGAACGCGGATTTCGTTCCTCGCGCGCCGGGCGGCATCGCCACGGCGAGCGCATCGCCAATGCCCGCCACGTAGTAATCCGCGACCCAGCGGCACAGCTCGACGACGGAGGCCGGCAGCAGCGGCTCGCGGTCGAGCGCCTCGACGATGTTCTTCGCGTCGGTTCCTTCCTCAATCAGCGCATCGTGCTCGACGACGCAGCCGGTGAGCGTCCTGGTGCCCACAGGCACACGTACGCGCGCGCCAATCGGCGGCACGGCCATCGAATCCGGAACGTTGTAGGTAAGGAGATCGGAGGAAGGGGACCGGAACTGCGACGGAAATCAATGCAAGTGGAAAGGTTGAAAAGTGGAAAGGTGGAAAAGTAAGCTGTCTTACAGTTGTTTCGTCTGAGAATCGCGCGGACTCTCTTCATATCCTCCCACACCTCGCGCTTGGCTGACGGCGTGCGAAGCAGATACGCCGGATGATACGTCGGAATCAAAATCGCATCGCGATACCTGAATTCGCGGCCGCGAATCCTGGTGATCGGATCGGTCGTCCGCAGCAGGCATTGCGCGGCGAACTTGCCGAGCGCGACGATCACCTTCGGCTTGATCGTGTCGATCTGCCGGAACAGGAACGGTTCGCACTGCTCCACTTCGTCCGGCTCAGGATTGCGATTGCCGGGCGGCCGGCACTTGATGACGTTCGCGATGTAGACGTCCTCGCGCTTCAGGTCGATGGCCTCGATGATCTTCGTCAGCAGCTGCCCGGCGCGGCCGACGAACGGCTCGCCCTGGATGTCTTCATCGGCGCCCGGCGCCTCGCCGACAAACATCAGATCGGCGTTCGGGTTGCCGACGCCGAAAACCACCTGCTTGCGCCCGAGCGTGTGCAGCTTGCAGCGCGTGCAGTCGGCGCCGAGGTCGTCGCGGATCGCCTGCAATGCATCGGCGGCAGGTAGACATCGGAACGATCGCTCGGGCTCAGCCGTTCGAAGGTTCGCGCCGGGTTCGATCGGTGTTCCATCGCGGCGTTCGCGTCTGCTCCGCCACTCGGGCTCGAGGCGGACGCCGTCGATGCCGAGCTCCTCGAAGAACTCGAGATGAGCCTTGAAGTCTTCGTTCATGGAATTTACGAATCTACGAATTTACGGATTTACGAATTCAATTGGATAATGTCGTCAATTCGGCAATTCGTAAATCTCATCGCGCAGCCGGCGCGACGCGCGCCTGAAGCGAGCTGCTCGACGCGGTCGAGAACGGCGTCGGCGACCCGCGCTTTGCTTTGAACTGGAAGCGCCTGTTCCTGGTCGTGTCCGATGATCGTCACCGCGTTCGTGTCGACGTCAAACCCTGCGCCAGGCTCGCTGACGTCGTTTGCGACGATCAGATCGACGTTCTTGCGAACGCGCTTGTCGCGCGCCCGCGCCAGCAGATCGCCCGTTTCCGCTGCGAACCCGACCAGAATCAGCGGTGTCGCGCGACGGGCTGATGCCTTGCCGAGATCGGCAAGAATGTCGGGCGTTCGCTGGAGCGTGAGGGTCAGCGGCCCGTCGTTCTTCGCGATCTTCTGGGAAGCCGCTTCGACGGGCGCGTAGTCAGCCACGGCTGCCGCCATGATGACGACGTCGGCATGCTCGGCGGCCCGCATCACGGCGGCGTGCATCTCCACGGCGCGTCGTGACCGTGACGACTTCATCTGTCGCGGGCGGTTCAATGCTCGTCGGACCGGCCACGAGTGTCACGTTGGCGCCGCGCGCATGCGCAGCCGCCGCAATCGCGAATCCCATGCGCCCGCTCGACCTGTTGCCGACGTAGCGGACCGGATCGATGTCTTCGTAGGTGGGACCCGCCGTCACGACGACCCGGCGGCCGCGCAGCACCGAGTCGCGCGGCGTGAGGATGCGCTCGGCCGCCGCCACGACATCCTCCGGCTCGGCAAGGCGCCCCTTGCCGATCCAGCCGCAGGCGAGGTAGCCCCTCGCCCGGCTCGACGAAGCGGGTGCCGCGCGCGGCCAGCGTCTGCAGGTTCCGCCGCACGGCCTCGTGCCCGAGCATGTTGGTGTTCATCGCGGGCGCAATCAGGACCGGCGCCTTGGTCGCCAGGTAGAGCGACGTCAGGAAGTCGTCTGCGATGCCGTTGGCAAACTTGCCGATGACGTTGGCGGTGCATGGCGCGACCAGCAGCAGGGCGATCTCGTCGGCAATCGCGATGTGCTCGATGTCGGCGTTCGCACCAGGCTTCCACTGCGACGTGATGACCGGCCGCCGCGTGATCGCCTCGAACGTGATCGGACCGACGAAGCGCGTCGCCGCCTTCGTCATGACGGCCACCACGTCGTGCCCGCGCTTCTGGAGCCCGCGGCACACCTCGACTGCCTTGTAGGCGCCGATGCCGCCGGTGACTCCAAGCGCGACGAGCGCCATCTACTCCTCTTCGATCTTGACGACCTTGCGGCGCAGGATTTCCTTCTGCGCGATCGCAATCTTCTTGTTGCCCGTCTCGCGCGGGACGGCGCCGGCCAGCAGCTGCCGCGCGCGCTGCCTGCGAGGACGACGAACTCGAAACGGTTTTCCTTCGGTGCTCTTTCCACGAATGCTTCCTTATAGATTCAGCGAATTTACGACGGTCCATTCGTCTATGACGTCTGCGGCTTATGAAACGTCTCAATGATGTTTTCGGCCGTCGGACGCATGGCCTTCACGCGCGCCCGCTCGGCCAGAACGATGGCCCGCAGCCGCTCGACGGCCCCGTCGAGCTCGTCATTGACCACCACGTACTCGTAGCTCGCAAATTCGCCGACCTCGCGGCGTGCTGCGTCGAGGCGCTTCCCGATCTCGACTTCCGCATCCTTACTGCGCCCGCGCAGCCGTTGCTCCAGAATCTCCGCTGACGGGGGCAGCACGAAGATGCCGACCGACTCGACGCCGCTGCTGCGCACCTGCTTCGCGCCCTGGACGTCGATCACGAGAACGATGTCCTGGCCGTTTGCCAGGCAGCGTTCGGTGTCGGCTGCGCAGGTCCCATAGTAGTTGCCGAACACGTCGGCCCACTCCAGGAACTCGCCGGCCCGCGCCATCTCCTCGAAGCGTGGACGGCTGATGAAATTATAGTCAACCCCGTCCTGCTCGCCGGGGCGGGCCGCGCGCGACGTGTATGAGCGCGACAGGCAGAGATTCGGGACCCGCTGCACCAGCCGTTCGACCAGCGTCGTCTTGCCGGTGCCCGACGCCGCTGAGACGATGAACAGGAGGCCACGCTTAGGCTTATTCAATATTCTGGACCTGCTCGCGCATCTTCTCGAGCTCCGCTTTCGCGTTGATGATCAACTCCGATACGCGCAGGCCATCGGCTTTCGATCCGATCGTGTTCACCTCGCGGTTCATCTCCTGCAGCAGGAAATCGAGCTTGCGGCCGCATGGTTCGGGACCGTCGGTCAGCGCGTCCCAGTGCGCCAGGTGCGCGCGAAACCGCGTCACTTCCTCGCTGATGTCCGAGCGCTGCACCGTGCGCACAATCTCCTGCGCAATCATCGCCTCGTCGACGGGCAGATCGAGGCTGATTTCGCGCACGCGATCCTGCAGGCGCGCTTCGAGCGACGTCCGGCCTTCATCGGCCGCCGCGGCGACTCGCGTGATGAACGCGTCGAGAGAGTCCTTGCGGCCGTCAAGGTCGGTGCGAAGATGCCCGCCCTCGCGAACGCGCATCGCGTCCAGATCAGCCAGCGCCTGCTCGACGGCCGCTTCGACGCTCGCGGCGAGCTGCGCCTCGGCCTGTGGATCGGGTTCGGCCGCGCGATCGCGCACGCTGATCGCCTGCGGGAGCCGGAGCAGATCACCCGGCGTCAACGCGCCCGCGACAAGACCGCGATCCCGCGCGCGATCGATGGCCGCCGACAGCGCGTTCACGAAGTCCTCGTTCAAGTCGACCGACGGCGCGGCGGGCGTGCGCAGCTGCACGGAAATCTGGAGCTCGACGCGCCCGCGCGAGAGCCGTTTCTGCAGCAGCGCCCGCACGCGAGGCTCCGCCTCGCCGAGCGATTGCGGGATCCGCAGCTGGAGGTCGAGGAACCGGTGATTGACGGCACGCACGGTCACGCCGATGGTGGCACGGTCGTCCTCGTGCGTCAGCGAGGCAAAGCCGGTCATGGACTTGATCACGTTTCGATTTCCGATGGTTCTTCCTGCAGCTGCAGTTCGTAGAGTTTCGCATACGCGCCGCCCCGCGCGAGGAGATCCTCGTGGCGTCCGGTCTCGACGATGCGTCCGCGTTCCAGCACGACGATGGCGTCGGCGCGGCGCACGGTCGAGAGCCGGTGCGCGATGACGAACGACGTCCGGTTGAGCATGAGCGTCGACAGGGCGTCCTGGACCAGCATCTCCGATTCGGCGTCGAGCGACGAGGTGGCCTCGTCGAGGATGAGTATCGGCGAGTCGCGCAGAATCGCGCGCGCAATAGCAATCCGCTGCCGCTGCCCTCCTGACAGCCGCTGCCCGCGCTCCCCGATCATCGTCTGGTAGCCGTGGTCGAGCGCCATGATGAACTCATGGGCGTGGGCCGCGCGCGCCGCCGCCTCGATCTCCGCCGGCGCCGCGCCCGGCCGGCCGTACGCGATGTTGGCTGCAATCGTGTCGTCGAAGAGAACCGTCTCCTGCGTGACGATGGCAATCTGGCCGCGCAGCGAAGCCAGCGTCACGTCACGCGACGTCGCGGCCGTCAATCGTGATCGCGCCGCTGGTCACGTCGTAAAACCGTGGAATCAGGTTGACCAGCGTCGTCTTGCCGGCGCCGCTGCGCCCGACGATGGCCAACGTCTGGCCGCCACGGACCGCGAACGACACACCGCGCAGCGTCGCATCTTCGGCGCCGGCGTATGAGAAATGCACGTCGCGGAAGTCGATGGTGTCGCGGAACCGCGGCAGTTCAGCGGCGTTCTCGCGCTCGTGGACTTCGCTGTGCGTGTCGAGCATCTCGAAGATGCGCTCGGCTGCCGCAATCGCCTGCTGCAGGTTGGCGTTGACGCGACTCAGCTTCTTCGCGGGGCCGTACATCATGAACAGCGCCGCGATGAAGCCGACGAACTGGCCGGTCGTGAGGCGCGCCCGCGCTGATTTCCTGGCTTCCGTACCACAGCGCCACGGCGAAGGCGACGCCGCCGATGAACTCCATCAGCGGCGGCAGCACCGACAGCGAGCTCGTCACCTTCATGCTGGTGCGATACAGGCCCTCCGACGCCGCCTGGAATTTCGCCGTCTCGCGCTGTTCGGCGCCGAACGCCTTGACGATGCGATGACCCGTAAAGCGCCTCGGCCGACACGTGCGTGATCTGCGCGAGCGCTTCCTGGCTGCGCCGCGTCGTGCGCCGGACCCGCTGCCCGAGCCTGATCAGCGGGTACACGACGAGCGGGGCGCCGGTGAGGCAGACCATCGCCAGCCGCGCGTCGTAGTAGAAGAGCAACGCGGCAAACCCGACCAGCGAGAGCGACTCGCGCGCCAGGTCGCCCAGCGTCTCGGAGACGGCCTGCTGGATTTGCGCGACGTCGTTCGTAATTCTCGACATCAGCTTGCCGCTGGTCTGCGCCGAGAAGAACGCCGCCGACTGGCCGAGGATGTGGGTGAAGAGCAGATTGCGGATGTCGCGCACGACGCGCTGGCCGACGTCGGTCATCAGGTAGCCGGACAGGTACGCGCCAATCCCTTTGATCAAATAGAGGGCGATGATCGCGCCGATGATCTGTCCGAGCTCTTCGTGCTTCGGGAGCACGCGGTCGAGAATCGGCTGGATCTGCGCCGCCACCCCGGCCGACGCGGCGCCGTACACGATCATCGCGACGGTCGCAGCCGCAAGGCGGCCTCGGTACGGGCGGGCGTAGCCGATCAGCCGCAGGAACGCCTTCACTCGCCGAACCGGTATCGCAGCAGGACCCATAGCGCGACGACGCCGTCGCGCCACCCGATCTTCTTCCCTCGTCGTAGCCGCGGCCGTCGTACGTGATCGGAACCTCGTAGACCCGGTAGCTCGCGCTTGAAAATCTTCGCCGTCAGCTCGGGCTCGATGCCAAAGCCGTCGGACCGCAGCGTCATCGACCGGAGAACCTCCGTCCGCATCACCTTGTAACAGGTCTCCATGTCGGTGAGCATCGTGTTGTAGAGCACGTTGGTCAGCAGCGTCAGCAGCCGGTTGCCCAGGTAGTGCGTAAAGAGGAACACGCGATGCCGGCCGAGAAAGCGCGACCGTAGACCACATCGGCGCGTCCTTCACAAATCAGTTCGATGAGCGCCGGAAACTCCTCGGGTGAATACTCGAGATCCGCGTCCTGGATGACGACGAGATCACCCCGGACCGAGCCTGAACCCGGTGCGCAGGGCAGCGCCTTTGCCGCGATTTTCCGGCTGCAGCAGCAGCGTGAATCCGAGCTCGCGCTGGAGCCTGGTCAGCAGTGTCGCGGGTGCCGTCGGTCGAACAATCGTCGACCACGATGAGTTGCGGTGCGCAGCGGAACCGCCAGCACGCGCCGGATGATTTCTTCAATCGTCCCGGCCTCGTTGAACGCCGGCATGACGACCGACAGGAGCGGATCGCTCAGCTTGTCCTCGAAGCCTCGACATCAGCGTGCCCGCCTGTGCCGACCGAAAGCCCTGCGGATGGGTCGAGTGCCATCGCCAGGCGTCGCCGACGATTGTGTCGAGGTCGGGCCGCCGCGGCCGTCCAGCCCAGATCTTTGCGGATACGCTCGGCTGACGCAAAGAGCACGGCCGGATCGCCGGGCCGCCTCGCCGCGGACCGTTTGGCAACCGTCCTGCCCGTGACGCGTTCCACCGACGCGAGCACGTCGCGCACAGACGAGGGCCGTTCGGTGCCGACGTTGTAGCGTCGCCGACGGCCCGTCCGCTTCGAGCCGGCGCAGCGAGCGGACGTGCGCGTCCGCCAGGTCCGTCACGTGAATGTAGTCGCGCAGGCAGGTGCCGTCCGGCGTCGGATAATCCTCGCCGAAGATCTCGATCGGCGGACCGCCCGAGGCGGCCTCGAACGCGCGCGGAATCACGTGGATCTCAGGCGAATGATCTTCGCCAAGCTGGCCGTCGGGATCAGCGCCGGCGGCGTTGAAATAGCGCAGGCGGATCGAGCGGATGCCGTACGCGCGTTCGAAATGCGGCAGCGCGTGCTCCACTGCCAGCTTCGTCTGCCCGTAGGCGTTAATCGGCGCGGTCGGGTGCGTTTCGCGAATCGGCGTGTCGACCGGCTCGCCGTACACGGCGCACGTCGACGAGAAGATGAACCGCCGGCACTGCTCCGCGGCCATCGCCTCGAGCGTGGCGAGCGCGCCCTCGACGTTGTTGCGGTAATAGCCAATCGGATCGCTCACCGAGTCGGGGACCACCAGCCACGCCGCAAAGTGCATGACGGCGGAAGCGCCGCTGCTCGCGCAGTGCGCGCCGCACCGCGTCGACGTCGCGCACGTCGCCTTCGACGAGCGGTGCGCCGAGCGCGGCATCGCTGATGTCCGGCCGACAGGTTGTCGTAGATGACCACGCGGTAGCCCGCCTGCCGGAGCGCCTTCGCGGCATGGCTGCCGATGTAGCCGGCGCCGCCCGTCACGAGCACGGTCGAAGGGTCAGTGGCGGCCAATGGAGTAATAGGTGAAACCGCTCTGCTTCATCTGCTCCGGTGTGAAGAGATTGCGGCCGTCGAAGATGACCGGCGATCGCATCAGCTTCCGCATCTTCTCGAAGTCAGGCCGCCGGAACTCGCTCCATTCCGTCACGATCGCCAGGCAGTCGGCGCCCTTCAGCGCATCGTAGTTCTTCGTCGTGAAGGTCACTTTGTTTCCGAAGATGCCCTTGGCCACCTTCGTGGCCTCCGGATCGTAGGCCTGCACGTTCGCGCCCTCGGCCAGCAGCGCCTCGATCATCGGAATCGAGGGCGCTTCGCGCATGTCGTCGGTCCGTGGCTTGAACGCGAGTCCCCAGACGCCGATCGTCTTTCCCTTCAGCGTGCCGAAATGCGCTCGCATCTTCGCCACGAGCCGCGTCTTCTGCGCGCTGTTGACCGTCTTCGACGGCCTTGAGAATCTTGAAGTCGTATTCCTGCTCGGCCGCGAAATGGATCATCGCCTTCACGTCCTTCGGAAAGCAGCTGCCGCCGTAGCCGACCCCGGGAAACAGGAACGACTGACCGATGCGCTTGTCCGAGCCGATCGCGCGGCGAACTTCGTCGACGTCCGCGCCGACCGCCTCGCACACGTTGGCGATCTCGTTCATGAACGAGATGCGCGTGGCCAGCATCGCGTTCGCGCGCATACTTCGGCGAGCTCGGCGCTGGCGCAGTCCATCATCATGATCGGCGCGCCGGTGCGCGTGAACGGCGCATAGAGCTCCTGCATGATCTCGCGGCGCGCGGGTCTTCCGCGCCGATGACCACGCGATCGGGCTTCATGAAGTCGTCGATCGCGGCGCCCTGCTTCAGGAACTCCGGGTTGCTCACCACGCTGAACGGATGCGTCGTCTCGCGGCGGATTACCTCGCGGACCCGCACCGCGGTGCCGACCGGCACGGTGCTCTTGTTGACGATGACCTTGTAGCCGTTCATCGCGCGCGCGACGTCGCGCGCCACGTCGAGCACGTGCTGCAGGTCGGCGGACCCGTCCTCGCCCTGCGGCGTGCCGACGGCGATGAAGACGATGGCCGCGCCGCGCACGGCCTTGGGCAGCGTCGTCGTGAACGTCAGGCGGCTTTCGTGGCGGTTGCGGCGGACCAGCTCCTCGAGGCCTGGCTCGTAGATCGGCATCTTGCCGCCGCGCAACAGCCGGATCTTCGACGTCGTCCCTGTCCACGCAGACGACGTCGTTGCCGCTTTCGGCGAAGCAGGCGCCCGCCACGAGCCCGACATACCCAGTGCCCAATGACCGCGATTTTCATCCGTTTTGTGTCTCTGTGGCCTGTGATTGTATCCCTGCCGTCGTGCGCATCCTCGTCGACTACCGGCCCGCCCTGCGGGAGCGAACCGGCGTGGGCGAGTACATCCATCAACTGGTTCGTGCCTACACGGCGGTCAACCGTGACGAGGTCCTGCTCTTCACGAGCTCCTGGAAGGACCGCCCGCCGGCACGCGTCGAGGTGAAACCGGTGCGCGCGTGATCGACCGGCGCATCCCCGTCCGCGTGTTGAATTATCTCTGGCATCGCCACGAGTGGCCGCCGGCGGAAATGCTGGCGGGATCGATCGACGTCGTGCATTCGGCGCATCCGCTCCTGATGCCGGCGCGCGGGGCGGCGCAGGTCGTCACCATCCACGATCTGTTTTTTCTGTCGAGCACGCACCACACCGAGCGCGGAGGTCCGGCGCGATTACGCCGCGCTTGCTGCAGCGCATGCCATGCGCGCCGATGCCGTCATCACGTCGACGCAGTACGGCAGGAGCCAGGTGGTCGATCGTCTGGGCGTGGAACCTGAACGCATCTACGTCTGCCCACCGGGCGCGCCGACGTGGCGGACGCTCGGCCGCGCGCCGAACGTGCCGGCCGACGGCTGCATCCTCTTTGTCGGAACGCTCGAGCCGCGCAAGAACGTCGGAACGCTGCTCGACGCCTATGAACGCCTCCTCGGCCGTCGTCCCTCACTGCCTCGCCTGATTCTTGCGGGTCGCGCGACCGCGGCAGCCGGCGACTGGCTCAGACGCATCGAGCGTGCGCCTTTCGCCGGACGCGTCACGCAATCTCGGCTACGTGCCCGATCAACAACGTGAGGATCTCTATCAATCCGCGCGCGTTCTCGTGATGCCGTCGCTCGACGAGGGCTTTGGTCTCCCCGCGCTTGAAGCGATGTCCGCCGGCGTTCCGGTCGATCGTGTCCTCGCGCGGATCGCTTCCCGAAGTCGTCAACGGCGCGGGCGCGCAGGTGGATCCGATGGACGTCAACGCGCTCGCCGACGCGCTCGAACGAGCGGTCTTCGATCAGGACGTGGGCGACACGGGCGGCACACGCGGGCCTGCGCGCGCCCGAATGTTTACGTGGACGGAATCTGCCCGGACACTGCACCGCGCGTATCTTGATGCCGTGACTCGCCGCGGCGATCCGCGGACCCGCAATGGTGCGCGCCGCTCACACTCCTGTCCTGCCGATGAGCGGACCTGTCCGCCGAAGGCAGCGAAGGCGGATGAGGATCGCCATCGACGCGCGCGAGCTTCATGGAAAGCCAACCGGCGTCGGCCGCTTTCTCGGTGAGCTGCTCGCTGCCTGGAAGACGATGCCCGAGGGGCAGGGGCACGAGTTCGTCCTGCTAGCGCCCGAAGGGGCAACATCAGATGGCGGGACGTTGTGGGAGCAGATGGTATTGCCGACGCTCGCGCGCGACGCCGGAGCCGGCGTGCTCTTCGCGCCCGCCTACAGCGGACCCGTACTGCCGCCTGTTCCGATGGTGCTCGCCATCCATGACGTGTCGTTTGCCGCCCATCCTGAATGGTTCGCCTGGCGCGAAGGTGCCGCCGCCGCAGCGTCCGTGCAGCTGGCGGCGCGCGCGGCTACACGCGTCATCACGATTTCGCAGTTTTCGAAGCGCGAGATCGTCGCGCACCTCGGAATCGACGCCGAGAAGATTCACGGTCGTGTATCCGGGTGTCGCGGACCTGTCAGCGAGCCGACGGCACGCCGCGACATGCCTGCCGAGGTTGCGCGACCGCCAGGCGCACTGTTCTCTATCGTCGGCTCGATCTTCAATCGCCGCCATGTTCCGGAGCTGATCGACGGTTTCGCGCGGCTCGCGCGAATACACCCCGAGCTTCGTCTCGAAATCGTCGGCGACAACCGCACATCGCCGCACGTCGACCTCGAAGCGATCACTCGTTCGACGGTGCTCGGCGATCGCGTTCATATCCGCTCGTATGTTCCAGACGATCAGCTGAGGGCGCTCTATGGGAACAGCGCGGCGTTCGTGTTCCTGTCAGAGATACGAGGGATTCGGCCTGACGCCGCTCGAGGCGCTCGCGTCGGGACTGCCGGTGCTGCTGCTCGACACGCCGGTCGCGCGGGAAATCTGCGGCGACGCGGCGCTATACGTCGCTCGTCCCGATCCCGCCCTCATCGAACGCGCACTCGACGCTGCTCTTCGATGCCGCAGAGCGTGAACGGATTCTGGATGAAGGCCAGCGTGATGCTCGCCCGCTATTCGTGGACCGATTGTGCGAGACGGGTGCTGGAGGTCCTGGTCGGAAGCGGGATCTCCGGACCCACGGGATTCGCGGCGCGATGACCGATACGCTGCACATGCCGCGGCTGTCGATCATCATCGTCACCTACAACTCGGCCAGCGACATCGACAACTGCCTCGAATCACTCGTCGAGCATCCTCCGGCGATCGATCATGAAATCGTCGTCGTCGACAATGCCTCGACTGACGGCACCCTCCCCGCGATCCGTGCGCGGTGGGGTGGAGTCCGCGTCATTGATGCCGCAGCGAATCTCGGCTTCGCCCGCGCGAACAATCTCGGGATCCAGCAGACGTTCGGACCGCTGATTCTTCTTCTGAACCCGGACACCTCCGTGCCCGGAGGCGCCATCGACACCCTGGTGACGGTCCTCGAGGCGCGGCCGGATGTCGCGATCGCCGGTCCGCGTCTCGTCGATGGTGACGGCCGCGCCGAGCTCTCCTTCGGCCGGATGATGTCGCCGCTTGCCGAGCTCCGGCAGAAGTTCCTCGTTCGCGGCAGCCGGCGCGCCGGCCCGGTCGCGGCGTATGTCGAATCGATGACGCGGAAGGAACAGGAGGTCGACTGGGTGAGCGGCGCCTGCATGCTGGTGCGGCGAACCGACGCGGAGATCGCCGGGCTGATGGACGAGCGCTACTTCATGTATGCCGAGGACGTCGATTTCTGCGCCGCGGTCCGTGCCCGCGGGCGAAAGGTGTTGTTTACCCCATCCGCTGAAGTCGTGCACCTCCGTGGACGGTCCCGCGCGACGGCGACCGTGCCAACGAGCGCGCCTATCGGCGCAGCCAGATTGCGTTCTACGAAAAGCATCATCCGCGGTGGGTTCCCTGGCTCCGACGGTATCTGAAGATACGCGGGCAATTACCCGATAACCGATCGAGGCATGAATGAACCGGCCGGCGACCATTTTCGTGGATTTGCCCCTTCGTGCGAGCGGCGCGTTCCCACCCGCTTTGACCAATGCCGGTGCGGTTTTCAACGACAGAATCTTCCCCGCTGATCACTGAGGAGCCGGCGCCAGAGCACGCGCCCGCCCGCAGCGGTCCACCGGCGTCGTTGCTGCTGATTCTCGGCGCTGCCATCGGCCTTGGCATTGCCGTCTACATCGTCCGATCGCAGAAGGATCTGCCTGCTGAGGCCGCGCCTGTGGCGGCCGCGCTCGCCGCACTCGGAACAGCCGGAGGCGGGACGTGTCAGCCCGACAGGAACCCGTCGCGCAGGCGTCGAGACACGTTCGTCGCGCCGGTGACTGGGAACGTCGTGCTCACGCGCCCGTCGAGTCCGCCAGCCGACACGGCGGTCGCTGCGCCGGCGTCGGGATCAATCGAAGACGTGGTCAGCGCCGCGCTTCCGGCCGTTGCGTCGATCGACGCCGGCAATGCGCGCGGCACCGGTTTCTTCGTGCGTCCCGACATCGGTGGTGACCAATGAGCACGTGATTAGCGGGCAATCGTCGGTGCAGCTGTATGCGGGCGGTACAAGTACACGGCTCGTGTCATCTCGGCGTCGGTCGCGATCGATCTCGCGGTGCTTCAGGTGTGCAGCGCCAAACGCGCAGCAACGGGTCCTGCGCCTTGGGTCGACGGCGAATGTGCGTCCGGGCCAGGAAGTCATCGCGATCGGCAACGCGCTCGGCGCGTTCTCCAATACGGTCACCCGAGGCATCGTCAGCGCGATTCGAAAGACCGACAGCGTGACGCTGATTCAGACCGACGCCGCGATCAATCCGGGCAACAGCGGCGGACCGCTGCTGGATCGCAACGGCACCGGTGATCGGGATCAACTCGATGGGCCTCACCGGGCGGAACGAAGGGCTCGGCTTCGCGATCGCGATCGAGCACGCCATGCAGATTCTCAACGGACAGGTGGCATCCTCGTCGACAACGCCGGGCCAGGGACTGAATCAGCTCCTCGGCGCACCAAGCTCCGAAGGTGAGGCGCTGAGGGCTCAAGGCGCGAGTCAGTACGAAAAAGACCGTCGGGTGGGCGGCGCGCAACGGCGATGACCTGGACAACAACTGGCAGCGAAGAACTCGAAATTCTGCGTCGCCAGCGCCGCACAAACCGGCGGCGATCGCACATGGTTCGCCCTGTATGTCCCGAACGGCATCCAGATCACGCAAAACAGCGCCTACGACTGCGTCGGGTGGATCGACAACATGAAAGGCTACGCGAAGCAGATCAAGGATGCGCTCGGACGAGAGCGCAGAGGTCGCGCGCCGCAACGGCGTCTACCCGGGAACCATTCGCCAGATTCGCCAGAAGCTACCAGATGGACTGGTCGGGCTGGGATCGGTAGGAGACACAGCCGAGAGCCCAACTCGCAAGCTCCTCAATCCGTCCCGATCCAACGCTCCCGTGTCATCATTCAATCGATGCGAGTGGCGATCGATGTCCGAAAGCTCCACGACTTCGGCATCGGCACCTACATCCGGAACCTCCTGAGGCACCTCGCGCGCATCGATCGCGAGAGCGAATACATCCTGCTGTGCCACGAGCCTGATATGGGCGTGGCCGAGTCGCTCGGTGACAACTTCCGCACCGTGCTCGAGCCCGCTCGCCAACTATTCGTTCAGCGAACAGATTCACGTGCCCTGGGTGCTGATGCGCGAGAAGCCTGACGTGTTCCATGCGCCGCACTACGTGCTGCCGCCGGCGGTCCGCTGCGCGGTCGGTCGTGACGATTCACGACTGCATCCACCTGATGTTTCCGCAATACCTGCCGAACCGCGCGGCCTATGCGTACGCGCGGGGCGTCGATGTGGAGCGCGCGCGAAGCGCTCCGACCGCATCCTGACGGTGTCCGAGGCATCGAAGCGCGACATCCTGCATTTCTTCAACGTGCCGCCGGAGAAGATCGTCGGTCGTCTACAACGCCATCGACGAGCGGTTCTGGGTGGAGCCGCCAGCCGGAGGAGATCGCGCGCGTCCGCGAGCGCTACCAGCTCGATCACCGCTTCGTCCTGTACGTCGGCAACATCAAGCCGCACAAGAACCTCGTGCGGCTGATCGAGGCGTTCGCCGAGCTGCGGCAAGCGCGAGTTCGAGGAACTGAAGCTGCTCATCATCGGCGACGAGATCTCGAAGCTGCCCGGCGCTGCGGCGCGCCGTGCACAGCTACAAGCTGCACAAGCACGTGCGCTTCCTCGGCTTCCTGCCTGACGGACACGCTGGCGGCGCTCTATCGCCTGGCCGCGCGTGTTCGTGTTCCCGTCGCTCTATGAAGGCTTCGGTCTGCCGCCGCTCGAGGCGATGGCGAGCGGCACGCCGGTCGTGACCTCGAACGTGTCGTCGCTGCCGGAGGTGGCGGGCGACGCGGCGCGTGCTCGTCGACCCCTACGATGCCGGTTCGATCGTCAACGGGGCATCGCCGCGTGCTCACGCGATCCACAGCTGGCGAGCGAGATGCGGCGCAAGGGGCTGATTCGCGCCCGTGATTTCTCGTGGGAGCGATCGGTCGCGCGCACGCACGAAATCTATCGCCTGGTCGGCGGGTGGAGTTGAGACGCGGTATGCGCGTCGCCCTCGCCCACGACTGGCTGAATGGCATGCGCGGCGGCGAGAAAGTGCCTCGAGGCGCTCTGCGAGCGCTATCCCGAGGCGGACATCTTCACGCTCTTCCACGTTCCGGGATCCGTTTCGGACGCCATCGAGCGGCATCGGATCGTCACGTCGAGTCTGCAGCGGCTGCCGTTCGCGCGAACCGCAGTATCGTCGACTACCTGCCGCTCTATCCCGGCGGCGATCGAGCAGTTCGACCTCGACGCGTACGACCTGGTCGTCAGCTCGAGCCACTGCGCCGCGAAAGCGGTGATCGTGCCGGGGCGCGCGCCGGCACATCTGCTACTGCCATTCGCCGATGCGGTATGCGTGGGATCAGTTCGACGCCTACTTCGGACCCGAGCGGGTCGGCGCGTTCGCGAGCCGCTGGGTGTATCGCCCGATGCTGAAGCGGCTGGCGCGCTGGGATGCCGCGACGGCGTCCCGCGTCGGACGCTTTGTCGCGAACTCTCAATACGTTGCGGGCAGGATCCGCCGATACTATAATCGCGTGGCTACGATCGTGTATCCCCTGTCGACACGATCTTCTTACCATCCAGACACGACGTCTCCCGGCCAGCATTTTCTGATCGTGTCTGCCCTGGTCCCGTACAAGCGGATCGATGTGGCGATCGAAGCGTGCCGGCGTGCTCGGCGCGCGCCTGCGAATCGTCGGCGATGGCCCCGATCGCGCGCGACTCGAGCAGCAGGCGGCAACGGTCACGTCGAGTTTGTCGGCCGCGCGAGCGACGACGGAGATCCGCGACGAGTACCGGCACGCGCTCGCCGTGCTGCTGCCGGGCGAAGAGGACTTCGGCATCGTGCCGGTCGAGGCGCAGGCGTGCGGACGTCCCGTGGTGGCGTTCGCGCGCGGCGGCGCGCTCGGAAACGGTGATTGCCGGCGAGACAGGCGTTCTGTTCGACGAGCTCACGCCGGCATCGATGACACGTGCGCTCGAGCAAGTCGCGTCCATGCGCTTCGACCACGCCCGCCTTCGTTCCCACGCCGAGCAGTTCTCCCGCGAGCGTCATGCGGAGCGGATGCAGGCGGTGATCGACGAGACGCTCGGCCGCGCCGGCGGGAGCCACGTGGTAAGGCGCTACAACCGCCTGCTCGTCGCGTTCTACGTCGTCAGCGACGCGCTGCTGGCGATGTGGGCGTTCATCCTCGCCTACGGCATCCGGTTCGAGAGCGGACTGATCCCGGTCGACGCGCGGCTATCCGCCGATCGAGCAGTACCTGCAACATCGTGCCGTTCGTCGGCGCTGCTGACGCCGCTCGCGTTCCAGCTCCAGGGCATCTACCGGCTGCGCCGCGGCCGCTCGCGCGTCGACGATTTCTTCGCGGTCCTCATCGGCAGCATTCTCGCCGTCGTCTTCGGCGTCGTCTGCGACGCTGTACTTCCAGGCCTATTACGCCTCGGACGAGGACAAGGCGCGAGGCGCGTACGAGGTCTCGCAGGTCGTCTGGGGCCTGTTCCTCGTCCTGAACGTCGCTGTTCACCTACTTGTCACGCGAGGCCGTGCGCGAGCTGCTCGAGCGCCGGTGGCGCGCCGGTGTCGGCCTCAAGCGAATTCTCATCGCCGGCGCGGGCGATCTCGGACGCATGGTTGCCGACCGTATCCTGCAGCATCGCGAGTTCGGCTATCAGGTCGTCGGCTTCGTTGACGATCGGGCCGGCGGCGATCACATCGGCTACCGCGGGCTGCCGCTGCTCGGCACGCTGGCCGAGGTCGGCCGATATCGCGCAGCGCGAGCGCATCGATCATCTCTACGTCGCGCTGCCGCTCGAGGAGCACACGAAGCTGCTCGACCTGGTGGAACTCACCAGCCGCGAGTGCATCGACGTCAAGGTCGTGCCCGACCTCCTGCAGTTCATCGCGCTGCGCGCCCGCCTCGAGGATCTCGACGGCCTGCCGATCATCAACATCAACGACGTCCCGCTGCAGGGCTTCAACGCCTGGATGAAGCGCGTCATCGACATCGGCCTGTCGGCGGCGGCGCTGATCGTGCTCGCCATCCCGGTCGCGATCATCGCAGCGCATCGTGAAGCTGCACGTCGCGCGGGCCGGTGTTCTACGCGCAGGAGCGGATGGGACTCGACGGCAAGGCGTTCACCGTCTACAAGTTTCGATCGATGCACGAGGACGCCGAGTCGGACAGCGGGCCCGGTGTGGGCGCGACGAGAACGACCCGCGCGCGACGCCGATCGGCCGCTGGCTGCGCAGATTCGACCTCGACGAGCTGCCGCAGTTCTGGAACGTGCCTGCGCGGCGACATGTCGATCGTCGGCCCGCGGCCCGAACGGCCGTTCTTCGTCGAGCAGTTCAAGCACCGCATCCCGCAGTATGCTGCGCCACAAGGTCAAGGCGGGCATCACCGGCTGGGCGCAGGTCAACGGCTGGCGCGGCAACACGTCGCTCGAGAAGCGCATCGAGTACGACCTCTACTACATCGAGAACTGGTCCGTGACGCTCGATATCAAGATCATGTGGCTCACGGTCTTCCGCGGACTCTTCCAGCGCGTCACTGAGAACCGTGCCAGCGCGTCATCACCGGCGCCGCGGGATTCATCGGATCCCATCTCTGCGAAGCGCTGCTCGATCGCGGCCACTCGGTGATCGGCATCGACAACCTGCTGACCGGCGACCTCGCGAACATCGCGCACCTGCGCGAGCCGCGACTTCGAGTTCATCCGGCACGACGTCACGCGCTACATCGACGTCGACGGCCCCGTGGACTTCGTGCTGCACTGGGCGAGCCCGGCGAGCCCGATCGACTATCTCGAGCTGCCGATTCAGACGCTGAAAGTCGGCTCGCTCGGCACGCACAACGCGCTCGGCCTGGCCGATGGCGAAGGGCGCGCGGTTCGTCCTCGCGTCGACGTCCGAGGTCTACGGCGACCCGCTCGAGCATCCGCAGAAGGAGACCTACTGGGGCAACGTCAATCCGATCGGCCCGCGCGGCGTCTACGACGAAGCGAAGCGGTTTGCCGAAGCGATGACGCTCGCCTATCACCGCTACCACGGCGTCGATACGAAGATCGTCCGCATCTTCAACACCTACGGTCCGCGCATGCGGCTGCGCGACGGCCGCGCCGTGCCGGCGTTCATGTCACAGGCGCTCACCAGCGAAGACGTCACCATCTTCGGCGACGGCACGCCAGACGCGCAGCTTCTGCTACATCAGCGACCTGGTCGACGGCATCCTGCGGCTGATGGAATCGGACACCAACGAGCCGGTCAACATCGGCAACCCGCACGAGGTGACGATCGAAGAGATCGCCCGCACCATCATCAAGCTTGTCGGGTCTCGCAGCACACTGGTCTACCGGCCGCTGCCGGTTGACGATCCGAAACAGCGTCGTCCGGACATCACACGCGCCCGCACGCTCCTCGAACTGGGAGCCGAAGGTGGGGCTCGAAGAAGGGCTGCTAAAGACCGTCGGCTACTTCAAGAGCAAGCTGGCCCAAGCGCCGTAGGTGCGAAGCCATCACGTCGGCGGCACGTTGATCAGGCGCCGTAATCGGAAGAAGTAGTCTCCAGCCGACAGCAGCGTCACCGCCAGCGCCACCCAGATCGCCGCATCCACGAGCGGCGACCGTTCCATCAGCCAATTGAAATACATGATGACGACGTTCGCGAGGATGAACGTCGCGGTCGCAAGCTTGCCCAGCATCGAGGGACGAAAGGTTCGCGGGCCGACGGCCAGATTGACGATCGCCACGACGCCGACGATGACGATGTCACGGCTGATGACGAGCACCGTCAGCCAGATCGGAACATGGTTGGTCAACTGGATCTGCGGCAGCGTGAGCACGACGAAGGTGGTGACGAGCAGCAGCTTGTCGGCCATCGGGTCGAGCCATGCGCCCAAAGCTGGTCGGATGGCTTGTGAGGCGCGCGATCAGGCCGTCGACCGCGTCGGTTGCGCCGGCAACGAAGAAGACGGCCAGCGCGGCGCCGAGGTAGCCGTACACGGTCAGCAGCACGAACGCAGGGATCAGCATGATCCTGAGGATCGTGATCTGATTGGCGAGTGTCAGATACCGCACCGCGTCAGCGCGATTCGTCCAGCGCGCGGAGCCGATCGACGGCCGCGATAGCCTCGGCGCCGGAAACAGGCCGCTCGGTGTCGAAGCGTCCCCCGTCGAGGAGCGGAAGAATGCCTGCCGACACGACGGCGGCGACGGCCGGATAGTTCAGATGCGAAGGGCTCATATCGGCAATCGCAGGACGCGCCGCAAGGCGGGCCTGGAGCGCCGGATGCGTCCTGGCGATCAGCCGAAGGAGCGTGCTGGCCGCCTCGGCGAGGTCGACGCGCCGGAGGACGCCCCGCGGCTGAAAGGTGTGGTTGTCGAAGGCAGGCATGACGCCGGTGGCCACCACCTGCGAAATCCATGACGCCGCCCAGTGGCCCGCCGTGTCCGTCGTCACGACTGCCGCGCCCGGAGCGGCGCGGAGTACGGCGTCCAGCCGGATGCCGATCAGCGCGGCAAGATCGCCGCGCGTGATTTGCGGCGAGGACGCAAGGGTGCGGAACTCTTCCGGGAGACGCAATTCGCGCGCTTTTGCGGCCGCCCCTTCCGCCTTTCTGTCGTATCCGGCGAACGGATCCGCGCTCGCGGCGTTGCGATACGCGGTTTCCGCGCCGGCGTAGTCCCCACGCTCCTCGAGCAGTTCGCCGGCTTGCGCCAGAGAGATGGCGTCAGCTGGATCGAGTGCGACCGCGTGGTTGAAGTCCTCCAGCGCCGCCGCGGCGTCGCCGCGGCGCCTCTCGACCGATGCCGAGCTCGCGTACAGCACCGCACTGTCGGGCGTTGCCGCGATGGCACGCTGATAGGCCATGCGCGCCTCGTCGAGGCGTCCTGCGTTCATCGCCTGCCGCGCCGGCGGCAATCAAGGTCTGAATCTCGCGGAACCTGAGAACGTCGATGCGCGCGCCGAGGTTGACCAGCGAGGGATCGGCCTTGACCGCCGCCTCGAAGGCCACCGCGCGCGTCGCTGTCGCGGCTCATCGAGAGCAGCGACTGCCCTTTTCCGACGAGCGCAGGCGCGTAGGCAGGCGCAGCGCGCAGCGCGAGCTCGAACTGATCCAGGGCCCGCCTATAGTCCTGCCGCGCCAGGGCAACGTAACCCTCCCCCGTTCGGGCCGGCACGAAGTCCGGGACCGCCTTCAACGCGGCCGCGAACTCCCGCTCCGCGCTCCTGAGATCGTCGTTCTGCAGGAAGCGCCACCCGCGATCGACAGCCGCCGCCTGCGGTGCTGCCGCAGGCACCGCGTTCGGATAGACGAAGTCCGGATACTTCAGCGTCGGCGGCAGCGGCGGCGCCGTCTTCACCGCGCATGCCGACAGGAGTACAACAGTCACCAGTGAGGCAAGCCTTAAAGCGCTTGCCCACGGGTCAATACGCTGCGCGTTTCTCTTACGTGTCCGCTTCACTGCCCAACTCCACCGCGGTCAATCGCTCGATGAATCGACGCGGAACGTCTGCCTCGATGACGACGCGTGCCATTGGTCGCGACGTGACTGATCACCCGCGCGACCCGATACAGCCGGCCAATCTGCTGCCGGTCGAACTCCTTTCCGCTATCGAACGTGATGGTCACGCGCCTCGTGTCGAGCGCCGAGGCGCGAGGCCATCATCTGCAGCAGCTCGCCGGCACCCGTCCCCGCCGTCGCTGAAATCAACGCGGCCGATGGATCCGCCTCGCGCAGGCGTCGCCGCTCGTCGGCGGTGATCGTGTCGATCTTGTTGACACCGCCACCATCGGAACATCCGCCGCGCCGACCTCGTCGAGCACGCTGCCGCACAGCCGCCATCTGCCGCTCGCGATCGGCGCTTCCGGCGTCGATGACGTGGAGGATCAGATCCGCCTCGGCGACCTCCTCGAGCGTGGCGCTGAAGGCCGCGATGAGCGCGTGCGGCAGCCGATCGATGAATCCGACAGTGTCCGACACGAGCAGCTCCCGGTTGTCGGGCATGCCGCACGCGCCGCACGAGCGGATCGAGCGTGACGAACAAGGCGTCGGAGGCGACCGCGGTCTCATTCGTCAGCCGGTTGAAGAGCGTCGTCTTCCCGGCGTTGGTGTAGCCGACCAGTGCGACGGTCGGCACCGACTGCTTCTGCCGCCGCTCGCGGAGCTGCGAGCGCCGCTGTCGAACCTGGTCGATCTCGCGCTGGATCGCCTGGATGCCGGACGCGGATCCGCCGGCGATCGGATTCGAGTTTCGTTTCACCAGGTCCGCGCGTGCCGATGCCGCCGCCAAGCCGCGATAGAGCTGTGGCCGACCCGGCGAGGCGCGGCAGCAGGTACTTCAATTGCGCCAGCTCCACCTGCCACTTGCCTTCACGCGTCCGGGCGCGGCGCGCGAAGATATCGAGAATCAGCTGCGTGCGATCGATCACCTTGCGCTCGAGCCGCTCCTCCAGCTGGCGCAGCTGCCCCGGGTTCAGTTCGTTGTCGAAGATCACGACGTCGACACGTTCGCCTCGTCGCAGGCCGCAGCGAGCGAGGCAACCTTGCCCGAGCCAATGAAGGTTGCGGCGTCCGGCCTCTGCCTCTCCTGCAGCATGCGCATGACGACGCGCGCGCCTGCGGCGTCGGCGAGGCCCGCGAGCTCGTCGAGCGAATGATCCGCATCGCCGCGGCTGGAAGGAGTGACAAGGCCGACGAGCGCGGCGCGCTCGACGTGTTGAGACACGAACGATCTTACCGCTAGAACCGAATCTTCGCGCCGATGGAGCGTCGAGTCCGACACGTGGATGCTGTCGATGAAACGGATCCGGTGCGGGTTCGTCTGCATGATCAGCGACGTCGTCCGCGTGCCGTCGCCGAAGAAGCGCGCACGCCCTTCATCAGGGACCCTTCGGTCACGCCGGTCGCGGCGAAGATGAGGCTCTTGCCGGGGGCCAGGTCGGCTCGAGCGGTAGACCTTCTTGAGATCGCGTGATCCCCATCGCGCGCGCGACCGTTCTTCGTGCTCCGGGCTTGGCGATCACCAGCCGGCGCGAAGATCTCGCCGTTGAGACATCGCATGGCGGCCGCGGTCAGCACGCCCTCCGGCGCGCCGCCGATCCCCATCACCGCGTGCACGCCGCTGCCGACGACCGCGGCGGCGATGCCGGCTGACAGGTCGCCGTCGCCAATCAGCCGGATGCGCGCGCCGGTCGCGCGGATCTCCGCGATGAGCTGTCTCGTGGCGCGGGCCGATCGAGGACGATCACGACGAGGTCCTCGACGCGCCGGCCGAGCGCCAGCGGCGATCGCACGCAGATTGAACCGGACCGGCGCATCGAGGTCGACGACATCGCGCGAGCTCGGCCCGACGACCAGCTTCTCCATGTAGCATGTCCGGCGCATGGAGCAGTCCGCCGCCTTCCGACGCCGCGAGCACCGGCGATCGCGTTCGGCGCGCCCGTCGCGCAGAGGTTCGTTCCTTCGAGCGGATCGACGGCGATGTCGACCTGCGGATACCGGCGGCCGTTCGGCGACTTGTTCGCCATGCCGACCTTCTCGCCGATGTAGAGCATCGGCGCCTCGTCGCGCTCGCCCTCGCCGATGACGATCGTGCCGTCGATCGGCACGGTGTCCATCACCCGGCGCATCGCCTCGACGGCGACGTGATCCGACTTGTGCCGGTCGCCCTGTCCCATCGTGTGCGCGCAGGCGATCGCCGCCTGTTCGACGACGCGCAGGAAGTCGAGCGAGAGATCTGAATCGAGCATCTAGGGTTCGAGCGCCGATTCGGCGGCTTCGTGACGGCGGAAGCTCGCACCGCGTCGGCCGGTCACTCCGGTAGCCGAGCACGTAATCGGCCTGCATCAGCTTGTGAATCTCGCGCGTGCCTTCGTAGATCACCGCGCCCTTGCAGTTGCGATAGAAGCGGCCGACCGGGATATTCGTCCGAATAGCCGTTGGCGCCGTGAATCTGCACGGCGTCGCCGGCGGCGCGCTCCGACGCGACCGTCGAGAACCATTTCGCGAGCCCGGTCTCGCGCGTGTTGCGGCGGCCGAGGTTCTTCGAGCCAGCCCGCGCGCATCCACAGCAGACGCGACGCCTGGTAGTCCGACTCCATCTGCGCGATCATTTCCTTCACGAGCTGGTGCTGAGCCGATCTCGACGCCGAACGTCTTGCGCTGCTTCGCGTAGCTGACGCTCGCGTCGCGGCACGCGCGGATCAGCCCGGTCGCGCCGGCGGCCACCGTGTAGCGCCCCTGGTCGAGCGCGAACATCGCGATCTTGAAGCCCTCGCCTTCGCGGCCGACGAGGTTCTCCTGCGGCACCTCGACCTCGTCCATCTTGAAGAAGCCGGTGTTGCCCGCGAGGATGCCCCACTTCTCCTTCAGCGTGCCGCTCGAGAAGCCCTTGAACGCGCGCTCGACGATGAAGGCGCTGATGCCGGCGGGATCGCGCTGCTTCTTCTTCTCGAGATCGCGTCCAGCGCGAACACGAGGAAGTTGTCGGCGACGTCGCCGAGCGAGATCCACATCTTCTCGCCGGTGAGCAGGTAGCGATCGCCCTTCTTGATCGCGACCGACTGGATGCCGCGCGCGTCGCTGCCCGCCGACGGCTCGGTCAGGCCGTAGGTCGGCGATCTTCTTTCCCTGCGCCTGCGGCACGAGATATCGCTGCTTCTGATCCTCGGTGCCCCACGACAGCAGCGTCAGGCAGTTCAGCCCGGCGTGCACCGACAGGATCACGCGCAGCGACGTATCGACGTATTCGAGCTCCTCGCTGGCAATGCCGAGCGCCAGGTAGTCCATGCCGGCGCCGCCATACTGCTGCGGGCACGCAGATGCCGAGCAGTCCGAGGTCCGCCATCTGCGGCAGGATGCCGCGGTCGAACTGGTGCGCGCGATCGAGCTCGCGGATTCGCGGTGCAACCGAGCGCGCCGCCCACTCACGCACGCTCTGCTCGAGCAGCTGCTGCTCGTCGGTGAAGTCGAGATTCATCATGGGAAAGCGTCGAATCGTACCACCACCGGCGCTCCGCGCGTAAGACCGAGACGCTCGGCCGCGCTGCCGCCCGTGAGCGCGATCTCGAGATGATCGGTGCTGCCGAACAGCGCGCAGATTGATCCTGTCTCCGCGTCCGCGTAGGCCGCCACCAGTCTCGTCACGGCGATGTCCTGCCGCGCGTGATCTCGATCGGCCTGCCGGCGGCGAACTGCTCGAAGCTCCGGCGATCGACATTGGTGATCAGATTGCCGAAGCGGTCGACTCGCAGCACGACGCCCGACAGCTGCCTCTGCTCCGCACGCGGCTCGGGAATGTCGAGAAGCTGCCAGGCGGCGAGCGGCCGGCCCAAGCGCGGTGAGGTCGATCCCTTTCGCGAGCCACGCCGCGGCGGGCGCGAACCGATCGCGTCCTTCAAACGTGCGACTCGTCGTCGGCCGCGCGTACGCTCCGCTCGGTCAACTCCACGACGCGCTTCGGCGCAGCATCGCTGAAGACCGCCGTCAACAGACCGTTGTCCGGCGCGACGAACTATAGCCCGCCCGCTTCGGCCGCGAGTCCGCGTCGCGCGGAGCCGACGCCTGGATCGACGACGCAGAGAAAGACGGTGCCGTGCGGGAAGTATCTGAAGGCGGCGGCAGAGTTCGAGCGCGCCGCCGAGGATGTCCTGCGGCTCGATGTGGTGGGTAATGTCGACGAGGCTCGCGTCGGGACAAATCCCGAGCGCCACGCCGCGCATGGCGCCGACGTAATGGTCGCGGAGTGCCGAAGTCAGTGAGCAGCGCGATGACAGGTTTCACCCGCCTTCGCTGCTCCGCAGCTTCGGCGGGGCAGGCTCGTCGTCGCCGGCAGGCGGTTCGGCGCTGCAGGCTTTCGGAACAGGACTTCACGCAGATTGTTCTTCAACAGGAACTGTTCGGTCACGCGCAGCGGCTCGAACATCCGCTCGATGTCGCGGTTGACCAGCGGCCGCCTCTTGCCTCCGCGGCGGCGTAAGGCCGGTACTGCAGGGTCTGGCGATCGACGACCACGTAAGCTTCGTGTAGGTCGGCGGCGCTGAGGCCGGCGGCACGGTCGTCCTGAATTGCGCCAGCAGCACGCCATCAGGCCGCAGAATCCGCACGAGCTGCTTGGTGAGCGCCTGCGTGGCAGGCTTGTCGATGTAGTCGAAGATGTCCCAGCAGAGGATGCCGTCGACGCTGCCCTCTTCCTGCGTGAAGCGCTTGGCGAAAAACGCCGGAAGCTCCTCGACCTTTCCGTCGGCGATGTGGCGATCGATGTCCTTGAAGAGATTCTCGACCAGGATCTTGCAGCCGAGCTCCTCGCCGAAGAACGTCACGTTGGTGCCGACGACCGGTCCGAGGTCGAGCAGCAGCGGCTGCGATCGCGTGCTGAGGCTCGAGAGAAACTTCGCGAAGCGCCTTGGTGGGATGGACGGCAAGTCGGCACCGCTGTCAGCGGTGTCCGCCTCGTCCTTCCGTTTCCGCGAAAAGAAGTCTGAGAGAGACAACGACGAATGATAGACCATCCGTCGTTCGTCAGTTAGGCGGCGTGGTGGTTAGCTGGTTCGCGGTTCTACAAACCACAAACCACTAACCACCAACCAGACTAATGCGCGGCTGCCGGCTGCGCGAGGCACACTCGGCGTCGCCGGACGCTGCTGCCGCCTGCTGCTGGCCCTGCCCTGCGCTTGCGGCTGCTCCGCCCTTGCGCTGCATGTCGACGCTGCCGCGGAAGTGCGCGCCTTCGGCGATGGCGACGCGTGGCGACACGATGTCGCCGTCCACCGATCCGCCGTCGCGGATGTCGACCTTTTCGGTGGCCGTGACGTTGCCGTTGACTTCGCCGAGCACGATGACGGCCTTCGCGAACACCTGTGCCTTGATCTTGCCGTTGGGCCCGATCGTCAGCACGTGATCGCGAAGCTCGATCTTGCCTTCGACGTGTCCTTCGACCGTGAGGTCCTCGCTGCCGTTCAGCTCGCCCTTGATGACCACTGATTTCCCGATATTCACGACGTCCCTCTCCCATCTGCTGCCGCCGGGCTCCGGCTGCGCCGGCGCATTCGCCTGCGTTGGGTGCTGTGCAGGTGCGACCGGAGTTGCCGGTGTCCCCGGCGCTGTCGGCTTCACCGCTTCATCGCGCTTCCACATCTGGTCCTCCGACTTTAGGCAGCCCCAGGGCAAAACCGAGGAGCCATGAATGAGCTCGTACTCGACGTGCCGTGGCAGGAGCCCACTGAGTATATCGGTCGCTCGAAAAACTTGTCTAGGCTTCGGACGGCTACGACTTAGCCGAAATGCTAGGATTCGAAGAGACCATCGTGCAGCGCATCTACCTCGGACCACAACGCGACCACTCCCCTGCTTCCGGCCGTCATCGACCGGATGACGGAAGAGCTGCGTGAGGACTTCGGAAACCCCTCGAGCGTCCACCATTTCGGTCAGCAGGCCAAAGCAGCCATCGACGAAGCGCGCACGAACGTCGCCAACCTGATTGGCGCCGATCCGTCCGAAGTCCTCTTTACAAGCGGAGGAACCGAGGCGGACAACATCGCCATCCGGGGCGCGGCCGAGGCGCTGGAACCGACGGGCAAGCGCCACCTGGTCGCCAGCGCGATCGAGCACGAGGCCGTGCTCAACACGCTGAAGGCGCTGGCAAAGCGGGGATGGCGGACGACGCTGCTGGCCGTCGATCAGACCGGTATCGTCTCGGCGGCGATGCTGCGCGAGGCGCTGGCCGACGACACCGCCCTGGTCTCGGTGATGCACGCCAACAACGAAATCGGCACGATCCAGCCGATTGCCGAGCTGGCGCGCGCGTCGCGCACGACCGCGGCGCGCTGTTTCACACCGATGCCGTTCAGTCGGCTGGCAAGATCCCGGTGAACGTCAAGACGCTCGGCGTCGACATGCTGTCGATGTCGGCGCACAAGTTCTACGGACCGAAGGGTGTTGGCGCGCTCTGGATTCGACGCGGGCTCCGCGTGCTGCCGCTGCTGACGGGTGGCACGCCAGGAACGCAGCCGGCGGGCCGGCACCGAGAACGTGGCCGGGATCGTCGGCATGGGCGTCGCGGCGCGGATTGCCGCGGGCAAGATGGCCGACGAAGGCCGCGCGCTCGCCGCGCTGCGCGATCGGCTCGAGGCCGGCATCCTTCGCGCGGTGCCGGCACCGCCGTCAACGGATCGCCAGAGCGCGCGCGTGCCGAACACGACCAACATCAGCTTCGATCGCGTCGAGGCCGAGTCGCTGCTGATCGCGCTCGACCTCCGAGGGCATTGCGGTGTCGACCGGCTCGGCGTGTTCGTCGGGAACGCTGGAGCCGTCGCACGTGCTGAAGGCCATGGGCTTCAGCGCCCATCGCGCGCAGAACTCGATCCGCTTCAGCCTCGGCGCAGCTCAATACCGACGCGGAAATCGATCGCGTCGATCGCCGTGCTGCCGGGTATCGTCGACAAGCTGCGAAGCCTGACGCGAACGCCCGCCCGTGCCTAGAACGAAAGAACGCAGAACGATCCGAACGATCCGAACGATGAGAATTGTCGTTGCCATGTCGGGAGGCGTCGACTCGTCGGTCGCCGCGGCCCTGCTCGCCGAGCAGGGTCATGACGTGATCGGTCTGTCGATGCAGCTCTACGACCAGCGCGGCGGCGAGCAGGCATGGGGCACGCTGCTGCACGCTCGACGATCTCCACGACGCGCGCCGCGTCGCATCCGTCATCGGCTTTCCCCACTACATCGTCAACTTCGAGCAGCAGTTTCGCGGACACGCGTCATCTCCAACTTCGTTCAGAGTACGCCTCCGGACGAACGCCGCTACCCTGCGCGCATTGCAACAGCGATCTGAAGTTCTCGACGCTGCTCGATCGCGCGCGCGGGCTCGGCGCGCAGAGCAGGTCGCCACAGGCCATTACGCGCGGGTCGAGCAGGCGGCAGACGGTCGCTGGCTGCTGAAGCGCAGCGCCGATCCTGAGCAAGGACCAGTCGTATTTCCTGTTCTCGCTGACGCAGGATCAACTCGCCCGTGCCGTCTTTCCTGTCGGCGGCCTGGTCGAAGTCCGAGGTGCGCGAGCAGGCGCGACGACTTGGCCTTGCCGTCGCCGACAAGCCGGACAGCCAGGAGATCTGCTTCATTCCCGACGGCGACTACGCGTCCTTTGTGGAGCGGAAGGAGCCGGCCGTTGCGCGCGCTGGAGCGATCGTCGATGAGAAGGGGCAGGCGCTCGGCACGCATGCCGGCGTCCATCGATTCACCGTCGGCCAGCGCAAGGGCCTGGGCGTCGCGTCGTCGTCGCCGCTATACGTGTTGAAGATTGACGCGGATGCCGGAACGGTGATGGTTGGATCGCGCGACGCGCTCGAGCAGACTCGATTGACGGCGTCAGGCGTGAACTGGGTTTCGATCGATGCGCCCGACTCGCCTGTCCGTGTCTCCGCGCAAATCCGCCACCGGCACAAGCCGGCGGCGGGATTCGTCCGCGCGCTACCCGACGGCGGCGCCGAGATGACTTTCGATGCGCCGCAGCCCGCCGTCACGCCGGGGCAGGCAGTCGTCTTCTACGACAGGGATGTCGTAGTCGGTGGTGGGTGGATCGAGTAGAAACCCCAACTCCCAACTCCCAAGGAGATCATGGCGCTACGTTCGCGAGCAACAGTGCCTGCCCGGCGCAGCTCTGCAGATACGATTTGATTCGCCAGGCGGTGTGTTTCGTGGATGTGTGGTGGCATCGACATCAAGAAGTTGGTAATCTGGTTGTCTCACCCCGGAATAGCCAGGGACCCCGCCTTCACGCCCGGTGCGTGGTGAGAAGGCTACCCGCCGTCGCGCAAGACGCCAGGCGGACACAGACGCGGAACGGAATGCACGGGTTCCCGCCTGCGGTCGCGAAAACCAGACGCGCGTTCGCGCCGTCAGAAAGAAATCACCCCAGGAGGTTGTGTATGGCCCTCGTGCGGCTGCCTGTGTCTCGGACCGCGGCGATGATCTTGATTCTCGCGATGCCCGTCATGGCGCGCGCACAGGAACCATCGAGCGGCGTGTAACATGCTCGACCGGGCTGCGAGCACGGTCGGCTTCATGATGTACGGCTCGGCCATCTTTAGGATCAAGCAGAACGGTTACTTCAAAGACTTCGACGGCCTTGTTGCCTACGACCCCGCGCGACCCGCCGACACGCGTGTGGACCTTACGCTCGCCACGGCAAGCATCGACACGCAGAACTCGGCGCACGATCAACTCCTCAAGTCCGGCGAGTTCTTCGACGTCGAGCACTACCCGACCATTCATTTCGCGAGCGAATCGGCGAGCCTGCAACCGGACGTGCGCTCTCGATGACAGGCGACATGACGATCCGCGGCGTGACCAGACGGATGACTATTCCGGTGACGCTGCCGCGGCGACCTACTCTTGACGGGACGACTCCGGGACCCGCATTCGAGTCGACATTCCAGATCGATCGCACGGAATTTGGTCTAAACGGATCTCCCAATGTGCACGGATTCCACGTGTCGATCTCGAAGAAGGTGCAGATTCACATCGCTATCGCGACACGGCTCGACCTGTCCCAACCCTCACGCGATAGCCGTCCGACGCCGCATCCGCCAGTCGAAATGAGCCGCTCTCAACGACGCGAGTGCGGTGGCCGAATTGTCATCACGTCCCAGCATGTTGTGACCATCGCACCTCACGAAATGCCTCGACGCGCCTTGAAACGCTACGCGCGAATCGGCGTGCATCGTGCAGGGCCGCCCACCGGTCGCGTCATCCGTCACTCGATCGCAGGTCTCTCGCGCGTCTGACGGCCGAAGGGAGTCAGCACATGGAGTCGCGTATCGGTCTGGTGTTGATCCTGTCGCTGTTCACGGCAGCGTGTGGGGCGCGCGTCATCCACGTCCTCGAATCCGTGCCAGCCGAGTACCAGCTGAAACTGGCGAAGCTGCCGCGCGTGTCGGGTCGCCGGGTTTGCCATACAGGCAAGAAACCCGAATTCGATCTGAATCTCGAAACTGTTCGCCTCATCCGCACCCCAACTGCGCACCTGGTCGTCCGCACAGGTGATCAAGCCGAGCCGCTTACGATTGACACCGAACAACGCCTGTCGGATGTGGCGTATTGGCGAAGACTCGGCGAGGAATACGGGCGGCCGCTGATTGTCACCGGAACCGTGAGGTTGCTCCTCGGCGCCTCCGCAAGTCGTGCAACGGGGAATCCGCACCATTTACCTGCCGCTGGCGGGGCGCACCCTCGAGGCGACGGTTGTGATCATCGATGGAGGCTCCGGGCGGGTTCTCTCGACGCGCAAGCTTCCCAGCCGGATGCGGTACGGCGTCGGACGGTTCTCGTCAGGGTTGTCGCTCTATTTTCCAGATGATGGATCAGGCGATGCCGGACTGGTTCGGGGCGATCACGGGAAGCTACGCCCGTGAGTCAGCGATCCCAATCTACTCGCGGACGGCATCTGATCCCGGTGGCCCGCCGCAGCCGACGCGGGTGACGAAAGCATCTCCTTGCAGCCGATTAGGACTTGGAACTTGGGACTTGGGATTTTGGGATTTTCTTAGGCCTCTCCAGTGACGGGAGTGGCCGGGACCACCGGCGCCGCCAGGCTAACCAGCCGCGTCTGAAGCCACGCGAGGATTGCGGCGCCGAAGCCGACCGTCCACGCGAGTACTCGATCAGGTAGCCCGCGACGTAGAGCGGCGCGCCGAACCCACCGACCGCCAGCGCGAACAGCCTCCCGAGCAGCGTGAGGCCGGCGATCACGACCAAACCTGTCGCAACCGCCAGGTAGGGATTCCGCTCGGTGCGACCGAATCGATCGAGGACCCGTCCGCCGGCGATCTGTGCGGCGCCGCTGTGAAGCCGACGAGCCATCACGACACCGACGAGGACGATGCCGAACGGCACGAGGATCAGCAGCGGGATACCGATGATCGAGATCACGAGCGCGATGATCGTCAGCGACGAGCACCGGCACGAACAGGATCTCCGCGAGCAGGCCCACGAGTCCCGCGCGCAGCAGGTTCGGCCGCGATGCGCGCGGCAATCTGCTGCACGGGCCGCTGTCCGACAGCGGTCACGATCAGCACGAAGAGCATGAACATCAGCACGCGGGCGATCGTCGTCGCCAGCGTCCCGACTCGCGAGGCCAGCGACCCGAACAGAATGTTCCGCGTGATTGACTCGATAAGGCGGAATCGTCTGGCCATTCGCGCCGATGCCGACTTCGTTGACCTTTCCGAACACCTGCGCCTGTGGATCGCGCTTGAACTGGACCGCCGACCGCGCGTCACCTCGCCGCGAACCACGGCATGCGGCCCGAGCGTCAGCCCGCCGACCGACGGCGACGACGTCGCCCGGTGACCTCGCCGTCGATCGTCGACCGACCCACCAATCGCGACGCACATCGCCGTCAACGCGCTCGTTCTCGCGCGACGTTCACGGCGCCGCCGCCGATCCGCACGATGTCGCCGCTGCGGTGCACCGAGCGCGACGGCGTCTCCGGCGCCGGCGCAGGCGTGGGCGGCGTCGAGGTGCGGGGCCGGCGTGCGCGCCGCGGCGGCCGGCGGCGGGCGCGTCGCTCCTTCTGGCGCACAGCGAGCTGCCGTTGTTCGGCGGCGCTGAGATACGTCAGCTGGACGATCGTTGCGGCGTCGGCGCCAAGCCTGTCGCGCAGCTGCGCGGCCGTCAAGCGTGTCGCCGTCAACCGTCACCGCGCCATTGACGACCTGCACCATCCGCACGCGCGGATTGGCGGCCTTCGGCACGAGCGCGATCCCTGCTGCAGCGGGACGATGTCGCTTTGCCGGCGAAGCTGCACGCGCAGCTCCGCGGCGGTCGCGGTCTGCGCGTGAACGATGTAAGCCGTGCGCGCCATCAATGCCACCGTCAGGATGGCGCAGCGCGCAGATAATCTGCTTCCTCATACCTGTGCATCTCCGAGGCGTCCGGCGCCGGCAATCCGCTGCAGCGCAAGAACGCAAGTATTCCAGACAGCTCGACGCCGACGATCGCGGCCGCGCGCGCCGGCGTCATGAGTGCGGAGGCGATGACGCCGCCCGACGTGAGCGAGCGTCCACCACCACGTTCATCGCGACCGTCGCGTAGGCAATCAGCCACGGCACCGCGTGCCCGCTCGCGAAGGCAAGCGCCTTGACACCCACCGTCGCCAGCCGCGGCGACGCGAAATAGGCGATGGCGACACCTGCGAGGACAAGGACGGATCGTAGCCGTCCACGCCAGCCGCGACCAGCCGTCCGTCGCGTCGCGCGCCACCGCCAGGCGGCGGTGACCGCCTGCTGCGACGAACGTCGGCGTCGGCTGCAACCTTCGGGACCGCGGCAAACAGCTGGGCGAACGCCGCGTCGGCGGCGTCATCGCTGTTCGCCGTCCTTCGGCTTCCAGCCAGCGCTCGAGCTGTGTGCGGTCGGTCATGTTTCGGTCTCTGATCGTGTCCCTGTTCACGTTACGGAACCTCCGCTGAATCGGTTTCAGACGTTGCCCAGCCAGACTCTGTCGAGGGGCCCCCAGCCCTGTTCAGACAGAATTCCGGCCAATTCCTTGCGGGCGCGGTGCAGGTAGGTCTTCACCGTTCCAGAAGGGATCCCAGGATTTCCGCGATCTCCGGGTGGGTGAGCCCTTCCTGGTAGCGAAGCACCACCACCTCGCGATATTCGGGGCGAATCCGCGAAAGCGCCGTGCTCATCGCCGACGCCAGCTCGCCCTGGCCCGCAGCGTCCTCGGGCGACGCACTCTGCCGGTCGACGGCGGCCCGCTGGTTGCCCTCCTCCGCGAGCTCGTCGAGCGACGTGGTTGCCAGCCTGTTGACGCGAAGATGATCGATCGTGATGTTGCGGAGGACCTGGAAGAACCAGCTCGAAAACTTGCGGTCGGGATCGTAGGTGCTCAGACGCTGATAGACGCGCAGGAACCCCTCTTGTGCGAGGTCCTCCGCGAGCGCGCGATCGCGCACGAATCGAAAGACGAAGTTGACCGCCGGCGTGGCATATCGGGTGACCAGATCCCGATACGCGGCCTCGGAGCCGCCGAGTGCGTCCCTGGCCAGTTCAGCGTCGCTTGGTGGCACGGACACGCAGCTATACGGCCTCGCCTCACGGCGAGTTTCACAATCCCAAATCCCAAGTTCCAACAACCAAAACCCAACTCGGCTACCGCTTGGGATTTGGAGTTTGGGATTTGGGTTTGGGATTTAGCTACGGTTTCAGGACGTCGTTCAGCGGGGGCGCGATGAGGCAGTCGGCGTTGTCGGTGGTTTCGTCGGGGATAGGCAAGCCGTCGATATACCGCTCGGCGTCGATGGCCGCCATGCAGCCTGAGCCGGCGGCGGTAATCGCCTGCCGGTAGATGTGGTCCTGCACGTCGCCGGCGGCAAAGACGCCCGGACATGCTCGTCTTCGAGCCGTGATGCGTGACGATGTAGCCGGCTGTCGTCGAGCTCGATCTGACCGCGGAAGAGCGCGGTGTTCGGCGTGTGGCCGATGGCGATGAAGACGCCGTCGAGCGGCACGTCGGTCAGCTTCGCCGGTCTTCAGGTTCCGAACGATGATGCCGGTCACCTCGCCGCGCTCGACGTCCTTGATGTCGGCGATCTCGGAGTCCCAGATGAACTCGATCTTCGCGTTCGCGAACGCCTTGTCCTGCATGATCTTCGACGCGCGCAGCGTATCGCGCCGATGAATGACGGTCACCTTCGACGCGAACCGCGTCAGGTAGATCGCTTCCTCCATCGCCGAATCGCCGCCGCCGACCACCGCGATCGGCTTGCCGCGGAAGAAATAGCCGTCGCACGTCGCGCACGTCGACACGCCGTGGCCCGAAAGCTTTCGATCCGACGCCAATCTCGAGCCACCGCGCCGAGGCGCCGGTCGCGATGATCAGCGCGTCGGTCGTGATCGACGCGCCATCGGCAAACGCGATCGAGAACGGCCGGCGGTTGAGATCGACGCGCGCGACGTTGCCCTGCATCGATCTCGGTGCCGAAGCGCTCGGCCTGCGCGCGCATCTCCGCCATCAGGTCCGGACCCATGATGCCGTCGCGGAACCCGGGCCAGTTCTCCACCATCGTCGTCAGCATCAGCTGCCCGCCCGCCTCGAGGCCCTCGATGAGCAGCGGCTTCAGGTTGGCGCGCGCGGCGTAGAGCGCCGCCGTCAGGCCTGCTGGGCCCGATCCGATGATGACGACTTTGCGATCGGCCATGCGTGACGATTACGAGCTGCTGATCGAGCTTCTTCGCGATCTCTTCCTTCGGCGCGCAGGCCGACGATTTGATCCGCGAGCTCGCCGTTCTTGAAGATCAGCAGCGTCGGGATGCCGCGAATCATGAAGCGGCCGGGAACGTTCGGGTTCTCGTCGACGTTCATCTTTGCCACGGTGGCGCGGCCGTCGTATTCCGCCGCAATCGCGTCGACCGTCGGCGCCAGGCGCCGGCACGGGCCGCACCATTCCGCCCAGAAGTCGACGAGCGTGACGCCGTTCTTGATCTCGGTGTCGAAGTTGCTGTCGGTGAATGTCTTGATCTTTTCGGATGCCATCTTGTTCTCGTCTCCCAAGGCCGACCTGAAGGTCGGCCTCTACATTCCCGTCAGCGGGCTAGCCATGGCGCGCTCATATACTTTGACGTACTGACGGGCTGATGCGTCCCAGGAAAAATCCTGCTGCATGCCTGAGTGCTGAATCCGCTGCCAGGTGGCGCGATCCCGGTAGATTTCCAGCGCCCATCGCAGCGTGTCCAGCAGCGCCTGGGCCGAATAGTCGTCGAAAGCTGAACCCCGTCCCTCGCCCGGTCCGCGGGTCGAAATTGTGCACGGTGTCGTCCAGTCCACCGACGGCTCGCACCACGCGGCACGGTGCCGTAGCGCAGGCTGCACATCTGGTTCAAGCCGCATGGCTCGAACCGCGACGGCATCAGGAACAGATCGGCGCCCGCCTCGATCAGGTGCGCCAGCGGCTCGTCGAAGCCGATGGCTGTTCCGATGCGATCCGGATGCCGTGCCGCAAGGCCGAGCCACAAGTCTTCGTATCGCCGCTCGCCCGTGCCCGAGCAACACAAACGAGGCATCGAGACCTCGGAGCTCGTCGGCGATCTCGGCAATCAAATCGAAGCCCTTCTGATCGACCAGCCGCGAGATCAACCCGACGAGCGGGCGCGCGAGCGCCGCCTCGCCCGCGGGCACCCGAAACCTCTCGAGCACAGCCCGCTTCGCCGGCGCGCTTGCCGGCGAGATGGTCGGCATCGTATGGCTCTGGGATGTGGGGATCGCGCGCCGGATCCCATTGATCGTAATCGATTCCGTTCAGAATCCCGACCACATCATTGCTGCGGTACCGCAGGATGCCGTCGAATCCGAACCCGAATTCCGGCGTCTGAATTTCGCGCGAATAGCGCGGGCTGACGGTTGTGATCATGCGGCTGAACATCAGCCCGCCTTTGAGATAACTGATTCGCCCCCAGTATTCGAGCGCGTCGATGCGCATCAAATCCCATCCCAGCCCAAGTCGCGGCAGCCAGCTCGCATCGAAGACACCCTGGTAAGCGAGGTTGTGGATGGTGCAGACGGCAGGCAGGCCGGCGAGCGCCGACGACGCGCGCCCGGTCCGCAGCAGCACCGGAACGAGACCGGCCTGCCAGTCGTGCGTGTGAACGACGTCGAAACGCCTCGGATGCCGACGCCGCCCATTCGAGCGCGGCGTGAGCGAGGAATGCGAATCGCTCCGGGTTGTCTGGATAATCCTGCCCCGACGTGCCGTACAGAAATCGCGGTCGAAGTAGTCCGGCTGCTCGATGAAGATCGTCCGAACCGTCCGCGGCGCTGTGGCGCGGACCCTTCGGGTCCGCGATCACCCGCGATCCAGATGCCGGCATCCGCCACCTGGCCGCCGAGGCGGACGGTCACGGTTCCGGTGCGCTCGCCCGCCGTGATGCCTCGGTAGCGCGGCATCACGACATCGACGTGATGGCCGAGGCGCGCCAGCGCCACCGGGAGAGCTCCAATCACGTCCGCAAGCCCGCCGGTTTTCGCAAACGGCACGGCTTCAGACGCGACCGTGAGGATCCGCATACGGCCACCATTATGGCCGTGCACGGTCGGCTGAAGGCTCCGCCTTTAGGCGGACCCTGTATGATCTCTACGTGACGGACCCGGCGTCCGCGCGTCCCGCGCGCTCAGAGACACGTGAAGTGGTCGAGCTCCGATCGATCCGGCAATCGCATCCGGAGTTGGCGGACGCGATCGACATGCAGATCGAGCTGCTCGAGCTCCATCGCCGCGTCCAGGGGCGGGTGCCCTTACCGTGGTTCGAGCTGAACGAGGACCATCGTTCGCACGCACAACGGGAGCGGCGAGCCGCTGCTGCGCTTCCAGGACATCAAGATCGAGCCGACCGACCTTCGCCTCCTCGTGCGCCAGATTGCCGACGTGATGCGTCGCCACGATGCGCCTTGAGGATGCCGACTACCAGCGCATCCAGACCATCGGGCGCGACATGAGCCTGCTCGAACTACGCCGAGCGTTGGTATCGGTCGGGTGTGCACCGTCATTCGGTGGCCGCGATTGGCCTTCCACACCATCAGATCTCGACCGACGCGCACGAGAACGCGGATGAAGCGTTGGACCAGGTGCTGGCGCTGGCGATGCGTCCGTGGATGACGCGCTGCGCGGAAGCGCTGCAGCAGCGCGGACGGAGCTGGCGCTCTGGACGCATTCGCACTGCGCGCTCTGCGGATCGGAACCGGACTTTGCGGTGATTACTCCGGCCGCCGAACGCCATCTGATTTGCGGCCGATGCGCGCTGCGCTGGAAGTTCGAGCCGCTGACCTGCCCGTACTGCCGCAACAGCGATCGATCGCGCATCACGTCGTTTGCGACACCAGACGGGCAATACCGCGTGTACGCGTGTGATGAATGCCACAGGTATCTGAAGGCATACGACGCGCGACGCGCGACGCGGCCCGTGATGCCGGTCGTGGATAGCGTCGCGACGTTACCGCTCGACGCCTACGCGATGCAGCGAGGATATTCCTGACCTTCGACCTTCAGTTGGACGCAGGAACGAACCGCCGGCACCTGCGATCGTGCTCTGCGTGACGCGACCGGCGCGAACCAGTCCTGCGCCTTCGTTGAAATCCAGTTGAACAGGTGGCGCGTCTCCCAGAACCGTCCCGGGTTCGACTTCGCGCCGAGCACGACGACGGCCACTTCAGGTCCGCCCTGCGGCAGCCGAAGCAGCGTCGCGAGGCAGTAGCCTGCCTTGGTGATGAAGCCGGTCTTGCCCGCCTGCACGTCGACGTCACCCTTCATCACGAGCTGGTTGGTGCTGTGAATCGTGATCTGATGGCGTCCCGCGTTGACGGTGTAATACGGCGTCCGCATGATGCTCGCAATGCGGTCGTCGCCGGAGACGTAGGTGATCAACCGTGCGAGGTCGTAGGCGCGATGACTGGTTGTCGGCGAGCAGACCCGACGGGTCCGCGTACGACGTGCTCTCGAGACCGAGCTCCTGCGCCTTGCTGTTCATCCGCTCGATGAATCCGCTCGACCCGTACGGCGAGACCCGCGCGAGCACGCGAGCCGCGGCGTTGTCGGAGCCAATCAACAGCAGATGCAACAGGTCGCCTGTCGTCACGCGTATAACCCGCGCGCAGGTAGGTCGTCGAGGCATTGCGAACGTCGGCGCGCTCGACGACAACGTCGCGCGTCAGGTCCGGCGAGTTCTCGAGAAAGACCACCGCGGTCATCACCTTGGTGATGCTCGCAATCGATCGGCGGCTCGTGGAGTTGCTCTCCCACAGCACCTTCCCGTTTTCCGGGTTGTAGATGATGGCCGCTTCGGCACGAATGTCGGGAACGACGTTGCCGGTGTCGTCGAACTTGAAACGCGGTTCGATGGCGTCGCGCAGGCGCCGCGGCCTGAACGGCCGCCCGGCGCGTGCGGCGCGGACGCGCCGGCTGGATCGGCTTCTCGCCGCGACTGAGCGCTTTCCTGACGGCCGGTTGTCGCTTTGCGGTTGAGACCGCTTTCGTGGTCGATGAGGCACGAACGGCTGCGCTTGCCTGAGCTAGGCAGCCCCACGGCGGTCAAGCGCCGCCCACGACACAGATCAGTCTGGCCGCTGCGGAAAACCGGGTTCGAATCACAGGCAAACCTTTGCGAGACAAGTTGTTACGGAATGTTTCGGCATTGTAGCAGACAATCTGTAGTGTGCAAGACAATCTGGCGCGCAAGCGGCATCCGGCGGAAACTGATCGTGCAGAATAACGGCGATTGCGTCGTCTTTTCCGATCACCTCTGCCGCTCAGGTGCTCGGCCGTTCCAAGAAGGGTGCCACAACATGAGCCTGTCCGACACCGAATATGCCGTGCTGCGGCGGACGATTGCGGCACGCGGAACCGCGCGCATGGTCCTCTTTCCAATCACGATGATTGGATGGGCGGCCCTCGCGCTCGTCGTTCTCACATTTGCAGAAGCGCCGGTCGCGTCGCTGTATCCGCTCGCGGTGCTCGTCGGCGGATTCGAGGCGATTCACGCGCTGCACGTCGGCGTCGAACGGATCGGCCGCTACCTGCAGGTCTACTACGAGAACACGGACATGGGCCCGCGATGGGAGACGACCGCGATGGCCGTCGGTCCCGCGCTGCCGGGCGGCGGCATCGACCCGCTCTTCTCGCTGATCTTCGCCAGCGCCACGTTCGTGAACATCATCCCGGCGCTCGCGCTGCAGCCGCGAGCGACCTCGACTGGAGATCGGCGTCATCGGCGTGCTGCACCTCGCGGTCGTGATCAGAATTGTTCGCGCCCGCGGCGCGGCGGCGCGCGCAGCGCGCCGTGGAGCTGGAAACGTTCCGCGCCATCCATTCCCAAATCCCAAATCCCAAAGCCCAAAACCCAAACCCCAACTTGTAACCGGTCCCGCGCCACGCTTGGGACTCGGGATCTTGGGATTTGGGATTTTGAATACCGATCCAAGCGTGGTCTAAAAGCAACATCGGTAGTTCCGCGATGGCACACGTCAGAGGTTGTCGGCACCAGCCGGTGTGCGCGAGTCCTCGCGCTCATTTTCTAGGATTCCGTGCGATCGAGATGGCGCAATATCGCTCGCGCACACTTGAACCTCAACAGGCACAACGATTGCACTCGGCTTGCACGGAGGATCGAGCCATGAGTCTGGTGCGGCTCCTGGGGTTTCGGACACTCGCCTGCGGGTGTGTAATCGGCCGGTATCGCGAGCTCGCCACGAGCCGCGAACTGACCTACATCGAAGAAAAAGGACAGGGCTGCGAGATGTACGGTCATCGCCGCAACCACACGATCGCGGCCGACCGCGCGGCCATCGCGCCAGAACCGATCACCGCCATTCGCGCCTCCCTAATCGCCGGGGCCGCTATGGCTCCGGCGCGGCACCCGGCCTACGCGGGGTCGGGTGCCGCGCACCTCACCAATTACAATCCCGTTTGGTGATTCGTTTTCCCTCGCCGCACACCACCTTCAAAGTTCGCGGCGCAACGCTTCGGTTCTATCTCGGCGACTCGCTCGACTTGCTTGCGCGCGTTCCCGAGCGATCGCTCGACGCGATTGTCACCTCGCCTCCCTACAACCTCGGCATCCGCTATCGCACCTACGACGACACGATCCCGCGTTCACGCTATCTGGAGTGGACCGGTAACTGGGTCGAGCTGGCGGCGCGAGCGCTCGGCGAGGACGGGCTCCCTGTTTCTGAACGTCGGGAGCAAGCCGACCGATCCATGGACCGCGCTCGATGTGGCGCAGGCCGCGCGTCCGCACCTGCAGCTGCAGAACACCATCCACTGGATCAAGTCGATCGCCATCGAGAAGGCGCTCGCGGGCGCGCGGCCGGGCTCGAGGCAGGATCTCGCGGTCGGCCACTACAAGCCAATCAACAGCGAGCGCTTTCTGCACGACTGCCACGAGTTCGTGTTCCATTTCACGCCCAACGGTGACACGCCGCTCCGCCGCCAGGCGATCGGGCGTGCGATATCAGGACAAGTCGAACGTCGCGCGCTGGCGCGCGGCGGCCGAGGATCTGCGCTGCCGCGGCAACACGTGGTTCATTCCCTACGAGACGATTCAGAGCCGCGAAAAGGACCGGCCGCATCCGGCGACGTTCCCGCCGCGTCTTCCGGAGATGTGCCTGCGGCTCCACGGGATCGATCGGATCACGACCGTCGCGGATCCGTTCCTCGGTCTCGGATCGACAGCGGTGCGCGTGCGCGCAGCTCGGGCTCAACTTCGTCGGCATCGAAATGGACGAGGGCTATCTGAAGGAAGCGGTCGCGAGAGTCAAAGCGATCGACAAGGGCCAGCCGGTTTAGTCATAGACTTTGTTGTGTCGATGCGTATGAGTTATGTAAGCTTCGAACAATGGATCTGCGGCAGCTCGAAATCATCCGCGCGATTGCCGATACCGGCTCGTTCACGGCCGCCGGCGAAAAGCTGCACGTGTCGCAGTCGGCGATCAGCCGGCAGATCCTGCTGCTCGAGGAGGAGCTCGGCGAATCGGTCTTCCACCGGATCGGGCGGCGGATCCGAATCACGCCCGCTGGCGAAGCGCTGCTTCAGCTGAGCCACCGCGTCTTCCAGGACCTGCAGGACACCGTCACCGACGATCAGCGAGAAGCAGGAATCGCTGCGCGGCACGCTTCGGCTGGTCGGCGGCATGACGGTCTGTCTCTACGTGTTTCCGACACTGCTTTCCGAGGTGCGGCGCGTCCATCCGAATCTCGATCTCAAGGTGACGGTCGGCAGCACCGGAGCGCTCGATCGCGATGCTTCGTTCGGGCGCCGGCGACCTCGGGCTGCTGACGCTGCCGATCGACGCGACCGATCTCGTCTCGGTGCCGGTGCTTGACGAGGAACTGCTCGTCACCACCTATCCCAACCATCCGCTGGCCATGAAGCGGCGCATCCCGCCCGCCGATCTCAACAGGCAGCCGTTCATCCTGTTCGAGACCGGCTCGATCACGCGGCGGCTGGTCGACGAATTCTTCACGCGCGAGCGGATCGACGTCGAGATCGTGATGGAGACGGAGAACGTCGAGATCATCAAGGCGATGGTCCGCAGCGGTCTCGGCATCAGCATCGTGCCGTGGCAGGCGGTCGCAGGCGACGTCCGGGCCAAGCAGCTGTTTGTCAGCCGGATCGCCGGCCACTCGCTGGAGCGGCAGTTCGGTTGGCTCTATCCGAAGATGACGCGGCTGCCGCGATCGGTCGCCGAAGTACTCAGGGTGTTCGAGACGGTCAGGCCGCGGCTGGCCGCGGCCGCGCAGGCGCCGAAGAACTTATGAGAGAATCGCGCTGGTATGGACCACCAAATTGCAGGTCTCGGACAGCGTCGACCGCGTGATTCACATTCCGTTGTCGGAAGCCGAGTGGCAGGCGTTTCTGGCGAGCACGCCGCGGCCGATCGACTGGCTGCGCGAGCGGATCCGGGAGGCGATCGAAAGATCCCAAGTCCCAAATCCCAAGACCCAAATCCCAACGGCATGAGTTGGGATTTTCCGAGTCGCTTGGGATTTGGATCTTGGGATTTGGGATTTGGGATTTACTTTTTGGCCGCGTCAGCAGGCGTCGGCCGCAGCGAGTACGACGTCCGCGACCACACTTTCACGCCATCACGCTTGGTGACGACTTCGATCCGCCGCGTCCTGCGAAGCGGGTCGGGATTGCTCGAGTAGAACCCCAGCACGTAGTAGTCGCTCGTCTCCGCGTCGATCCGCTTCAGCGCTTTGTCGAAGTCGTTCTGATTCACCACGGCAAAGCCGCCGGTGAGGTCGGCGATCGTGCGAAGGCTGTCAACCGTCTTGGAGACGATAGGTTTCCCACTCGACGGGGTCGACGTTCTCGCCGATGTCGCCGCCGGCGACGAGGCCGCGCGGATCGATCGTGTAGAGCGTGGCGTTGGCGCGATTGGCCGCGCGCGTCACGTCCGCCATGTCTCGAACCAGCTCGGCATCGGCAAACTGCGAGCCCTGCGGTGCCAGGTTCGGATCGACACGCCCGTTCTGCAGATACGCAATTGCTGGTGCTGCTGCTGTCGGACGAGCCGGAGGCATCCGTGCCCGTATCGCACGGCCCGAGCTGCTCTTTCAGCCGCGACTTCTCGAAGGGATTGAAATCGTAGCCGCTGCTGACCCAGAGGACAGCCTTGCGGCGGTTGTGCAGCTTCTCGAGGTTCTGCATCAACTGGTTTGCCGTCGTGAACGCGACGTGCGCGCGGTACCGCAGCTCGACCGGGCCATCCTGCCCTTCCTGCCCCTTGATGATCTCCGGTCGGCTTCAGGCCGTTGCCGCTGATCCGATTGATGGCATCGTCGAGCAGCGCGCGGTCGTAGGTGAGATCGATCGAGATCGACGAAGTGCCGGTGCTCACCATGCCCCACATGTCGCCATCGTGGATCAGGTTCTTCAGCATCTTGCGGAAGATCTCCCGGATCCGCGGCGTGTTCTGGAAGTCCATGTGGAGGTCGTCGACAAAGAGCAGGAAGACGCGGCCGGCCGCGTCATTGGTCGGCCGCGCGACCGGAAGAATGATCCCTTCCTGGAGCGGCGCCGGCGGCGGCGCCAGCGTGTTGTACGCGCGGCCGCCGTGAATCAGCACCATCGAGGCGAGCTCCTGCTTCACGCCGTCTTCGAAGATATCGAAGTCGGTCGGTTTCAGGTCCGCCATGAACTGATCGTTCTTCGCATCGCGGACGATCACGTCCGTGGTCACGAGATCCGCGCTCGAGCGGAAGGTCGGTATCTGCCCCTGTTGCTGCGGCGCGGCTGCGCCGGCGCCGGTTGCGCCGGCCTGGCCTGCGCATAGATCGAGGCTTCGCCGAACGACATCGCGCTGATGGCCGTGACCAGCGCGAAGGCTCCCGCGACCAAGAACTTAGCGGTGTTTCGCATAGTCCAAAAGTATAGCCTGCGGCGCGCGCTTTCAAGACCCGCCGTCCCGTTATAGTTAGGGTCCTGATGAAACTCGCGATCGGTTCAGATCACGCCGGTTTTCTTTACAAAGAAGCCATCAAGACCATGCTGGCCGCCGACGGGCATACGGTGCGCGATTTCGGGACCGATTCCGAAGCGCCCGTCGATTACCCCGACTTCATTCGTCCCGTCGCTGAAGCGGTCGCCCGAGGCGAATTCGAACGAGGCATCGTGCTCGGCGGCTCAGGCAATGGCGAGGCGATGGTCGCGAACCGGATCTGCGGCATCCGCTGCGGCCTGTGCTGGACCGAACAGGTGGCGATCTGGAATCGGTCCCACAACGACGCGAACATGCTGTCGCTCGGACAGCGGACGATCTCCCAGCCGGACGCGCTCGCCATTGTCCGCGTCTGGCTGGCGACGCCGTTCGAGGGCGGGCGGCACATCGGCCGCATTCGCAAGATCGACGAACGATGCAAGATAGGACCTCGTCGGCCTCGGTCGGATGGGCGGCAACATGAGCGCGCCGGCTGCTTGGCGGGCGGCCATGAGGTGGTCGTGTGGGATCGCAGCGCCGACGCCGTGCAGACGCTCGCGCGAAACGGCGCGACCGGTTCCTCGTCATTGTCAGACCTGGTGTCGCGGCTCACGCCGCCGCGCGCCATCTGGCTGATGGTGCCAGCCGGCGATGCGACCGAGCAGACCGTCACGGGCCTTGCCGAACACCTGCAGCAGGGCGACACCATCATCGACGGCGGCAACAGCCATTTCAAAGATGACATCCGCCGCGCGGCGGCGCTCGCGACCCGTGGCATCCACTATCTCGATGTCGGCACGAGCGGCGGCGTCTGGGGCGCGGAGCGCGGGTACTGCCTGATGATCGGCGGTCCGCAGCATGCCGCCGCGCGCCTCGTGCCGATCTTCAGGACGCTGGCGCCAGGCCAGGGATCGCAGCAGCCGTCCCGCGGCCTCGATCTCTCGGCGACGACCGCGCATGAAGGGTTTCTCTACTGCGGTCCGTCGGGCGCCGGTCATTTCGTCAAGATGATTCACAACGGCATCGAGTACGGATTGATGCAGTCCTACGCCGAAGGGTTCGACATCATGCGCAATGCCTCGGCGAGCACGCTGCCGGAAAATCAGCGGTACGACCTCAAGCTTGCGGAGATCGCCGAACTCTGGAGGCGCGGCAGCGTGGTGAGCTCGTGGCTGCTCGACCTCGCGGCGCTGGCGCTTGCCGGCGATCCACAGCTCGCAGCAATTTGTCGGCAAGGTTGCCGACTCGGGCGAAGGGCGCTGGACGGTTGACGCGGCGATCGAAGAGGAAGTCTCCGCCGACGTGCTGACGGCCGCGCTCTACGCGCGCTTCCGCTCGCGCCGCGATCACACGTTCGCTGAAAAGTTGCTCTCCGCGTTGCGCGCCCAGTTCGGCGGCCATGTCGAGCCGTCGCGCTGACCCGTGCGTCTTCGTGATCTTCGGCGCGTCCGGAGATCTCACGCGAAGCAAGCTGCTGCCCGCCATCTTCAATCTGGCTGAAGACGGACACCTCCCCGATGAATTCGCCATCCTCGGTGTCGCCAGGCCGCAGATCGATCAAGCGGCCTACCGCACGCAGCTGCGCGAACAGGTGCGCCAGGCCGAAGGCGAGCCGCTCGCAGCCGGACAAATGGAAGCGGATCGAGGACCGCCTCTATTACGTCTCCGGCGAGTTCAACGACGCCGCGCTGTTCGATCGCGTGACGCAGACGCTCGCCGAGATCCGCGAGCGTCATCACATCCCTCCGAACGACTTGTTCTATTTCGCAGTCCCACCCGACCTGTTCGGCACGGTCGCCGACGGTCTCGCGAAGGCCGATCTCCTCCGCGAAGACGAGGGATGGCGCCGCGTGATCGTCGAGAAGCCGTTCGGCTACGACCTCGAGAGCGCCCGCGCGCTCAACGCGGAGCTGCGGAAGGGACTCCGCGAGTCGCAGATCTACCGCATCGATCATTACCTCGGAAAGGAAACGGTCCAGAACATCCTCGCGTTCCGGTTCGCCAACGGCATCTTCGAGCCGATCTGGAACCGCCGCGTACGTCGATCACGTGCAGATGACCGTCGCCGAAGACGCGGGCGTCGGCATGCCGCGGCGCGTATTACGACAAGGCCGGTGCGCTTCGCGACATCGTGCAGAACCACATGTTCCAGGTGATGACGCTCGTCGCCATGGAGCCGCCGATTTCGTTCGGCGGCGAAGACGTGCGTGACGAGAAGGTGCAGGTGCTGCACGCGATGCCGCCGCTTACCCGAGACGATGTGGCCCGGCACGTCGTCCGCGCGCAGTACAGCGGCTACACGAAGGAACCGAACGTCGATCCGGACGTCACGCACCGAGACGTTCGTCGCGATGCGGCTCTTCATCGACAACTGGCGGTGGGCGGGCGTCCCCTTCTATCTGCGAACCGGCAAGCGGCTCGCCGCGCCGCGTGACCGAGGTCGCGGTCCAGTTCAAGCGGGCGCCGTTGATGTTGTTCAAGGATACGCCCGTGCACGCAGCTCAGCTCGAACGCACTCGTCCTTCGCATCCAGCCGGACGAAGGCATCTCGCTCTGCTTCGACGCGAAGGTGCCCGGGCCGTTCGAACGGCTCGACACGGTGACGATGGACTTCAACTACGCGGAGTATTTCAAGACCGAGCCGACGACCGGGTACGAGACGCTGTTGTTCGACGCGATGACCGGTGACCAGACGCTCTTCCATCGCATGGATATGGTCGAAGCCGGCTGGCAGGCCGTGGCGCCAATCCTCGACGAATGGAAAAAGAACGCGAGCTCCCGCGTCGCGACCTACGAACCGGGGACGTGGGGGCCGTCGGAAGCGGACCTGCTGATCGAACGCGACAGTCGCCAATGGCGCGATTGACGATCGTCGGCGACAAGGTCGCGATGTCGGAGACAGCGGCCGAGCGGATCACCTCGCTCATCGAATCGGCGATTGCGATGCGCGGTCTTGCAGCGCTTTCGCTGACGGGCGGCGACACGCCCGACCTCCTCTATCAATTCCTGGCCGATCCCAGTCGCCCATGGCGCGCGCGCATCGAATGGGAGCACCTGCATCTCTTCTGGGGCGACGAGCGAGAAGTGCCGCCCGATCATCCGGAGAGCAACTTCGGCCTTGCCCGCCGTCTCCTGATCCAGCACGTGCCGGTCCCCAATACGCAGGTGCACCGCATGCGCGGTGAGCTGCCGGCATCAGATGCCGGGCGCTGTATACGACGCGATGCTTCGCGCGCGGCGGGACCGAGATCGCCGGCGCGCTTTTCGACGTCATGCTGCTGGGCATTGGAGCCAACGCGCACATCGCATCGATTTTCCCGGATAGTCCCGCTGCTGGTTCGCGGACCCAAGCGTCCGCGCCGCCGACGAAGGCAGGCGCTGCCGGTGGGGCGGCGCGGACCTTCCAGGTCGCGCGGATCAATTGGCGGCCGGTGTGCCCGGTGCCCGAGCTCAATCAGTGGCGCATCACGCTGACGCCCGTGGCACTCCTCGACTCGGCGGTCATCATCGTCATCGCTGCAGGGGCATCGAAGGCTGATGCGATTGCGGCGGCCATCGACGGTCCCGCCGATACTGCCCGTTACCCGGCGCAGCTGCTCCGGGACGCCGGCGAACGCGTCGAATGGATCATTGATTCAGCCGCTGCTGCTCGATTGCGCGACGCGCCGCGCGCGTGATCGCCATGCTGGCGACAATCGTGGCGACGACGCCAACGGCGAGCAGGATGTAGTATTCGCGCCCGTGCGGCGGCGCCACGCCGGCCGCAAGCTTGGCCACGTCTCCCACGACCTTCCCGTAGTAGGCATACATCATGATGGCGGGAATCATCCCGACGCACGCAACCAGGAAAGTCGCGGAAGCGGACGCGGCTCAGCCCCAGCGCGTAGTTCAACAGGACGTATGGAACGATCGGCGAGAGGCGCAGCAGAAACTGCACCCACGGCCCTTGACCTGCAACCGCGCGCCGGACGATGGCCACGCGTCGATCGCGAAGCAGCCAGGAGAAGAACCGCGTTCGAGCAAGGCTGCGCGCGACGACGCACGAGGCGCAGGCGCCTATTAACGCGCTCACGAACACGAGCGCCGAACCCTCTCCACACGCCGAACAACGCGCCGGCGGCCACGGTCAGCACAAATGCCGGTGCCATCGTCACCGCGGCGGCGATGTAGAGGAGCGCGAAGAGAACCGGCCCCCACGGCCCCAGCGCCCCGACGCGGAGCAGCAAGGCCGCGAGCCACGACATCACGACTCCATGGGTTCAGAGGGTTCAGAGGGCTCAGAGGGTTCGGGTTCAGAGGGTTCAGAGAGTGCAGCGGGTTCAGAGGGTTCAGGAGGTGCAGCGAGTGCAGCGGCAGTAGGTGCAGCCCCGGCCGGGCTGGTCCGCTTCTTGAGCGGCGCCGCCGCTTCGCGAAGACGTGCGACAACCGCTGCAGCGCCTCCGCAGCCTGCTGCAGGCCGGCCGTGATCTGATCCGCATCGGTCCACGCCGCGGGATTGAGGCGCTCCGCCAGCGCAAAGAGCACCTGTTGCCGTTCCTGTTCTGGCGCACGCTGCGGAATCTTCTCGCGAACGGCCGCATACCAGCGAGTCAGAAACGCGATCTGCTCGTCGGGCGTCGCCCCTTCGATCGACGCGGGAACCGTGAATCTCGGCGCGGCGGAGGCTGCGCCGGCGGCGTCTGCGGCGGCGGCGCTTCAGCGGAAAGAGCGTTTTCGAGGACGACGCAGTTCGGGCGATGTTTCGATGATCTGCTGGTTCTGAAACACCGCGGTCCAGTCGAACTCGATGTCGGGATGCTGCGCTTCGATCTGCTTGAGAATGTCCGCCTCGAGCGCTTCGCGGCCCACGCGAATGCCGCCCGGGGTCCGGAACACGTAGAGAATCCGTGAGCGCTGACGGGTGCCATCGCGGCACCAATGCATCAGCTACATGGTTTCGTATCCGCGCTTGTCGCGGATCACGCGGAGGAACGGCACGGGTGCTTACTTGCGTTTCTGTGCACGGCCGCCGGCCGCGCTCTTCTTCGGCGCGGGTCTCGCCGCGCGTGCCGGCTTACGCGCCGGCGCGCGACGGTCGGCGGGCCGAGCGGTTTTCTTCGCGGCGGTCTTCGTGTTTGGCTGGCGCGATGCCTGCGCGCGCGCGCCTGGCCGTTGGCAGCGGCCCGCGCAGGCGTCGGCGCTGGACGGGCGACCGCGGCGGGCCTCGCCTTCACCTCAGGCTGCGCCGAACGCTGCACGAGCGTGAAGCGGAACTGATCGCCCATCATCGAATACGCCCAGAATTCCGCCGACCGGAATCTGCATGTCCTCGCAGAGGCGCCGCGCGACATCCATCATTGAAACGGGGACGTAGAGATGAAACGGCACGCGCAGCTTCGAGAACGCCACCCACTGCGACATCGCTTCGAGATGGTTGACCGACTCGACCGTCTCGACCTCGACGACGCCGAGCAGCTTGCGGCCGCGCTCGCTGCTGCAGCACGAGATCCGGATACCACGGCGGCGGTCCCCCACTGGCGCCGACTGCTCGTTGCCCGGATTGATCGCGACTTCGAATTTTCTCTTATATTTCGCCTGCAAGCAGGCGAATGATGCGGTCGTGCTCGAGCTGCTCGCGGACAGGCCGCACGAGGATTGGGCTCAACACAACCTCCGACGCGTGTGCACACTTAGACGTTCCGGAGGAAGTCCGGCGTCCAAAGGGGCTGAATATAGCACGAGATCGCTTGACGACCTTCAACCCCGGCCGCACAATGGGCCGGTGCTCCCATCCCAGGCCAAGCCGGAATCCGCTCCCCGTGTCCTCATCGTGGATGACGACGTCAGCGTCACCGACACATTTTCGCGAATGCTTCGTCTCGAAGGCTACGAAGTGTGGGCGGCACTTTCGGCTGACGAGGGGCTGAGTCTCGCCCAGACCCATCACCCGCACGCGGTCATTCTCGATCTGCGGATGCCGTTGACGAGCGGCCTGCAGTTCCTTCGGGCGATTCGCGCCATCCCCGACTTGTCCAACACGCCGGTCGCCATCGTCACCGGTGACTATTACCTTGACGACGCGCAGTCCAACGAGATCAAGGAGCTCGGCGCGGAGCTCCGCTATAAGCCGCTGTGGCTCGAGGAGCTCGTCACGCTTGCGCGCGAGCTGCTCAACATCGCGTCAGTGAACCAGCGGTCCGGCTGCCTGACGTGAGCCTTAAGTCCTGAGCCTGAGCCGATTTCTGAAAGCCTGTCGCCGCGAGCCGGTCGACGTGACGCCCGTGTGGTTCATGCGGCAGGCCGGGCGCTACATGGCCGAGTACCGCGCGCTTCGCGAGCGAACTATTCGCTGCTCGACATCTGTCGCACGCCCGACCTGGCCACCGAGGTCACGCTGCAGCCCGTTCGGCGCATCGAAGTCGACGCCGCGATCCTCTTCTCCGACCTGCTGCTGCCGCTCGAGCCGATGGGACTGCCGTTCGACTTCGTCAAGGGCGAAGGACCGCAGATCGAGCGTCCGATCGAATCGCCCGGCGACATCGACGCGCTGAAGCGCTTCGAGCCGCGCGAGTCGCTGGCGCACGTGCTCGAGGCGATCCGGCAGATCCAGCAGCGAGCTGCGCGGCCGCGTGCCGCTCATCGGCTTCGCCGGCGCGCCGTTCACGCTGGCGTCGTATGCGATCGAGGGCGGCCACTCGAACAACTTCGCGCGCACCAAGGCGCTGATGTACGGCCATCCGGACGGCGTGGCACCGGCTCTGCGACACTGCTCGCCGACGTCGTCGGCCGACTACCTCGGCGCGCAGATCGATGCCGGCGTCGATGCGGTGCAGGTGTTCGACTCGTGGGTCGGGACGCTGAGCGCCGCCGACTACCGCGAGTTCGCGCTGCCCCACACGCAAGACAGATCTTCGACGCCGTTGCGGGACGGCGTCCCGACCATTCATTTCGGCACCGGCACGGCGACGATCCTCGACGAGCTGCGCGAGGCCGGCGGCGACGTGATCGGCGCCGACTGGCGCATACCGATCGACGAGGCGTGGGACGCGATCGGCTTCGACCGCGCGGTCCAGGGCAACCTCGATCCGACGCTGCTGCTCGGCCCGCCGCGCGCGGATGCTCGACCAGGCCGACGAGATCCTGACGCGCGTCGGCGGCCGGCCGGGCCACATCTTCAATCTCGGGCACGGCATCCTGCCGTCCACGCCGGTCGAGCACGTCCAGATGCTCGCGCAGTATGTTCACCGCGCGTCGCGACCGGTGAAGCAGACGTGATCGACTGTCGACGTCGCGATCGTCGGCGGAGGCATCGCCGGCCTCGCGGCCGCCTACGAGCTGCAGCGCCGCGGCGTCAGCGTCGTGTCCTCGAGGCCGCCGATCGACTCGGCGGCGTCATCCGCACCGATCGATTCGACGGCTGGGTGATCGACGGCGGCCCCGACTCGATGCTCGTGCAGAAGCCCGCCGCCGTCGGCGCTCTGCCGCGAGCTCGGGCTCGGCGATCGGCTCATCTCGACGCTGACGCCGCGCACCGCCTACGTCCTGCGCGACGGACGACTGCATCCGCATTCGCCGAAGGATCGTTCCTCGGCTTCCCCGCTGCGTCCAGCGCGCTGGCGACGCTCGTCGCTGTTTTCGCATCGGCGGCAAGCTGCGGATGGCGTGCGAAGCGGTTCATTCCCGCGCATGCGAAGACGACGACGACGAGTCGATCGCCGCGTTCGTGCGCCGGCGATTCGGCGACGAGGCGGTCGACTACCTCGCCGAGCCGCTGCTGGCGGGCATTCACGCCGGCGACGTCGAGCGTCTCTCGGTGCGCGCGCTCTTTCCGCGCCTGGTCGACGCCGAGCGCCAGTCGGGCAGCGTCATTCGCGCGTTTCGCGCGCTGCGCATGAGACCGTCGCCGCACGGCGCGTTCGTGTCGCTGCCCGGCGGTGTCGGCGAGCTCGTCGATGCGCTGGTCGCTGCCATCCCTCCCGGCATCATCACCTCGTCTGCACGCGTGACCGAGCTGCGGCATGCGGGCACATTGGCGCTCGAGACGCCCGGCGGACCCATACAGGCGAAAGCCGTGATTCTCGCGATCCCCGCATACGCGGCGGGTGGAATCCTGCGCGGCGTCCACACGGGTCTCGCCGCGCTCTGCGAAGACGTGCCATACGCATCGACCGCCACGGTCGCGTTCGGATATCACCGCGATCAGGTTGGCCATCGCGATGCGCGGCAGCGGCTTCGTCGTGCCGCGTGTCGAGCGGAGCCCACTGCTCGCCGCGACCTGGGTCACCTCGAAGTGGCCGCATCGCGCGCCCGCGGACCACGTCCTGCTGCGCGGATTTCTGGGCGGCGGACGCGACCCGCGTCGGCTCGACCAGACCGACGACGAACTGATCGATCTCGCGCGCGAGGGGCTCGCGGAGGTCATGTCGCATCACGGGAGCCCCGACTCTTCTCGCGTCTGTACCGCTGGACCCGCCAGAGTCCGCAGCATGAGGTCGGTCACCTCGAGCGACTCGCCGACCATCGAGCGACACCTCGCACGATTCCCGGCCTGTTCGTCACAGGCAGCGGGTTCCGATCGATCGGGATTCCCGACTGCATCGCGGATGGCCGCGAAACCGCCGCGCGCGCGCTGCGACGTTCGTCGCCACGAAAGCGCACAAAGACGAATTAGCCACAACAGGATCACGAAGGAATCTCTTTTCTTTGTGCTCATAAGCTTCTGGTCTTTGTGATCTTCGTGGCTAAAGACGTCTTCGTGGCCTGCGTGGCGCCATAGAATCGGTCGCGATGCGTCTCACACTCGCCGCCCTCGCCATCGCGCTCTTCGCCGTCACGACCACCGCACAGCAACACCCATCACCCGGCGCCCTGACTCCGCAGATCGACGCGATCCTCAAGAGCATCAAGGCCGCCGACAAGGGGCAGCTGGCGGTCTCGGAGGAAGACGGCCGTTTCCTGCGCGTGCTCATCGCGATGCGCAACGCGAAGTCGATCCTCGAGATCGGCGCCGCCAGCGGTTACAGCGGCGATCTGGCTCGGCCTCGGCGCGCGCGAGATCGCACGGCCATGTCGTCGTCGATCGAGTTCGACCCGCAGCGCGCGAAGGAGGCGGCGGCCAACATCCAGCAGGCCGGGCTCGACCGACGTCGTGCGCGTCGTGCACGGCGACGCGTTCGTGGAGATCCCGAAGCTGCCAGGCACGTTCGACCTCGTGTTCCTCGACGCGTGGAAGCCCGACTACAAGACGTTCTTCGACATGGTCTATCCCCGCATGGATGCTGGCGGCGTCTTCCTCGCGCACAACGTGATCAACAAGTCGTCCGAGATGAAGCCGTTCCTCGACACGATCCAGAACCCACCCGGACTCTTCACGTCAATCGTGTCACCGTCGGTTCCGAGGGAATGTCGGTCTCCGCACAAACTGCAGTCAAGTGAAGCCCGTTCACATCTGATCGGCGTCCCGTTAGACCTCGGCGCCGGACGACGCGGCGTCGACATGGGGCCGTCGGCGTTCCGCATCGCCGGGACTCGGCGATCAGATCGCCGCGCTCGGATCGCGGTCGCGATCGACAAAGGCGACCTCCCTGCCCCGATTCCCGAGACGCAGCGTCCGGCGGACAAGAAGAAGAAATACATCCGCGACATCGCGAAGGTGTGCCAGAAGCTCTACGACCGGCGCGCTCGCAGTCGCTCGACGAAGGCGCGTTGCCGCTCGTGCTCGGCGGCGATCACAGCCTCGCCGCCGGATCGGTGGCGGCCAGCGCCGACTGGCTGCGGCGCACGACGTCGAAGCCGCTCGGCCTGATCTGGGTGGACGCGCACGGCGACATGAACACGCCGCGACGACGACCGACAGCGGCAACGTGCACGGCATGCCGCTCGCGGCGCTGCTCGGCCAGGAGCCGGCTCGAGCTCGCGTCGATCGGCAGCTCGTCGCCGTCGGTGCTGCCGCGAGCACACCGTGCTCGTCGGCATCCGCAACCTCGACGAGCGCGAGAAGGAGCAGATCCGCGCGTCGGGCGTCCACGTCTTCACGATGAAGGACATCGATCGCGACGGCATCGCGACGGTCGTCGAGCAGGCGCTCGCGATCGCGGCGCGCGGCACCGGCGGCATCCACGTCTCGTTCGATCATGGACGTCTGCGATCCGTCGATCGCGCCCGGCGTCGGCACGCCGGTCAAGGGCGGCCTCGACTACCGCGAAGCGCACATGATCGATGGAGATGGTCGCCGACTCGGGCCAGCTGCGTCGCGCTCGATCTCGTCGAGGTGAACCCGACGCTCGACATCCGCAACACGACCGCGGAGTTCGGCACGGAGCTGGCGCTCTCGCCCTCGGCAAGGGGAATTCTAGGTCGGTCTAAAGACCGGCCCACGTCGACCGTCGTAGAGGCGGATTCAGGTCCGCCTTTCCAACATTTCTTCGATTTCGTCCATCACGCGGTTCATCTTCCGCATCGTGAGGTCGAGCGGCTCGTCGGTGGTCATGTCGACGCCGGCGTCCTTCAGCAGCTCGATCGGGTATTTCGACGTTCCCGACGCCGAGGAACGTCAGGTAGCGCTTCCGCGCCGCCTCGTCGCCGGCGAGCACCTTCTCCGACAGCGCTTCCGCGGCGGTGAACGACGTCGCGTACTGGAACACGTAGAAGTCGGCGTAGAAGTGCGGGATGTAGCTCCACTCGTGCGCGACGTAGTCGTCGACGATGCAGATGCCGTCGGTCGTGGCCGTAGTATCTGCGCGTGATGTCGAGATAGATCTCGGCTGAGCGCCTCGCCGGTAATCGGCTCGCCGCTGCTCGGCCATCTCGATGCATCCGCAGCTCGAACTCGGCGAACTGCGTCTGGCGGAAGACGGTGCGCCTTGATGTTCTCGAGGATAGCTGCCGAGCAGCGACAGCCGCGTCGTCGCGTCCTTGATCGTGTCTCGCAGCACGCGATCGATGAGCAGCGCCTCGTTGAACGTCGACGCCACCTCCGCGACGAACGTCGGATAGTTCGCCAGCGCGTACGGCTGCGTCTTGTTCGAATAGTAGCTGTGCATCGTGTGGCCGAGCTCGTGGGCCAGCGTGCTGACGTCGTTATGCTGACCGAGGTAGTTGAGCAGCATGTACGGATGCACGTCGTACGCGCCGCCGTTCGAGTACGCGCCCGACCGCTTCCCGCCGATCGGGAAGCAGTCGATCCAGCGCTCGTTGAACGAGCGCCGGACCACGTCGCATGTATTCGCTGCCGAGCGGCCGCAGCGCGTCGAGGATGTGCTGCTGCGCCTCCTCGGGCGTGAACGTCAGCTCGACTGCCGCGACGAGCGGCGCGTACAGGTCGTAGTAGCGCAGCTGGTCGGAGATCCGCATCATCTTCCGGCGCAGCTTCAGGTAGCGGTGGAACGACGGGAGCCAGCGGTTGACGCCGTCGATCAGCCGCGTGTAGACCGACACCGGGAATGTTCGGGCCGTCGAGCGCCGCCTCGAGATGCGACGAATACTTCCGCGTCTTCGCGTAGAACGCGACCCGCTGCACGTTCGCGTTCATCGTCGTGCCGAACGTGCGGCTGAACGTGCCCAGCGCCGTGAAGAACGTCGACATCGCCTGCTCGCGGTCGTGCGCGATTCGGCAGGCGTGCGCAGCTCCGCGTAGCCGGATGGATCGACCTTGCGCGGTGCGGCCGTCGCTCGAGCGTGATCGTCGGATACGGGAAATCGGCGTTCGCGAGGATGTTGTAGACGTTGTGTCCCGATGCCGCGAGCGGCATCGCGTCCGCGAGAATCTTTTCCTCGCGCGTCCGACAATGCGTGCGCCGCGCGGCGCGCGATGTCGCGCAGGTAGAACGAATAGATCGCCAGGCGCGGCTCCGAGGCGATGAACTGCTCGAGCGTGTCGACGCCGACGTGCAGCAGCTCCGGCTCGACATACGCAGCCTGCGCCTTGAAGTCGGCCGCAGAGCTGCTGCATCTCCTGCTGCATGCCCTGCGGACTCGGCTTCGCGCGTGTCCTGATCGGCGAGCATCCCGGCATAGACCGAGAGGCGCGGCGATCTCCTTATCCAGCCGCGACGTCGTCCTCGAGGGCGTCGGCCAGCAGCTGCGCCGACGATCCCAGCTTGCCCTGCGGTACGTCCGCAGCCGCGGCAGCTCGGCGCGCGATGGCCTCCTTCGCCGCCCGCCACGCCGCGAGATCGGGATAGACATCCGTCAGGTTCCACTTGTATTTGTCGCCGATCGTCGGACGCGGTCGCGATCCTGTCCCGCCGTTAACGTCGCTCCTGACTATTGTAGTGCCTCAACCGGGCTAGTTGTAGCCTCACCTGGCCACACTAAGATCGTCAGGATGCCCCGACGCCCCGCTGCCCGCCGACTGGGCGAGCCTCGCCGGACGACGAGCTGCTGAACGTCCGCATGTGCGATCTGCCGCTCCGAATCGATAACGAGCTCGCCGAACGAACCAGAGCAGCTTCGCGACGGAGCTCCACGCAGCAGGGCTGCGCGCCCACATTCATTCTATCTCTCCGACGAGTGGTTCACGCCCGACGGCGCGACGGCGATCGCGATCCCGTTCTACCTGGCGCATCCGCGCCTCGCCAAGCTCGAGGAGTCGCAGATGCTCGAGGTGGAAGGCGGCGAGTACGAGTGGTGCATGCGCATCCTGCGCCACGAGGCCGGCCACGCGATCGACAACGCGTATCAAGCCTGCGGCTGCGCCGGCAGCGCCGCGCAGGTGTTCGGCTCCATCGCAGAACCGTATCCCGAGTTCTACACGCCGAAGCCGCTACAGCAAGAGCTTCGTGCTGCATCTCGACGCGTGGTACGCGCAGAGCCATCCCGATGAGGACTTCGCCGAAACGTTCGCGGTCTGGCTGACGCCGACGAGCGAGTGGCGGCAGCGGTATGCGGGCTGGCCGGCGCTGCAAGAAGCTCGAATACATGGACGCGCTGATGCGCTCGGTGCGCGAGCGACCGCCGCGCGCTCGACAACCCGGACGAGATCGACCGCTGCGCCGCCTGCGCAGGACGCTGCGCCAGCACTACCGCATCAAGCGCCGCCACTACGGCGTCGACTATCCGAACTTCTACGACCGCGACCTGCGGCGTCTCTTCTCCGACGCGCCCGAGTTCGCGGCGAACATCACCGCGGCGCAGTTCATCGGCCGCATCCGCCGCGCGACGCGGCGCGTCGTCGCGGAGTGGACCGGCATCTACCAGTACACGATCGACCAGGTCATCGAGGACATGATCGGCCAGGTCGCCGCGAGCTCAAGCTGCGGCTCGCCGTGCCGGAGGACCAGGCGCGCCAGGAGTTCACCGTGCTCCTCACCGTCCAGACGATGAACCATCTGCACAGCGGCGGGCACCGGCTGTTCCTGTGAGAAGCGGCCGCGATCCTGGCGCTCGTCCACGACCATCTCGTCCCGCCCGAGGACACGACCGGCATCGACGTCCTCGAAGCCGAGTGGAAGATGGAGTACGACGTCATCGAGACGCTGCGCGAGATGGGACACGAGGTGCGCGTGCTCGGCGTCCACGACGACCTCGCGCGGCATCCGCGCCGACGGCCGGCTCTTCAAGCCGCACATCGTCTTCAACCTGATGGAGGCGTTCGCCGGCATCACGACCTTCGATCAGAACGTCGTCAGCTATCTCGAGCTGCTGCGGCTTCGCCTATACCGGCTGCAATCCGCGCGGCCTGATCCTCGCGCGCGACAAGGCGCTGTCGAAGAAGCTGCTCGCCTACCACCGCATTCCGGTGCCCGACTTCACCGTCGTCCGGCTGCGGCCGCAAGCCGGCGCTGCCGAAGCAAGCTGCACGTTCCCGCTGATCGTGAAGTCGCTGTTCTTCGAGGCGTCGGCCGGCATCTCGCAGGCGTCGGTCGTCGAGAACGACGAGCAGCTCGCGCAGGCGCGTGCAGTTCATCCACGACAGCTCGGCACCGGCGGCGATCGTCGAGCAGTTCATCGACGGCCGCGAGCTGCTACGTCGGCGTGCTCGGCAACGAGCGGCTCGACGTGCTTGCCGGTGTGGGAGATGTCGTTCGCGCAGATGCCGGACAACCGCTGGCGGATCGCGACCGAGCGCGTGAAGTGGAGCACGCAGTATCAGAAGAAGCAACGGCATCATGACCGACGCGCGCGAAGCTCGACGACGCCGGCGGTCGACGCACATCCAGCGGATCGCCAAGCGCGCCTATCGCGCGCTCGATCTGCAACGGGTATGCCCGCGTCGATCTCCGCATGGATGACGATGGGCGGGCGTGCGTGCTGGAGGCGAACCCGAATCCCAATCTTGCCTACGGCGAGGACTTCGCCGAGTCGGCGGAAGTCAACGGCGATCTCCTACGAGAAGCTGCCTCGAGCGGATCATCACCCTCGGCATGCGCTGGGAACCGGAGCGCGACCGGATAGTGGCGAACGCGCGAACCTGCGAACCTTAGAAGCTCAGCTTCACGCCAAACTGCATCTCGCGCGGTTCCTTCGCGCTGAAGATGCGGCCGAAGTTCGGCGTGCCGAAGACGCGGTTCGGCACGTCGAAGTTCGCCTTGTTGAACAGGTTGAACATTTCCCAGCGCAACTTCGAGCTCGCGGCCGCCACCAGCGCCCACGTCCGCGCGAGCGACGAGGTCGGTGCTGCTGAAGCCCGGTCCGATCACGCTGTTGCGCGGCGCGCTGCCGAAGGTGAACGGCGCCGGCAGCGCGAACGCGCTGGTGTCGAACCAGCGCTCCGGGCGTTCGCTCGTCCTGCCGGCAGATTCGGATCGCGAATCTGATCGGGCCGCTGCGCCGGACCCGCGCCGATGTTCGCCTGCGATCGACGCCCAGGTTGACCGTGAACGGCGCGCCGGACTGCGCGAGGAAGACGGCGTTGACGCGCCAGCCGCCAAGCACCGCAGCCACGCGACCGCCGGCAGCGCGACGGCAACTGATAGGTCGCGCTCGCGGCAAACAGGTGCCGATGGTCGAAGCTTGACAGCGCCCACTCGCCCGTGTCGCTGAAGATGTTGCGGACGTTCTGCGGGACGTTCGGCTTCCGACTCGGTCGCGCCCGGAGTTCGACGCGTCGTCCTTCGACATCGACAGCGTGTAGCTGACGTTGAACGCGTAGTTGTCGCGCAGCCGGCGCACGGCGCTGAAGGTCGCGCGCGTGGTAGATCGACCTGCCGTCGAACCGGATCGAGCGAATCGACGCCGAGCTGCGGAATCGGCCGCCGCGCCTGGATCGATCCGGCGCCCGGGCTCGGGAACATTGCGGACGATCGCGTTGTCCGCGCCGAGCGTCCACGACCCCATGTAGGTCGACTTCGACCATCGTCGAGGGACGCGAGCTCGTACTGCAGGCCGCCGCTCCACGTCTGCGTGTACTCGACCGCGTAGTCGTGGTCCATGATCGTCGGGCTGACGGCGCCGGTCGGATCGCTCGGCGAGGATGTCGCGCGTCTGAAACGACGGCGACGCGGACGTCCGACGGCACGTCGACCTGCTTCGTGAAGAAGAACGGCAGGTTGCGCGCGAACGCGGTCTGCACGCTGTACGCCCACTGGTTGAGGAAGATGCCGTAGCCGCCGCGGAGGACGGCGCGGTCGTCGTCCAGCGAGAGCGCGAAGCCGGTGCGCGGCGCCAGGCGCAGCCTGGCTGGGGCTGCAGCAGGCCGCGATCCCACCCCGCCTCGACGATGTGACGTAGCGGGATCGGAATGAGCGCCGAGCAGCGCTTGCGCGTCGTCGTTGATCGCGCCGTTCGTCGTCGCTCGCGATGACGAAGCGGCCGGCCCGCGACGTCAACGGACGACAGCCGGTTGCGCCACGTCGTGCATGTGCTGGTTGTATTCGTAGCGCAGCCCGACGTTGACGGTCAGGTTGCGGCGCATCCGCCAGTCGTCCTGCGCGAAGAGGTGCACCCAGTTGGTCCGGCCATCCTCGCTGCCGCGGCCGATGCCGGAGACGGCGCTGGTCGGGATAGCCAAGCAGGAAGTCGGCGAAGCGCGTTGCCCGTGAACTGTCCGGTATAGCGTGAACGCGCCGCGCGCGTTGTCGGGCTGTTCGGGCCTGAACCGCAGATGAAACAGGTAGGCGCCGAACTTCAGACGTGATGCGCGCCGCGATCGACGAGCACGTTCTCGTAGAGCTCGAGATGCTCGTTGCTCCGGATACACGAACGACGTCGGATCGCCCATCGTGCTGTAGAGACCGGCGGTCGAGATCTGCGGGAAGCCGGTCGTCACGTGGATCGCGGGTGACGCCCTGGAGTCCGACCTGCCCGGCGAAGTCGACGCCGCGATTCGCGCTGACCTGTCCGCCGTTGACGCGCAGCCAGCCCGCGCGCAGCTCGTTCATCACTCTCGTGCCGAAGACGTGCGTGTGACTGACGCCGACATTGCGCGCCGCTGGTGCGCACGTCGCGGCCGAAGCCCGGCACGAGCGTCTCCTGCAGGCTGCTCGTCCCGAACGGCTGCCGCTCGTCCGCGTCGAACGTGCTGAAGCGCGCGAACAGCTGATCGGCGTCGCCAGCGCGTCGATCGATGCGCGAACGCTGACCTGATCGACGTCGGTGACCTGCGTCTCGGTCGCGGTCAGGTTCTGGAACGCCGCGTCGGACGTCGGCAGCGGCACGTGCTGCAGGAACGCCGCCGCGATCGGATCGATGCGGCCGGCGGGAATGCGGTTCTGCGGAGAACGGCGCGCACCCTCCGCGCGCCGACCGGATCGCAAATCGTCGCCGAACGACGAGAAGTCGCCGGCGCGCACCGCGGCCGACGGGCACCGAGAACGTGCGGGTGAGCGATCGGCGGATGCGCTGGCCTTCGTAGCTGGCGAAGAAGAACGTCGAGTTGCGCGACGATCGGACCGCCGACGGTGCCGCCGAACTGGTTCTGCCGCAGCGGCGGCACCGGCTGGTCTTTCGGCGCAAAGTAGTTGCGCGCGTCGAAACTGATCGTGCCGCGCGAACTCGAACACGTTCGCGTGAAACGCGTTGGTGCCGGCTGCGCGTCGCCACGTTGATCAGCGCCGACGCCTTGCCGCCGAACTCCGCCGGATACTGCGACTTCTGGATCTTGAACTCCTGGATCGAGTCGACCGACGGGTTGATCACGAGGTTGTTGAACAGCTCGTCGGTGACCTTGAAGCCGTCGAGCAGGTAGATGTTGTGTCCCGACCGCTGGCCGCCGACGTTCGGCAGCGGGCCCGCCTGCTGCAGCGCGTCGCCGCGCGTGCCGCCCGGCGGCAGCACGACGCCGTCGCTCAGCTGCGCGAGCGCGAGGAAGTTCCGGCCGTTCAGCGGCACCTGCACGACCTGGCGGTTCTCGATGACATCGCTGAGCTCCGCGTTGGTGACGCAGCAGCGGCTGGTCGCCGGTGACGACGACGTCTTCGGTCACGCCGCCGGCTTCGAGCTCGAAGTCGACGCCGAGCGACTGCCCGAGCTGCAGCGTCACGCTCGATCGAATCGTCCGCCTGAAACCCGGGAGTTCCGCGGTGATCGTGTATGCGCCCGTGCGAAGCGAGGCGAGGAAATATCTGCCTTGCCCGTCGGTCACGCGCTCGACGCGCGTGCCACTGTCGAGGTGCTCTGCCACGATGATCACGCCGGGCAGCACACCGCCCTGCGTGTCGCGGACGACGCCGGAAATCTCACCGGTGTCGGTCTGCGCCACCGCTACGGCCGGGGCGGCCATGATTGCAACCAGCACGACAGCGACTGCTAAACGCATCGGACAGCGGACATTTTAGAACGGCTGCGGAGGTAGACTCGGGATTTGGGTCTCGTCGAGGAGGTCAATATGCGTCGATGTTTCGCCTTCCTTCTTCTCCTCCCTACAGTCGCATTCGCCCAAGCGCCGATGCCTGCGCGACTACCAGACGGTGCTCACCACGCTTGGGAAGCAGGGCGATTTCAAGGACAACGTGTTGCGCGTCAACGTGCCGCGCAACGATCTGCACGTCGTCATCGACGGCGTCGCGACGCCAACGCCGTTCGGTTTCGGCGGATGGCTCGGGCTGACCAAGGGCACCGGCGGCATGGACGTGATGATGGGCGATCTCGTCCTCACCGAGGACGAGGTCAACCCGGTCATGTCGGCGCTGCTGACCAACGGCCTCGACGTGACCGCTCTCCACAATCACTTCTTCTTCGATACGCCGCGCATCTACTACATGCACGTGCACGGTCACGGGATGGCGTCGGACCTGGCAACGAAGGTGAAGCCGGCGCTCGCGCTCATCGGCGCTCATCCCCCAGCCGCCTCCGCGGCATCAGCCGGGCGCGCGATTACGGGGACGCTCGATAGCGCCGCGCTCGCAAAGATCGTCGGCTACGACGGCGAGCAGAATGGCGCGGTCTACAAGATCACGATCGGCCGTCCGGATATGCCGCTCAAGGAGATGGGCGCGACGATCAACTCGCGCATGGGGCTCAACACCTGGGCGGCTTTCTACGGCAGCGACGCCGATGCGGTTATCGCCGGCGACATCGCGATGCTCGATCGCGAGGTCACGCCGGTGTTGAAATCGCTGCGAGCCAGCGGCATCGACGTCGTCGCCATCCACCACCACATGACCGGCACGCGATCCGCAGGTGATCTTCCTGCACTACTGGGGAAAGGGCGCCGCGCAGAAGCTGGCGACCGCGTTTCGATCGGCCATCGATCAGACGGGCGCGCGCCCGAAGACAACGGCGGCGCAGAAGTAGGCCGATCTGCGAGTCGCGATGCCGCGCTGATCTACGTCGCGGCATTCCTGCGATCGTCGGCCGTCGGCCTCGTCGGCGTCCTTCTCGCGATCGCCCTCACCGAAGCCGGCGTCTCTGTCGCCGGCACCGGCATGGTTATCGGCGCCGGTCTCGCCGGCATCGCCGCGATGACCGTGGTCGTGACGTTCGCGGCCGATCGCCTCGGACGACGGCGAACGCTGATCATGGCGTCGCTGCTCACCGGCCTCGGCTACCTCGTCGGCCGCAACGTCTCCGCGGCTGGCGTGGCTGATCCCCGCGGCATTTCTCGGCATGCTCAACGGCATGGGGCGTGACCGCGGCCCCGCGGGAACCCTCGAGCAGGCGATTCTTCCTGACACCACTGACGCGGCACACCGGACGTGGACGCTGGCCTGGCATGCAACCTCGTCCTCGACTGCGGCCACGCGCTCGGCGGCCTTGCCGGCGTCATGCCGACGCTGATCGCCTCACGATGCGGCGCCTCACGTCTCCTCCGCACATCGTCTGACCTTGCTGCTCTGCGCCGGGTCGGCCGTGATTAGCGCCGCTCCTTATGCGGCGTTGTCGAAGAGCGTCGAAGTGATCTCAACGCGCACCGGGACGCGCCTCCAGTCGAGGATCGCCGGAGCCGCAACGCCATCGCCAGACTGGCGCTCCTGTTCGGCATCGACAGCCTGGGCGGAGGTTTTCTCAGCTCCTCGCTGATCGCGTGCTGGTTCTTTCAACGGTATGGCTTCTCCGAACAAGATCTCGCGATTCTGTTCTTCGCGGCACGAAGTCTCAATGCCATCTCGCACGTGGCAGCCGCGTGGCTGGCTCGGCGCATCGGCCTGCTGAACACGATGGTGCTGACCCACCTGCCATCGAGCCTGCTGCTGATGGCGGCACCGGCCGCCTCGTCTGGAACGATCGCGGCGGCGCTGTTTCTCGGACGTGAGTCGCTCGTCGAGATGGACGTGCCGACGAGGCAGTCATGCGTGATGGCCATCGTGCCGCCGCATCGACGCACCTATGCGAGCGGGGTGACGAACGTGACGCGGACGGTCGGATGGGCGATCGGGCCGCCGATCGCCGGAGCCGTGATGCAGTACGCGTGCGCTGGCCGCGCCGCTCTTCATTGGCGGCGGGATGAAGATCATCTACGACGTGGTGCTCTACCAGTCCTTCCGTCACCTGCGGCCGCCTGAAGAAGCGGCCGCTTCGTCGTAGTCGTCAGTTCACCCGCCAAGGCGAGGTGCCCGCCCACGTCTTCAACGTCTCTCTCGCCCACGCAGTCGTTTGATCCGTGTGGCAGGTCGTGCATGGATTCGGGATCTTGTAGCTCGTCGGTCATCCCCGGCGTGATGAACTTGAACGTGTGGCTGCGGACGTTGACGTCCGCGATGGTCTGCTCGATTCTGCGGCATGTGGCACGCGACGCATTCGCCGCCGCGCGCTGCCGCGCTCGTGATGCGTGTGCGCCTCGATGCTGGCGGCGTGCGGGCCGTTCGGCGAGTTCGGCCGTGGCACGTCAGGCAGAGATCGCTCGACCGGCTTGATCAGATCGCGCGTTGTTGCCAGTGCCGTGGACGTCGTGGCAGCTGAAGCAGGTCACGCCGCGCGTGTACATCACGCTCTGCACGAAGTCGTTGCCCTGCATCCGGTTCTTGTGCGCCGTTCCGTCCGCGAAGTGCGTGAACGTCGTCTCGCCGAGCTTGTGCTCTTCGAGCTCCCAGAAGTCCTTCAGGTTCAGCCCCTGCTGAAAGCCGACCGGCCAGTCGTAAGTAGCTGACCCTCGATCGGATTCTTCAACGGCTGTCCCTGTGAATGGCACTGGATGCACGTGTCGTTGGCGTGCACGTAGTCGAGCCGCGCCGGGATTGACGATGTTGGCAGCGGCGCGGATCGTCGACGTGCTCGCTGCCGGGGCCGTGGCACCGTTCGCAGCCGACGTTCCATTCAGTCGACCGTCTTCGTCTGGATGTTGTAGTTGACGGAATGGCAGCCGTCGCAGAGCGGACCGGTCGGCCGTTTCATGTTGTCGGCCGGATAGAACGGCACCCACCAGTCCGTGTTCGGCCGCCACAAAATACGGACGCCAGATGCGGTGCGTGCACATCCCATTGCGCCGGCAGCGGGAAGTAGTCGTCGCCAACCTGCTTGAAGTAGCGCTGCTTCCACTTCGTGCCGTAGACGAACGCGACGTCATCGCGCGTGAACGTCAGCAGCGGATCCGGATTTCGCGAAATCCGGAATGATGACCTCGGGATGGACTTTCGGATCGGTGACGACGTTGGCCATCCGCGTCTTCGACCAGCGGGCGTAGATCGCGCGGTGGCAATCACCGCAGCGGGCGGAGCCGATGTAGGCGCGCCTGCACCGCCGGCGGGCGCTGGCAGGAGCCGCCGGTCGCTGCGCTGCGGGCGCCTGCGACTCGAACGCGCACCGACAGCGCGAGCAGAAACACATACGCTGCCGATCGCGAGGAGATGTCTGGTCACTGGAACATCTTATTCTTCGTCGGCTGACCGTTCCGGAACTCGTGCGAGATGTTGTAGTAGCCCGCGGTCTTGAGCGTGACGGTGACCTCTTGATCCGACTTGTTCTCCCAGTACCCAGCCGTGGATGCCGGGAAACGGCGCCGTCAGCGTTCCTGACGCCTGACTCGTCGCCGGCTTCTTCTCGTAGCTTTGCGCGTAGCCGGCCGGCGCGCCGTCTGGCTCGGCGTGCAGCTCGTAGTCGACCGGCGCCGTGGCGTTCCACGAGTACAGCAGCGCCTCGCCCTTATCGAGCCGGTATTTGTATTCCATCCCCTCGCGCGGGGCGAGCTTGAAGTCAACCGTCTCCTGCTGAAACGGCTTCTCCTGCGCGACGAGAATCGCGCCCTGCGCCGTGGCTCCGGCCGTCGCCGCGGTCTTGTTCAGCGCATCGACCTGCTGGCCGACGACGCCGAGCGGCAGCAGCCCGAGCTTCGCGCCCGTGCCGAGCGGATCGACCGCGAATTCCGCCGGCAGCACGAACCGTCACGAGAATGCAGCCCGGCCGCCAGCAAGCGCCGCGCCGACCGCCACGGCGATGCGGTGCCTGCACCTCGATGACGGCGAGTCCGCCCGTCACTTCCATTACATGCTCGCTGACTGGATCCATGTCACACCGCCGAGAGGAAATAGCCCGACAGCTGATAGCCGACGAGCAGGAAACCGCACGCCATCACGACACCGTTGAAGGCGAAGGCGTGATGAAAGAATCCGCTGCGCGTCCGCCACCACGTCAACGCGATCAGAATCGCCGTCAGCGCCAGGCACCTGGCCGATCTCGACGCCGACGTTGAAGCTGACGATGTTGGCGACCAGCCCGTTCGGCGACAGCGCGAAGTCCTGCAGCTTGGTGGCGAGGCCGAAGCCGTGGAAGAAGCCGAAGATCGAGCACGGCCAGCCTGCGTGTTCGGCTGGAAGCCGAAGAAGCGCCGGAAGCCGTCCATGTTCTCGAACGCCTTGTAGACGACGGAGAAGCCGATGATGGCGTCGATCAGGTACGAGTTGGCGCGGATGCCGCCGAGCACGCCGGCGAGCAGCGTGACGCTGTGCCCGATCGTGAACAGGCTGACGTAGCTGGACCACGTCCTTCAGCCGGTAGAGGAAGAAGATCACGCCGACCAGGAACAGCAGATGGTCGTAGCCGGTCACCATGTGCTTCGCGCCGAGATACATCAACGGGATGATCGCGCGACCCTTGAGTCCCTGGAGGAACACCGCGTCCTTGCCGGACACGCCATGCGCCTCGAGTGCGGGCGCCAGCGCCGCCACAAGCAACAGCGTCGACGACAGCAATCGCCTTGGGGGTTGGGATTGGGATTTGCGGAGTTGGGGCTTGTCATCACCGCTGATACCTCGCATGGCAGTTGTCGCACGTCGTGTTCAGCTCCCCGCCCGCCTCGACGATCTTGTCCTTGCTCTTTCGCTTCGGCCGCCTTCATCGCCGCCTTCCCCTGTTCCATCATGTCGCGCGTCATCTTCACCCAGTCGCCCTTGTCGATGGCGCGGCTGCCCGATCAGCATCAGGTTGCCCGACTCGACGACCGCAGCGGCCGCACTGCCGACCTTCGCCCACTCCTCATCGTTCTGCGGCGCAATCTCCTCGACGCCCTGCCGCCGACGACTTGGTGCCGACCGCTTCGTAGACGACAAAGCGCCGCGGGATTCGTGATGCCGATCATGATCTGCTTGATGGTCGCCACCGGGCTGCCGTCTCAGCGAGCCGGCCGCGGCGGCCGACGCCAGGCGTCGCCGCGCGCGCCGTCCGCTCACCAGCGATGACGAACGCGATGCCGCTGATAAACAGCGGCGACGCTGATGACCGAAAAGCCAGTAAATCGTTCGCATGTTCCTTCCACCTACTTCCGCGGCATCTTCTCGACGCCAATGGTAAGAGACCTGCGATCGACCTGAAAATGATCTATATCCCAACTGTCGCTTCGTCCCGCCCGAACGCCCATTGGTACGGACTGGAAGCAGGATCAGCGTTAGTGCCGTCGAGCTGATCAGTCCGCCGATGACGACCGAGGCAAGGGGCCGCTGCACCTCGGCGCCCGTTGACGTCGCGATGGCCATCGGGATGAACCCGAACCCGGCCACGGCCGCGGTCATCGAGCACCGGTCGTAGCCGGCGGGTCGCCCCGGCCAGCACGGCGTCATGCGCTCGGCTGCCCGCCGCGCGAAGCTGGTTGATCGAGCTCACGAGCACGACGCCGTTCAACATCGCGACGCCGAACAGCGCAATGAAGCCGACCGACGCCGAGAGGTTCAGGTTCATGCCGCGCAGCCACAGTGCGGCGATCGCCGCCCACCAGCGCGAACGGAATGTTGCCGATGACGAGCAGCGCCTGGCCCACGGAGTTGAACGTGATGTACAGCAGCACGAAAATCACGGCAATCACGATAGGCACGATCAGCATCAGGCGCTGGCTGGCTCGCTGCTGATTCTCGAACTGGCCGCCATATTCGACGTAATACCCCGGCGGCAGGGTGATGTTCTTCTCGATCTGCGTGCGCACCTCGTCGACGAAGCTTCCCAGGTCACGCCCGCGCACGTTCGACATCGACCACGACGCCGCTGTCCTCATCACGCTCGATTTTCTCGGGGCCGCGGGTCACGCTGATGTCGGCGACCTGGTCGAGCGCCACCTCCTCTCCCGCGGGCGCCCGCAGCAGGATTGCGCCGCATCGCGTCGGCATCCGTGCGGTAGCGGTCGGGCAGCCGCAGCGCGACGGTGTAGCGCTTCTGCCCGTCGAGGACCTCCGAGATCACGTCCCCGACGCGCCGGCGGCGACCGCTTCTTCGACGTCCGGATACGTTCAGGCCGTAGCGTGCGAGCGCGTCACGGCGCACCTTGACCGACAGCTCCGCGCACGCCGGAGGTGATCTCCATCTGCGCGTCGGCCGCACCCTGCACCCGCGCGACGGCGCGCAGCACCTGCTGACCAAGTGCGTCGAGCGTGCGGAAGTCGTCGCCGAAGATCTTCACCGCCAGGTCGGCCTTGACCCCCGACACCGTTTCGTCCATGCGCATCGCCATCGGCTGCGTGAAGCTGAAGGCCACGCCCGGGAAGTCGGCGACTTCCTTGTCGAGCGCCGCGATCAATTCTTCCTTGGAGCCAAATCGTCCAGCTGTTCTTCGGCTGCGAGCGTCAGATAGCGTGTCGCCCTCGTTGATGCCCATCGCCTCGGTGGCAAAATCTGGACGGCCGATCTTGATGACGACGTCTTCGATCTCGGGAAACTTCCGCAACCGCTCCTCGATGCGCTTGCTGATCTCCACCGAATCGGTCAGCGAGACGCCTGGCAGCTTCTTCGTCTCGACGAGGATGTCGCCCTCGTCCAGCCGCGGCATGAACTCGGAGCCGATGAACAGCAACGACCCGATGGCCACCGCCAGCACCGCGACGGCCGACCCGAGGGTGACGAAACGATGATCAGGGCCCACGTCAGGATCCTGCGATACCGCAGGTTGATGGCCGACATCCAACGCTCGTGGCGATCGGCAACCTTCCGCGGGACGCCTTTCGCAAAGCTCAACGACGCGAGCACGGGCACGAAGGTCAGCGCGAGCAGCAGCGACCCGAACAGCGCCGTGCACACGGTGATGGCCATCGGCCGGAACATCCGTCCTTCGAGCCCCTGGAGAAACAGGATCGGCAGATAGACCGCAATGATGATGACGACGGCAAACGTCATCGGCCGCACGACTTCCGTGGCCGCCTGCCGGACGGACTCGAGCGGCGGCTCGTCTCCGTGCTTCTCCTCGAGGCGGTGCACCGAGTTTTCCATCATGACGACGGCGCCGTCGACGATCATGCCGAAGTCGATGGCGCCGAGGCTCATCAGGTTCGCGCTGATGCCGAACAGGCGCATGCCCAGAAAACTGATCAGCATCGAGAGCGGGATGACGAGCGCGGTGATGATCGCCGCGCGGATGTTCCCGAGGAACAGCAGCAGCAGGATCGTGACGAGGATGAAGCCCCTCGAACAGATTCTTCTCGACGGTGTGGATCGTTCCGTCGATAACGAACGACTGGTCGTAGAACGGGACGATCGTCACGCCGGCCGGCAGCCGCATCGAGCGCGATGCGCTCCTTCACCCGCTCGATCAACTGCTTGCCGTTCTCGCCTTTCAGCATGATCACCGTGCCGGAGACGGTCTCGCCCTTGACGCAGCGCGGCTCCCGCCGGTGGCGAAGCCCCGATTCGGATGTCCGCGACGTCGCGCAGGAGGACGGGCGTCCCCTCATGCGAGGCGATGACGATGTTGCCGAAGTCCTCGGGTGTCGTCGCGCGGCCGGCGCCGAGCAGCGTGAACTGCTCCGACGCATGTTCGATGTAGCCGCCGCCGAAATTGGTGTTGTTCTCCTGGACGCGCAGCGCCACGTCGTGCAGCGTCAGGCCGTGCTGCGCGAGCAGCGCCGGATCGACCACGATCTGGAATTGCTTGGTCTGCCCGCCCCACGTATTCACTTCGCTGACGCCGGGAATGGTGCGCAGCTGTCCTTTGATGACCCACTCGTGAAGATCTTTCAGCTCCAGGGCGCTCATACCCGGGCCCTTCAGCGTGTACTGGATACAGCTCGCCGAAGGCGGTTGCCGGCAGTCCGAGCGTCGGCTGCACGCCCGCGGGCAGCTGTGAGGAAATCTGCAGCAGGCGTTCGTTGACGAGCTGCCGTCCGAAGTACATCGGCACCGAGTCGTCGAACACCACCGTCACCATCGATAGTCCGAGCTTCGACAGAGCGATCGCAGCTTCCTCCTTGTTCGGGAGACCGAGCATCGCGCGCTCGATCGGATAGGTCACGAGCTGTTCGATCTCGGTCGGAGGCAATGCTGGCGCTTCGGTCACGACAACGACCTGGTTGTTCGTGAGATCCGGGAACGCTTCGACCGGAATTGTGTAGAGCGCGTATCCGCCGACGCCGATGAGCGCCGACGACGGCCGCGAGCACGAGCCAGCGGTAGGCCAGCACCGAGTCGATGATTCGATTCAGCATGACGGCTAGCCCTCGTCCAGCGCCGCGCGCAGCAGCTGCGATTTCAGGACGAAGCTGCCCCGGACGACGACCTGCTCGTCGCCCTTGAGCCCTGCAGGATCGGGGTCTGGCCATTGGTCGTCTGCGCCACTTCCACCGCGCGCACCGCGAAGCGGTCCGGCGCGACGCGCACGAAGACGACGTCCTGTCCGTCGACCTGCTGCACGGCGTCGGAGGCCACGAACACGGTCATCTTCCGCGCGCTCCCTGGCACTTCGGCGGTTGCGAGCATCCCCGGCCGCAGCACGTTGCCGGAGTTGCTCAGCGCAATTCGCACGGCCATTGTCCGCGTCGAGGGATCGAGCTCTTGTCCCAGATTGCTGATTTTCCCTCGAACTGCTGCCCCGCCACACCCGCCACGGTCACGCGTAGCTGATTGCCCCATACGGAGCTGCCCGAGCTGGTCCTGACGCATCGACGCGAGCATCCACACCTGGGACAGATCGCCGATCACGAACGTGTCGTCCATCGTGTCGATCGCTTTGCCAAGCGTTACGTTCTTCTCGAGGATGTAACCGCTGGCCGGCGCGATGATCGGCACTTGATCCGCGGTTTCATCTCCGGGTTTCGGATCGGCCGGCACGCGGAGATCGTCCTCCAGGAGATCCTTGAGCCGACCGACCTCCACGTCGGCGTTGCTGACGGCGGTCTGCGCGACGACGAGATCCTGTCGCGCCTGTTCGACCTGCACCTGGGACGCCGGCCTTGAGATCGAGCAGCGTTTCGGCGCGGTCGACATTTCGCTGCGCAAGTGCCGCGTTCGACTGGGCACGCGCAAGATCCGCCTGCGCCGCTCGATGCAGTGCCCGTGAATCGCGCACTTCGTCGGCGTGGTAGCGCGCCAGCACCTGCCCCTTGCGGACGTAATCGCCGGCTTCCGCCATCACCGCGACAACCAGGCCATCCGTGCGGACGCCGACACGCCAGCTGCGATTTTCCGCGAGCGCAATCCGGCCAGGCACCCGAAGGACGTCCGGCTCATCGCTGGTCTTCACCGGCTGCGTTTCGATCTGTCCCTCCTTCTGCGCGGCGGCGGACAGCACAACCTCGGTTCGCGCAACCGTCGGCGCGGACTCTTTCGCAGGCTGAGCCTCGCGGTTGCATCCGGTGGCGACGGCCAGAGCGATCATCAGCACAACGCGCTTCATCGGACGACTCCTTCGGCGGCTTCGAGGTTGACGATGCTCTGCTGGTAGTCGACCATGCCTTCGAACCCATGCGAGCTCGGCGTCGAGCTGCGAGCGCTGTGCGTCGAGTAGCCGCAGCAGATCGCCACCGGCCTGGATGTAGACCGCCTGCGCGATCGATGAGATGTTGGCGGCGTGTTCGCGCAGCGGCTGCAACGTGCCGACGACTTCCGTGTGGCGGAGTGCATATTCCTGGGACACCGCGCGGTAATCGCGCGAGAACGTCCAGCTGCGTCGCCGCGAGCAGCGCCTCCTGGCGCCGCGTCTCGGCCGATGCCGCCGCTCTGTTTCCGGCGTTGCGGTCGAACAACGGCAGCCTGACGGCGATGGCGGCAATCGACGTATTCGCCGCCACGGCGGTATCGGGCAGCTGGGTCCGCTTGTAGCCGTAGGTCAGCGTCAGGTCGGGGCGTGCAAGCGCGTCCTGCAGCCGCGCGCGCGCCCGCGCTTCCTCCAGCGAGGCGCGTGCAATCTTCATCTCCGGCCGCTGCATCAACACCGTTTCGGTCGTGGCAGGAGGCATCTCGCCCGCGGCGTCGAGCGATTCGGTGAGCGTCACGGTCGCCGCCGATGCATCGCCGATCTGGCGCAACAAGTCGGCCTCCGCGCGCGATGCCCGAAGCGCCGCGAGGTTGGCCGTGATGGCCAGCCGCTCGCCTTCGAGCTGCACCCGCAGCACATCCTGTTCCGCGATCGTTCCGACCCGAAGCCTCGCGGTGTTGTAGTCGACGATCTGCTGGAAGTTCGCCACCGTCGATTTCAGCAGGTCGCGCGACTGCTGCGCGCCGACGCGCCGCCCAGTACGCGAGCTTGACGTCGCGCACCGTCCGGAGCTTCGCGAGGTCATATTCGGCCTGCGATGCGCACGACGGTCTGCTGCGCCGCATCGACGCGGCGTCCGCGCTTGCCGAGCACGTCGAGCGGCTGCACGACGTAGGCGAGCGTATCGACATCGCGCGAGTAGGTCTGGCCCGGACGCAGGTTCTCGTTCTGAAACTGGAACTCCGGATTCGGAAGCGCCCCTGCTTGTTGCCGCATGCCCTCGGCGACGCCGACGCGCTCGGCTTCGGCCTTGAGCGACGGACGCGACGCCAGTGCCTGATCGACGGCTTCGCGCAGGCTTAATGCCTGCTGCGCGGTCGGCCTGGCGACGCGATTCAATGATCAACAGCGCGCCGCACAGCACGGCGCATTCCGGTGCGGTGAAACCACAGACTCCTCGCGGCCCGGTCAGGTCAGGTGACGACCCGACTCACGCGTCGGCAGTGCTGATGTGAGTCGGATCGTCACCTGACCTCGACTCGAAACATGGGTCGAGTCATCACCTGACTCCGACTCGCGCACAGAGAAACAGTTACAGGACGAGAGGAGGGCCGCGAAGAGTCGAAGGTGAGCGCGCAGGTCCATCGCGGGTCGCGTTGCCTGCGAGATGCTGATTACTGAAGGTGAATGTCGATGAATCGGCGGTGTTCGGCAGTCCAATGACGGCATCGAGCAATACGTAACTGAACGAAGCATAC
>ERZ1370068.5264-contig-4294_pt1 | contig 110151 bp, 163 predicted proteins | sample MGYA00561227_ERZ1370068 | MGnify/ENA primary metagenome ERZ1370068 (study PRJEB38410, sample SAMEA6850437) | metagenome | study: Metagenomic assessment of the ecological functions of the soil: analysis of the soil microbiota associated with the...
TCTAAAACTCAAAGAGCTCGGTATTCGGCATCTCACTGACCGGTGGCGATGCTCCTTACTCTTAAGAATTTGTTAACTTCATCTTTCCACGCAGATCAGGCTCGCGTTCCATGATCGAGGAGCACCACGGTTTCGATCGCGTCGTGATTTTTAGGTGATGAATCGGCCAATTGGCAGATCGCCGGATTGCGCCAGCTTGATCGGCTCGTGCTGGGGCTCGATGAATTCGCCAAAGCAATGGGAACGGCAAACAAGATTGAGGTTGTCGTTTTCTGGAACCCGAGATTCCGCCTTCGGAGCGATTGGTTGCCAAGCACCAGCGAATCACGCGTGTTCGGTTAACCGAAGCTTCCGGTTCGGTTGAACCGGAAGCACGCATTCTCGCTACGCGCTTTGTTCATCGCGCGAAATGCTTTGTCGAACTTTTTAGAACGACGCCCCCGGTGAAGATCGAGCAACCGATTGTCGACCCAACGGCAGCGTGGCCACGACTCTTCGAGCAGTTCGAGAGAACCTGTCGAAGCGCGACCCGCGCCGAGGAAGAGGACTGGCGTTTTCTCGCGCAGCCGAGCGAGATTGCCGCCAGCGAAAAACACTTCCTTCGCCACATCGGCAAATCGCAGGACGGAATTGTTGCGAAGTTTTGAACCGCCCGATCTCACGCGTAATCACGCGGCTTCTCCTTAAGCTGCCGATTACTCCCAATGCCTGGACGATATCTGACCTTCGCGCTCGCTCCCGTGGCTTTTGTGTTTTTGGTGCGCGGTGACTACACCGGGTTCCTGGTCGGGACTGCACTTTTCAATTGATCAATATTTTGGACGGATGCGACGGCGAGATTGCGCGCGCCAAGTATCTCGATTCGGAAAGAGGCCGGCGCCTGCGATGCCTTCTGCGATTTCGTCGCCAATCTGATTTTGTTCTCTGCCTCGGCATCGGTCTCTTCCGGCAACCGTCGGTGAGCGCAAACATTGGCTTCGTTTATCTGCTCGAGAGCTTGATCACGTTCTTTATAATGGCGGGCGGGTTTGGCCGTTTTCTCATGCCGCTTCTCGCTCGCGATACCACGCGCGTAGTCTCGCGCCGGCAGGAAGACTTCAACCTGGCAGATCGTTTTTCGGTCGCGCGCTGACCGCTTTCATTTATCCAAATCACCCAGCGCGACGTGATTTATTTTGTGTTTCTCCTTTTGGCGATCGCCGGTCGCGCGTCATGGATTCTGCACATGTTTTCGCCTTTTCCGTGATCACGCTGCTCTTCAGGCTGTTCAGGAAGAGTTGGCGGCTGGCCGCAGAAATACACTCGATAATGGCGGTCGATGATCGCTCGGACCACGCCAAAATTTTTCGCAGCAATGTGTGTTTGGTCGTGACGCAGTACCTAAGCATTCGAGCAAGCGTGCGTCTGGCTGATACAAACTGACGTGAAGACACGTGCAACAGCTAGCATGACGGAACCTTTTCGCCCGCCATTATTGATCGTCGCAGATTCGCCGGAGGCGCTGACGGACCTGTGCGGCATCTCGCTGCTGGAACGAATGCGTCGCATCGCACTGCAGCTCGGTTTTCGCGAGGCGATGATTTTGTCAACTCCGTGAAGGCGGTGGCTACGCATGTCGGTAACGAGTCGTGGCATCGTGCAGATGTGTCGCTCGCGTTTCGGGAGCGCACCGGTGCGAAGGTTACGGTTGGCGATATTCTAGATTGCCTCGCCGGACTGAGGGTCGCCTCCGACGGGCGGGTCCTCATCGTATTCGCCGGTTTTTATTGCGATGAACGCCTTCTGCGCTCGCTCGCCGACGCACAGACCAACTCCGCTCTCATCGATTCGGATCCCCCATCGATTATTGCGCCGCTTTTGGAAAATTCAGATACCCATTCTTCCCGGCTTTTGTGTGCTGCTCTGCTGTCGAGCGAATGGCTTTCGCGGAAAAATCGCGCTGGCACACTCGTGGAAGAGATTACTTCGGATACGATGGCGGGTCGCATAGCGCGCGTCGACGCTGCCCGACAGCAAGCATACGTTGGAAGCATGCGCAGGAGTGTGCGGCCGGTCTTCTTTCCAGCTCCTTCGCTCGAGCGCCGTCCGCTGGCCGAACGATTTGCTGCGTGACGCGACACAAAAAGGTGTCCTTGATTTTCCGGCGCTTGTGCACGCACCGATTGAGAAGTGGCTGGTTTCGCATCTCTGTCGAACGACGATCACTCCGAATCAGATCACGCTTGGAACCGCAGTTCTCGGTCTGGGCGTGACGCTGCTTTATGCCTGCGGGTATCTTTGGGCTGGAGTGTTGCTCGCCCTCGTTATTGGAGTTCTCGATGGCATTGATGGCAAGCTCGCACGTTTGAAAGCGCAAACGACCAAGCTTGGAAAGAGAGAGCACGACCTCGATTATTTTGTTGAAACGTCGTGGTGGATGGCGCTGGCGTATCATTTTCATGCCACCGGTCAAATTCGCTTACGCTTACGTAATTTTCTTCGCTTTCTTTGCCTTCCATAGGCTGGAACGCATGGCCATACAAGCCGTTCAGCGACGGATTGGTCGAAACCTGGATGATTTCGCTCCATTTGATCGTCTCGTGCGCATTGTCGCTGGCCGTCGCAACATTTATACCTGGCTGTTCACCTTTTTCCTTGTCATTGGGGCTCCGGCGACTGGCTTCATTTGGCTCTGTTTCTGGGGATGGCGAGCGCGGTCATCCACATCTTCCGTGCGTTGCAAATCGGCTTCACCGGCCAGGATAAAGTTGCAGCCAACGTCAACTCCGTCGTGAAAGAGGCTCGGCTTGCGGTTGTCGATCTAACGCTAGTTAGAAATCGAACTTCGCGTGCCGCGCAGGTGGCTGGCGATGATGCAGGCCGTCTTTCATCTCGTGGATCCAATCGCAGGCTTCGGCGATGACCGGATTGTGCGTGGCCAAGAGCAGAGCTTTGCCGCCTTCTTGGACGATATTTTGAAGCAGTTCAAAGGCGCGCTCGGAGTTGGCGGTATCGAGGTTGCCGGTTGGTTCATCCGGCCAGAATGACACGCGGATCGTTAGCGAGCGCGCGTGCGATGGCGACCCGCTGTTGTTCGCCTCCGGAAAGATGGCGGCTCGGTCTGTCGCAATTTGTCGCCCAAGCCTACCGCCTTCCAGCAAGCTCGGCAGCGCGTTCGCGCATCTGCGCTATCGGAAAGCTGGCCCAGCTTGCGCATCGGAATCATCACGTTTTCCTGCGCAGTGAAATCCTCCATCAAAAAATGGAATTGAAAAATGAAGCCGATGAACTTGCTCCGCTTATGCGCGAGCTCGTCATCGCTCAGCTCGAGCCACTGGCTCCGATTCGATTGAAACGCGGCCGGCATCGGGCAGATCGAGCAGTCCGAGAATGTAGAGCAACGAACTTTTGCCGCATCCAGACGGGCCGACAACCGGCGTGGACGCTTCCGGGCTCGATCTCGAGCGAGACCCCGCGAAGAGCATGCACTCGCTCTTCTTCTTCGCCGAGGTAGCGCTCGATCGCCTTCGCAACTGAGGCAACGTTTCTGAGTTCATCTGCGAACCTCGAATAGTGACAACCGGTGGCAACTCAGCGGCGCGCCGCGCGGGGACATAACTGGCGATAAACACAGCCAGAAGCGCGAGAAACGTCGCAAACACGTAATGCTGCCAGTCCCATGTCACCACAAAATAATTCGTGTACAGCAAGCCGCGGAGCCGAATGGGAATGTGCGATACGCCCCACGTCATCAACGCGCCCAACAGACAGCCAAGCAGCGATCCGGCCGCAGCGATCGAGCGCCCCTGCCACAAGAAGATCGCGGAAATATCGATGCGGCGATAACCCATCGAACGCAAAATCGCGATCTCCTTAATCTTCGCGAGGACCGACATCGTGAGCACATTGAAAATACCGAAACCAGCCAGCAGGATGATCAGAGAAGCGGTGATGGCCACCGACATTCTCAAGGTCAGAAAAAGTTGTAGCGTGCTCTCCTCGCGTTCCTGCCAGCTAACGGCGTTGTGCTGGAAAAGCGTTTCGAACCGGCTGGCCAACACCGGCGCACGATTCCGGTCCCGCAGTTTATAGATGATCATGGACGCTCCGGAAGGCTGCTGCAGCAACGCCTGTGCAACCTTGGCGTGCGAGTAAATACGAGTCGAATCGATCGAGCCAATCCCTGCGCGTGCGATCGCTGCAACGTTGAATCGCCAGTACTCGCCGTTTGGGGCGAGCAATTGCACAGTCTCGCCGACGCTAGTCTGAAGGAGCTCTGCCAGGCGCGAACCGATAATGATCGCGCTGGTGTTATTTCGAAAGTCATCAAAGCTGCCGTCAATCAATTGGTGGAGAATGTCGGTCGTTCTGTGCGTGCAGGGCGGGATCGATGCCGTAAAGATCGACAGTCGCGTTCTCAAACCCTGCGCGAGCGCTAACGGTTCCGCGCAGAACCGGTGAACAGGAAACGACATCGGGGAATTGCCTGCTCACCCGCATGATTTCGTTGGGGTTGGTGATGCCTTCAAAATAGAGACGGCGGCCCGTACTCGCCTTGGAGTTTTTCGCCGCGACCATGAGCGGCTCGTAACGCGGCCGAAAACGGGACCTGACGACGAGCGCGCCATTGCTGCCGATGTTGGACTCAATGAAGTAGCGCGTGAATCCCTGCGTTTGCGCCTGAGTACAGATGAAAATTGCGACGCCGAAAACGACTCCGCTCAGGCTCAGAAGCAATGCACGCTTGCGATGCGTCAAAAAACGCAGGGCAATGTAAAGTGGGGGTGTCACCGCGCTTTCGGTGGAGGAGGCGCAGTTGATCATGCGCTGGCGCACCGGCTGACCGGAACGAAACTTGTCCTGATCGGAAACGATTACGTGATCGCCTTCGGCCAGGCCACTGAGCGCCTCGGAAAAATCCAGAGTGCGAAATCCTACGTTGACGGTTCGTCGCTGCACAATTCCCCCATTTACCACCAGCGCCTGGTCGACAAGAAGAGCGCGCGTCGGCACGAGCAGGGCATTTTCGTGAACGCCGGTAATGATGTTCATCTCCCCGGTCATTCCGACCATCATGTTGTCGGGCGGATTTTCCATCTCCAGCACAACGGTATAGCGCTGCGTGGTTGGATCGGCTGCCGGCTGCACTGACGTGACGCGCGCCCGTGAATGTGCGCGTGCGGTAGGCGTACAATTGCACTTTTGCTGTCATTCCCGGTTTCACTTCGCCTACGTCTTCCTCGTTCACTTCGCCGCGCACATAAGTCTTTCGCGAAGAGACGGTGAAAAGTTCATTCCCGTCCGAAACCAATTCGCCGTCGATCGTCTGAACGTTGGTTAGAATTCCGTCAATCTGGCGACCGGACTTCGGCATTCTTCATTTCTGCTTCGAGCTTCTTGGCAGTTTCTTCAAGAGACTTGAGATTGCGATCCCGCTCGATGCGCTCTGTCTCCACCGCGCCGCGTAAACGGTTTACCTCGCTCTTGGATTTCTGATACTCGACAGCGGGCACGTTCCCTGAGGAAACGACTTTTTCGAGCCGTTGTAGATTGTCCTCCGCTGCTTTGAGCAACTCCGAGGACGGGACGGGGAGAGCCGCGCGGTCAACGGCCGCCTGCAAATCGGTGCGCGCTTGTTTCAATTGTCTGGAGGTTTCCTCGTCAGCAATGGTTGCTAGTAATTCGCCCCTTTGCACGCCTTTGCCGATCGCGCCGCGACCGGCAGAGAAAGATTCGGCCAGCCGAATAAACCCGTCGTTTTGCGCCCGTACACGCACCACAAACGCGGGTTCGATCCGCACCGTCCCGTAAACCGCCGAGATGGCCGTCCCCGCTGGACTGTCGCCACTTCCGCGACTGGCATCAGAAAAAAATATGCGAGCGCGAAAAGGACCACGATCGCCGCTGCGCCGATCCACAAAACGGTTTTTGATTCCGGCAATTTCAATTTTGGAGAACTAGTGTGATGTCCACTCCGGTTGTTTGCAATACGCTCGTGCCCGGCAGTAGCCGTTCTTGTTCCGGCTTGTTCGTAGATCTTCGAGACCATTATTGCCAAGACACTGCAGCCGAGATATCCGTTCGATCAGTAGGCTTCAGGGAGTGACGGCTTCCCAGCTGCCAAATCTGTCGGTTCTTGTGAAGCCCTTGGCGATTCGACTACTTATCCGCTTCCGAACCCGGTTTGCGAGTTTCGTACGAAAATTGAAAATACCGGCCGGCTGCGCGGTCCCATTCTGCGGCTGCGACGTTGTGCTGATAAATAGCGTCGAGCAGGCCACTCTTTGTCGTCAGAAAAGCGGTTTGACTCACGCGGTACTCAAGCGGCGAGATCAGACCGGTTGCAACATTTTCCCGAACAGTGCGGGCACTCTCCTCCGCAGCGGCCGACGCGGATGCGAGTGATTTTTCGCGGGCAGCGATTGCTTGAACGTCGTTGGCGATCCGCGAGAGCTCGCGGCTCACGTTCGATTCCAATTTCCTGCATGTCAGTTCGTTTTCCTCCCGTGCTGCTCGTGCCCTCAGCACCGCGCCCCCGACTTTTCCGTTGTCAATGACACGCCAGGTGTATGCCGCCTTTTCACGAACTTCTGACCCAATGAAATCCTGTGTCTTGCTTGTCGATTCCTGCCGATGAATTCCGCTGACCGGAACCCATTCCCCGTGGATGCTTCCCACGAGCCTGGGATAATAGTCGGCTGCAATAATGCGTTGATCTTCATTTGCAGCGCGCACAAACAAGCGGGCGAGTTTGAGATCGACCCTGCGCTGTAAAGCTGCCGCTGTTTCGGCAGCAACATCGATCCGCATTGGGACAAACTCCAGTTCGCCATCCGGTTCGGGCAGAGATGATTTTGCAGGGTCGATCCCCATTGCTTGCGCCAAATTCAATTGCGCTTCCCGATAGGCGCGCTGCGCGCCTTCACATTTGCGGAACCAGTTCGTCGGCTTGGATAGTTGCGCTCGTGAATGCGCTTCGATCGGCTAATCCGGCTTCGAACCGATTTTTCTGAGTAGCAACATTTTCTTCTAATTTTTGTAGTTGTTCGTCTCGAATCGACTCCAGCGATCGGTTGTAAAGCGCCGCGTAAAACGCGAGCCGCGCGGCGTGCAACTGTTCAACCACGGCCACATTTAGTTGCTGTTGGGCGATTAGAACCTCAATGTCTCCACGCCGAAGCGAAGGCGGCACAGCCATGTTGAACAACGTCTGTTCCAAATTGCCGCGACCCACAGCAAATCCTTTTACTCCGCTCTCGCCGGCCCGGTGGCCATACTGAACACCTGCGGGGACGAGCACGTCGAAATCGGGCCAGACGATGGAGCGAAAGACCAGGCGCTGCCCGGCAGCTTGCTCCAGACCGGCTTTGGCCTCGAGTATGGCGGGATTGTTGTCGAGCGTGGTGCGGAGGACCTCTCGCAGAGTGACCGCGCTGGTCGGGTGCGCGAAGGACGCGATCAGAATTAGAACGAAAATGTGAACACTCGCTGCTGGCTGTAGCCGCTTCCCTGTGGGAAGCGCACGGCCCATGCGTTCAACACAGTTCGCGTCGCGTCGCCCACAGGGCGACGGCTACAGATTGGGCCGTCAATTTTAATGGTAGCTTCATCGCTGACTCATTTTTGCGGCGGCTTGGCCAGATCAGCAGCGTGCGCAGCATTGCGTAGTTTCGTTCTTCACGTCTTTGAAGTCGGATCCGAAATTGAGCGCTTCGGCTGAACTGGCGCAGGCGTGAGTAAGGCGTGCGAGAGCCACGTTGTGCAGATAGATCGCGCTCAATCGGGTTGTGCGCGTGCGGGTGACGTCGGCGGCTGCTTGCAGCACATCAAGTTGTGTTCCCAATCCGGCGGCAAAGTTCCCTCTGGCCATGTCGAGCGCTTCATCCGCCGTTTGCAGGTTTTTTGTTTCACTCTCGAGGACGCGGTCGGCTTGTTGAAGATCGAAAAATGCGCTGCGCACTTCCGAGGCCACGCTGCGCCGTGCTGCTGCCAAAGCTTGCACTGCCGCATCACGCCGGGCGCGGGTCGCCTGCATGCGTCCTTTGGTCGCGTGCCCATCGAAGATGTTCCACGTGGCGTTTATGCCGACCACGCCGCCGTAGTTAAATTCAGGACCGACGTCCGGGTCACGCTCGCTGTAAACTTCATACCCCGAGAAGGCGCGCACGTGTGGACGCGTCGCGCTGCGGTCCAAAACGTGCTGGCGATCTTCGATCTCGATGTCTTTCGCTCGGGCTTTGATGATCCCACGGTTCGCGTCAGCCCGTGCGAGGCAGTCGTTAAGATCCGGATGATTGGGCCGATATTGCAATTGGCCCGAAATTTCGAACGGAGGCGCCTGTGCGCCGGGGGCGAGATCGGTCCCGAAAAGTTCCGCCAGTCGCAAATACGAGTTTTTCAAGTCCGTCTGCGCGTTAAATAATTCCGGCCGCTCGTTGGCGAGTGCCACCTCGGCTCGCTGCACATTTAATTTGCCGACAATCCCGGCGTCGAAATTTTCCTGCTCGCCTTTGAGTTCCTGTTCGAACACTCGCACGGAATCTTCGTGCACGCGGACTTTCGCCCGGTTCAGCAACAGTTCGTTGAACGCGATTCGCACATCCATGGTGACGCGGCTGATCGTCTCCTGAAGGTCGTAATTTGCCTTGGCGATGTTCAACTGCGCGATTGCCACCTGACTGCTGACCGCTCCGCCCGTATAAAGGTTCTGTTCGAGCTTTACTATCGCGTTGTAATCTTCCTGTCGAAGGTTTGTCTGGCTCTCGGTCTGTCGTTTATCGTACAGCCCGCTTGAGCTCAGCGACGGGAGATAGCCCGAACGGGCTTCGATGAAACCACCGCGAGCCGCTGTCACCTTCTTGTGCGCGATGAGGATCTCGGGGTTCCGCTCCTGGGCCAGGGCAACTGCTTGTTCGATCGCTATAAACAGGCATCGCCTCAACGAATTTCGAGGAAACGGCCAAAGCGGCAGCGATCATCAGCACTGATGGCCGCGAATTTCGAACACATGTGGTTTTATCTCCTGGCGGAGGCCGTCCCTGCCTCAGGACGCCTCTGACTCTTGCCCTTATATCAGGCCTTGCAAGCCGGTGCGACTTCAGACACATTCAGGCTTCGCGGCCCGGATTCGGGGGCCTAACTAGGCGGGACGCGGCAGCGAACCAGCCTAATTTATCGCTTGCTCCGAATTATTTAGATCAGGTAGGTTTTAGTTTTTAGAAAATGAGAAAAATCAGAATCGCAATCGTGGGCGTTGGAAACTGCGCCAGCTCGCTCGTGCAGGGACTCAATTTTTATGATGGCTCCTCCTCTGCCAACGGTGCGAGCGTTGGCCTAATGCACCGTCAGATCGGCGGGTATCGTCCGAGTGACATTGAAGTCGTGGCTGCTTTCGATATTGACCGGCGCAAGGTCGGCCTGGACGTGAGCAGGGCTATTTTTCGCCGCCCAATTGCACAAAGGTGTTCTGTGAAAAGATCAAGCTCACCGGCGCGATCGTAAAAATGGGCTGCGTTCTGGATGGCTACCCGCCGCACATGCAGGATCAGGATCCGCTGCGCACATTTCTTCCGCTCGAGAAGGAAACCACTCGCGAAGACATTATCGGCGAGCTGAAAAATTCCTCTGCGGAACTGATGGTCAATTATCTTCCCGTCGGGTCCGAGCAGGCCACCCGATTTTATGCCGGTTGCGCGCTGGAAGCCGGACTCGGCTTTGTCAATAACATCCCAGTCTTTATCGCGAGCGATCCGGCTTGGGCGAAACGATTCGCCGATAAAAATCTGCCGCTTATTGGGGACGATATTAAGGCGCAGGTGGGCGCCACCATCGTGCATCGGGCATTGGTCGATCTCTTTCGCAAGCGCGGCGTGAAAGTTGTGCGCACTTATCAGTTAAACACGGGCGGCAACACCGATTTCCTGAACATGCTGAATCGCACCAGGCTGGCGTCGAAGAAAACTTCCAAGACGGAGGCAGTGCAGTCCGTGATGGGCGATCGCCTGGCGGACGAAAACATCCATATCGGCCCGAGCGATTATGTGCCATGGCAACTCGACAACAAGATTGCGTTCATTCGCGTGGAAGGCCGCCTCTTTGGCGATGTGCCGATGGAAATTGACTTGAAACTATCAGTCGAAGATTCGCCCAACTCGGCCGGCGTAGCGATCGACGCGATCCGCTGCTGCAAGGTTGCGCTCGACCGCGGCATCGGCGGCGTGTTGCATTCCCCTTCGGCCTATTTTTCCAAGCATCCGCCCGTGCAAATGACCGACGACGAAGCGTTTCGCTGCGTCGAGCAATTCATCCGCGGCGACCGGGAGAGCTAGTCAGCGCGAGCGTAACGCAGTACCTCTGACCGCTTTTGGTTCGTGGTTTCGTTCTGCCGTCAAAAGCCATCGGCCGCATCCGGCCGAATTTCATTTTCCAGTTGCGCGGGCGGAAGTTGTTCCAGCCGGCGCCATTCCATTTGCAGTTCCTCGGCGGAATAGAGCAGCAAATGGCCAAGCGCAGTCGAGAACAAGCCGGCTTCCACTTCGAGGCCGGTAATCTCCGTGACCGCCTTCCAATAAGCGGCTAACTGTGGCCGGTAAGTTTCGCGAAAGATTTCGACGTCGCTTGGGGAAACATCGTTCGTTTTCCAATCAAGCAGAAGACACCTGCCAGCTTTGCGGTTAATCATGATCGAATCGATCAAGCCTTCGAGCACGCTGCGATCGTTTCTGCGCCACGAAAATGGAAATTCCGCGTGAAACAACGTTTCATCGCTCGCAAGAAAACGAGCGATGGTGGCGTCGCTGAACAAATTCCGGCGCGTGGCGTTCCAGTCTTTTACCGCGGCTTTCGCGTCGGGAGAAATCGGCAATTCCTTTTCGAATAACTTTTGTGCGGAATCGATTCCACCTTTCCAATCCAGACGTTGGAAAAATTTGTGCCACCAGCGGCCGTAGAGGGTGGCCAGAGTATCGAGCCGCGAGCGCGTTCGCACGTCTGCCGGAACTTCCGGATCGAGAGCGCTTGGTGTGATCTTTCGCACGAATTCCGAAGCGCGTTTCGCAGCGCGCTTGAGTTCGCTAGTTGGTTAACGGCTCGATTTCAGCGCCGTTTTTCTGTGACGCGTGCTCTACGATCGGCGAAGATTCGAGGACTTCATCGATCGTGCTGCTGTGTTGATCGAATTCGCCTGAGTAAAAATCCTTGTCGCGAATCAGTCGTCGAAGTTGTGCTGTCTTCGGCAGTTTGCCCTCGCTATTGGAGAAGATTTCCTGATCGAGCACAACTACGAGCGTGTGGCGCGCCCGTGTTGTTGCGACATAGAGAAGGCGTTCAAGTTGCTGCTGTTCCGCGCGCTCGATCGCGTCTTTCAGATCCTTCGATTTGTCTTGGTTGCGCGAACGCGATAATCAGTTCGCCATCCGCGGGCGATTTTACGAAATGCGGATAACGCGGCGATGGCGTCCGCAGATCGCGCGCGAGGAATGGCACGATCACCGCCTGCCATTCAGACCCTTTTGCCTTATGCGAAGTGATGAGTTGGATCGCGTTGTCGTCAGCGGAAAAGCGGACGGCGCGTGGCGATGCGAAATCGTTGCGTAACTGTTCGGCGAACCCCGCCAGGATCATTCCGTTCGCTTCCGCTTCCGCCGCTTGTGCGAGCAAGGCATCAAGTTCGCGCGCGAGATCGCCAAACTCCGTCGCGGGCAATAGGAGCAAACGCTCGCGCAATTGCGTTTGCTCGATGATCAAAGTAACGGCGTCAAATAACGCCAGACCTTCCGCGCGTTGGCGAATTTCTGCGAGCGTATGCAAAACCGAGGAAATTCTTCCGGTCGCCGACACAATCTCGTCGATGCGAAATCTCGCTTTCTGCCCTTCGGAAAAGACGGCAAGATCGTGATCGGACGCGCCGAAGATCTCGCGCAGCACGCCGACGATTTCGTAGGCATTGAGCGGGTCGGTCATGATCGTAAGGAGCGCGGTCAGCCACGCATAAGCCGGGCTGTCGCCTTTGACATCGCGTTCAGATTGGATCGCCACCGGTAAACCGACGCGGCGTAACGCTGCGGCCGTCGTTTGCAGCCAGGCTTTGCGCGGACAAAGAATCGCCACCTCCCGCCACGAATCGGCCGAAAGTTTTTTCAGTCCCGCGTCCTTGATCCATCGCGCAAGATATTCCGCTTCGATACGTGCCTTTTGGTAGTCCTTGAGCTTTTTTCCTTCCGGCAACAGTTCTTTCGCGACAAGCGGCACGCGAATGACTTTCCCGGAAGAATGTTCGGCCGCGGTTGCAATTCGACGAAGCGCACCTGTCCGTCCTTGTTATTCAAAATCTCGCGGAAAGTTTCGTTCACGAAATCGAGCTGCTTCTGGTCCAGCCGAAATGTGACGGCGAATTCCAGGCTCTCACCGTTCTTGTCGGAAATGAGCGCTTCATGAACTGCTCGGTAATAATTCAAGTCCGCGCGCTGCCAGTAAATCGATTGCTGGAAATCGCCGACCATGCAGAAGTGCCCCGGCCGCGGACCTAAATGTCGATCTTGCAACCAAAGGCCCTTCGCTTCCGGCGGGCGCGTCACTTCCAGCAGCACGGAAAATTGCAGCGGCTCAGTGTCCTGTGCCTCGTCGAGGATGACACGAAAGCTTTCTTCGCGAATTCTCTGCGCGGCGACCGGATGTTGCAGCAACTCTTCCGCGAGCGCGATTTGATCTCCGTAAGTGACGAGTCCGTGGTCGAGTCGAAAATTGAGATAATCACGCTGCACCTCTGCCGCGACGCACGTGGCGGCGTCGCAGATCCATTGTCGCAGCGGCGCAAATTTTTCTTGCCAGAGCTGAGTAAACCTGGCGTTTGCCGCCGTGAAACAAACCGGCCAGCGCAGATATTCCCAATCGCCGGCGAAACGCTTTTCCCATTCGCGCAATTCCGCCTGCGATTTGGCGATATTGTCGTTGCCCTTGCCTTATCCGATTGTGAGTAGACCTCAGCGAAATCGAGCGGCGGACATGGCGACAGCCCTGGCACCTGCAAAACAGCCGAGCGCGCGCGTCGGGCCAGCTCCATGAGGTCGCGCGCCTGCACGAAACGCAGAAGCATGGCCCGGTCCTTTTCGCCTAACGACCTGCCAATTCGAGTTTGGTTTTGCGCAAACTCCTGCCACAGGTCGTCGTCGTCTTCTCGACTAACTCGAGCGGCGCAGGCAAACCAAGATAATGACCGAAGTCGGTCAGGAGTTTCATGCAGAACGAATGGATTGTGCCGAAGAAGGCGCGGTTGAACGCAGTCTGCACTTCCTGTCGCAAATTTTCCTCGAGCAGAGCTTGCCGCGTGCGCTGTTGCATTTCGTCCGCCGCACGATTGGTGAAGGTGACGACGACCAGACGCGGCAAAATTTCCGCGGCGTTCGGCGAACGCGCGATCGACAAGATGCGTTCGGTGATCGCAGTGGTTTTGCCGGAACCCGCCGATGCGACTACAGAAAAATTGCGGTCCAACTCGCTGGCAAAACGAGCGCGCACAGATTCGTCGCGCGGCTTCACCATGTTTCCCACTCCTCTTTCTCAAGGACGAGCGCGGGATGCGTCAGCGCCCATTTATCTTCCAAAATGTCGTTGTCGATCGGCAACGTCGCGAGCGGATACGGCGCGCTGTAACCGAATGCCGGACGGATTTCACCTTTCATTCCGAAAATTCCGGTGCGCTGCATTTCCGCGAGATCGGCAAAGACGTCAGTATGCGGTGCGAGATCGTCAACGGACAATTGTGGCGCGACGTTTTTAACCGCGAGCGAAATAATGCTCACGCTCACTTCGGCGGCGCCGAGTTCGCGCATGGCTAGCGCGTAAAGACCGAGCTGCAAGGTTGTGCCTTTGACCAGATTGTCGTGCAGATCGGAGGTCTTCAGTTCCTTGGTCCGAACCGGTTTTGTAATCGACAATCCAGATCTTTTGCCCGGCGAAACTGGCTGCGTCATTTTGCGCGAGCACCAAATCGATCTGGCCGTGCAGCTCAAGCTCCACGCCATCGGCGATTTTCACCGCACCTTCGCGACCGACGGCCAACTCCGTCGCCATCCAATTCCACCCTTTCGCCGATCCGATTTTGGCGCCGAGGTGCCGCGCGAGATAGCGCGCGTTCAACCAGCCCGAGCTCCACCAATCAGGGACGACTTTGCCTGCCAAGCCGCAAAGGCGCCGAAGTGCCGCACACTGCTCGTCCGCGGCAAAGCGAATGCGCTTGTCGATCTTTGCCAGGGTCGGAAACGCCGAGAAAATCTTTCCGTCCCGCGTTTCGATAATATTCGCCAGCCAGTGATGCACCCATTTACCGGTTGTCGCCGCCCACGGATTCGCGGCGTCCTCCGGTGCTTCCACGCCGAGATAACGCTTCATCCAAATAATCGCTGGCGACGAAACCATTCGTTGGAGATCGCTCACACTCAGCGTCGGCACCGGTCGATACGACTCGTTCGGCCGCAACGCGAAATCATATTCGCCGGCAGGTTTAGAGGAGTCGCGGCGCGCGTTGAACGCGATCAGGGTTTGCTGCACATCCGTCGCTACCGTCGCAGGCTTCGGCAACAGCGCAGTGGCGCGTTGCAGATTTTTCAACGTCGTTTGGGTGAGCGGCCCACGCCGCGTTTTGAGATAAAGCTCGGTGAAACATTCGCTCGGATTCCAGAAGCGTTCCGGCGCATCTTCCTGCACCAGACTGGCCGCGAGCGTCACGCCTTCGCTGGCCGATTCGAGGAGCGCATCGAATTGCCGCAACGCGATCGCGCGTTGCTCGCCTGGCCCGAGATAGAGCGAATGGTTTTCGCGAACACTCGTGTGGCCCTCGCCCTGGCTTCCCTGGCGCGCTGCGCGCTTGTTGAGCTGTTGCACGCTGTGATTGAAGGCATGAATCTCTTCGGCGCGTGCGAACTCCGCGCCGGCCGGCGGCGGCCACGCCCCTTGGTTCCAGCCGGCAAGAATCAGGTGCGACCATTCCTGATTTTGCGCGCGCGCCACTGTCAGCAATTGCACGCGCGCATATGGATGATCGCCTGCGGCTGAGCGCGCGGCATCTGACGTGGCAGCAGTTTCTTCCAGCCAGCGCAAAAAGCGCGCGTGAAAATTTCACATCGAGACGCTGCGACCAATCATGGGCGACGTTGGCGAGCTCGAGCGCGTGTTGCTTCCACTCGAGATGCGCAAGCGCGGCGTAAGTTTGTTCGAGAAACTGCGCGAAAGTGGCGCGCGCAGGAGAGAAACGGCAGCGCGCGCAGAGCTTCGGCCGCCGCCTGAGATTTGTCGTCCGCGCGCGCCGCACAGAATTCGCGCAGCAGTTCGAGGTCGTCCAGCAATACCTCCTTGTAACTTTCGTGCAGAACCTTTTCGAAAACTTGCCGGCTGATTTTGGGCGATACGACCGTCGGGTCGGGCAACGCATTTAGAAAACGTAGAAAAGAATTAAGTCGTGGCGCGCGTTGCAATTCGATCCAGGCCTGCCACTCCGCCGACTCGAAAATGCCGGGCACAATGTGGCCGAGCCCGTCGTTATGCGGGATTTCAAGCCGCTCCAGCGAGCTCGCGACCAGCCGCGGCAAGGCCCCGCTGCCCGGAAAAATCACGCCCAGCCGCGTGCATTTCTCATCTGCCAAATAACGAACGCATTGTCGCGTGATCGCTTCGGCTTGTTCGGAAAAGTTTGTGCCGATCAGAAAATCGAAACGCTTTGCCGGTTTCCGCGCCTCCGCGCATTTCCATTTCGCTGAAAAGCGAATCGCCGAGCGCGGTGGTCGCTGTCGCTCTCGATACGCGTTGGGCTTCGCCACAGACTTCTTCCCAGGAGCCAATCCAGCAAAGATCGACATCGGAAAAGTTTTCTCGGGGTTCTTCGAGCACGATCGTGGCGTTTTTTGCCAGTTCGACCGCGCTGCGCAGGAGAAACCATTCTGCCCAATGGGCTCCGTCGAATCCGCTGATAAGCACGATGGGAAAATTCTCGCCTGCCACGTGTGGGCTGTTGCAAACGACTTCGGTCACTCTCGCCGCGAAGTACAAAATCGCATTTTTCAACAGCTCGTTAAAACGCTGAACCACTGGCGCAAACGACGGCAGCCCGAGTTCTTCGAATTTCCAACCGGCAGTTTCGAGGCGATCCAACGCGCGCAGTAGTGGCGCGGGCGCACGAGCAACAGCTTTAGCAGCAAGCGCTTCAGATTCGTTAGGCCGATCTTCCATTTCACTGGCTGCGATTGCGAGAAGCAAACGCAGAAGTTCAGGCTGAGCAGTCGGAGTCGCATCATCCCGCGCGAGCAGCGCACGTAAACTCGACGGTGTTACAAACTGCAAACCCAAATGCGACGAGCCTTTTGCGATTAAGCGCGCCTTAATATCGTTAGCCTGCCCGCGCGTTGGAACGACCACCAGCGAAGGCAACTCGCGTTGCCACGCTCCGGGCAAAACTTGATCGAACCAGGGAGCGATCACATCCTCCCAGGCTTCCTGCGGGGATGGCACAACGAGCAGAAGCGGCCGCGATCGTTTCACGGGTTACGGATCCTGCACAGCATCCTTTTGTCTCCCGCGCGTCGCGTAACACCGTCTCGATCCAGCCGTTCCAGCAACGGCACCATGACACGTCGCGAACTTCCCAGCGCCTGGCGCAACTGGCTCACAGTTGCGGGTCCGTTTTTGGAAATGAATTCGGCCACCTGCGACTTCATGCGCTCAAAACTCTCGCGCAATAACAGCACATCGAGAGCAAGTTCGGTCACGTCACCGTTCTCGATCAAAAAGCGCACGACTTGCCGAGCCTGCGGATCCGACTCGATCGCCTTGCGCGAGGGTGGATCGAACGGCTGTCCGGTGAGCGCTTCGCGGATTCGTTTCTCCACCGGTTGAACGTGGACCGGCAGCGTTGGACGATGGGAAGTCCGCGCGATAACGGATCCTTTGCGGACGAAATCGCCCTCGCATAGATCCGCCACTAGCGATTCAAGCACCTCCGGCTCTTGAATGCGCAGCGCTGAGCGTAGCTCACCCAGATCGATACCGGCGCGCTCGGGAGACTCTTTGTGCGCCGCATCGATCAAGCCAATCGCCTGCGCACGGAGTTTCCGCCAGAATTCACAATCGGCCGCAATGTGCTGGCACACGATAATCTCGCCGTTTTCCTCCAAATTTATCAAGGCTTCAGAAATTTCATCGGCACTGAATCGTGATTTGCTCAAAAGATTTTCTCGACGCGCGAATCCCTGTCGCGCGAGGGTCGCGCGCACCAAAGAATCGACGTTGTCTAGTGCGACACTGGCCGCCAGTGATTCCTTGTCGCCGTCTGGATCGAGCACAATTCCGCCTGCAATGGTGTGTCGCTCCGAGGAATCGCGAACGACAAAACGATCGCCGATGAACGCAAAGATGGGTGAGGCAAGTTTTAATCGAGCAATTTTTCTTTGCCTGCCTCGAGAGATCCATTTTCACGGAACCTAATCCTGGCGGCGACGCGCGACGCACCGTGGTGCACATATATCGACGATCCATTTTTCAGGGGATGTGCAACGGTCTTGTCGCCGTTCGAGGCGCGACGGCCTTTCCACGACGAACAATCAGAGTCGAAGATGGCGCGCCGTGATCCGGAAGCGTCACCACGTCGCCGCGCTTGATCTGATCGACGCGGAGATCCGGTAGATTGATGGCGGTGCGCATTCCCGGCTGCGCGACTTCCAGTTCGTGGCCGTGGCTCTGAATCGAACGAATACGTGTTTCGAGATTGGTCGGGTAAACAACGATTTGCTGGCCGCGGCGCAGGGATCCGCCGGTTAGTGTCCCTGTCACAACTGTGCCGATCCCACGGAGCGTGAACACCCGATCGATAAACAAGCGTGGCTTGCGGATGTCGCGCTGGGGCTCCGTTCTTGCGAGTTGGCTAGCCAGCGTGTTTACCAGCTTCTCAATGCCCGTTCCGGTCCGGACGGAAGTGGGAACAATCGGCGAATCTGCAAAAGGTGTGCCAGTGAGTTGTTCGCGAATTTGATTAGTGACGACGTCGATTCGGCCCAGGTCGCTCTTGGTGAGCGCAATCACGGCGCGTTGCACGCCGAGGTAATTGAGGATTTGCAAATGCTCTTCGCTTTGCGGCATCCAGCCGTCATCTGCGGCAACGACAAACAGTGCCAGATCGATTGAGCCAACTCCGGCGATCATGTTGCGCACGAAATCCTCATGGCCGGGGACATCAACGATGCCTGCGTGAATTTTGTCGCCGTTTGGCGCGGTTACATTCAATGCGGCGAAACCAAGATCGATTGTGATCTGCCTTTTCTTTTCCTCCGGCAGACGATCGGGATCGGTGCCGGTTAACGCTTTGACCAGCGCGCTCTTGCCATGATCAACATGACCTGCTGTAGCGATGATGAAATGACGCGTCGTCACTTCGTGCACGCCGCGCGAGCCGCGCTGATCACGCTCTCGTCCTGCTGAGGAAAAATTGTGCGCAGATCGAGTTTGAATCGGTTATCTGCGATATAGCCGATCACAGGCGGATTCGACGCACGAAGACTCGCCGCGAACTCGGCCAGTGAGCGATCTCTGGGAATGAAGTCGATCGTCACGGACGGCACATTCGACTTCGGCAACGTGCCGCCGCCTGTTTTCGCTTTGCCGCGACCGATTGCGATCTTCATTGGCAAATCCGCCAAACTCGAAGCAATCGCTGCGGCACGGGCGCGCAATGCGTCCTCTGAAGTTTGTAGAAGCGTGAGCGCCGGGATTTCGCCGATTTTTTGATCGAGGTGAAGATCCACAGTCGTTTGCAAGGCGGCAAGACAGAGTTTGTCGCAGCGCAGAGCCCGAAACAGCGGTTCGCGTTTCAGCGCGGTGACGAATCGCTTTTTCCCAGCGATGATTCCCGCCTGCGGACCGCCGAAGAGTTTATCGCCGCTGAAGCAAACAAGATCAGCGCCGGCTTTCAACACGTCGCCAGGGGTTGGCTCATGCTCCGCAATTCCCAATGATTCAGTCGCGATCATCGCGCCGCTGCCGAGATCTTCGACAAACGGAATCCGATTCTTCTTCGCCAGCGCGCTGATCTCATTCGAGGAAGGCGATTCTACGAAGCCGCTCATGAAAAAATTGCTGCGGTGCACTTTCAGAATCATCGCGGTCTTCGGGTCCAACGGCGTGCGCGTAATCTTCGAGTGTGGTCTTGTTGGTCGCGCCGACCTCGCGCAATTTCGCGCCGCTCGCTTCGAGAATTTCGCTGATGCGAAATCCGCCGCCGATTTGCACCAGTTCGCCCCGTGAAATGACAACCTCCGGCGCGCTCGCATGTCGGCTGGTCGCGCCCTACCAGCCTTTCGTGTGAAGTGCTGAACGATGAGGAGCAATGCCGCTGCGCAATTGTTCACTACGGTTGCCGCCTCGGCTTCACAAAGCAGGGCGAGCGCACTCTCGACATAAACGCCGCGCCCGCCGCGTTCGCCTTTCGCAAGATCGTATTCGAGATTCGAATACGCTGCCCCGATTTCATTCAGTGCGTGCATCGGCTTCGCTCGAAAGCGGGGCGCGTCCGAAATTTGTGTGAATGACAATTCCAGTTCCGTTGATGACCGATTGAAGTCTGCTGGCGCGAAATTCATCGAGCGAGCGACGGACATCAGCGACAATCGACTCGAATTCGGGGACCACGCTGCTCGCACGAATCTGTGACAGTTTGCGGCGGACAAGCTCGACGACGAAAGGCCGCGGCAAATCAGAATGGCCGAGGGCATCCAGGATCTTCGACACCGCCGGAATTTGGCGTCGCTTGTCACACCTCATTCGGTCATGCATATCAATGGGCGGCGACGTCGTCGCGGTACGATTCGTCCAATCAGCGCGGCGGAAGGTGTGCCGGCTTTTCGCAGGACCTTGAGTGCCTCTTCAAGATTGGCTTCGGCGACGCACAGCAGTAAACCGCCGCTGGTCTGTGCGTCGGTTAATAGAATTTGGCACGTTTCATCCGTTCGCGCCCAATCAACAAGAACCGTGGCTCCATTAAGATTATCCCGGGTTCCTTGCGGAACGCAGCCCAGATTGACGAGTTCGTGAATTTCGTAGCTGATGATCAGGCACAGCAGCGGGATCGATATCCGCGGAGACACCACTCGCCCGGCACAACGAGATCAGATGCCCTATCAGCCCGTAGCCGGTGATATCGGTGGCGGCGCGCACGAGCCCTAACTCGGCCAACTCGGCGCCGACCGTGTTGATCTGTGACATGAGGGCGATCACGTTTTTTGCAGTGCGCGCGAAGCCATTCCGCGTTTGATCGCGGTCGTGGCGATACCGGTGCCCAGCGGCTTCGTCAGAACGAGCGCGTCGCCGGGACGCGCATTTGCGTTGGTGGTGACGCGTCGGACGTCAACAAGCCCTGTAACCGCAAGTCCGTAGATCGGTTCTGGATTGCGAATGGAATGGCCGCCGATGATCACGCATCCGACCTCGGCTGCCTTGGCAAGACCACCACGCAAAATCGACGAAACCACTCTTGGCCTAACGAGATCCTCAGGAAAACCGATGATGTTTAGTGCAGTCAACGGACGTCCGCCCATGGCGTAGATGTCGGAGAGCGAGTTGGCGGCTGCGATCTGGCCGTACGAAAACGGGTCGTCCACAATCGGTGTGAAAAAATCAACGGTCTGCACCAGTGCGCGATGGCGGTCCAACCGATACACACCCGCGTCGTCGAACGTTTTCGAACTGACGAGCACGTTCCGGTTTAACGAAATGGGAAGCTGCGGCAAAACTTGTCGCAGGGCCTGTTGGCTCAATTTTGACGCTCACCCGGCGCAGGATGAAAGCGACGTTAGCTTACGAATTTGCTCACGCGACATGTGGTTCACCTCCTTTCAGCGAATTTTCGATTTTCGAATTGCGATTTGCGATTGAAATCATCCGACGCTCACCGAAGCAATCGGCAATCGGAAATCGGCAATCGACAAATGAAGAGGCGGAGAGGATAGGAATCGAACCTACCTCGCCACTTGCGTGGCGACGACGGTTTTGAAGACCGCGAGGGCCACCAGGCACCCTTCACTCTCCGGATTGCAGAAAACTCCGAGCGCTGAACGTCCAATGTCCAACGTCGAATTTTTGGCGCGCGAAGCGCGCTTTGGAGTGCGGCGGTCCGCCACAGGACGGATTCGCCGTGGCGAACTTGACGCCGCTTTCGAACGTCGAACCACCAGCCACGGTTTACGGAACGGACAAGCGATCGGCTGGCTATTTTGCTTTCTTGATCGCCTTAACGATCTCGTCGAAATCCGGCCACTCGCCGGACTCGAGTTTGGAATGGAGCAGTTTGCCATTGGCGCGAATTTCGAAGGCGCCGCCGCTCGACGGAATCAGCGTAAGCGACTTGATGCGCTCGCCGAGCTCGAGAATTTTGGTCGCCAAACTGACGGCCTTCGGCGTGTAGTTTCAAACGACGCAGTATTCGATTGATACTTCGGTCTTCACCGCAACAAGCTCCTTTCCGCAGCCAAGCTATCGATCTGGCTAGAACGGGTCAAGGGTCATACTGGCGGGTTTGCCAGCGCGCTTTGCGAATGCAGCCTTGACACAAGTGCGTGCAATACCTCAAAAAGAAGTGTGCCGCAGCCCGCTCCACCAGGCTGCGGCATCTCCACTTCATCAACCGCGGAAACAGCCGCGGTTTTCAGCCCTGAAGGCGTTAGCCCTCAAGATTTTTAAAAGGCGAAATTCACGCCGCTGCGGAACATTCCGAAATTATTCCTGGGTCCATCGATCACGCCAAAACTCAAGTCGTTAGTCCAACCGAAGTTTCGCGCGAACCGAAATTCGAGACCGGCGCCAAATTGACCGAGTAATTTCGTTTCGGCGCCGAAATGTTCGGTCTGCGCATTGACAGCGAAGGCGTCCGGCGGTCCTTGCGTGTGAAGTTGGTCCCTTTCGCCGCCGCCGAAAATCGCGCCCACACCCGCCCATGCATAAGGCGCTAGACGCGTGCACGGAATTGGATACCGCAACGTAAGTGTGCCAAGGACAGCGCCGATGGTGTGATTGTGATTGATTCTTTGGTGAACAAATATCGGGACCGACTGGTCCTCGAAGATATCGAAACCAGGCTTGCTGGCGTCCAGTGCAAATCCCTCAACACCGACACCAGCATAGCGACAGAAGAAATATTTGATGTCGCCGCCGCCTCCCCAGGCGTGATCGCCGCCAATGTAACGGTCGTAGGTGCCGAGCACTGGACCGCCTTCACTGGTGCTTTGCACGATGTCGACCAGCGAAGGATTAGGAGCGAACTCGGTGTTGGTGAATGCATACGTGCCCCAGAGGTTCACATTCCATTCGCGGTCGCCGTACCATTCCGGACACGGCGGCACATACGCGACCTGCTTCATTTCTTTTCCTGAATCCTTGCCGGAGCGGGCGTAGGCAGCGTCGGTGTAATAACGGAACCGCGAGGATACTGGCGCTTCGGCTTCGGCGCGCTCGCCACCGAAGAGCCATGAGAAGGCAACAAACACATCAGCAACCGGAGCACCCGCGGTGCAGCCGAACAAAGGCGAGATGTCCAGGCGAGTTTGCGCTGTCGGTTTCCACGCGAGAGTTGGGCCGATGGTGAAACTGTGCAACGGATCGCCCCGTGTATCTTTGACGGTGGTATTCTTATATTGCATTTCTATGCCGACTTTCAGACGCTCGTTAGGCAGGAGAATCGGAGTCATGGCGGCCTGCGAGAAACCCCATTCCCGTCCGCGATCGCCCGTATTTTCTTTTTCGAAAAACCAGTTCATGGCCCACTCGACGTGCTCGCCGAAATCCTGGGCGAGGAGCAAACGAAATTCGTAGGCATCGGGAACTTTGGGCGGGCCTCCCTCTTCCTCCTCCTCTTCTTCTCCTCCTTCACCCATAGGAGGTGCAACTTCTTCATGTCGAACCGTGCCGACGCCGAATTTGTATTCTGCGAAAAGTGTTGGATTGAGTGGAATCTTGTTCCAATCAGCAAGAGCCCATCGCGCTTCCAGACTCACTGATCTCGCGCCGCCGCCGCCATTGAACCGTTCGAACTGCGCTTCCGCCGCTACGTTGAAACGAAAGGGCAGACCCATTTCTATCTCTTGGGTGAAAAGATAATCGGGAGGTCCGTGGCGGAATCCCTGGCCCTCAAAAAGTTCGCCGAAGAAAAACGCCCATGGCGGCAACACGTAGGCATTTACCGCATTGGAAAAACGGCTGCGCGAAAACTGGGGCGGCGCACCGTAGGCGCTGGGCACTTCTTCGTACGCGCTGGGCACTTCCGGGGCCGTGACAACGACCGGTCGCTGAGTTGTTGCTTGTCCGAAGACAGAATTATTCGCGGCAGCCAATGTTAAAGATGTCCACGCGATCAGCAGGATGATCCGCTTCCGCCCAATTTGAGAAAAAACGACGTTTTCTTCATAGGCTCCGGATCATTACAAACCTGTCATGATTGACAAGACAAATTTTCAGCCGTTTTTACCGAGGTGTCGGTGCCTCCGATTACGAGGTCTGCTGAATTACCATAAAGGGCAGCCGCAGCCCGCCTCCACAACGAGCTGCGGCCTATCCACTTCATTAGCCGCGGAGGCTTCACTTCCGCGGCTATCAACCTGCAGGTTTGGCTAATCATTACAAAATTGTAATGTTTGGCAAGATAAATTTTCTGGGCGACCAATAGGCAAGTCGAGCCGTTCGCGCTGTGTTCTTAGCGTTTAGCTTGCGCTGCGGGCGGAGTTCGCCGCAGGGCTACTCCGAGAGATTCGGAGTGTCTCCTTGCGAGCGTCAGCCGTGAAACTCGAACTTTAGTGCGATGCGTGTATCGCCTTCGCAATCACAAAAGTCGATGCCGGCTGGGGAGCGTAGCTTTCGGGATACCCCGGTTCACACCCGAAGCGAATGTCCATGACGGCTGCGTTTGTAGGCATGTTCGGAACAGTCCAATCAAAATATTGGGCTCTCGGATCCAACCAGGGCTAATCCACGTAGTGAATGTCCTGCCGCCGTCCAGCGACAGCCACACTTCGATCTCACACGCCCCCAAGTCTACGTTGGGAAGCGTTGATCTCCACTCAACCCTGATTTTCTGCCCAGGGTAGAGAACCTGCCCAACGCTCGGCGAAATCAGCCTGGCAGAATATGTTCCTGCCGCGCTTGAAGTATTACCGAGTTGTGGAGCGAAGCTAAGCGCCACCGCAAGAATGGTCGCAAGCAATCCTCGAGTATTCATTTTATTTCTCCTCCAATTGATTAGGAAGAGTTCCAGCAGAAACGAGATCAGTGTCAAACGATTTACAATTACCTTTTGTCATTGTCCCGCGACAGAGAGACGGGGGCTGCGTTGACTTTATTTCCGCGAAAGCGGGAACACTAGTTTGACTATTGTGCCGTGACCGACCTTGCTCTCGATGGTGGCTGAACCGCCATGGAGATCGACAATCGACTTTACCAGAGCGAGGCCGAGGCCTGCGCCATCGGAACCTCGCGATGATTCGGCCCGGTAAAATCGATCGAAAACGCGTGGCAAATGTTGTGCAGCTATTCCGCAGCCGTTATCGCTGATGGCGACTTCAAAATCAGACTCGTGTTGGCAAAGCGCGATTTGAATTGAACCATTCTCGGGCGTGAAGCGCAGCGCGTTATCGAGCAGATTTCCCACGGCGCGTTCGAACAGATCCGGGTCTGCATAAATTTGTCCGTTACCGCTGCACGTGATCGTCACATGATGATCGTCTGCGACGGTTTGATAAAACTCTGCGATTTTCTCAACTTCTGCGCGTGCATCGAACTGCTTCCGCGCGATCGGTTCACGCGCCGCATCCACGCGTGCGACAAAAGTAAATTGTCCACGATCCTGGAAAGCCGTTCGCATTCGGCGACGGTGGATTCGACGATCTCGCGATAGTCGGCAGCGGTGCGATCTCGCGTGAGGGCAACCTGCGCTTCGCCCAGCATATTGGCGATCGGCGTTCGCAGTTCGTGCGCGAGATCGGCGGAAAATTGCGAGAGCCGCGTGAACGAATCGTCGAGGCGTTTAAGCATTTGGTCGAAAGCGATTGCGAGCGGTTGCAGTTCGCGCGGCCACCCGGTGGAACCGATACGTTGCTTCAATTGGTCTGGCCCGATTCGGCCGAGTGACTCCGTCATTTCTCGGAGCGGCCGCAACCCGCGTCGGGTAACGACGATCGCAATCAAAGCCGAGGCCAGAACGCCGCCGAAGAGGACCGCGATGAATAACAGAGCGAAATTCCTTTCAACTTGCTCGTCACTTGAGCGGTCTTGTGCCAACTGAAGCGTGTAAACCTTCCCTCCGGGATGCTCATTGAAGGCTACCAGGCAGAACAGCTTCCCTGCGCTGCGATAATCCTTGCGAGTCCGGATAGCTTCCGCCGGTTCTCGCCCTGCTGGAAAAATCTGTGTCGGAATCAATCCGATCCATTTGCGGTGTTTCGGCAATGGCGCGGCCCTGTGAGTCGAGAATCCTGATCCAGTAAGGGTGTGCTGACCGGCGCGGTGCGCCGTGACTTCTTCAGCAAGGATTTCGGGTCCGTTCTCGCGCAGATCCGCGCTTAAGGCGAACATTTTGTCTGCCAGAACTGCGTTGTCTTCGGCGACCGCGTGGCGCACGACAATCGAGTAAAAGATGCCAAGTCCGCATGCGAGCAAAAGGCCCGCCGCCAGCGTAAACAGCAGAATGAGCTGGAATGCGATGGAGCGTTGTTTAGTCGTCCAGCCTGTCATGTTGAGCGAAGCGAAACATCTCTGGAGATTCCTATGAAAACCAGCCCGGAAATGATCAGAGATTCTTCGCTCCGCTCAGAATGACATTACAGGATGGCTTAATTTCATGGGGCATTCAGCGTCCTTTGAGAACGTAGCCGACGCCGCGAATCGTGTGGATCAGCTTCGTCTTGAACGGGTCGTCCACTTTCGAGCGCAACCGGCGGACAACTACATCGACAACGTTCGTGTTTGTCGTGAAACCGACGTCCCAAACGTGTTCTGCAATTTCGTCGCGCGACACGACGGCCCCGCCTGAGCGAACCAGGTGCGCAAGCAGAAGGAATTCCTTTGGCGTGAGATTCAGCGGAACGCCCGAGCGCGTCGCCTTGTGCCGCTCAATGTCGAGTTCCAAATCCTCGATGCGCAAATGTTCCGGCTGCTGCTGGGGAGCACGCCGCAACACCGAACGGACACGGGCGAGTAATTCTGAAAACGCGAACGGTTTGACCAGATAATCGTCTGCACCCAGCTCGAGTCCTTTCACACGATCTCGGACGCTGTCGCGGGCGGTAAGAAACAAAATGGGCGTGCGGACTTCATCGCGCCGCAGTTCCGCGACTACATCCCAGCCGTCCTTGTGCGGCAGCATGATGTCGACGATCAGAAGATCAAATTTGGTCGCACGTGCCTGTTCCAACCCGGTTTCGCCATCAGGCGCGACATCGACATCGAAGCCGGCTTCGCGCAATCCTTTGGCCAGAAAAGCCGCGGTTTTCTTTTCGTCTTCGATCACCAAAATGCGCATAGGGCTCATTGCCTATACGAGCATGCGGCTCATGCGCCAGATCGGCGTTGTGAGGGCGGTACGGCGATCAGCAGCCCCGCGATAAGAAATGTGAGCGCCGCTGAGAATAAACAATATCGGCAGTAAGCGTGCAGCAGAAATGCCTGCACATAGAGCAACCAAAGTGTCATCAGAAACATCGCACCAGCGATCAAAGCAACAAATCTCGGCGCCCATGAGTAGCCGAACGCTGCGAATATGGCGGAAGTGAACACCGTGAAATAGGCGAGCGCTCCAAGCATGGCCACCGGAATTCCGCCCAGCTTGCCATACGAACTGCCCAACACCCGAAAACAATCCGGCGAACCTCCGCAGCTGAGGGTCTCACCAGTGAGCGCCTGCACGGCCAGATAAGTTGCATCAGCCAGACCGACCACGGCAACAATGGCCACAATCGTGTAAAGAACAGTGCGAAATCGCGATACGGTCATGCGTGCGGTTTTCCCGCCAACACTGCGTTGATGGCAGCGCGAACGCCTTCCGGGTTTCTATCCTTTGGGTCCACGGGCTGGCCATTGATGTACATGGTTGGAGTGAGCTTTATTCCGAGCGATTGCGCCGCGCGCACTATCGGAATCGACTCGTGCTTTGGCTTGTTCGCCGTCCATGTCCTTCTTTAAACTGATCAACATTCAGTCCGATCGTGCCCGCATACGATTCGAACAATTCGCGCGTATTGGGAGCCTTGCTCCAAACGGCTTGTTCGCGATAGAGCACGTCGTACATCTCCCAAAAATGACCCTGGAGCCCGGCGGCTTCAGCAGCCAGCGAGGCCTCCCGAGCGTGCTCGTGAGCGCTGAGCGGGAAATGCCGGAAGATGAGCCGCACGCGCGAGTCATATTCTTTCAGGAGTTCCTCAGCAAACGCGGGCGAAACTGCCGCAGGGCGGGCACTGAAAATCGCCAAACTCTTCCAGCGTCACCGGGGCATCGGGGTTGCCCCGAATGTGCATTGATTCGGAGCCGCTATTTGCCGAGAGAGCCTTATCTTCCGGAATAGCTTTGAGTTGCGGACGCTTTGCGTGATAGAGCATCGCGCCGCTCCCAAACGTGACTAATGCGACACCAACCACAATTATAAACGGCAGGTAGCGTTTCATGCGCGAGAGAAGCGGAGAATTTCGACGCGACAATTCCTTCGTCAAGTGCCAGCCCTGTTAAGATTCATTTTGTGTTCGAATTGTTGACCACCACGAAGCACGCGCGAATATAGTGCGCAGTGAGTTCTCGCAACTTACTCACTGTTTGCGGGCTCATCGTCATGGCTGTTTGCGCTTCTACTGGCCAAACTCCTTCTGCCGGAGAATCCGGAATTGAAGGAGTAATTACCATTAGCCCGGCTAATCCGGGGCCAAGCAGAATCGATGCTGCCGCTTCAACGCCGCTGGCGAACGCCACTTTGCGGTGGAAAAGAATAATGGGGAGGTGACCTCTTTCATCACGGATGAGAAGGGCCGATTTCGAGTCTCGTTGCCGCCCGGCCACTACAAAATTTCCCTGAAGGGAAGGAAATCCAGCATCGGTCGCTTCGGCCCATTCGAAACTGATGTTGCAGCGGGCAAGATGACCAACGTCCAGTGGGAATGCGATAGCGGGATGCGCTAGACCCTTAAGCGACCACGCGTTGCACTGTCGGCGTCGCCTAAAACGCAGCGACGTCCAATCGCTACCAGGCAATCGCGGGACTTTTCTGTGAACCGTGACGCGTGTGGAACAGATGCTCTGCGGCATGGCGGGAACTCGCGAGGTTCGCTCGCGAGTTCCCTCAAATCACGGACACGTCGTATGGCATCCAGAGCCGTCTAGCCAGGAGTTCCCGCCTTGGGTTAGACATGCAACGCAAGTAAGCGTGTCGGTCTTGGGAAACCCGGTGCAGTCAGAACTATCATAGCAATTGGCCACATGCGGCGGCGGCGTCGGCCGTGGCCGTGGCGTCGGTGAAGGCCGCGGCGGTCTGGTCGCAGTCGCCGTTGCTGTCGCAGTAGCCGTAGCCGTTGCAGTAGATGTCGCTGTCGCAGTCGGCGTTGCTGTCGGTGTATGCGTAGCTGTTGCCGTGGCAGTCGCTGTCGGAGTGAATGCGGCAGTTGCCGTCGCAGTCGCCGTCGGAGTGAATGTGGGCGTCGCCGTTGGCGTTGCCGTAGGTGTGCCGCATGGACCGCCGCCGTTGCTGCGACGTTGGACCTCAGCCAGGAACTGGAAGGTCTGGCCTACTATGCCTCCTACACTCCAGATCTGTCCCGAGCCGTAGAACCCGGCCTGGTTAGCCTGACGATTGGGCAATATCAGGTTAGGTGGTGAAGGCATCCAGGTTCCAGCAGGCCAGCTCGCCACCGATAGCTCGTCTACCGCGTTGGTCGAGTCAAAGAAACCGCCACCCGGAGAGTCGCCACCCAGCGCATACAGCTTGTTGGTTCCCGCGTCATAGGCCAGACCGAAGTCTGCCCTACCCGCTGTGAATGCCGGCCCTACCGTCCACACCCCGGGGCTGAACTCATGTCCAGACGCCACGTGGTGGTGTTGTTCGCCATTGGCACTTTAGGCTGTTTAGACTGCTGGACCCTGTTCAGCACCGAGCTCTGCTCTGCAGCGACCTTAGCAACAGGCCCACTCGCCTCGAAGCCGCCCACCACATACAGGAACTGACCTACCTGCTGGTAGCCTGCCAGCAGGAAGTCGTTTGGCGCTGCCGTCCCGGCCGACCACGTATTGCTCGCTACATCATACACCTGTACCGCGCTGACGAAGCCGGTGGTGCCGCCCGCTACAAACACCTTGCCATTGAACGCACCCGAAGCTGATCCGTAGTGATCCCCACCGGGTATGGAAGCCAGTGGCGTCCAGGTGTTGGTGGCGATGTTGTACGATGCGAACCCGCTGCCGGTGTCTCCCTCCGTGCAGTACACGATGCCCGTAGATGCCATCAGCGCACACGTAGGCGCTTCACTGGTAAAGGGCATCGCCGCGCGGGATTGCCACATTCCAGTGGCAAGGTCCAGGCGGTTGACGTCGGGCACACGCGTGCCATTGGACACCCGCCGAACACATAGAAGTGCGTGGCGGTCTGCGCAAAGCCGTAGCGCACGTCGGGTATCGGGTATGGACTGGCCGTGCTCCATGGACCAGGTGTGCCTCCCGGGGTGCAGCTCGGCGACCCAGTTGGTGTTGCCGAAGGCGGAACTGTCGGAGTAGGACTGGCGCATCCACCGCCCGCGACATTGATCTCCACCGAGGTCGTCGTGCTAGAGCCGGTATAGCCGCCCACCGCTACCGCTGTGTTACCCACATGTGTCCCCGCAGGGAACGAGCGCTGCTGGTTCAGGGTCGGCCCGCTGGTCCAGCTGTTGGTAGCCGGATCATACACCTGCAGGGAGTTCGTGGTATCCGGGCGGAGCAGCCGGTTGAACCATGCTCTTAGTCCCTTGTTTGCCGATGTAGGCATTGTCTCCGGGCCGGCGAAGGGATTGCCACCGCCAAAGACCCACAGCTTGCCCGCGATCACTGCCGAGCCTGGCACGTTGACGCCACTGGGCATATTGGCCCCCGTCGTCCACGTGTTAGCCGCAATGTCGTAGTCATACAACGTATTCAGGTTCGTGTTAGCGAGGTTACGCCCGCCAGCTATGTATATGTGCCCGTTAATAATGCCAAAGCCGGGTCCTCCCAGCGTGGCCGGCATGCTCATCCGGCTGGTGTTAAAGGTGTTGGCTACAGGGTCATACTCCCATACCTGGCCAAAGGATGGATCTACATTGCCAGTGGTATATCCACCTACCAGGTAGATCTTCCCGTTGAAATAGCCCGAACCCATGAAGGCGCGCACATCAGGCATCGGCATTCCAGTGCTCCAGGTGTTGGTGGCGATGTCGTAGATGCGGGTGGTATTGACCACCGTGCCGGTGGTGGGATCGTCGCCACCGAAGACGAAGAGCTTGTTGACGTTGGGCGCATACACGCCTGAGGCCTCGGCGTTGGCCAGATCGGGCACAGGGGCCAGAGGCGTCCAGGTGTTGGCCACAGGGTCAAACTTCCCGAACTGGTTGATGGTGCCACCGGCCGAGAAGGAGTAGCCGCCTCCCTCATAGGCAAAGGTGCCATCGCTGTCCATGAAGCCGCCGTAATGGTCAATGGCTACCGGCGCTGCCTGTGTCCACGGCCCGGGCGAACCTCCCGGTGGGCACGTAGGCGTCGCTGAGGGCGTTCCCGACGCTGTGGCCGTCGCCGTTGGCGTCGGGCTGGGAGTTCCGCATGGTCCGCTAATCAGCCACCTGCCCGCGTTCACTATCACGCGTCCCGAACGGCCCAGAGAAGTTCATGGGGTTGCTCGCCCAGGTAGGCGTTTATCCCTACGCCCGGTATGCCCGTTGTTGGTCTTATACGCACACAACTGCTGATCGTCCTGATACATCGCGACCGATACCGCCCCAGGACTCAAGGTGAGAGTATGGCGGAAGAAGGCGCACAGCGACCCAGCGGAGATGCCCTGCATCAGCGGGTGGGTCGTATCGTAGGTGCCCAGGCAACTGGTGCTGAAGTTGGTCGGGCCCGGCTGTTGAACGGCGTGTACCCACCCGTTATCCAGCGCCCGTCCAAGCCGAACGGCGGGCCAAACCAGTCGAAGTTGAGGCCCACCACGACGCCGCCTGTATCGGCGTAGTCGGCCAGCACGTTACCCATCGCCACGGCATCAGCATACGGGTTGTTGGAGAAGGCCACTACGATGTCGTACGGTTGCTAACTGCGCCAGCGTGGGCGTGGCGGAGGAGGCGTCGAACAGGTCCACCGCAGTCACACCCGGTTCGGCCAGTATCTGGCTTTGCAGCGTGGTCGGCGGCCCGCCTATATCTGAATAGGCTATCAGCACGTGGAACGAACTCGGCGTGCAGGTGGGCGATGCTGTTGGCGTTGGTGTCGGCGATTGTCCTCCGCCACGCAGCAGAAGCGTTCCATCGATGCCGTCGGGAGGCCAGCATTATCGTAGCCGCCTGCCAGCCAGATACTGCAGGTGCCGTCAGTGTCGGTCGGGAAGTTGCGCCGCGCGTTGACGAATGCAGGAACAGGCGAATTTACCGCCCAACGTGTTAGCGACCGGATCATAAGCATCCACTTCGTTGGATGGATTGGGCGCGGTTCTTCCACCGCCCATCACGAGCATTTTGCCGTTGAAGTTAAGCGCCCGCGTCTCTCCTGTCGCTCGCGGTATGGCGGCAATCGGTGCCGATCGTATTCGCCACCGGGTTATAAACAAAGGAGTTGGTCGTATCGGTAAGAAGACCACCCGTAATATCGCTGCCCCCACCCGTATAGATGAGGCTGCCGATGGTCGTGGTGGGTATGTAACCCAGCGGAACAGGGAGAACAGTGGGCTTCTGCACCCAGCCCGCCGGCGACGGAGTAAACTCCCAGATCTGGTTTATCCCTTGCCCTCCGCCCGTGACGGTGTCGAATCCGCCGAGAATGTACAGCTTGTTCTGAAACACGGTGAAGCCGCCTGGAATAACAGTTGTCCCAGCAGCCGGCCACGGAGCGGCCACTGGACTGATCGTATCCGTCACAGGATTATAGCGGAAGACGCGACCGGTCGTGACCGTGGGGGTGGAGACGACCGAGCCGCCCGCACAATAGATGTACGGCGTCCCGGCGTCGGTGAGCACGCCGCAAGCCATGTTGTTCACCAGGTTGTCGGGATAGGTGGCTGCCTTGGTCGTCCAAGTATTGGTGTTCGGATCGTATTCAAACGGATGAGTGAACTCGTTGCCAGCTGTGTCGGAGGCGCGACCGCCCATGGCATAAAACTTCCCGTTGGCCGGGAAATAGACGCCAACCGCGCGCACGCCAGGGGTTGGGAGGGGCGCACCCGCAGACCAGCCAGCCGGGCTGCAACCGGGTGAAGCCTGTGGTCGTCGGGGTAGCTGTTGGCGTGGGCGACACTCCGCCTCCAGAGCAGTTGTAGGTGACTTTCAGCCCATTGGTGAGCGTCGCCGTGCCGCACGAGAAGGTCGTAGCCGGACCAGTCGAGCTTGCTTGCACTCCGCTGGTCTCATCAAGGACCGTTGTCGGACGTTGCGCCATAGAAGACGTCAAAGAAGCTTGATTGGTTCTCGTAGAACACCACTGAGAAGTTGGCTGGCGCAGTCGTGTCGGCAAAGTGCACTGCGCGCCACTCGATGTTGAAGTGCCGGTTAGGCGCCGTGCCGGTGGTGGAGGTGAAAATGCCGCAGGTTCCGCCAGGGAAACCCGCGCAGCCGGCAAATTGATCTGTGCGCAGGTCATCCTGATACGGGAAAATGGCCATGGTCCAGAGCGTGTTCGGCAACACCTGACAGCCATGGGTGAAGGGCGCCTGCGCGCCTATAAGGTCTAAGCTGCCGTTGGAGGCGACGTTTGCACTGTTAAAGGTCTGCCCGTAAACGCTGACCGGGAATGGGAATGTGATAGCAGTTGCGCAATCATCGCAATGGTTGCCGGTATCGGTGGTGCCAGGCGTGATTGTGCCAGTCCCAGTAGCCGTGGTGTAGGTGCTGCAGCCTGCAGGCGTCCCTGTAGGTGTAGCCGTAGCCGGCGCTGTGGGTGTAGCCGTAGCCGGGGCTGTCGGGGTAGCCGTCGCAGTAGCAGAAGCAGTAGGCGTAGCACTTGGCGAGCCCGTTGCCGTCGGCGTCGGCGATGTGCACGGTGTCAGGATGTAGCTTTGCCCGCCGGTAGCAGGCTGGCCGGCACCGTTGCAGAAATACTGGTCAAAGGCGGTGTCGTTCTTCTGCACTCCGGCTGTGGCCGATGTGTTGCCGTTAGTCACTGTGCCGTAGATCACGTCAAAGCGTGTCTGCCCCTCGTACAACCTCAGCTCGAAGTTGGCAGTGCCGCTTCCCGGGAAATACTGCGCCCGCCACTCAATGTTGAAGATGCGGTTGGGAGCAGTGCCACTTATCGATGTGAATATGCCAAACCCACTGTTGACCAAATACAGGTCGTCCCAATACGGGTAGATGGAGTAGTTGTGGGTGGTCCACGGCAGGCATTGGTTGGTGAAGGTCGTATCGGTGGTCGTGAACTGCGCATTGCCGTTGGACGACAGATTGATCGAGGTGAAGGTCTGGTCGTACAACGTGTAAGAGAAGGGCAACGCGATGGTGGTCACCGTATCATCCCCGTGATTGCCGATGTCGGTCGTGCCTGGCACGATGGCGCCGCCTATCTGAGCTTATCGTGTAATGGTCTGACGGCGGGCAACCCTGTACGGTGTACATTGCCCGTGAAGGCCGCGTTACCATTGCAAGTATTAGCGGTGATCGCCCCGGTGCCAAGGGTCGCCGTCAACGCTGCCTCCGAAATTCATATGCAGCGTGAACCGGACAGTCATGTTCCCGTTTAACAAGCTGTGCCCTGTCACACTGGGGCCACTGTTGCCGCTCACCATCAGATCGCTGTCCTGCACTGAGGCCGGGTCAACAGGCTGGTTGAAGTTCACGTCATAGTTGTAATTGCTCAGGCGCTGGCGGTGTGAACGTGCCTCCGACGGGCGGCACAGTCGTAGTCACCTGTAGCGGCGTTATGGCGTAACAGAACGTGCAGTTGAACGCGAAGTTCGGCATATTGTCCGATTGGCGGTTAAATGCGCCGGCCGCAATATTCATCGTCTGCGGGCCCTGCATGCTCACCGGCGAAGTGTTGAAGTGGAAGGTGAGCGTGGTGTTGCCGTTGCTAAATGCGACGGTGTTCGCCGGAATTCCGTTCACCGTGAAATCGCTGGCCTGGACAGTTGCCGTATTCACCGCGTCGGTCAGGTTGATAACGAAGTCCACCGGCTGGGTGCTGATGGTGCTGTTGCAAGCCGGGGTAGTGGTGGTCACGGCAAAACCCACCAGCTCCCTGTCGGTGTAGGCGTCCTGTTGAGATGCGCCGTTAATGGCGTTGCGCCCGTCCACCCATGAAGTCGCGTGCTTGGTGAGTACCGCCGAGCCGTAGTCGTAGTCGCCCGCGTAGAGTCGGTTGGATACCCGGGATCGGGCTGCAGCGGCAGCGGACTGGCTACATCCGAGGTCGTTTCGTCAGCCCCCAGGTCGCGCCGTTATCGGCGGACTTCCGGGAATGCATCTGATAACAAAGGGTGGCCGGATTGCTCGGCTGGCAACTGGCCGCTACTCTTGGTGCCTCGTCATACCACGTGGCGAAGAGAGTGCCAGCTTCGCTGGCCGAGAGGTTGGGCTGCCACTGCGCCTTGGTGGGATCAGTGTTGGTGTTCAACTGGAACGGCGCACTGAAGGTCACGCCGCTGTCGGTGGAGCGGATGTAAAAGACGTCGCCGGGGTCACCGTTACCGGTGTTGCGAGAGGCATAGACGAGGGAAACGACATGGTTAAAGGCGGCAGGCTCACCCCAGCCCATGGTGCCGCCAGTAAGCGGGGCTGGAGTACATGGTGGCAGAAGAAGCCCGATGCGCTGCGTCCGGGGCCAGGGAATTGCGGGCCGGTGTAGGTGTTGGTCCAGGTAACGCCGCCGTCGGTGGAGCGGTACATCTTGTTGGCCCGATTGGTGAGGCCCCCATTGAACTCGTTCATGCCGGCGATGTACACGTCGCCCGTGACCTTGTCGCCGGTGATCTGCACGTTGCGGATGAAGTCAGCGCCAGTAGAAACCTGTCAGGACTGGACCACGTCACGCCGCCATCCGTGGAGCGAACGACGAAAATGCAGCCGCCGGCGCCGCATGCGACATTAAAGTCGTTCCAGGAAATATACATTCGCCCGAAGAAGGGAGAGGATGGGTTGTTATCCGCATAGCCAGACTCTCGGTCGGCAGAGGACTCGCTGAAAACACAGAAGTGGGTCCAGCTATTCGGGTTCCAGGGAGTGGTGGACTTGTAGCCCCCGAGGCCCTGACGCGCCGCAGGCTGTGTCGAGCCACACGGTAAACCAAGTCTGGCTTGGCTTGTGGTACAGAACAACAGGATCGCCCTCCGCACCAGCAAAGGGGCTTTGACCAGTCGGCGACCTGGTGAGGCGGTCAAAAGTGGCGCCACCGTCGGTGGAAACCGATGCGCCGGAGATATTGATCGGGCTAGCATTGCGGCCCCGTGAGTCGTTGTAGGCCACCACGATCTGTTGGGGGTTATCCGGGTTAACCGTAGTGAATGTCTCCGACTGCGTGATATTGGGAGAGCTCTCCGGATGGTTGATCAGGTTGACGTCCCCGGCGCCATACAGCGGCACGAGTATTTGTTTGACGCCTTTGGCGACGCGTTGAAAGAAGGCGCCCACAGAGGAAGAACCTGGAGTCCCGTCTGCTGCGCACGCCATCATGATGGCTCCGGCCCGGAAGTTCTCTTGCTTGTCGATGCCCAGCTCCTCAATTTTGGTACAGTCAAACCCGACTGGCACCAGAGGGTCGTTGGACGCGGTAATAATGTGATTCCTTATCTTTACCGGTGCGCTGTTCACGGCGAACGCGTCAAGGCCCACCAGCGCCAGGGAGATTCCGGCTAGCGCTATGCACAGGCCAATTAAAACGCGCAGATTAAAGAAGGCAGATTTTGAAGCAGATTTCTTTTTCATGGAGTTTGCTTCATGGAGTTAGGATTGCGCTCCGCGCTGCGCCATCTGAACACCGCAGCGCGATACGTAGTAGCGTTTTCAGTCAGACCGCCGACAACAGTGTCAACACTATTCGTTTGAATCCATGGAAAATCTTTCGGAACACCGGGATCGCGCGAATAAAATGGATAGCATGGGATGAGGACAAACCCATCCCATCCATGTGTGGCTGCGTGAAATTTGCCCAGCGCTGGGGAACTCGCCTGGTTATCCGCAACTCCTGCGATCACGAATCAACGGCGGTGCGAGATTGGCGCGACGTTGCAATCGCGATTAAATCGCGCCTGGTTGGCGGCACCTAGCGTGAGAAGCCGAAGTGCTGCTACGATCTCACCCGCCGGCCCGCGAACTGGTCTCTGATTGCGTGCTACGAAAATTTCTTCCCTGCGACGCGTAGCACGCGCGGCAAATGAGTAGTCGCGAACAGCACGAGGATCTGATGGGGAACCCGCGGGTTCATTCGCGAGTTCCCACATCAGGGGTTAACTAGTCACCGATCCTACGGGCGATGCGGCGGCGTGGGACGCGGCCTAGGCGTCGGCGTAGGCCTCGGCGGCACAGTCGCAGTTGCAGTCGCCGTGGCTGTGGCTGTGGCTGTTGCCGTCGCAGTTGCCGTAGCCGTGGCTGTAGCGGTAGCCGTTGGCGTTACCGCTGGCTGTCGCCGTGGCCGTGGCTGTAGCTGTAGCTGTCGCCGTCGGCGTCGCCGTCGGCGTGGGACTGCCACAGGTTGTGGGTATGTAGTTCACACGCAGGCCTGGTGTCAGCGTCGCTTCATTGCAAGAGAACGACGTGAACACATTCAGATCTTGCTGGATGCCGCTGACGTCGCCGTCAACCCGTTGTCGCCGGTCACCCCGTAGATCACCGACAGCGTATTCGAGCCTTCGGTCAATAGTACCTCGAACTCCGCTTGCGCGGGACCCGGGGGCTGTTGAAGTAGTTGGTCTTCCACCTGATGACGAACTGCCGGTTGGGCGCAGTTCCCAGCGTCTGGGTGAAGATACCGCAGTCTGGGCAGGGACCCACACTTTCATCGGTAACCAGATCGGCATAGTTAGGGAACAAGGTATTCAGGAACGGATCCGTGTACGCAGGATCCGGATCCACCGGCACGCACCCTAGCCACGCAGAACAGTTTGTTGCTAAGGCCCGGGGTAAGTGTATGTCGCCGTCCGACCCGACAGTCACCGCTGTAACCGGCGGATTGCCGTATACGCTTACCGGGAAGGGTAGAATGATGTCCGTGGTGCAGTCGTCGCAGTGGTTGCCGATATCGGTGCCGCCCGCGGTTATGGTGCCAGTGGTAGTAGCTGTCGTGTAGGTTGACTGGCAAGGCGTTGCCGTTGCTGTAGCTGTCGGTGTCGGACTAGCTGTCGCAGTCGACGTCGCGGATGGACTGGCCGTAGGTGTTGGACCCACCGGGTCTCTATCGGTGTAGGCATCCTGCTGCGATGCGCCGTTGATAGGGTTGCGCCCGTCCACCCATGAAGTGACGTGCTTGGTGAGTATCGCGGAGCCGTAGTCGTAGTCGCCCGCATAGAGTCGGCTGGATGCCCGGATCGCCTTGCAGCGGCAGCGGACTGGCTACATCCGAGGTCGTTTCGTCAGCCAACCAGGTCACGCCGTTATCGGGCGACTTGCGGGAATGCATCTGATAACAAAGATTGGTGGGACTGGAGGGCTGACAGCTGGCAGATGTCCTCGGTGTCTCGTCATACCACGTGGCGAAGAGGGTGCCAGCTTCGCTGACCGAGAGGTTGGGCTGCCACTGCGCCTTGGTGGGCTCGGTGTTGGCGTTCAACTGGAACGGCGCGCTGAAGGTCACGCCACTGTCGGTGGAGCGGATGTAAAAGACGTCGCCGGGGTCGCCGTTGCCGGTGTTGCGCGAGGCATAGACGAGGCTAACTACGTGGTTGAAGGCGGCAGGCTCACCCCAGCCCATGTGCCGCCAGTAAGCGGGGCTGGCGTACATAGTGGCGAAGAAGCCCGAAGCTGCTGCGGCCAGGGCCAGGGAAGGTGGGACCGGTGTAGGTGTTGGTCCAGGTGTTACCGCCGTCGGTGGAGCGGTAGATCTTGTTGGCTCGGTTGGCTGAGGCCGCCACCCATTCTCGTCCATGCCGGCGACGTATACGTCGCCCGTAACCTTGTCGCCGGTGATCTGGACGTCGCGGATGAAGGTGAGTGGTCGACGCTATCGGCGCATGTCCAGGTGAGCACCGTTATCACTGGAGTAGCGTGACGAACGAGAGCTCCGCCGCCGACAGCTGAAGTCGTTCCAGGAAATGTACATCCGGTTCGCAGAACGGAGAGGATGGGTTGTTATCCGCCCAGCCAGACTCTCGGTCGTCGCTGCGAGCTGCTGTGAACGCAGAAATGGGTCCAGCTAGTCGGGTCCGAGGGATTGGTGGACTTGTATCCGCCGAGGCCCTGACCGCCGCAGGCCGTGTCGAGCCAGACGGTGAACCAGGTGGCGGTTGGCGCTGTTGTACAGAAGAACAGGGTCGCCCTCGGTACTGGCAGAAGGGGCTTTGACCGCTGGCGGTGGTGACGCGGGTGAAGGTCGCGCCGCCGTCGGTGGAGCACCGATGCGCCGGAGATGTTGATGGGACTGGCGTTGCGGCCTCGTGAGTCGTTGTAGGCGACGACAGACCTGTTGGGGTTATCCGGGTTAGCCGCAGGTGAATGTCTCCGACTGGGTAATGTTCGGGAGGGTCTCCGTGCCGGTGATCAGGTTGACATCCCCGGCGCCATACAGCGGCACGAGCAATTTTTTGACGGCCTGCGTGATACGCTGAAAGAAGCCCACAGAAGAACCTGAACCGCCCTCTGCTGCGCCGCAGGCGATCATGATCGCGCCGGCCCGGAAGTTCTCTTGCTTGTCGATGCCGAGTTGCTCGAATTTTGGTACAGTCAAACCCCACTGGCACCAGAGGGTCGTTGGACGCGGTGATAATGTGATTCCTTAATCTTCACTGGTGCGCTGTTCGCGGCGAACGCGTCAAGGCCCAGCAGCGCCAGGAGATGCCGGCCAGCGCTATGCACAGGCCGATTAAAACACGGAGATTAAAGAAGGCAGATTTTGAAGCGGATTTCTTTTTCATGGAGTTAGTTGAGTCAGGATTGCATTCCACGCTGCGCTACCTGAACACCGCAGCGCGATAAGTTATTGTCATAGGATGCAAGAGCGCTTTTAGTCAGAATCCTCCGACGACATGTCAACACTGATCTCCGTTCGAATCCATGTGAATCAACGTCTTTCGGAACACCGGGATCAAATCGCGATTGAACCGCGCCTGGTCGGTCGGGAGTCTCTACGGCGTGAGAGCCGAAGCGCCGCTACGCGCCTCAGCCGCCGGCCGCGAACTGGTCTCTGATCGCGTGCTACGAAAATTTCATCCAGCAACGCGCAGCAAGTGAGTAGTCGCGAACAGCATGAGGATCAAACGAGGAACTCGCGAGGTTCGCTCGCGAGTTCCCAAACAACTAACTAATTACTGATCAGCCGATCAGCAAGCCTTACGGTCGGGGCCGGCGGTGTCGGACGAGGTCTCGGTGATGAGAGTAGGCCTCGGCGACGCAGTAGCCGTTGCGGTGGCAGTAGCCGTAGCGGTCGCCGTGGCTGTGGCAGTTGCCGTTGGCGTAGCAGTTGCCGTTGCCGTCGTGCCGTGGCAGTGTAGCCGTGGCGGTCGCAGTCGCGGTAGCAGTTGCCGTCGCGCTTGGCGATGCCGTAGGCGTTGGTGACGGACTGCACGGTGTCAGGATGTAGCTTTGCCCGCCAGTAGCAGGCATGGCCGGCACCGTTGCAGAAATACTGGTCAAAGGCGGTGTCGTTCTTCTGCACTCCGGCTGTGGCCGATGTGTTGCCGTTAGTCACTGTGCCGTAGATCACGTCAAAGCGAGTCTGCCCCTCGTACAACCTCAGCTCGAAGTTGGCACTGCCGCTCCCCGGGAAATACTGCGCCCGCCACTCAATGTTGAAGATGCGGTTGGGAGCAGTGCCACTTATCGATGTGAATATGCCAAACCCGCTGTTGACCAAATACAGGTCGTCCCAGTACGGGTAGATGGTGTAGTTGTGGGTGGTCCACGGCAGGCATTGGTTGGTGAAGGTCGTATCGGTGGTCGTGAACTGCGCATTGCCGTTGGACGACAGATTGATCGAGGTGAAGGTCTGGTCGTACAACGTGTAAGAGAAGGGCAACGCGATGGTGGTTACCGTATCATCCCCGTGATTGCCGATGTCGGTCGTGCCTGGCACGATGCTGCCGCCGATCTGCGCTATCGTGTAATGGTCTGACGGCGGGCAGCCCTCTACGGTGTACATTGCCCGTGAAGGCCGCGTTACCATTGCAAGTATTGGCGGTGATCGCCCCGGCGCCAAGGGTCGCCGTCACGCTGCCGCCGAAATTGCATATGCAGCGTGAACCGGACAGTCGTGTTCCCGTTGATCAGCTGTGCCCTGTCACACTGGGGCCACTGCATTGCCGCTGACGCATCAGATCGCTGTCCTGAACTGAGGCTGGGTCAACAGGCTGGTTGAAGTTCACGTCGTAGTTGTAATTGCCAGGCGCTGGCGGTGTGAACGTGCCTCCGACGGGCGGACTAGTCGTAGTCACCATTAGCGGCGTTAAGGCGTAACAGAACGTGCAGTTGAACGCGAAGTTCGGCATATTGTCCGAATTGCGCGGTTAAATGCGCCGGCCGGAATATTCATCGTCTGCGGGCCCTGCATGCTCACCGGCGAAGTGTTGAAGTGGAAGGTGAGCGTGGTGTTGCCGCCACTAAATGCGACGGTGTTCGCCGCGATTCCGTTCACCGTGAAATCGCTTGGCCTGGACAGTTGCCGTATTCACCGGCGTCGGTCAGGTTGATAATGAAGTCCACCGGCTGGGTGCTGATGGTGCTGTTGCAGGCCGGAGTAGTGGTGGTCACGGCAAAACCCACCAGCTCCCTGTCGGTGTAGGCATCCTGTTGAGATGCGCCGTTAATGGCGTTGCGCCCGTCCACCCATGAAGTCGCGTGCTTGGTGAGTACCGCTGAGCCGTAGTCGTAGTCGCCCGCGTAGAGTCGGTTGGATGCCGGGATCGGGCTGCAGCGGCAGCGGACTGGCTACATCCGAGGTCGTTTCGTCAGCCCCCAGGTCGCGCCGTTATCGGGCAGACTTCCGGGAATGCATCTGATAACAAAGGGTGGCCGGATTGCTCGGCTGACAACTGGCCGCTACTCCTTGGTGCCTCGTCATACCACGTGGCGAAGAGAGTGCCAGCTTCGCTGGCCGAGAGGTTGGGCTGCCACTGCGCCTTGGTGGGATCAGTGTTGGTGTTCAACTGGAACGGCGCACTGAAGGTCACGCCGCTGTCGGTGGAGCGGATGTAAAAGACGTCGCCGGGGTCACCGTTACCGGTGTTGCGCGAGGCATAGACGAGGGAAACGACATGGTTAAAGGCGGCAGGCTCACCCCAGCCCTGGTGTCGCCAGTAAGCGGGGCTGGAGTACATGGTGGCAGAAGAAGCCCGATGCGCTGCGTCCGGGGCCAGGGAATTGCGGGCCGGTGTAGGTGTTGGTCCAGGTAACGCCGCCGTCGGTGGAGCGGTAGATCTTGTTGGGCCCGATTGGTGAGGCCTCCATTGAACTTCGTTCATGCCGGCGATGTACACGTCGCCCGTGACCTTGTCGCCGGTGATCTGCACGTTGCGGATGAAGTCAGCGCCAGTAGAAACCTGTCAGGACTGGACCACGTCACGCCGCCATCACGTGGAGCGAACGACGAAGATGCAGCCGCCGCGCCGCATGCGACATTAAAGTCGTTCCAGGAAATATACATTCGCCCGAAGAAGGGAGAGGATGGGTTGTTATCCGCAAAGCCAGACTCCCGGTCGGCAGAGGACTCGCTGAAAACACAGAAGTGGGTCCAGCTATTCGGGTCCCAGGGAGTGGTGGATTTGTAGCCCCCGAGGCCCTGACGCGCCGCAGGCTGTATCGAGCCACACGGTAACCCAAGTCTGGCTTGGCTTGTGGTACAGAACAACAGGATCGCCCTCCGTACCAGCAAAGGGGCTTTGACCATTGGCCATCGTCAGGCGGTCAAAAGTGGCGCCACCGTCGGTGGAAACCGATGCGCCGGAGATGTTGATCGGGCTGGCATTGCGGCCCCGTGAGTCGTTGTAGGCCACCACGATCTGTTGGGGGTTATCCGGGTTAACCGTAGTGAATGTCTCCGACTGCGTGATATTGGGAGAGCTCTCCGGATGGTTGATCAGGTTGACGTCCCCGGCGCCATACAGCGGCACGAGTATTTGTTTGACGCCTTGGGCGACGCGTTGAAAGAAGCCGCCCACAGAGGAAGAACCTGAAGCCCCGTCTGCTGCGCAGGCCATCATGATTGCTCCGGCCCGGAAGTTCTCTTGCTTGTCGATGCCCAGCTCCTCAATTTTGGTACAGTCAAACCCGACTGGCACCAGAGGGTCGTTGGACGCGGTAATAATGTGATTTCTTATCTTCACTGGTGCGCTGTTCGCGGCGAACGCGTCAAGGCCCACCAGCGCCAGGGAGATGCCGGCTAGCGCTATGCATAGGCCGATTAGAACGCGCAGATTAAAGAAGGCAGATTTTGAAGCAGATTTCTTTTTCATGGAGTTAGTTGATGTGGATGGATTTTGGGTGTGAAACGTCCCTGTACCTGAAACGCCAGAAACGCGTCAACACCTTTTTACGGAGTAACTGCCCCCGGGTTTACCGGATGAACGCAAGAATGGCAAGCTTTTTTATTTTTTTGCGGAATTCCCTTGTGAACGCGATATTTCACGATAGCAAATCAGGTTTGTGACAAGCAAACTCGCGATCGCGCGGCGCCAACTCGAAGCTTGTTTTCTTTTGGTAACAGCGCTGTTACTTTTCGATCACGCTCCGCGAAACACGTGCAGGTGGAACGCGTTGTCGTCAACGCGTTGGAGATGCGGCTTTGCGTCTGATATCTGCCGCTTCGACGACGGCATCGTCCCGCCGTGGCGGGCCGATCCATGTTACCACCGCGCGAACGGCTCGAGGCGACGATGCCTAAACTCGTTGCTGATCTTATCCGCCGCTGGCGCGCATCGATTTGAACGTGCCATGCTTTGAAGGCATGTCGCCGACGAGCGGCGAGAATTCCACTTCGCCTGTGATCGAGTCCGCCGTTTCAAATTTACCTTGGAACACTAGCGTTCCTGCGTCACTTCAATTGTGCCTGAGCGCGGCGCAGATTGTCGGCCGCGCCTTTCAATTCCGGCTTGAGACGCAGCGCCGCTTCAAATTCGGGAATGCTTTCCCGCGCTTTGCCGGAGGCGAGCAGAGCCAAACCCAGATTGTTGTGAGCCTCGGCGCTATTAGGATTGAGCCGAAGCGCTTCGTGAAGTTGCTCGATCGACTCCGGTATTCTGCCCGCTAGCCCCAGCGCGAGTCCCAAGTCAGCCAGAATGTCTGGGTCTTTGGGCGCAAGCTGGGATGCGCGGCGCATCTCCTCGAGCGCGGCTTCATCGTGTTTCTCCTGCCACAGCGCGTGGGCCAACTGCACGCGCGCTTTCGGCACGTCCGGCTGTGAACGGATTGCCGCTCGGAAATACTCCATGGCTTCCGGCAGCCGGCCTTGGTGCCCACGGGTAACGCCCATGACCACCAAGCCGTCGTAGAAATTGGGGTCGATCTGCAACGCCTTCTCAAAATGCGCCGCGGCTTCATCGTATCTGTCGATCACGCCCAAGGCCACGCCCAGGTTGTGTTCTATGCGGAGATTAGGTGGAGTGACTGCCAGGGTGTGCTCAAACAATGTGAAGCTGTCACGCCAGCGCTGAATTTGCGCGTTCGTAAGCATAGCAAGAATCAGCAGAACTGCGGCCGCTGCCCCTGCGCTGAGCAATGGCGCAACACGCCAGCTCTTTGCGATGTCCGCTAATCCGAACACCAGTGCCATCAACAGACCGATCGACGGGATATAGAAGTAGCGGTCCGCCATGATTTGCCCGCCAACCTGAACGATCCCTATAACCGGAACCAGTGTTCCCAGAAACCAAAGCCAGCCAACCATGAGGTATGGCCGAATTCTCCGTTGAGAAACACAAAACACCGTAATTCCAATCAGCAGAAACGCTGCGCCGATGATCTGCCAGGCCGGTATGCCCGCAAACGGATAATAGACCGCCAGATCATTCGGCCAGAAAGTGAGCAGTAAGTATTTCGCATACGACACGAGCGCGTTTGACAGCCGCAGCGTAATAGCCTCATGGCCGAGTGTGCGCACAGCGCCTCCACGCGATTGCGCTATTAAAGTCATAACGGCTGACGCCGCCACCAGAGCAAATAACGGGATTTTTCGACCACTAGACCACCCGCCTTCGCCAAGGCTCCGGCGGGCAGGCGGACTGCTGATCGCTGACTCTGACTTCTGATCTCTGAAATCTGCCCAGACGGCCAGTAGTCGAGCAGCAACATTACCAACGGCCACGTTACCAGCATCGGCTTGGCGAGCAGGCCCAGTGCGAGCGTGACCGCGACCCATATGACCGGCTGATCGCGGGTGCTTCTGCATAGCGCGCAGTATGCGATCAGCGACAGCAATCCGAAAAATGTGGAGAGGGTATCTTTGCGTTCAGACGCCCATGCCACCGATTCCACGTGCAACGGATGCAGCGCAAAAGCGCGGCGACTAGCGCGCTCGGCCATCGGGCGTGTGTTGTTCGCAACAGAAACCAGAAGACAAGCAACGTGTTTGCGACATGAATCAGCGCGTTGACCAGCAACTGGTGGCCTGCATTCATCCCAAAGAGCTGGCAATCGATCATGTGTGAAATCCAGGTAAGCGGATGCCAGTTTGCCGCATGAAAAGTCGTGAACGCCCAGGCGAGTCCCGCGAGCGTAACACCGCGATTCACCATTGGATTTTCCTGGATATATGTGGGGTCATCGAGAGTGATGAACTGATGCCCGATCACTTGCGCATAAAGCGCAAACGTCACTACCGCCAAACCCAACAGGATGAGAAGATCGGGTCGCCCGAATTTTGGAAGGTGGCTGAGCCGCACGGCGCTGCGTGCGTTCGCTGCAACAGTGCGCGCTCTTTTCTTTTTCTCGCTGTTCGTTTGGCCATGCTCTTTGCGAGACTACTACAGCGTGAGCAACCGACCTTTGACCGTGGCACGAATCTAATCACGATTTTTCCGCAATCTCTCATGCCGTTTCGCCCCTATGGCCTTCTTCGCCTCAGCTTACTTACTATCGTTCGCGATGTTCGCGTCGAACAGATGCCGCACGCGCACGGCGCGCGAACGGGCCGATGCAAAGCTGGCTCAAAGCGTTGCTGATCTTATCCGCCGCCGGCGCGGACTGCTTTGAACGTGCCGTGCTTCGAAGGTCCGTCTCCGACGAGTGGCGAGAAATCCACTTCGCCGGTGATCAAATCCGGAGTGTCGAATTTTCCTTTGAGCGTCAAGGTTCCCGCGTCACGCCCCACATTGCCGATTAGAAACTCCACCGGGCCAGAGAACGTTACCGATTTCCCTCACCCGGAGTCCACTTTGCCTCGGAAGGTGTGGCACCCGCCCAAACTTTGGATTGCGGGTCCGTCACCGTCAGAGTGCCTTTTCCGTCGTTTTGTGCATCAAAGCGCAGGAAACGATGTTGCTCGTTGGCAAAAGTGACGTCGACCTTCCAACTGCCCGTCACGTTCGGAGACTCTGCCCCGGCCAGGACGAAGGAGAATGTGTTCACGGCCATTACCAGAATTATTGCGCGCGCTGTTTTCACGTTTTTTCTACTAGCAATTTGATTTGCGCGCAAATTCATTGGGTTTTAAGGCTGCACTTCACGATCAACAGCCGGAACTCATGAATTGTTTAGCGAGTTCCCAAGTCACTCGCCTTCGCATGCGACGACCAGGCATGCCATCCACTAGTCACTGATCTCCAATCACCGTTTACGATCGTGGCGGCGGCGTTGGGCGACCTCTCGGCGTTGGGAGAGCTCTGGGTGTTGGGCTAGGCCTCGGGGTTGGAGTGGGAGTAGGCGTAGCAGTAGCAGTAGGCGTGACGGTCGCAGTCGCAGTAGCCGTTGCCGTCGGTGTCGGAGTCGGCGTTGGAGTGGCACCTCCTCCAGGTGCTTGGATCCCAACAGTGATGGGCGATCCTGTCTTGAAAAAGCCGACGGTCGCGTTGGCACTCTGTGGCGGTTGATCGGCATCGAACCGGAAATTGCACAGTGTGCCGAAGCGAATGGCGTTTGCGTTAGGATTTTGGGCAAAGGTCTCGCAGTTCCAGGTCAATGCGCTCGGCATTTGATTTGGAATCCATGGAGCGTTGCTGAATCCTGTATTGCCGACGGTTCCGTCGTTCGGGAAACCCGGATGGTTCGGCGGAGCATGAAATCCGATGTTACTAATGTTGACTCCCTTCCCGAGCGGCACGCTGAAGGATTGAATCGAGCGATCGAGGTTCTGGTTGTGAATGGCGTACTCGTAATGCCACACGCCGGCAGATGGATTCGTTACTTTATAAACAACGAACGCGCGACCATCGACACCGGGCTCCGGCTCGACCGTTACGCTGGTTGAGCCGGTCCAGGCATCAGTCGCCGGGGTCATTGGAACTGTCGCGCCGACCGGAGTAAAAGTGAAATCGGTGGTACCGGTAACATTAAAGCGCCGATACGAGGCGTTGTTATACATGTTGCATTGACCGGGATGCGCCTGACACCAGGCGTATTCCTGCGGCGTGTCGTACTGCGCTTCAGCGTAATAAGTAGCGCCCGTGTTTTGCGTCGTGTCCAAGTCGCTCTTTGCGACGAGAACGCGATGGGAGGTCCCGGTGTGAACATGCCCGGTGTGGCTTCGAGCGGTGGATGGAAAAGCGCCGGTAAAAGGATTCACCCAGGCGCGCGAGCCGAGCAGGCTGTACTGAGCATTTTCCGGTGCGAGGTAAGGGTCCGAGCAGCCCACCCCGAGCTGCGAGGCATCAGGCCATGGTATGCAGCCGAAATTACAGTCGTCATCCTGGTCTGCGCCGAACGTATGCTTCACCCAGGATTCGCCGATTTGTTCGAAGCGATCATTATTGTTAGGCCCACCGCTCATCCGATAGAGGTTTTCGCAGATAACCGAATGATCGGTGTTTGGTATGGCGAAAAAGTGCACTGGCTGATCGCCGTTGTTGCACGAAGTCGTGGCAATGCCGAGGCCCACTTGAGTGTCGCTTGGGTTGGGAGTTGGGCTTGCTTCCACCATGGCGGGCAGATCGCCAACGATAATGTCAGGCCCGGGCACGGGTACATGGCCACCCGGAACAAGCGCGTTGTTTGGCGGCAGAATCGATGATTCAACTTTGCCGTTCACTACAGTACTCGTGGAGATTGGATTCACGGCCGTGTCGATCGAAATGGTGCCGGCTTGCGTGCCCGCCTCACGCGGATGACCAAGATTGTTAGCCAACGCTTCGGAAATCAGAACACGTCCACCCTGGATGCCGAGCTGCTGTGTATTCGCATCGTAGTGGAGATTTCCTTCAATGTTAAAAATACAAAACCGCTCGATGGCATCGCGCACAACCATGTCGAAGGTTTCGCCCGAGTGCGCCTGTTCAATAGTCAGCCTGTTAAGTGAAGCAGTTAATACTGCAGGAAGCGCGACGTTATTTTGCGGCACCAGCGCCATCGAGCCTGTCTCTGCCTCGGCGCAACACTTTATTAAAGACAAGCACCGGAAAGAAAGAAGTCGGTGCCACGCCAAAATGTAATGTCTCCGATTTTCGTGTCGTAGAGTTGACTCCATTGATCCGATTCAGATCGATGTCCATGCTCACGCTGCCGCTGGCCACAATCATCTTCTGAAGTGTCCCGCTCTCGCCTTGCTCGGCGAGACTTGTCTTTGCAGCGTTGGGAGCGTTCGAGGAGCCCCCGTCGCGCAAGCCAAAAAGCAAGAGCAACGGAAGCATAAAGGCAGTGAGTGCGATTTTTAACATTGTGTTTGTTCCTCCGGATTATTCGTGGATTCGGAAAGCGCGCAAAGTGAAATCGTAATGTTTGTCATGGGCAGATTGGAAACGTAAAGAAAATCTTGCGAAATTTGATACGATTGTTTTGGAATTCGCAGCTCTGGGGATCGCAACCGCATCTGTTCGGTAGCGAACAGCGCGTTTTGAAGTAAATTCGCCAACTCTGTGAAAAGTGGTTGCGTCAGCCCAGAATTGAAAGCAGCTGGAGCGATTCCGGGGCGAGCCAGCGCCGGGATCAACGTCCCCGGCTACAGTAAAACCGGCATACGTAAATCGAAGACCGGTCGGTGGCGCGCGGCCGCGTTGATGGCTCTGAATTTGTTCATGATCGCGCACATCATCCAGTGGCGGTTAATGGGCAGAACGGTTTCGCCCATCGAGCCTTCGGAAACGATGTACACGCTGCAGAACGGGTTCGTGAACGCGGGCTTCATCTTTTTAGCCTGGCAATTTTGGCGACGCTCATCTTCGGGCGTTTTGTTTGTGGCTGGGGTTGTCACATTCTCGCGCTGCAGGATTTCTGCGGCTGGCTGCTCAAGAAAATGGGTCTTCATCCGAAGCCGTTTCGGTCGCGGCTCCTGGTGTATGTCCCGCTCGTCGCCGCGCTGTACATGTTTGTCTGGCCCGTAGTTTATCGAATGTTTTGGACCCCAGATCCCGGACCACTCATCCCGAAATTCACGAATCATCTGGTGACCACAAAATTTTGGGCGACGTTTCCTTCTGTCGCGGTGGCCATCCCGTTTCTGTTTATTTGCGGCTTCGTCACCGTTTATTTTTTGGGGCAAAAGGCTTTTGCACTTATGCGTGCCCGTATGGGGGTTTCTTCGGTCTCGCCGACAAATTCTCGCCGGGAAAAATCCGCGTTACGCCTGCGTGCAATCAGTGCGGGCATTGCACTGCCACGTGCACTTCGAACGTGTTGGTGCACGCGGAAGTGAAGCAGTACGGGATGGTGGTCGATCCCGGTTGCATGAAATGCATGGATTGCGTCAGCGTTTGTCCAAACGACGCGCTCTATTTCGGCTTTGGGAAGCCGACGCTTCTGGCTCCGAAATCGAATGTCATTAAGAGACATTATTCGTTGACGTGGCCTGAAGAGATCGTCGGCGCATTGGTCTTTCTGGGAAGTTTCCTTGCTGTTCGCGGTGTTTACGTGCTGGTTCCATTTTTGATGGCGCTTGGCTGCGCCGCGGTCACAACGTTTCTCACTCTGAAAACGTGGCGATTACTTCGGGCAAGGGAGTTGTCCTTTTACCGGTTCAATTTGAAATCGTCAGGAAAAATTCACAAGGCTGGCTGGGCGTTTGCAGCCTTTGCCTGTCGCATGGATTGGGTTGAACGCGCACTGCGGCTGGGTGCGCTATCACGAGGTCCTCGGCAACGTCGCATTCAACAAGGTTCACTTGCCCGACGAACTGGCCCTGGCGCAGCTCGATCCAGCGCGCTGGCTCAGCCCGGCGGATCGGGAAAACATTCTTCAAGGAAAAGAGCATTATCTGGCGGCTTCGAGGACGGGGTTGTTTGTAAACAACGAAGCTATGCCAGAAGCTGGCCTGGTTTGAGTATTTGTCAGGCGACGCTGCGCAATCCGTGCAAACGCTCCGCACGGCCGCAGCTCACCAGAAAGAGGAGAGCAAAGCTTTGAGTCTTTATTATCGCGGCGCGATCTTGAACCGCCTGGGACGTTACGAAGAAGCGCGTGCGAGTCTGGACGAAGCGCTGGCCGAAAGAGATGACTTGATCCTGGCGCGCCAGGAGAAGGGCGAATCGCTCTGGCAGCTCGGGCGCAGGGACGAAGCTGTTTCGGTTTGGAACGATGCCGTACAGCGCAATGCGCGTTTGGCTTTGGTTAACAACGAGCTTGCCGGCGCGGCGCGTGTCGTCAGGCAACATCGAACAAGCCGAGTGTCCACGAAAACCAAGCCGACCAATTCACTCCTAACAATCCGCTTTACCATTGGATGCTCGCGCGCCGGCTCCAGGATCTTGGAATGACTGACCTGGCCGAAAAACATTTCCAACAAGCAAAGCAACTGAGTTCAGACGGCGAGATGCCTGACGAGCGTTGATCGTTAAGGTGGAACGCGTTGTCCTGAGCACGTGGCGCGAAACGGCGTTGTCCACAACGCGTCTGGTGTAGGCCGCCGATTCATCTGCCATTGCGCCTGTCAGGCGCCGATCTGCCAGTCGGAACGCTTCCGGCGAAGAAGCCGATCCACCTTTGGACGGTCCCGTGGCGTTACCAGCGCGCGAGCATGGCACCGGTACAGGGCATGCCTATGGGCGCGGCCAGGCGTCGGACGAGGCCGCGGTTTGGGAAGGGGCCGCACTGCTGGCAAGACGTTAACTACTCCAGTCATTCCAGCAAAGCAGTGCAAGGCGCAGAAATACTGGTACATGCCCGGCTGCGTAAAAGTGAACTCATACACGAACCCTGTGTCGTTAAGAGTTCCGGCCTCACAGTGCATGTTATCAGGCGAACAAAATTGCCCATCCTCGATGCAGGACGTGCCACTGGTGACACTGTGAAAATCGCTCTCCCACGTCCAGCGCACGGTGTCGCCGACGCTGATGTTGACGGTATCCGGCACAAAAGTGAATTCGTTTTCTAGCGGTCCCACTGTCACATCAAAAATCTCGCTCCCAACGTCTCGCTTTCCACTGAGAACCTGGCGTCCATATTGATCGACGATGCGGATTGCGTGAGTCGCGCGGTTTTCCGGTGCCGCGTTACCACTCTCGTTGCTTCCGGATTCGGCGGTCCATGTGAATGCTGTCAGAAGCAGCACTGCTAGCCGCCACGTTTGCTTCGTCGTTGTCTTTCGTTTTGCGATCATAGGAAGCGATGATAATGGAATGGCCGTGCTGATCCGCAACCAAAAATCAGTGGCGGACTAAATCTGAATCGCGCTTTTCATCCGCACTTGATGGTGCAAGAATGCCGGAGACCGCAAACCGTGAACCGCCGCCGATTTGCGAAGTATCGAATCAAAATTCGGCTAAATGTTAAAACTAATCGTGTCATGAGCAGCAGCATTCGAAACCGGTTGCCCGGCACCATCGAGAAAATCGTTTCTGACAAAGTCGTCTCGGAAATCGTCATTCGAACTGCGGCTGGAGAAGTAACATCAGTCATTACAACTGGTTCAGTCCAGCCGAATGAACCTGAAAGAGGGTGATCAGGTTTTTGCGATCATTAAGGCGACCGGAAGTGTCCGTCGAAAAGTGAATAAGGCAAACGTCGGACGGCACCACAAAATGCGAATATCGGTTTTAATCCTGCGCGGCGATGTTGGCGGTGTGCGCGTCAATGGCGCCGAGGTAAACGTCTACGCGGCGGCCAGCTTGACAGATGCCACGAAAGAAATTGCCTCCGCCTACGAGAAGGAGAAGTGGCGACAAAATATTGTTTAATTTTGAGCTTCGAGCCTGCTCGCGCGACAAATTATCGAACGAGCGCCGGCGGATATGTTTATTTCGGCGGATGAAGCGAAGATGGACGAATTGGCAACGGCTCGGCCTGATAGCAACCGGAGACACGCCGTGATCTGCTTTTCGAATTTGCTCCGTGATCGTTGTGCCATCCGACAGCAAACTCGTGATTGCCTCGCCGGAAGAGCTCGTCACCAAATCACAAAAGATCGCGGTCGCTGATCCGCGGGCCGTGCCAGCCGGCATTTACACAAAGGAGTATCTTACCCGGCTTGGTCTGTGGCAGAAACTCGAACCGAAAATCGTGCCGACTGAAAATGTTCGCGCCGCGCTCGCCGCGGTAGAATCGGGAAATGTAGATGCCGGATTTGTCTATGCGACGGATGCAAAGATCTCCAGCAAAGTCAGAATTGGGTAGTGGTGCAGTTTCAGGTGAAAATTAATTTCAGGCCAGCAATCGTCAGGACGCAGGCGAGGCTAATATAGATTGCCCTACTAGGAAGATGCCGACTTCCCATTAGGGAACCGATAGTGCCGCCCAGGACCGCTGCTACCGCCAAGGACCATGCGAGCGGGGGAAAGGTTGCTGGTTGCTAAAATAGCCCAACAACCCAGACGCCGAATTTACGAGAATAAAGACAGCCGATGTTGCTGCCGCCGGTTTCGTTTTCGCCCACCGAAAAATAAGAGAAGCGGCGTCAGAAATATCCCCCCGCCAGTTGAAGTTATGCCGGAAAGAAATCCTATAGCTGCGCCAACTGGCATCGCGACGGTTAAAGGCGGGGGCTAACAGCATCTGCATCAGCTCGTTTGTTCGCCCAAAACAAACGCATGGCGGAAATCAAAAGCACAAGGCCGACCAGCAATTTAAATGTATGTGCGGGAAGCAGTAGGTATCCACCGAGAAAAGCGCAAGGCACGCTTAGCACAGCAAACGGCCAGAACAGCCGCCATGAGAAATGGCCTGCTCGGCAGAACTGATAAGTCGCGATAATGGCGACGAGAATATTGAGCAACAGCACCGTTGGCTTGATAACCCTTGGCCCAAAACTAAAGAGTGTTAGGACTGCGATGTAACCAGACGCACCAGCGTGACCAACGGAGGAATAGAGAACGGCAATAACGAAAATTGCGGCGCAGACCGCCAGAAGAAGCAAGGTCACCTAGTCCAGTAGTGCAATAATTTCGTCCGGATTCCAAACATGATCTTTCACGCCCGCTTACATCGGAGTCACGCGTTAGGTTTGATGAATCCGGCAGAAATTGTAGTGCATGTAGTAGAGCGCAACCGCGTGCTCCAGATTCTATCCGCGACGCTACTTTTAGTGCGCCATCGGTCGCGGCCGCGGAGTCGGACGTGGTCTCGGTGTTGGATCTGCGCGGCCCACCACTTCAAATTGCGTCATCATCCCATCGTCCTCGTGCTCGACCATGTGGCAGTGGAGCATGTACATGCCCACATGATCAGTGAACTTCAGTTTTACCTCTAAGGTTTCGCCCGGCGCGAGATACCAGGTTTCCTTCATTGTCTCGTAGGCAAAACACGGTCCGCCGTTGCGCGTCAGGCATTGTTGCGAAACATCATGGATGTGCACCGTGTGCGGCTGTCCCGTGGGATTTGTGAACACCCACTTTTCGGTCGTGCCTAATACTGGCCTGGCATCGACACGGTTTGGATCGAATCTGAGTCCATTGATTGCCCAGTGGCCTTCTGTCTGATTAAAGCTCCAGTTTCGCGTCACTGAAGGCTCGCCGATATCTGGAAGTGGGCGGAGCGTTGCGGGTATTGAGCTGTCATCTGTGACGTGCTGAGTCACCCGGAACTCGAGCAATTGCGTACCGGTCAGCACATCCACCAGATAGATGTTTTGTCCGAGTTCACCGGCGAAATTGACCACGACGTCCAGACGTTCAGCTGGTCCCATGCGCATGCCAGTGCGCGTAACAGGTGCGGGAAGCAGACCGCTCTCAGTGCCAATTTGGATGAAGGAGTCACCACTGCTTAGCTCAAGAAAATAGGTTCGGAAGTTGGATGCATTCAGGATGCGGAAACGATACTTACGATCTCCGACCTCGAGGTATGGCTGGTAGACGCCGTTGACCAGAAACTTGTCACCAGTGACACCGTTAGGGTTAAACACGTACGGGATCTGGTTCTTCGCATCGAACTGCCGGTCGGCAATTACCAGAGGCAGGTCGAACTCGCCCGAGGGAAGCGTCGATGGATCGGCGGGATCATCCACAATGTAAAGTCCAGTAAGACCCATCCACACGTTGCGACCGGTAACATCCATGCGGTGGTCATGGTAAAACTGTGTCTTGCCACGCTGATTCCCACCCGCTTCCAACCCATCATATCTGTACGTCCGCGATCCTCCTGTCGCGATAAGCAGCGATTCCGGTTGCCCATCATTGTCGGCGGTTGAGTGGTTACCATGGTTGTGCACCGTCATCTCGCCGGCGGTCGCGTCAAGGTTGTTGGTGAAGGTGACGTTGGTCGGCTGGCCGGTAGGTCTGCGAACTGTCAGTCCCGGGTATGTGCCGCCGCACGTCCACATGTTAGTGCATGGCCCATCCAGGATCTGCACACATCCTTCATCAATGCTGATTGAGACGTTCCCATTGGTGTCAACAGGCGGAAACACCAGCGGATGCGTAAAAGATCCAGATGTGGCTGTCGGTGCTGCGACGCGAATCGCATTTTGATTTCGTGCCAGGAAAGCTCGGTGCACTGCCGAAACGAATGCCGATACCGGCAAGCGCGGTCGCAAGCATAAGTGCCAATAAAGCTTTAGTCATAAAACGCGGTTAGTGATCACTTCTCGCCCGATCACTGGCAACTCAGGGTCTCGGGGCTGGAGTGGGCCGAGGCCTTGGCGAAGGCGCCACTCTCGGGGCCAGCATGAATTCGATCGTCAGCACAGGCGGACTGGCGCTTTCGCGGTATCAAACCGCTTTGCCGTGGCGATGGCGGTCTCGTCGCCCAACACCAGCCAGCCGAAGTTGCTGGCCGGGTTGTCCAGCCACGATTGCACATCCGCAACCATCTGCGCTGAACTCCACGTGTACGGCCCAACAACGCCGACCGACTGGCTTGCGCTCACCGTAGCCGAAAAATCTCCGCCTTGCGTTGTCCAAAAAATCGTGTCGAAGAAACGGTGCCGCCATGTTGCATCGTTGGGCGTGGCCGGCGCTCCGTCGCCTTCCCCTCATCGGACGCGTGCGAAGTTCCTTCGCCCCAGTCGGCAAGCAGCTTGTGCAGCTCGACCGTATACGCAACGCTAGTAGGTGTTCATGGACATGTTCATGCGTGAGGGTTACGGCTGTTATCGTTGAGCCCGGCTGGAATACTTCCAGCGATATCGAATGCGAGCACGCCGCGGCGAAGTTCACCCATAGCCGTTCTTACCGGCGAAGAAGATGAAAGCCCAGCGCCGTTGCTGGTGATCGCCCTCAGCAGGATCGTACTCGTAGAGTGTATTGTCCTTGCTGGGCATAATGTTAATGATGTTCTGCGCTCGCTAACGCCGGTGCAGGTGCAGCCAATCGCTGCGGCGAGACTTCGCTGTGAGTAATGTCTTAGAAGTCATAAAGTATTCATAATTTGTAGTGGGTAGAGTCTAAGCATCAGGTACGCCTCCTAAAGCATTTTCGCGAAAGGATGTGCGCGTGGTCGGCACGAATCAGTGATCACTTCTCGCCGATCGCTGGCAATCAAGGTCTCGGGGCTGGAGTGGCCGAGGCCTTGGCCGAGGCGTAGATCTTGGCGACGGAGTAGGCGTTGGAGTTGAAGTCGCGGTCGCTGTAGGCGTGGACGTGGGTGTAGCCGTGGGCGTGGCGCTCGGTGTAACGGTAGAAGTAGCAGTCGGTGTCGCGGTTGCGGTCGGCGTAGCAGTTGCGGTCGGCGTCGCCGTAGCGGTGGCGTGGCGTAGCGGTTGCGGTCGGGCTAACAGTTGGTGTCGGTGTCCCTCCTACATACGTAATGGCCAGCACAGGCGGACTGGTGCTCTCACGCGTGTCGAATCGCTTGGCCGTTAGGAATGCCGACTCGTCGCCCAGCATCAGCCAGCCAAAGTTGCTGGCTGGGTTATCCAACCATCCCTGCACATCGGCAACCATTTGCGCTGAGCTCCACGTGTACTGACCAAGCGGGCCAACCGACTGGCTTGCGCTCACTGTCGCAGAAAAATCTCCGCCTTGCGTAGCTCCAAAAAATCGTATCGAAGAAACGGTGTCGCCATGTTGCATCATTAGGCGTAGCTGGCGCTCCGTCGCCTTCTTCTCCAGGCGCAATGGAGGTTCCCTCGCCCCAATCGGCAAGCAGCTTGTGCAATTCCATAACGTAAGCGGTGTTCGTCGGCGTTCTGGACATATTCACGCTCAGGCTCACGGCGGTAATCACTGCACCGAGCGGAATATTGTTCAGCGATGTCGAACGCGAGCACGCCTGCGGCGTAGCCTCATTCATGCGCTGTCTCACCGGCGAAGAAATGAAGAGCCAAGCGCATTACTCTTGGTCCCCATCAAGAGGATCGTATTCATAAAGAGTGTTATCTTTGCTCGGGTTAATGTTGACGGTTCCCGCGCTCGCTAAACTGCCTCCGAGGAAGCTGAGCGCAGCCACGACTGCGAGTGCAAATAACCTTTCACGATCCATCGGTATGCCTCCGGTTAGTGTTAAGATCTCGCTAACGCCAGCAAGCTATCGCGGCGCGGGAGTCGGCCGAGGCCTTGGTTGCGGACTACCCCTTGGTGACGGAGTAGGCCGCGGTGTAGGTGTCGTGGTCGCAGTAGTGCAGGCGTCGATGTTGGCGTAACCGTAGGAGTAGCTGTCGCAGTCGCGGTAGGCGGTAGCCGTTGGTGTTGGACTAGGTGGGGCACTTCCAATAGGCGTTGGAGTAGGCGTAAACGTGGCTGTCGCTGTAGGCGTGGCGTTGCTGTGGCCGTGGTGTAGGCGTGAATGTAGCTGTTGGATTCGGAGAGGTAGATGGCGTAGGAGTTGGGCAGGGTGGCGGGAAATAGACATAGCTTTGTCCGCCAGTCGCAGCGCCACCGGAGCCGTTGCAGAAGCTTACTGAGTAAAGAAGGTGTTGTCTCTCTGCACTCCGGCTGTGGCCGATGTGTTGCCATTACTCACTGTGCCGTAGATCACGTCAAAGCGTAGCTGCCCCTCGCACAACCTCAGCTCGAAGCCGGCACTGCCGCTCCCGGGAAGTACTGTGCCCGCCATTCAATGTTGAAGATGCGGTTGGGAGCAGTGCCACTTATCGATGTGAATATGCCGAACCCGCTGTTGACCAAATACAGGTCGTCCCAATACGGGAAGATGGTGTAGTTGTGGGTGAGCCACGGCAGGCATTGGTTGGTAAAGGTCGTATCGGTGGTCGTGAACTGCGCATTGCCGTTGGACGACAGATTGACGCTGGTGAAGCTCTGGTCGTACAAGGTGAACGGGAAGGGCAACGCAATGGTGGTGACCGTATCATCCCCGTGATTGCCGATGTCCGTCGTGCCTGGCACGATGCTGCCGCCTATCTGATTTATCACGTACGTGCCAATGCAAGGCGTGGGCGTTGAAGTTGCAGTGGGCGTCGGGGTCGGCGTGAATGTTGCTGCAGTAGCTGTAGCCGTAGCTGTAGATGTTGGACGTCGGGCTAGCTGTCGCAGTTGCCGTTGGCGTCGGGCTGGCTGTGGGTGTGGGAGTTGGCGTGCCGCCGCCCATTGGCGCCTGGATCGCAACCATCATCGGCGAGCCTGTCTTGAAGAAACCGACCGTCGAACTGGCATTCTGTGGCGGTTGATCGGCATCGAACCGGAAGTTATACAGCGTGCCGAAGCGGATCGCGTTGGCGTTCTGATTCTGCGCAAACGTTTCCGTGTTCCAAGTGATAGAGCTTGCGTCCTGAGTAACAGTCCACGGTGTGCTGCTATAACCCTGATTGTTGAACGTGCCGTCGTTTGCCCAGCCGGGTTCCTGACGCGGGGCGTGAAACCCGATGTTAGAGATGTTTACTCCGGGTCCGAGAGGCACGCTGAAGGATTGGATCGCGCGGTCGAGGTTCTGGTTGTACAGCGCGTATTCATAGTGCCAGACGCCAGTTGAAGGGATTGGTCACTTTGTAACCCATGAACCAAATCCCGTCGTTTCCCGGATCAGGCTCGATCTGGTTCACTGTTGCGCCCCCGAGCGTTTGCCAGGCCTTAATGGCAGCCTGCATGCGCACGGTGGAGCCGGAAGAAGAAAATGTGTAGTTGTCCCCGCTGCCGCTGACGTTAAACCGACGGTAGGAGGCGTTGTTGTACATGTTGCATTGCCCGGGATGACGTCTGGCACCAGGCGTATTCATGTGGAGTCAGATATTGGCCTTCGGCAAAATAAGTCGCGCCAGAGTTCTGCGCAGGGTTTAGATCGCTGCTAGCCACCGTGACCCGGTGCGATGTTCCAGTGTGACTGTGGCCGCTGTGATTGTTTGCAGTCGATGGGAAGACGCCTGTAAATGGGTTCACCCACGCGCGTGAGCCGATCCCGGTTTGGCTCGCATTTAAACTGGCGCCGTAAGGATCGGAGCAACCCGGGCATAGATGGGTGCCCGTGAGTGCAACCGCTGGTGTTACAGGTGCCGCAGACAGTGCCTTCCAACGCCGTAAATGCGTGCTTCATCCAGGACTGGCCGATCTGTTCGAACCGCTCATTATTGGTAGCGCCACCGCTCATCCGATAGAGATTTTGCGGGATAACCGGGTGGTCGGTTTGCGGCAACGCAAACCAATTGAACGGCTGGTCGCCGTTGTTACAAGAAGTCGTTCCCACTCCCAGCCCAACAAGATGATTTACAGTGTCGTTTCCGAACTGTGCCATGCTCTGGCAAGTCGCCCACAATGACATCGGGGCCGGGCACCAAAGTTGGCGTTTCCGAACCTACACCATGTTGCAGGGGCGGCATGGCCATCGATTTGGGTTCGCCGTTAACGAGCTGGTCGATCTCGATCGGTTGCATCGCCGCTCCTATTGAAATCCTTCCCACTGTCGCGCTGACGTCTGCCGGTCGGCCGAGCGCGGTGGCAAACTCTTGTGAAATCAGGAGTCTTCCTCCAGTGATGCTGAGCAACTGCGCATTAGCATCGTAATCGTACTGGTGTCCTTCGATGTTGAAGAACGTGAATCCCGTCTTGCCGTCGCGCACGGCCAAATCGAAGGCTTCGCCCGAGGAAAGTTTTTCAATCGCGAGCTGCTTGAGCGACGCGCCCAGCGCCGCGGGTAAACTGTAGCCGGAAGCGTTGACCCCGGCTGGAATTAAGGCCATCGATCCCGGCTCGGGACCACGCAACAGCTCATTGAAAACCAAAATTGGAAAAACGAATTAGCCGCAACGGCAAATTGCAGTGTTGTGCGGTCTTCCCGGCACGGAGCCGATTCCATTCAAGCGGTTGACATCAAGATCCATTGTGACGCTGCCGTTTTCGACGATCATCTTTTGAAGCGTCCCGGTCTGCCCATGACTTTCGGGAGTCTCCTTCGTTGCGCCGAAAGCCTTCGGAGCGCTCGCCGGCGGCGATGCGAAGAGCAGGAAGAGTGGGAGCGCGAGACCGGTGAGCGTTAATTTTGACATTGTGGTGGAGTCCTCTGGTTGTGGTGAGCTGGGCTAACCTTGAGAGAAGTCATTCTTCTCATGGCATGACGGCAAAAGTAAAGAAGATTATGAAAAATCCTGCGGCGCCCCAATCAACAGGAGGTGGATCGGCTTCTCCCTGACGCCGTAGCCTCGGCGAAGGCGGCTGAAGACGATGACAATTAATCGCCGAAGGCGCGGATATCAGGCGGCGAAGCCGCAGTTATGTCTCCCAACGCGTTGAGCGTAAAGCTCCGTGGGAGCCACGCCGCGTAGAAGGCGACCGGCATGTGACGGCAACTTGTGGATTTACGCGGCCACGCTCCTTTACGGAGGACAACGCGTTCCACCAACGCTCACCGAAAGCTACGGGCGCGGCGGCGGAGTTGGCCGAGGTCTTACTGGTGGGCTACCCCTTGGTGTCGGAGTAGGCCGCGGTGTCATGGTCGCAGTAGCAGTAGCCGTTTGTGTCGATGTTGGCGTAGCCGTAGGAATAGCAGTAGCAGTAGCTGTTGCAGTAGCAGTAGCTGTTGCAGTCGCCGTAGCTGTCGCAGTCGCGGTAGTGGTAGCCGTTGGTGTCGATGTTGGCGTCGGGGTGAAGCAGATTGAGCACGTAGGCGTAGGTGTAGCCGTGCCACTAACAGTAGGCGTTGGCGAGGCTGTCGGTGTCGGGCTCGGGCCGCATCCGCCGCCGTTGTTTCGACGTTGTACTCGGCAAGGAACTGGAATGTCTGCCCTACAAGGCCCCCAACACTCCAGATCACGCCAGACCCGTAAAACCCGGCCTGGTTAGCCTGCCGGGTCGGCAATGTCAGGCTCGGCGGCGAGAAGACCCAGAACCCGGCCGGCCAGCTCCCCAATGGCAACTCATCTACCCGGTTATTCGAGTCGAAGAAGCCGCCCCCATTGGCGTCGCCTCCCAACGCATACAGCTTGTTCGTCGCCGGGTCATACGCTACCCCAAAGTCTGCTCTCCCTTCCGTAAAGCCAGGCCCTGTCGTCCACACACCAGGCGCCGAACTCATGTCCAGACGATAGGTGTTCATGTTGTTCAAAGCAGGCACTCTTGGCTGCGCTCCTTTGTGCAACACTGAGGTCTGCGCTACGGCGCTAGGCCCACTCGGGCTATACCCGCCCACCACATACAGGAACTGTTCCACCTGCCGGTGCTCCGGCCAGCAGGAACGCATTTGGCGCCCCGTGCCAGTCGACCACGTGTTGGTCGCTATGTCATATACCTGCACCGCGTTGCTGAAAGCAGTGGTCCCGCCAGCCACGAACACCTTCCCATTGAACGCTCCAGAGGCTGATCCGTAATGGTCGCCTCCAGGTATGGGAGCCAGCGAGGTCCAGGTGTTAGTGACGATGTCGTGCCGCGCAAAGCCGCTGCCTGTATCACCCTCAGTGCAATACACAAACCCAGTCCCTGCTAGGATAGCGCACGTAGGCGCTTCACTGGTAAAGGGCATGGGCGCTTGCGATTCCCACCCTCCGGTGGAAATATTCCAGCGATTAACACTGTTCACACGGAGTGCCCGTTGGACACCCCGCCAAACACATACAAGTAAGTGGCCGTCTGCGCGAAGCCGTAGCGCGCAATCGTTATGGGATATGGTGTAACTCATGTTCCATGGCCCAGGTGTGCCCCTGGACCGCAGGTAGGCGTCGGCGTAGGTGTACCACCAATGGGCGTGGCTGTTGGTGTCGCAGTAGCTGTAGACGTTGCGGTAGCAGTAGCCGTTGCGGTAGGAGTTGCCGATGGGAGAGGAGTATCCGATGGGGTTGGACTTGCCGATGGCGTAGGAGATGGGCAGGGTGCCGGGATATAGATATAGCTTTGACCACCGGTCGCCGCGCCACCGGAGCCGTTGCAGAAGTTACTGAGTAGCGAACGTGTTGTCTCTCTGCACTCCGGCTGTGGCCGATGTGTTGCCGTTACTCACTGTGCCGTAGATCACGTCAAAGCGTGGCTGTCCCTCGTACAACCTCAGCTCGAAGCCGGCACTGCCGCTCCCGGGAAGTATTGTGCCCGCCACTCGATGTTGAAGATGCGGTTGGGAGCAGTGCCACTTATCGACGTGAAGATGCCAAACCCGCTGTTAACCAAATACAGATCGTCCCAGTATGGGAAGATCGTGTAGTTGTGGGTGAGCCACGGCAGGCATTGCGTTGGTGAAGGTCGCATCCGTGGTCATGAACTGGGCATTGCCGTTGGACGACAGATTGATCGATGGTGAAAGTCTGGTCGTACAACGTGTAAGAGAATGGCAGCGCCACGGTGGTTACTGTATCGTCCCCGTGATTGCCGATGTCGGTCGTGCCTGGCACGATGCTGCCGCCTATCTGATTTATCACGTACATGCCGATGCAAGGCGTGGGCGTTGAAGTTGCCGTCGGCGTCGGAGTCGGCGTGAATGTTGCCGTAGCTGTAGGTGTCGGCGTAAATGTAGCCGTTGCTGTAGGTGTTGGACGTCGGGCTAGCTGTCGCAGTTGCCGTTGGCGTCGGGCTGGCTGTGGGTGTGGGAGTTGGCGTGCCGCCACCCATTGGCCCCTGGATCGCAACCATCATCGGCGAGCCTGTCTTGAAGAAGCCGACCGTCGCATTGGCGTTTTGCGGCGGTTGATCGGCGTCGAACCGGAAGTTATACAGCGTGCCGTAGCGAATCGCGTTGGCGTTCTGATTCTGCGCAAGCGTTTCCGAGTTCCACGTGATAGAGCTTGCGTCCTGGGTAACATTCCACGGTGTGCTGCTATAGCCCAGGTTGTTAAACGTGCCATCATTTGCCCAGCCGGGATGCTGGATCGGCGCGTGAAAGCCGATGTTGGAGATGTTTACTCCGGGTGCGAGGGCACGCTGAAAGATTGGATAGAGCGATCGAGGTTTTGGTTATAGAGCGCGTATTCATAGTGCCAGACGCCAGTGGTGGGGTTCGTGACTTTGTAACCCATGAACCAGATACCATCATTTCCCGGGTCAGGCTCCTGCCGGTTTACCGTCGCGCCGGTCCAAGCCATGATCGCTGGCTGCTCGCGCACGGTGGTGCCTACGGCGGTAAAGGTGAAGGTTGTAGGTCCGCCACTCACGGTATACCGCTCGTAAGAAGCATTGTTGTACATGTTGCACTGGCCCGGATGACTTTGGCACCAGGCGTATTCGTGCGGGACGATGTATTCCGCTTCGGCAAAATAGGTGGCGCCTTGGTTCTGGGCAGGAATCAGGTCACTCGTCTCCACCAGCATTCGGTGAGACGTTGCGTCATGACTGTGGCCGCTGTGATTGTTGGCTGTTGAACCTACGAAAGCTTCCGGTGAATGGATTGACCCAGGCGCGCGAACCGATGCCGGTTTGGCTGCCGTTTAAGCCGGCGCCGTATGCATCGGAGCAGCCGGATCCAAGATGGTTGCCGCCGACACCATTGCATCCAAAGCCGCATGTGTTTGACGATGCCGCTGTGAACGCATGCTTACCCCAGGACTGGCCAAGTTGCTCGAACCGCTCAGTGTTAGTGGCGCCGCCACTCATGCGATAAAGATTCTGCGGAATAAAGGGATGGTCGTTGCTCGGCAAGGCAAACCAATCCACGTTCTCTGTCCCTTTGTTGCAGGCATCGGTTCCCAAAGAGATCCCCACGCGGCCATTTACTGCACCACTGGTCAGTTGCTGTAGGCCGATCAGCTCGCCGATGATGACGTCGGGGCCGGGAACGGTCCCGACGCCCGGGCTGGTTCAGTGCTGGCAGTCTCGCGGATTTCACATCGCCGTTTTGGTCGAGCTGCATGGTCTCGATCGGTTGCATGGTTGCACCGATGGAGATTTCGCCCGCACCTGCGCCGGCGTCTGCCGAGCGGCCAAGAGACTCCGCGAATTCTTTGGAGACCAGCAGGCGTCCGTCGGTGATGCTGAACAACTTTGCGTTTGCGTCATAGTCGTACTGGCCTCCTTCGACATTGAAGAACGTGAAGCCGGTCTTTGCTGTCGCGCACGGCCAAATCAGAACCTTCGCTCGATGCAAGTTTTTCGATTACGAGCTGGTTGAGTGAGCCAGCTAATGACACAGGGAGTCCTGAAACGGCTTGGCTTGCTCGGCATGAGTGCCATCGACCCCGAATCCGGGCCTCGCAGAAGATCGTTAAAAACCAGAATGGTGAAGAAGGAATTAGCCGCAACGGTGAATTGCAGTGTGGCTGGTCTTACGGGCGCGAAGCTGATTCCATTCAAACGGTTGAGATCGAGATCCATTGTGACGCTTCCGTTTTCGACAATCATCTTCTGAAGTGTCCCGCTCTGCGCCTGACTTTCGGGAGTCTCTTTCGTTGCGCCGAAAGCCTTCGGAGCGCTCGCCGGCGGTGAGGCAAAGAGCAGGAACAACGGGAGCGCGAGACCGGTGAGCGTTAATTTTGACATTGTAGTGGATTCCTCTGGTTGTGGTGAGTCTGGCTAAGCTTGAGAGAAGTCATTCTTCTCATGCCCTTACAGCAAAAGTAAAGAAGATTATGAAAAATCCTGCGGCGCCCCAATCAGCAGGAGGTGAGATCGTGCTTCCTCTGGAAGACGATGACACATTAATCGCCGAAGGCGCCGATATCAGGTGGCGAAGCCGCAGTTATGTTTACCGCAACGCGTTGAGCGTAAAGCTCCGTGGGAGCCACGCTCCTTTACGGAGCACAACGCGTTCCACCAGTTCATCGTCACGCGCTACGGCCGCAGGCGGGGAGTTGCCCGCGGCCTTGGTTCAGCCGTAGCTCTTGGCGTAGGCGTGGGTCTCGGAGTCGGCGTGGGCGTATGCGCGTAGGCGTTGCCGTGAGGCGTCGCTGTGGCCGTTGGTGTGGCTGTTGCTGTAGCTGTCGCCGTAGCCGTCAGTAGCTGTCGGCGTAGCAGTAGCTGTTGCTGTGGCTGTTGGCGTGAACGTTGCCGTTGCGAGTAGCCGTGGCTGTAGCTGTCGGTGTCGTAGTAGCTGTCGGTGTATGGTTAGCTGTTGCTGTAGCTGTCGCGGTTGCTGTTGCAGTTGGTGTCGACGTTGCAGTTGGCGTAGCTGCTTACCGTCGGCGTTGCAGTTGGCGTCGGCGTAGGCGTGCCTGCTGGAACCAAAGCCCATCCGCCAGTAGGTTGACCACCTGAGCCGTTGCAGAAGTATTGATTAAAGCATGCGTCGTCTCTCTGCACTCCGGCTGTGGCCGATGTGTTGCCATTACGTCACTGTGCCGTAGATCACGTCAAAGCGTGTCTGCCCCTCGTACAGCCTCAGCTCGAAGTTGGCGCTGCCGCTCCCCGGGAAATACTGCGCACGCCACTCGATGTTGAAGATGCGGTTCGGTGCCGTGCCACTTATCGATGTGAAGATGCCAAATCCACTATTAACCAAATAGCAGGTCGTCCCAGTATGGGAAGATCGTGTAGTTGTGGGTGGTCCACGGCAGGCATTGGTTGGTGAAGGTCGCATCCGTAGTCATGAACTGCGCATTGCCGTTGGACGACAGATTGATCGAAGGTGAACGTCTGGCCGTACAAGGTGAATGGGAAGGGCAAGCGCGACGGTGGTAACCGTAGTCATCCCCGTGATTACCAATATCGGTGGTGCCCGGCACAATGCTTCCGCTTATCTGAATTATCGTAAGACCTGCGCAGGGTATCGGCGTTGGGGTCGGCGTAGCCGTAGAGGTAGGCGATGGGCTGGCTGTCGGTGTTGGCGTGGGGGACGGCAACGGTACGTCCCCAGCGGCTTGAACACCAACAAACGTCGGCGAGCCGGTCTTAAAGTAGCCTACCATCGCGTTGGTTGGGTTGGGCGGCTGATCGGCATCGAACCGGAAGTTATACAGCGTGCCGAAGCGAATGGCGTTGGCGTTCTGATTCTGCGCAAAAGTTTCCGTGCTCCAGGTGATAGAGCTTGCGTTTTGGGTAACAGTCCATGGCGTGCTGCTGTATCCCAGGCTGTTAAAGGTGCCATCATTTGCCCAGCCGGGATGCTGAATCGGCGCATGAAATCCGATGTTAGAGATGTTTACTCCTGGCCCAACAGGCACGCTGAAAGATTGGATAGAGCGATCGAGGTTCTGGTTGTAGAGAGCGTATTCATAGTGCCAGACGCCAGTGGTCGGGTTCGTCACTTTGTAGCCCATGAACCAGATACCATCAGTTCCGGATGCGGGTTCGACTCTGATTTACTGTCGCGCCGGTCCAGGCCATGATCGCCGGCTGCTCTCGCACGGTGGGTCCTGCGCCAGTAAAACTAAAGGGCTGGTTAATTCCGGTTACGCCGTACGGACGGTACGAAGCGTTGTTATACATGTTGCACTGATCCGGATGACTTTGGCACCAGGTGCCTTCGTGGGGCACGATGTATTCGGCTTCGGCAAAATACGTCGCTCCCGTGTTCAGCGACGTGTTCAAGTCGTTAACGTCGACCAGCATTCGGTGAGACGTTACGTCATGACTGTGGCCGCTGTGATTGTTGGCTGTTGAACCGGGGAAACTGCCGGTGAATGGATTGACCCAGGCGCGCGAACCAATGCCGGTCTTGGCTGCCGTTTAAACCGGCGCCATATGCATCGGAGCAACCGGAGCCAAGATGATCGCCGCCTACCCCGTTGCATCCAAAGTTGCACCCGTTGGACGATGCCGCTGCAAACGCGTGCTTACCCCAGGACTGGCCGATTTGTTCGAACCGCTCGTTGTTAGTGGCGCCGCCACTCATCCGGTAAAGATTCTGCGGAATAAATGGATGGTCGCTGTTCGGCAGGGCAAACCAATCTACGTTCTCGATCCCTTTGTTGCAGGCGTCAGTCCCCAAAGCGAGGCCGACGCGGCCTCCGACCGAACCACTCTCGAGATTGCACAAAGTCAAGCAGACTGCCGACGATGACATCGGGGCCGGGAACGGTCCCAACGCCAGGTTGCTTGAGCGCCGGTAGCGAGGCGGATGTTACATTACCGTTTTCGTCGAGATGGTTGATCTCGATCGGTTCCATGGTTGCGCCGATGCGAGATTTGGCCGGCGACTGAGCCGGCGTCTGACGGGCGGCCAAGGGCCTTCGCGAATTCGTTGGAGACCAGCAGGCGTCCGCCGGTGATGCTTAGCAACCGGGCATTGGCATCGTAATCGTAATGACCGCCTTCGACATTGAAGAAAACGAACCCGGTCTTGCCGTCGCGCACGGCAAGATCGAACGCTGCGCTCGGAAGGAAGTTTTTCCACTACGAGTTGCCTGATGGAAGCGCTTAGCGACACAGGAAGATCCGACGCAGAGTTTTGCGGGACCAGCGCCATTGAGCCATGGTCCGGGCCGCGCAGAAGATCGTTAAAGACCAAAATGCTGAAGAAGGAATTGGCCGCGACAGCGAATTGCAATCTGACAGTTGATTGCACTGCGGAGCCGATTCCATTCAACCGGTTGAGATCGAGATCCATTGTCACGCTTCCGTTTTCGACGATCATCTTTTGAAGTGTCCCGCCGTGCTCCTGGCTCTGGACAACTTTTCTTGTACCGCCGAAAGCCTTTGGGCCGCTCGCCTGGGGCGAGGCAAAGAGTAAGAACAACGGGAGCGCGAGACCGGTGAGCGTTAATTTTGACATTGTAGTGGGATTCCTCTGGTTGTGGTGAGTGTGGATGAAAGTTGAAGCGGTAATTCCTCTCATGCCGTCACGGCGAAAGTAAAGAAGATTATGAAAAATCCTGCGGCGCCCCAATCAACAGGAGGTGGATCGACTGCAAAGCCCGCCGTGCTCGCATCCGATACGGCTCTGAAGACGATGACAAGTAATCGCCGAAGGCGCAGATATCAGGCGGCGAAGCCGCAGTTATGTTTACCAACGCGTTGAGCGTAAAGCTCCGTGGGAGCCACGCCGCGTAGAAGGCGACGGGCATGCGATGGCAACTTGTGGATTTACGCGGCCACGCTCCTTTACGGAGGACAACGCGTTCCACCAGTTCATCGTCACGCGTTACGGGCGCGGCAGGCGGAGTTGGCCGAGGCCTTGGTGGCGGGCTAGACCTTGGTGTGGGTGTGGGTCTTGGAGTAGAGCGTGCGGTGCATGGCGTAGGCGTTGCCGTGGCCGTGGCAGTAGCTGTGGCCGCTGGTGTGGCTGTGGCTGTCGCAGTAGCCGTAGCTGTCGCCGTAGCAGTAGCAGTGGCTGGAGCTAGTCGCTGATGCCGTCAGGGGTTGGAGTTGGCGTACCTGCTGGACCAGCTGCCCAGCTAGTAAGCTGACCTGGGCCGTTGCAGAAGAACTCAGTAAAGCAGGTGTTGTCTCTCTGCACTCCCGCTGTGGCGCTGCTGGTGCCTCCACTCACTGTGCCGTAGATCACGTCAAAGCGACTACTCTGCCCCTCGTACAACCTCAGCTCGAAGTTGGCACTGCCGCTCCCGGGGAAATACTGTGCCCGCCACTCAATGTTGAAGATACGGTTGGGAGCAGTGCCACTTACCGATGTGAAGATGCCGAATCCACTATTAACCAAATACAGGTCGTCCCAGTACGGGAAGATCGTGTAGTTGTGGTCGATCCACGGCAGGCACTGGTTGGTAAAGGTCTGCATCGGTTGTCGTAAACTGGGCATTGCCGTTGGACGACAGGTTGACTGACGTGAAGGTCTGGTCGCTACAGGTGAAAGGGAAGGGCAGCGCGACGGTGGTGACCGTATCATCCCCGTGATTGCCTATATCCACGGTGCCGGGCACGATCGTACCGGTGATCTGGGTTATGCCGATTTGGCAAGGTGACACCGTTGGCGTTGCCGTAGCTGTCGGCGTTGCTGTGGCTGTGGGACTGGGGCTGGCTGTCGGTGTCGGTGTTGGGGACGGCAACGGGACATTCCCAGCTGCTTGAACTCCAACAGCCGTCGGCGAGCCGGTCTTAAAGTAGCCTACCGTCGCATTGGTTGGATTGGGCGGTTGATCGGCATCAAACCGGAAGTTATACAGCGTGCCGTAGCGAATGGCGTTGGCGTTCTGATTCTGCGCAAGCGTTTCCGTGCTCCAGGTGATAGAGCTTGCGTTCTGGGTAACAGTCCACGGTGTGCTGCTGTAACCCTGGTTATTGAACGTGCCATCATTTGCCCAGCCGGGATGCTGAATCGGCGCATGAAATCCGATGTTAGAGATGTTTACTCCTGGCCCAACAGGCACGCTGAAAGATTGGATAGAGCGATCGAGGTTCTGGTTGTAGAGAGCATATTCATAGTGCCAGACGCCAGTGCTGGGGTTTGTTACTTTGAAGCCCATGAACCAGATACCGTCATTTCCCGGGTCAGGCTCCTGCCGGTTCACCGTCGCGCCGGTCCAGGCCATGATCGCTGGCTGCTCGCGCACGGTGGCGCCAGCGGGGCTAAAGCTGAAGGTTGTAGGTCCGCCACTCACGTTATACCGCTGGTAAGAAGCATTGTTGTACATGTTGCACTGGCCCGGATGACTTTGGCACCAGGCGTATTCGTGCGGGACGATGTATTCCGCTTCGGCAAAATACAGAGCGCCTTGGTTCTGGGCAGGAATCAGGTCACTCGTCTCCACCAGAATTCGGTGAGACGTTGCGTCATGACTGTGGCCGCTGTGATTGTTTGCTGTAGAACCTGGGAAAGATCCGGTGAATGGATTGACCCATGCGCGCGAACCGATGCCGGTTTGGCTGCCGTTTAAGCCGGCGCCGTATGCATCGGAGCAGCCAGACCCAAGATGTTCGCCGCCTACACCATTGCATCCAAAGCCGCAGGTGTTTGACGATGCCGCTGTGAACGCATGCTTACCCCAGGACTGGCCAAGTTGCTCGAACCGCTCAGTGTTGTCGGCGCCGCTACTCATTCGGTAAAGATTCTGCGGAATAAAGGGATGGTCGTTGCTCGGCAAGGCAAACCAATCCACGTTCTCCGTCCCTTTGTTGCAGGCATCGGTTCCCAAAGAGATCCCCACGCGGCCATTTACTGCACCACTGGTCAATTGCTGTAGACCGATCAGCTCGCCAATGATGACGTCGGGGCCGGGAACAGTTCCGGGCAACGGCCGTTGAAGCGGGGGCAGCGTCGCGGATTTCACATCGCCGTTTGCATCGAGCTGTGTGATCTCCACGGGTTGCATCGTTGCGCCAATTGAGATGCGCCCCGCGACTGCGCCGAACTGTGACGCACGCCCAAGGGACTTCGCGAGCTCTTTGGAGACCAGCAGCCGTCCGCCGGTGATGCTGAGCGACTGCGCCTTTGCGTCGTAGTCGTATTGGCCTCCGTCGATGTTGAAAAAGGTGAATCCCGTCTTGCCGTCGCGCACGGCCAAATCGGAACCTTCGCCCGACGGAAGCTTTTGGATTACGAGCTGCTTGAGAGACGCACGCAGCGATGCAGGTAAATTGTAGCCGGAAGCGTTGACCCCGGCTGGAATTAAGGCCATCGATCCCGGCTCGGTGACCGCGCAACAGCTCATTGAAAACCAAAATTGGAAAAAACGAATTAGCCGCAACGGCAAATTGCAGTGTTGTCGGTCTTCCCGGCACGGAGCCGATTCCGTTCAACTGATTGACATCAAGATCCATCGTGACGCTGCCGTTCTCGATAATCATCTTTTGAAGCGTGCCGCCCTGGCCCTGACTTTCGGGAGTCTCCTTCGTTGCGCCGAAAGCCTTCGGAGCGCTCGCCGGCGGTGAGGCAAAGAGCAGGAAGAGTGGGAGCGCGAGACCGGTGAGCGTTAATTTTGACATTGCAGTGGATTCCTCTGGTTGTGGTGAGTCTGGCTAAGCTTGAGAGAAGTCATTTTCTCTCATGGCATGACGGCAAAAGCAAAGAAGATTCTTCGAAATCTTCGCGGCGCGACAATTAGCCGAAGGTGGATCGGCTTCTCCGAAGACGATGTGAAATTCACCGCCGAAGGCGCAGATATCAGGCTGCGAAGGCGTCCGGGTAAACTGCCGCACCAACGCGTTGAGCGTAAAGCTCCGTGGGAGCCACGCTCCTTTACGGAGGACAACGCGTTCCACCACGTGCCTGGCGCCAGCTACGGACGAGGCAGAGGAGTGGGGCGAGGTCTCGGTGGCGGATTCAATCTTGGCGTTGGAGTAGGCCGCGGTGTCGCAGTCGGTGTTGTGCTAGCCGTCGCGGTCGGAGTTGCCGTCGCAGTCGGTGTTGCGGTGGCTGTCGCGTAGTTGCGGACGTGGCCGTGGTCGCAGTTGCAGTGCGTTGGTGTCGGAGTTGGTGAGCCGCTCCCGGAAGGTCCCTGGATCGCAACTGTCGTGGGCGATCCGGTCTTGAAGTAGCCGACCATCGCATTTGCTTTTTGTGGCGGCTGATCGGCGTCAAACCGGAAATTATAAAGTGTGCCCCAGCGAATCGCGTTGGCGTTTTGATTCTGCGCAAATGTTTCACTGTTCCAAGTTATGGAACCGGCCGCCTGAGTCACAGTCCAGGGAGCACTGCTGTAACCCTGATTGTTAAACGTGCCGTCATTTGCCCAGCCGGGCTCCTGAGGCGGCGCATGAAAGCCGATGTTACTGATGTTGACACCTGGCCCCAAGGGCACACTAAACGATTGAATAGCTCGGTCCAGGTTCTCGTTATACAAGGCATACTCATAGTGCCAGACTCCGGGAGCTGGATTGGTCACTTTGTAAGCCATAAACCAGAGGCCATCATTGCCCGGATCAGGTTCGATCTGGTTTATTGTCGCGCCTGTCCACGCCATGACGGCCGGTCGCCTCCAGACCGTGGAGGCAAGAGGAGAAAATGTGAAACTCGTTGTGCCGCTGACGCTGAACTGGCGATAAGAAACGTTGTTATACATGTTGCATTCCCCGGGATGCGCGCTGGCACCATGTGTACTCGTGGGGAGTGACATACTGGGCTTCGGCGAAGTAGGTCGCGCCTTGATTCAGGTTTTGGTTCAGATCGTCGACTTCAATTCTGACCCGATGCGATACACCGTCGTGCGCATGGCTGCTGTGGTTGTTCGCCGTGGATGGGTACGCGCCAGTGAAAGGATTGACCCATGCGCGCGAACCGATGCCGGTTTGGCCGCCATTTAAACTGGCAGAGTACGGGTCTGAACACCCGGAGCCAAGATGAGACCCGCCTACGCCGTTACAGCCAAAGCCACAGGCGTTCTGCGTCAATGCTGTGAACGCATGTTTAAGCCACGACTGGCCAATTTGTTCGAACCGCTCGTTGTTATCGGCCCCACCGCTCATCCGATACAGATTTTGCGGAATGACTGGATGATCCGTCTGCGGTAATGCGAACCAATCCAGATCGACTGGTTGCCGGCGTTGCAGGAAGTTGTTGCGACTGCAACACCCGACCTGCGTGCCGGCACTGCCAAACTGCTGCATCGCGGGCAAATCTCCTACGATAACGTCGGGACCAGGCGTCGTTCGGGCGATCGGCACGCTGCCACGTGCAGCGCCGGCATGACCATCGACTTGGGTTCACCATTGATCAGTTGCGTGACCTCGATCGGTTGCATCCGTGCGCTAATGGAGATTTTGCCAACGGCGGAATCAGCATCCGCATGGACGGCCGAGCAGCCGCGGCAAACTCTTTGACATCAGAAGCCGTCCACCTTGGATATCGAGTAACTGTCCCCTGGCATCGTAATTGTATTGATGTCCTTCGATTTTGAAAAACGTGAAGCCTGTTTTCGCGTCGCGCACAGCCATGTCGAACGCCGAATCGGCGGGAGTTTTTCGACGACGAGCTGCTTTAGAGAGGCCGCCAACAACGAGGGGAGCAGCGAAACCGGCCGGCCCTGCGGGACCAGCGCGATCGAGCCTGACTCGGCGCCGCGCAACTGGTCGTTGAAGACAAGAATGGAAAAAACGAATTCGTCGCGGCAGCGAACTGTAGCGCGGCAGGTCTCGTGACCAGGGCATTGCTTCCATTCAACCCGTTCAGATCCACGTTCAGTGTCACGCTGCCGTTTTCGACAATCATTTTCTGAAGCGTCCCGGTGGATCCGTCGGAAGCGTTTTGCCTGGGTTGTGCTGCGTAATTCTCCGAGCTGTTTCCGAAAAACAGAACTGACAGCAGCGCGAAGCCGGTAAGGGTTATCTTTGACATATAATGTGGATTCTCCTGGTTAGGGTGGAGCCTGGCGGAGATTAAGTGGTAATTTCTCTCACGTGCTCGCGATAGAAGCAAAAAGATTTTTGAAAACCTCGCTTCCGGGTCGGGCACGCGGGGAGTAGGGCTCAGGGGCGCGGCAGAGGAGTTGGGCGAGGCCTCGGTGACGGACCAGTCCTGGTGTCGAGGTGGAGCGCGGTAGGACTCGCGTTAGGTGTCGCAGTGGCGGTAGCAGTCGCAGTCGCATAGCCGTTGCATCGCTAGGCGCAGCTGTCGGCGATGCGTGGCAGTGCTGTGCTGTCGCGTAGGCGTAGGCGTAGGTGTAGCACGTTGCCGTTGCCGTGGCGTAGACGTTGCTGTGGCGTAGCCGTGGCAGTAGGCGTAGCTGTCGGCGTGATTTGCAGGATGGGACCTGGACTACAACCATCATCGGCGAACCTGTTTTGAAGAACCCGACCGTGGCATTGGCAGATTGCGGCGGCTGATCGGCGTCAAACCGGAAGTTATACAATGTGCCCCAGCGAATCGCGTTCGCGTTCTGGTTCTGCGCAAACGTTTCACGTGTTCCAGGTCAATCGGAATGCTGCCGGGCCTGAGTGACAGCCCATGGCGTGCTGCTGTAACCCTGGTTATTAAACGTGCCGTCGTGTGCCCAGCCGGGATGCTGAGGCGGCGCGTGAAATCCGATGTTGCTTACGTTAACTCGCGGCGCTCACGGGCACGCTGAAGGATTGAATAGCGCGATCGAGGTTCATGTTAAACAGGGCGTACTCATAGTGCCATACGCCGGCAGATGGGCTCGGTTACTTTGTAGCCCATCAACCAAAATCCCGTCGTTACCCGGATCGGGCTCGATCTGAGTTGACCGTTGCGCCCGTAGCTGCCCAAGCCATGGATGGCAGGTTGCATTCGCACGGTAGAACCGACTGGCGAAAAATTGAAAAACGTAGGCCCGCCGCTGACTGAGAACTGACGATAGGAGTAATTGTTAAACATGTTGCACTGCGTCGGGATGCGACTGGCACCACGTATATTCATGCGGGCTGATGTAGGCGGCTTCGCCAAAATAGGTCGCACCTGGATTCTGCGCTGGGATCAGATCACTCGATCTCCACCAGGATCCGGTGCGACACGCCATTGTGACTGTGGCCGCTGTGATTATTGGCAGTCGATGGAAAGGAACCCGTGAAAGGATTCACCCAGGCGCGCGAGCCGATGCTGTTCTGGTCGCCATTCAGGCCTGACGGTGTATGGGTCGGAACAGCCCGGGCAGAGCTGCGTGCCCGTGTTGACAAGCAGGCTGGTGTTGCAAGTGCCGCAAACGAACTCTTCCGTAATGCCAGGAACGTGTGTTTCATCCATGACTGGCCGATTTGTTCGAAGCGCGTCGTCGTTGTTCGCGCCACCGCTCATGCGATAGAGGTTCTGCGGAACGACCGGATGATCGGTGTTGGGCAGCGCAAACCAATCGACTGGCTGGTCGCCGTTGTTGCAAGAGTCTGTTCCGATGGCCAAACCAACCTGCGTCCCGACAGGAGAATCAAATTGTGCCACGTCCTCGACATCTCCAACAATAACATCCGGGCCGGGCACAAGATTTGGCACTCCGGGACCGACTGCATGTTGCATGGGCGGCATGACCATCGATTTCGTTTCGCCCCTAACAAGCTGGTCGATCTGGATCGGTTGCATCGCCGCGCCGATGGAAATTGTTCCGGCCAATGAGCCAGCCTCTGATGGAATACCCAGTGTGCTGGCAAACTGTTTTGATATGAGAAGCCTGCCTCCGGTGATGGTAAACGACTGAGCCGCAGCATCGTAATTGTATTGGTGTCCTTCAATATTGAAAAAGTGAATCCTGTATTGCTATCGCGAACTGCAAGATCGAAGCCTTGACCTGAAGGAAGTTTTTCCACTGTCAGCCGCTTAAGAGACGAGCGTAATGCGGCAGGCAGATTGCTGTAGCCGGGGGCGTTTGCGCCGGCCGAAGAGGAGTTTTGCAAAGCCAGTGCCATCGAGCCGGGCTGGAGCCCGCGTAACAAGTCGTTAAAGACAAGAATGGGAGAAGAAAGAATTGGGCGCCGCAGCGAAGTGCAACGTGACGGGCCTTGCCACGAGAGAACTGCTCCCATTCAATCCGTTCAGGTCGAGTTGCATCGTTACGCTCGCGTTTTCCACAATCATCTTTTGCAGTGTTCCAGTCAGCGCTTCGGAAGCGTTTTGTTTGGGCTGACTCGCGTTATTTCCGAAGCGTTCGCGAAAAAGAGAACTGACAGCAAGGCGAAGCCGTTAAGCCATATCTTTGACATTGTGGTGGATCCTTCTGTTAGGTGGGCCTGGGGGAAGATTAAGTGGTCATTTTTCTCAGTGCTTGCGATACAAGCCAAAAAAGATTTCTAACAAACTCTTTACTTTTTGCTCACTGTGACGGGAGCACGGCTAGGGGCGCGGTGGCGGAGTTGGACGAGGCCTCGGCGAGGCGACTGGTCCTCGGTGTCGGAGTGGGTCGCGGGTGTTGCAGTTGCCGTTGCCGTGGCCGTGGCTGTTGGCGGTGTGCCGTGGCGGTAGGTGTCTGGCGTTGGCGTTCCGCCGCCTGCAGGCGCCTGGATTGCAACCATCATTGGCGAACCTGTCTTGAAGAATCCTACTGTCGCATTGGCAGTTTGCGGCGGTTGATCGGCGTCAAACCGGAAGTTATACAACGTGCCAAAGCGAATCGCGTTGGCGTTCTGGTTCTGTGGCAAAGGTTTCGGTGCTCCAAGTGATCGAGCCACGCGTTCTGAGTGACAGCCCACGGCGTGCTGCTGTAACCCTGGTTGTTGAACGTGCCGTCGTTATGCCCAGCCCGGTTCCTGAGGCGGCGCGTGAAATCCGATGTTACTGATGTTGGCTCCAGCGCCTACAGGCACACTGAAGGATTGAATGGCCGCGATCCAGGTTCATGTTATAGAGCGCATACTCATAGTGCCAGACCCCCGCAGACGGGTTCGTCACTTTGTAGCCCATAAACCAGATCCCATCGTTACCTGGAGCGGGCTCGACCTGGTTTACTATTGCACCAGTTCCCATCCAGGCGATGATCGCAGGTTGCATACGCACGGTAGGTCCAGTTGGCGAAAAGGAGAAAGACGTTGGCCCGCCGCTCACCGAGAACGGACGATAGGAGGCATTGTTATACATGTTGCATTGCCCCGGGTTGGCCTGACACCAAGTGTATTCAGTAGGACTTATGTATTGAGACTTCGGCAAAATAAGTCGCGCCTTGATTCTGCGCCGGGATGAGGTCGCTCATCGTCACCGTGACCCGGTGCGACGTGCCAGTGTGGCTGTGGCCAGAGTGATTGTTCGCAGTCGATGGGAAGGAACCTGTGAAGGGATTCGATCCACGCGCGCGAACCGATGCCGTTCTGGTTATAGTTTAAACTTGCGACATAAGTATCGGCGCATCCAGGGCACAACTGGTCGCCGGTGACGCAAGGAGGATTCGTGTTGCACGTGCCGCAGAGAAACTCTTCCAATGCAAAGAACGCATGTTTCATCCAGGATTGGCCAATCTGTTCGAACCGCTGGGCGTTATCTGCTCCGCCGCTCATGCGATAAAGGTTTTGTGGAATAACCGGATGATCGGTAGCAGGCAATTCGTGCCAATTGATTGGCTGGTCGCCGTTGTTGCATGAAACCGTCCCGACTCCAAGCCCGACAGAGGTTGCATCATTCCCAGCTTGCACGACGGATTCCAAATCTCCCACAATAACGTCCGGTCCGGGCACAAGGTTTGGCACTCGCGGAGCGTGACGGCATGTTGGCATCGGCGGCATGACCATTGACTTCGGTTTCGCCCCCAACAATGCTGATCGATCTGGATCGGTTGCATCGCCGCGCCGATTGAAAGTGTTCCGATCAATGAGCCAGCCTCTGATGGAATACCCAGTGTGCTGGCAAACTGTCTTTGATATGAGAAGCCGTGCCTCCGGTGATGCTAAACGACTGAGCCGCACCATCGTAATTACTGGTGTCCTTCAATGTTGAAAAAGGTGAATCCTGTATTGCTATCGCGGACTGCAAGATCGAAGCCTTGACCTGAAGGAAGTTTTTCCACTGTCAGCCGCTTAAGAGACGAGCGCAGTGCGGCAGGCAGATTACTGTAGCCGGGGCGTTTACGCCGGCCGAAGAGGAGTTTTGCAAAGCCAGTGCCATTGAGCCGGGCTGGAGTCCGCGCAACAAGTCGTTAAAGACAAGAATGGGGAAGAAACGAATTGGGCGCCGCAGCGAAATGCAACGTGACGGGCCTTGCCACAAGAGAACTGCTCCCATTCAATCCCGTTCAGGTCGAGTTGCATCGTTACGCTGGCATTTTCCACAATCATCTTTGCAGTGTTCCAGTCAGCGCTTCGGAAGCGTTTTGTTTGGGTTGACTCGCGTTGATTTTCCGAAGCGTTCGCGAAAAAAGAACTGACAACAAGGCGAAGCCGGTAAGCCATATCTTTGACATTGTGGTGGATCCTTCTGTTAGGTGGGCCTGGGGAGATTAAGTCGTCATTGTTCTCGGTGCTCTGCGATACAAGCCAAAACAGATTTCTAACAACCTCCTTACTTTTGCTCAGCGTGGCGGAGCACGGGCTAGGGGCGCGGTGGCGGAGTTGGACGAGGCCTCGGCGAAGGACCGGTCCTCGGTGTTGGAGTGGGTCTGGGTGTTCAGTTGCAGTTGCAGTCGCCGTGGCGGTGGCGGTTGCAGTCGGTGTGGCCGTGGCGGTTGGTGTCGCCGTAGGCGTAGGTGTTCCGCCGCCTGCAGGCGCCTGGATTGCAACCATCATTGGTGACCCTGTCTTGAAGAAGCCTACTGTCGCGTTGGTAGTCTGCGGCGGCTGATCGGCGTCAAACCGGAAGTTATACAATGTGCCAAAGCGAATCGCGTTAGCGTTTTGATTCTGCCCAAAGGTTTCGGTGTTCCAAGTGATAGAAGTAGCGTTCTGAGTGACAGTCCATGGAGCGCTACTGTAACCCTGGTTGTTAACCGTGCCGTCGCTTTGCCCATCCGGGCTCCTGTGGCGGCGCGTGAAAGCCGATGTTACTGAGATTGGCTCCAGCACCTAAAGGCACACTGAAAGATTGAATGGACCGATCGAGATTCTGATTGTACAGCGCGTACTCGTAGTGTACACGCCGGTGGTTGGCCATCCTGACCCGGTTGTCGCCAGCGTGTAGCCGGTGCTGAAGCGCCGGCGATCGTGCAGATGGCGGCGTGCGCGAGGTGCTGACCCACAAAGCCGGCGTCCCGCGCCGTAAACGCCCTGATGACCTCCCATGCCGGATCCCAGAAAGGCCAGATGGCCTCCGCGCCGCGTCGCGACTCGCCGAACCGCGACGCGATCCGCGCGCCAGCGCCTCTTCGTCCCACGATAGCGCGCGAACGCGCCGTCTCTGGGGCCGACGCGGCGCATCGGATGGAGCAGGGGCGGTCGGACGAGCGCGCGTAGGACAGAACCCCGCCACCTTTGTTGCATAACGAACGTGAACGGATGGGCGGATCGCCGCGCATCGACCGCCTCGCCGCTCCTGGTGGCTCAGCCGATCCACGCGCACGTGTCCGGATAGGCGCACGCGCCGCGCACCTGCCGCACGTTCGTCACGGGCGAGCCGGCGTGACCCCGTACGACATCGTGGGACGAGGTTCAGACCCTCGACGGTCGTCCTCGTCACCAGTCGGTCGGCCGCCCGGGCAGTGCCGGCTCGCGCGCTCCTCCAGCACTCCAGGCTGGGCCGCGGGCGCAGCCGCACGTAGCGCGGGGCTGCCCCTCCCGCCACCATCCGGTACCAGAGCGTCTCGCCCTCGCGGCGCGGCTGGCCGGCGGCGAGCCGATTCGAACGCGTCCTGTGCCCCGCCGACGTCCACGGTCGTCATCTTGAGCCGAGGCGTCGCCTGCGGTCGCCCGTGCCGCGCGAGAGCGCCGGCAGGAACTCGTAGAGCGCGCCGCCCACAGAACTCCGGCGTGCGGCGCGTCACGCGCCCGAGACGTTGTCCCGCGCGTCCGCCGGCCGGCGGCACCGGATGGTCCAGGCTCGGGGCCGAGTGCCCGAAGGTCGCGTAGTATCGAACCACCGCAGCGCCGGCGGTCGCCGCCCGCCCAGATGGACCATAGCCGTACCACGTCCATGGCGTCCCCTGGCCTGCCGGTGGTACTCGAGATGCCGGATGTAAACCGGGCCTCCCGAAGTCGACGGTGTCCCCGTCGTGAGGGCGCAGGAACGCGACGCGCGTACGGGCCGCGCCCACCGCGCGTCCGTCTGCGCGCGGAGCAGCGCGGGAGCCGGCAGGCCCGCGATCAGGAGCCAAGGGTGCTTCATGCGGGCCATCGTAGGCGGAGCCCGTGGCGGCGATTCCCGACACAGATGCGTGCCGGAATCCGCCATCCCGTCGGGTTCCGCTTGCGAAACGCGGACGCGGGCGAGAGAGTCTCTTACAGGGACCGATGTCCCCCGCGATCCCCCGGAAGACCCGCCTGCCCCAGCCGCCGCATCGTGGCCGGCCGTGCCGCCTCGCCGACGAGCGCTCGACCTGGTCGGGCCCCTCCGTGGTCGGTTCAACTTCGGTCAACCGCCCCTGCGGGCCGGCCCATCTACGGCACGTCGAGGTGGTGGCGACGATGCCAGCGGTCCCACCGTCGAGGGCGCGAGGGCGGGGTCCTGGCCTTCATCGCGCGCCATCACCCTTCAAGGACGTCGAAGGCGCGTGCGACTCGGTGCGTGCTGCTGGTGTCGCGGCCCTCCTCCACTCCGCTCGGTGCGCGACGCGGCGCTGTCCCTCTGGCTCCGAAGAAGGCTGCCGAGGTGCGGCGGCTGGGCGCCAGGTGCGTGAGCGCCTTCGCTGCTGGCGGAAGCCGGTCTGCACTGACGGGCGCCGGGCGGCCGCGCATTCTGGAAGTTCGGCCGCGAGTCTCGGAGGCGCTTATTGTCCCGCGCGGTGCGCGTCGGGCGGGCGACCCGCTGTGGGTCAGGCGGACGGCAAACATCTTCGCCACCGGCTCGGCGTCTCCGCGGGCATCGACCCCGGCGCTCAGCGCGGGTGGAGGAGACCGCGGCGCTCGCCTCGCGCACGATAGCGCCGCGCGAGCTTTGGTGCTGTTCCGCGCGTCTCCTGGCGACAGCCGTGCAGTGAGCGTTCTGCTCGCCTCGCAGGCCTCCGTGATGGCGTCCGATCCGCGAGCGGCGTGCGGATCTGGATCGCCAGGAGCACCTGGGGACGCGCCTGTCGGTGGAGGACCCGGCGGACCGGATGGCGATGAGCGCTCAGCAACTTCGGAGCGCCGTCTTTCACCCGGGAGGTGGGCACGACGTTTTGGCCCAGCTGCGTGCGGCAAAGTGCGCGTGGAGGCGGCGCAAAGCCGCCGGCTTCTGCGCCGCGCACGGGCTCGGGCCTCGCTAGTGGCGGCGGCGGCGGCCGGATTCGGCGTGGAGCGCGGTGACGGCGCGCCTGCGTCCGCCTGCTCGGGATCACTCCCGTCGGCGCTGGTCGCGAGCTGGCCGCGCTGCCGCTAGCGGCGCGCCGCGTCCGTGGGACCAGCAGCCGCCAGCGGCGGCCGACGAAACGGCATGGGCGTCGGCCATGAGGGTCGCTGAACGGCATCGCTGACGCCGAGCGGCAGGTTCGCGGATCTGCGGCACCGTTACCTGGGCCGGCGTGCTTCACGTCCATGAGCGGCTCCGCCCGGACCGAGCCGCTCGGCCTGGTGCGCACGCCGCTGCGCCATGCGCGCGGCGAGGTCGGTGAGCGCGTTGCCGATGTCGATCTGGCTGGCGGCGATGTCGTTCTTCGCGGCCGTCGAGCGAGATGCACTTGGTGAGGCCGGTGACGGCGTGCTTGGTGGAGGTGTAGGCGACCGACATCGGGCCGCGGCGCGTGCGCCGAGATCGAGCCGTTGTTGATGATGCGCCCGCCGCTCTGGGGTCCTGCGCCTTCATGATGCGGATCGCCTCCTGCGTGCACATGAACATCGCCGGCCGAGGTTGATGTTCACCACCTCGCGGAACTTCTCGATCGGCAGGTCCTCCATCGGCACCGGCGGGCGCGCCCATGCCGGCGTTGTTGAACAGCACGTCGAGGCGGCCCCATTGCCTCGCGCGTGCGCGCAAACGACTTCGTCGACCTCGGTCATCCTTGGTGATGTCCGCGGCAGCACCAGGGCGCGGTCGCTGGCGCCGGACTCGGCGGCGGTCTCCTCCAGCATGTCCCTGCGCCGGCCGACCAGCGCGACGTGGTAACCGTCCTTGCAGCAGCGCGAGCGCCGCCGCGCGGCCGATCCGCTGCCGCGCGCCCGTGATCAGGGCGACGCGTCTCGCCGTCGCGGACACCCCCTCGAGCAGCGATTGTAGGTGAAGGCTAGCGGACCGCCCGCCCCGGAGGAGCGTCGCGCCGGGCCGCGGGCCGGGCGGCCGATCGCGCGACTCCGGCGATCGAGAAGTCCGCGACGTGGGCGGCTGGCGTCCTCGATCTGCGCGGGCGTGGGCTTGAACCGGAACCCGAGCCGGGCGGCGATGGGGTTCGGGAAGTAGCCGAGCACCTGCGACCTGGACGCTGGCCACGCAGCGGATCACGCGCTCGTCCGCCGGGTCGCACTCGATGATGCGTGCCGATCACGCCCGGCGAGGTACTCGACGCGCGGCCGCACGCCCTGCTCCACCAGGACGTCGAGGGCGGGCGTGGGCTCGTTCATCTCGCGCGTGATGAGGCGGTGGATGCTTTCGCGGCCCGGGCGTGCAGGACGCGGTGCAGGAAGACGCCGATGAAGCGGCGCAGCTGCTCCTCGGGCGGCTGGCCTTCGCCCGTCCGCGCGGCCGCTTCCGTTCGTCCGCGCATGGCGTCGATCGCGCCCTGCGAGGACCTCGCGGTAGAGGCCGAGCTTGTCGCCGAAGTGGTAGTTGACCGCGGCCACGTTGGCGCCGCGCCGCCGCGGCAGATGTCGCGCACGGTGACCACTCTTGAACCCGCGCTCGCCGAAGAGGCGCTCCGGCGGTCTCCAGCAGGCGCTGCGTGGCCGCGTCCTCGGTGGCGTCCGCCTTCACAGCGTGCGCTTGAACAGGCGCGTGGCCAGCGTCATGGCGACGGCCGAGAAGACGGACGAGGAAGAGCGAGGTCGTAGCGCGATGGCGCCGAAGCCGGTGTTCTTGAGCAGCAGGCACTTGAAGGCGTGCACGGCGTAGGTGAACGGATCGACGACCGCGATCGCCTGCATCCAGGCCGGGAAAGCCCTGCTGCGGGTAGACCGCGCCGCTCGGGAAGTAGAGCACGCGTGTTGAGCACGCCGAACATCGCGCGCGGCAGCAGCGGATCGGTCACGCGCACCATCAGCAGGAACATCAGGCTGATGAGCGCGAACGACGTGACCACGACCACGACGAGCAGGCGGAGCAGCCGCATCGGGTCGAGCGGGTTCGGGATGCCGGCGATGAACGAGCCGACGACCATCAGGAACATGCCCGGCGATGACCGCCTTGATCGTGCCCGAGATGTTGAAGCCGGCGATCAGCTCCAGCTTGCGTGATGGGCGTGACCAGGTAGCCCTCGTGCAGGCCGCGCGCCTTGTCGTCGATGAAGATGATGCCGCCGCCGATCATCACCATCATGAAGATCGACATCACGATCGAGCCCGGCAGCAGGTACTGCACGTAGGGCACGTAGGGATAGACCTCGACCACGTCGAGCGCGCGGCTCGCGCGGCCACGCGCGGCTCCAGCTTGACGGACGGCGAGTAGGACGCCGAGCAGGCCGCTCGAGCGTCGCCGGCCAGCGCCACCGACACGAAGTTGTCGGTGTTGTCCTCGATCAGCGCGATGCGCGGCTCGTTCTGCGCGAGCACGCGCCGCGAGAAGTCCGGCGGGATCGTCGAGCACGCCGTTCGACGCGGCCGTTGCGCAGGTCGGTCAGGGCCTGGCCCGGGTCGGCGTAGTCCACGGTGTCGATCGTCTGCGCGCCGGAGGCCACGGCCGACGCCAGCTCGCGGATGCGCACCGCCGGCACGCCGTGGTCCTGGTCCACGATCGCCGAGCTTCAGGTGCTTGACGTTGCCGCCGAAGGCGTAGCCGAGCACCACCAGCTGCACGACCGGCATCACCATCGACATGGCGATGAGGATCGGGCTGCGGCGGAAGCGCCGCATCTCGCGCTCGACGATGGCCCAGGTGCGTCCCATGGTCAGCCCCTCCTCAGCATGAACGGGCTGTCCTGGGCCGACGCCGCCTGCAGCGCGTCGCGCAGGTCGCGCGCCCGCGTAGTGCACGAACACGTCGTCGAGCGTGGTGCTCTGCACGGACAGCGACTGCACGGCGATGCCGGCGCGCGCGGCCGCCTCCATGAGCGCCAGGGTGGTGGCGGGCCCGTTGCGGCGTGCTGATGCGGAAGACGTGGTCCGTCGCGCGCTCACGGCCTCGACGCTCGGGCAGCGCCTGCGAGCCGCTCCGCCCAGCCCGCGGGCACGCGGTCGAAGCTCACCTCGACGGTGTTGCTGGCCGGGATCGACGGCCTTCAGCTTGAGCGGCGAGTCGAGCGCCTTGAGCTCGCCGTGGTCCACGATCGCGATGCGGTCGCAGAGCTTGTCCGGCCTCGTCCATGTAGTGCGTGGTGAGCAGCACCGTGAGGTCGCGCTCGGACTTGATCTTGCGCAGCATCTCCCACACCGCCACGCGCGACACCGGGTCGAGGCCGGTGGTCGGCTCGTCGAGGAAGAAGATGCGCGGCTCGTGCACCAGCCCGCGCGCGATCTCGACGCGCCGCCGCATGCCGCCCGAGAGGTTCTTGACCGGCGCGTGCCGCCACTGCGTCAGCTCGACCGCCTCGAGCAGCTCGTCGATGAGCCGGACGCGCTTCGCCCGCGGCACGCCGTAGAGCTTCGCGAAGATGATCAGGTTCTCCTCGACGCTCAGCTCGAGGTCGCTGGTCAGCGCCTGCGGGATGACGCCGATCGACGCGGCGCACGTCGTCGGCCTGCGTCGACGACGTCGAAGCCGCTCACCGAGCGCCGTGCCCGCGGTCGGGGGCAGCAGCGTCGTGAGCATGCGGATGAGCGTGGACTTGCCGGCGCCGTTCGGGCCGAGCAGGCCGAAGATCTCGCCGTCCTCGACCGTGAAGCTCACGCCGTTGACGGCGGTGAAGTCGCCGAACTTCTTGACGATGCTGCCGGACGTCGATGGCGGGCATGGCTGGTCAGCGGACGGGCAGGATCACGTAGGCGGTCATGCCGACGGCCAGCGCGCGGTCGCGGTTGTCGACCCGCAGCCGGACCTCGAACGTCTTGATGTCGCGCTTGGTGCGGCTCACGTCGCGCTGCGTCGCGTAGGCGGCGTCGGCCCCGCGGTAGAAGACGGTGCCCTGGCGCTCCGCGCCGGACGGCAGGCGCACCGTGAGCGTGTCGCCGATGCGCGACGCGGTCGATGTAGGTCTCCTCGACGTCGGCGCGCACCCAGAGGTCGTCGGGGTTGACCAGCGTGAGCGACGCGGCTGCCCGGGCGTTCACGTACTCGCCGCGCGCACGCGCGCGCACGTCCACGAAGCCGTCGATCGGCGCGTGGATCTCGGCATAGGCCAGGCGCACGTCCGCCTTGGCGCTGCTGGGCGGCGGCGGCCGCCTCGCTGGTGCTGCGTGGCCTGCACCTGGCTGCGCCGCACCGCGACCTGCTCGGCGTTGGCGCGGGCCAGGGCCACGGTCGCCCGCTGCGCGTCCACCTGCTTCTTGAGGGCGTCGAGCTTGGCCTGCGCGGCGTTCGGCGGCCGCGCGCGCCTGGTCGAGGTCCTGCGCGGACGCGATCTGCTGGCGCGGCCAGGTCCTGGGTGCGCGCGTAGGTCGAGCTGCGCGGCCTCGAGGTCGGCGGCCGCCGCCTGCACCTGGGCCTCGGTCGCGGCCAGCATCGCCTCCGCCTGCGCCGTCTGGTGGCTCGGTCTGGCTCTGCTCGAGCCGCAGCGCGGCCTCGGACTCGCGCACCTGCGACGACAGGCCGGCGGCGTTCTGCGCGTAGTAGGCGGTGTCGGCCTTCAGCTCGTCGGGGTATCAGCATGCGCCAGGAGCTGGCCCTTCTTGACGGTATCGCCCTCCTCGACGCAGGAGCTGGGCGACCTGGCCGGCCACCTGGGGGCTGACGAGGACGTCGTTGGTGGTGACGATCCCCGTGAGCGTGATGGTCGACGGGCGCAGGGTCGTGTAGGCGTAGGCGCCGCCGGCACGCGACCACGAGCGACCAGGAGGAGGACGAGCGCAGGCGCTTTCATGATTCTCAAACAAATGTATAAAACATCTGTTTGAAAGTGTCAAGCGCAGGCCAGACGGGAAGACGCGGGCGGCGCGGAGGCCCGCCCCGCCCCGTCCCCGGTCCCGGAGCCGCTAGAACGACGCGGTCAGCGCGAGACGCAGCGCCCGCGGGAAGCCGGGCGAGAGGTTCGTGTTGCTGTCGGCGTTGATCCAGTACGTCTTGTCGAACGCGTTCTCGACGTTCGCCTGCAGCCGCAGGTCCCTGGTGCAGCGTGAAGAACGCGGCCACGTCCGACGCGCGTGTAGCCCGGCAGCGTCACCGGTGTTGTCGATGGTGGCGAACATGTCCGTGCGGTACAGGACGCCCGACGGCCGGCGCCCAGCCGCGGCAGGACCTGGTAGTTGTTCCAGAGCGAGAGCGTGTGGTGCGGCACCTGGCCACCTGCGCGCCCGTCGCGCGCGGCGGCCGTGGCGCTGGTGACGAAGGCGTCCTGGTAGGCGTAGCCGCCGGCGACCTGCCAGCGCCGACGTGACGCTGCCCGTTGACGCCGAGCTCGATAGCCGTTCGTGCGCTGGCTGCCGGTCTGCACGATGCGCGTCGGGTCGTTGGGGTCGGTCGAGCGCGTGTTGGTGCGGTCCAGCCGATAGACGCGCGGTCGTCAGCGACAGGCCGGGTGCGGCGTCCCACTTCGCGCCCACCTCGTAGTTCGTGAACTTCTCCGGCTCCACCTGCTCGGTGATCGTGGTGAGCGACGAGAACTGGTCGCCGGAGCTCGGCAGGTACGAGACGCTGTAGCTGCGCGTAGATCGAGACGGGCGCGATCGGCTTGAAGACGAGGCCGGCGCGCGGCGACACCAGGTCGTCGACGCGGCGCGAGCGTGTCGCCGTTGCGGTTGTTGTGGTACGTCAGGTCGAAGCGGTCGAAGCGCAGCGCCGCCGACCACCTGGACGCGGCGACGAGAGCTCGACCTGGTCCTGCACGTAGGTCGCCGCCACGCTTGGTCGTCAGGTGGTTGTCGGCGTCGGTCGCGCTCTGGCGGAAGGTCACCGGCGTCGTGATGGTCGGGGTGCGGCGAACGGGACCAGGACGGCACGTGGCCGTGTTGTTGAAGAAGCCGGTGTTGCGGAAGTTGTCGGTGCCCTGGCGCCCCAGCTCGACGCCGGCCAGGAGCGTGTGCTGCACGGCGCCCGTGGTCACGCGCGCAGATGAGCGTCGGTCTGGTTGAAGAGGTTCGTCGCGCTGCGGTGGCGTTGTTGTAGGCGGTCAGCGCGACGCTGCGTCCTGGTCGGCGGTCGACGGCGCCGGGGACGTAGTTCTGGTAGAAGCGGTCGTAGTCGCCGTACGACGTGCGGTTGCGCAGCGTGAGGCGCGCCGGCGCGGTGCTCGATCGTGCGCGATGCCGAGGTCGACGCCGCGCTGCACGTGGCTGTCGCCGGGTTGCCGTAGAACGTGGCGATGTCCACGTCGGCCGGCCGGCCCTGGAACGACGTGATGCCGCGATCGGCGACGCGCGTGTCGTGCAGGTGCTCGTAGCCGAGCGTGATGCTTGGTGCCTGCGCCGGCCGCGACCGTCACGGTCGGCGTTGACGCCGTAGCGCTCGAGGTCGACCTGGTCGCGGAAGCTGTCGGAGTTCTCGTACATGCCGTTCGACGCGGAACGGCGACCGTGCTCGCTCGAGCGGCTGGTCGAGGTCCGCCGCGATGCGCTTGTTGCCGTACGCGCCGCCCTGCAGCGTCGACCTCGCGGACGGGCTGGAAGCCGGCCTCCTTGGTGACGCGGTTGACGACGCCGCCGCCGCCGCCGCGGCCGAAGATCATCGCGTTCGGGCCCTTGAGCGCCTCCACGCGGTCGAGGTTGTAGAGGTCGCGGTAGTACTGCACGTCGTCGCGCACGCCGTTCGACGAAGAAGTCGGCCGACGAGCTGTTGCCGCGGATGATCACCTGGTCGCGGTTGTTCTCGCCCTGGTGCACCGAGATGCCGGGCGTGTAGCGCATCGACGTCGCCCATGCTGAGTCATCAGCTGGTCGCGGACGAGCTTCCTTGCGTGGTCACGGTGACGGACTGCGGCACGTCGCGCAGGGGCGTCAGCGTCCTGGTCGCGCTGCGAGATGGCAGCCACCTCGTACTCGCGGGGCGCGCGCACGGTCACCGTCTCGCCGAACGCCGCGACCTGCAGGACGAAGTCGCGCGACGCTCCCCCTCGTCCAGTGCCGTCGCGTTCTGCACCGCGTCCACGAACCCGGGCGCGGAGGCCCTCACGGTGTAGCCGTGCCCCGCGGCAGGACGAACGTGAACTCGCCCTTGTCGTCGGTGCGGACCGACGGCTGCCGTGCTGTGCTCGAGCGACTCGGCCGTGACCTCCGCCGCCATGATCGCGGCGCTGGTCGGGTCGAGCACGCGGCCGTGCAGGGTGAAGCGGGGCTCCGGGCCGCGAGCGCGGCGGCGGCGAAGAGGGGACGGCGGCGAGGGCCAGCATCCTTGAGACCTCCAGTTGCGCGCGCGGCGCCTTGGTGCGCCCTGCTTCTTGCACCGCGCGACCGGGAGGATCATACGCCAAGATGAAAACGAATGTCAATTTCATTATCAGAATGCTCACCGGGTCGTTGATGCGTGGCATGGAGCGCCCTGACTTCGACCTTGACCCCGCCTCGGCAGGGGTGTAGCGTCGCTTTCGTACCCTCCCAGCCAAGAACCGATGTCCAGCCGGGGGCACCGCCCTCGGATCCGTCCGAATCTGCGCGCCTGCCGACGCGGACCGTCGGGGCCGGCAGGAAGTCGAACCGAAGGGGCTGTCGGCCAGGGAGTCGAAATGAATCCACAGTTGGTGCTTCGCCTGGGCATTGCCGCCTCACGCTCATCCAACTCAGGGGACCACGGGGGCGATGACGCTCCGCCGGCGCGAGGCTCAAGCGCCCGGCCAGATGGACGCGGACTCGCGGGCGATGATGGAGGCGCAGTCCGAGGGCCCGCTGGAAGCGCCCGGGGAGCACTCCCGGCGCGACCGCCTGCTCACCCAGCCCGACCTGCCCCAGGTGGACCGCGTCGCGGGCTCGAGGCCACGGGACCGCACGGGCCGATACCGGTCCGCGTCTACCACGGCGCGGGCACGGCGGACCTGGCAGCGGTGCCCGCCCACGTGTACTTCCACGGCGGCGGATGGACGGCGGGCGACCTCGACAGCCACGACTGGACGTGCCGCTCGATCGCCAATGCCGCGCGGTGCGCGGTCGTGAACGTGGCGTATCGCGTGGCTCCGGAGCGCGCGTTCCCGGCGGCCTTCGACGAGCGCGCTGGCCGCGACGCGCTGGGTGGCGGCCCAGCCGGACCGCCTGCGGATCGATCCCGCGCGCGTCTCGATCGGCGGCGACGGTGCGGGCGGCAACCTGGCCGCGGCCGTGGCCCTGGCCCCTGCGCGACGGGAACGAGGTGAGGATCCGGGCCCAGGCGCTGCTCTATCCCGCGGTCGACCTGTCGCGGGAGGACAGCGGCCGCTTCCCCTCCGGCGTAGCTCCTGACCGACGACGGGTTGCGCGCCGCCATCGAGGCCTACGTGCCGGACGCCGGGCAGAGGAGCGACTGGCGCGCGTCACCGCTTGCTGGCCTCGAGCCTCGCGGGCCTGCCGCCGACGCTGCTGGTGCTGGCCGGCCTCGATCCGCTGGCCGCGCAGGGCGAGGCCTACGCCGAGCGGCTCGCGAGCGAAGGCGTGCCCGTCGTCGTGAAGCGCTATCCGGGCCAGATGCACGGCTTCGTGTCGCACGCGAAGCTGCTGCGCAGGGCCTACGATGCGATCGACGACGTCGCGGAGGCGCTCAGGGCGAACGGCTAGGGCGGGCCGGTCGCGGTATCATCCCGCCGGTCCAACCGACGGCGATGATCAAGGCGCGCACGAACGACAGCTTCTCCGGTCGACGAGGAGCGCCGTGCGCTCGCCAGGTCGCCCTCGTGCCCTTCGCGGCGCTGTGCCTGCTCGGGAACGTGGCCGCGTACGGCCCTGCGCTTATCCCGACGTCGGGGCCGCGGTGATGTTCCCCCATGCGCCGTGCTCACCGCGGCGCTCGTGGTGTCTCCCCGGCGCGACTGGCTCCGGTACATCCTCATCGCCGCGGCCGCCCACTTCGCCACGCACTGGCCGCGGTGGAGCGTCAGCTGGGTGGTGCTGGCCGACGTGGCGAACGTCTCGCGCGCCCTCTGCGCCGCGATGCTGCTGCGGAGGATCTTCGGCGGCGCGCCCCGGCTGCGCAGCGTCGGCGCGCTGGCGAAGTTCGTGATCGCGGCGGCCCTCGTCGCGCCGGCGGTGGGCGCCACCTCGGCGCCGCCAGCGCGATGCTGCACGGCGCGACGGCGTCGTACTGGCTCACCTGGAATGCGTGGTTCATCTCGAACGCGCTCACCGGGCCTGACCATGCTGCCCGCGCTGGTGTCCGTGATGTCGAGGTCCTCCGGGCGGCTCCGGCTCAGGATGCCCCCGGCGCGGGTCGTCGAAACGGTGCTGCTCCTGGCCGCCCTGGCGGGGAGCTGCGTGCTCGCGTTCCTGCCGCCCACCGGTGCTGCTGGCGCCTGGCCCTGCCCTTCTACGCCCCTCTGCCCGCGCTCATCTGGGCGGCGCTACGCTACGGCCCCCGCGGCGCAGCCTCGCACTCACTGCCGTGAGCGTTCGCCGCCATCGCGGGCGCGGATGCGCGGATCGGGTCCCTTCCTCGACTCCTCTCGCCGGCACGACAACGTGGTCCAGCTGCGGATCTACCTTCTCCTGACGGCGCTCCCCGTGCTCTGCATCGCCGCCGTGAACACCGCGCGCGAGGGCGTGGTCCGCCTGTACCAGGCCCTGATGGCGTCGCTGCACGACCACGTGGCGATCCTCGACGCGGACGGGGTCGTGATCGAGCTAACCCGCCTGGCGGCGCTTCGCCGAGGAGGTCTCGGCCGTGTATCCGGTGCGCGAGAGGAGACAACTACGTCGCGACCTGCCGGATCGGCGTGGAGCGGGGCGAGCCGGCCGGACCGCGCGTGCTGGCGGGCGTCACCAGCGTGCTGAACCGCGACCAGCTCCGCTTCGAGATGGAGTACGACCTCGCCATCCTCGCAGGAGACGTACGTCCTGAGGGTGGAGGCGCTCGAGCGTCCCGACGGCGGGGCCGTGGTGATCCGGTCGAACGTGACGGCCCGCCGGCGCACGCAGCTCGAGCTGGTAGAGCAGCGCCGCCAGCTCTCGCACCTGGCGCGCGCGGCCCGTGCTGGGCCAGCTGTCCGGAGCCCTCGCGCACGAGCTGAACCAGCCGCTCACCGCCATCCTGAGCAACGCGGATGCGGCACGGCACCTGCTCAGGCGCCAGCCGCCGGACCTCGAGGAGTTGGGCGCGATACTGGACGACATCGCCAGCGAGGACCGGCGCGCCGCCGCCGTCATCCACCAGCTCCGCGCGTTCTTCAAGCGCGGCGGCGGCAGGCCCAGTCGCTGGACGCGGCCAAGATCGTCGAGGAGGTCCTGCAGCTCGCGCGCGGAGCTCATCACGCGACGCGTCGTCGCCACCACTTCGCTGGAGCCCGCCGTGCCGCCGGCGCTGGGCGACCGGGTCGAGGTGCAGCAGGTCCTGTTGAACCTGATCCTGAACGGCTGCGAGGCCATGGGCGGCAACGCCGCGACCGACCGCGCTGGCCGTCAGGGTGCGGGCCGACGACGGGTTCGTGCACTTCTCGGTGCGCGACCAGGGCACCGGCATCGACGCCGACGTGATGGACCACATCTTCGAGCCCTTCGTGACGACCAAGCCGGAAGGGCTGGGGCTGGGTCTCTCGATCTCGCACACGATCATCGCAGCGCACGGCGGCCGCCTGTGGGCGGAGAACAGCGCCGACCGCGGCGCCACGCTCACTGTCTGCTGCCGCACGCAGCGCCGGACGCGGGCGCAGGGTCCTGAGGCCGGGAGCCGGCCCAGGGAGGGGAGGGGGCCACGCCGGGAGCCGAGCCGGCGTGGCCGTCGGGAGACCGGCTACTCGAGCCTGAAGACGAGCGTGGCGGGAGCCGGACGTGCGGCCGAGCGTGAGCCGGGCGCCGTCGATGCGATACGCCTTCGCATTTTCGAGCGCGGCCACGTAGGCCTGCTCCTGGTCCATCACGCCGTCGGCGCCGCAGAACATGCGCGTCATCGCCAGCGGGCCCACGTCGAGCCTCGAGCCGGACGCGGCCCGCGGCCGACGTATCGGTTGCAGCCGGCGGTGCCCGCCACGCGGTCGTCCGCCCCGAAGACGGCGGTCACGCGCACGCCAGGAAGGGCCTCACGGCCGTTGATCGACGCAAGGCGCCACGTCGGGCCGATCAGCGCGGGCGGCGCCGCGCTCTTGCTGACGATCGACACCAGCGTCCGGCGCACCGACGACCCGTCTGCAGGAGGATTCGCGACCGCTTCTTCCTTCACGCGGATCTCGTAGAGGTACCCGGGCTCGTAGTCGAAGCCGACGATCCGATCGTAGAGCAGCGTCCAGGGGGCGGCCGACGGCTCGCGCACCTGGAGGCAGGACTGGATCGCGACGCCGGTGCACTCGACCCGCGTCGAGGCGACCTGCAGCGTCTTGATGACGTCGGCGCTCGTCTCCGACGCGGTGTCCGTGGGACCGCACGGCGTCGCGGAGTGCTCCCGCAGGCGGTGGCCAGCACGGCCGAAGGCGATCGCGGCGGAATGGATGGCGTATCTCAACACGAAGATCTCCAGTCAGGAAAAACGGAGCGATGAGGAAACGGTCTTTGGGGACGGTGGTCGGGCCGCCAGGCTGGGGGCGGGGGGTTCAGCTTGTCTACATGCGATGACGCACTGTCCACTGCTCCGTGCGAATTCGTACCGTCAAACAAGCCATTATGGCCCGTGCGGCCTGCTTAAGCAACGCGGATGCCACTTCGGCCTCCCGAGTGGGCCCGATGAGGCACCGCGCTGCCCGGCAAAACGTGTACGATGCCTCCAGGATCGCCATGTCGCTTCCGGGCATCGGAGAGATCGCGTGACGGCCACGGCCCTTCCGGCGGCCGGCGAGCTCGCCGCAGGAGACGAGCTCCCGTCCCGATGCGTTCGCATCGAGGTCTACGTCAGCGAGCTGAGCCAGCTCTTCAACGAGATGGACCCTTCACCCTTCCGCGACAGGGATCTCGATCCCAGCGCGGAATCGTTCATCGTGGGATGGGCGCGTGAAGCGAATGCCCGGGCGCAGCTCGCCCTGCTGGTCCACGTGGACCGCCCGACGGACCTGCCGGCCGGCGCGCCTTCCTCAAGGATGCCGTGCACGAGTTCTTCATGCACAGGGCCGCGGCGTCGCGGCAACGGCTGCGCAGGCTCCTTTCGCGAGGGACGCACGAGCCTCGCCATCGGACTCGTCTTCCTGGCCCTGGCGACGATCGGCGGACAGCTCCTGGCCGACGCCCTGGTGGAGTGGAGGGTTCGCGAGCCTGCTGACCGAGAGTCTCCTCATCGGCGGCTGGGTCGCGATGTGGCGGCCGCTCCAGGTGTTCCTCTACGACTGGTGGCCGATCCGCGACGAGGCGAGGCTGTTCGACCGGCTGCAGCCGCCATGCCGGTGCGTCTCGCGACACACGCCCCGGGGAGTCCCGGCTAGGGCCTGGAGGCGGCGCCCGCGCCCTGGGGGCCGGCGTCGGCTGCGCGCAACGTCTCCTGCTTCCAGCCTCCGCGGACGGGTCGAGTTGTGGCGGTAGGACTTGCCCATCGAGTTCGGGGTGTTCAGGTAGTCGAGGATGGACGCGCACGTCTCCTTCTCCGCCGGCTCGATCTGGCACACGCCCGAGTACTGCGCGTTCGTGAAGCAGCACGGCGGGCGCGGATCGGCGGCCTTCACCACGAAGTCGGAGCCGCCGCCCGCCAGGCCCCAGCGCCACCGCGCACAAGAGAATCCCGCTTCCGCATGGCCCACCTCCGGGTCCATCTTGGCACGCCTCTCCCGCCGCCGCGCGCGGCCCCGCCGAAGCGAGGAGGGCGCGCGGCCCGTTCCCACGGTGTACGCTGAAATCATCTCGGCTCCCTGTCGATCCGGCCCCCTCCCGTTCGTATGGTGGATGACGCACCAGGAGGCGTCGCCATGACCCAGTACCCGCTGACCATCTACCAGCCCGACGGCGGCCCGCCGCCGCCGGAGGTCCTCGAGCGGGTCGGCCGCGACGCTGCACGCGCTGAACCAGGAGATCAAGGCGGCCGGCGGCTGGGTCTTCAGCCGGCGGGCTGCACGCGCCGAGCACGGCCACGGTGGTGCGCGCGCGCGAGCGGCGAGCGTGCTCATCGACCGACGGCCCGTACGTCGAGGGCAAGGAGCACGTCGGCGGGCTTCTGGATCGTGCGACGCGCCCGACCTCGACGCGGCGCTCGACTGGGCGCGCAGGGCCGCGCGCGCGACCACGCTGCCGATCGAGGTGCGGCCGTTCCAGGACGTCCCGAGTACTGATCGCCGGATTGGATCCCGCGGCCGGAGATCGAGCGCGTCTTCCGCGCGGAGCACGGCCGCGCGGTGGCGGTGCTGGTCCGCGTCTTCGGCGACATCGACGTCGCCGAGGAGGCGGTCGCGGACGCGTTCACGGCGGCGGTCGCAGCGCTGGCCGGCGACGGGCTGCCGCCGAGCCCGGCCGGCTGGATCATCACCACCGCGCGCAACCGCGCGATCGACCGCTTGCGCCGCGAGGCGTCGCGCGCCGGATCGGCACGCGCGAGGCCGCGCTGCTGCCACGCGCGCGACGAGCCGGTCGAGGAGGGCGCCGGTGCGCGACGAGCGGCTGCGGCTGATCTTCACCTGCTGCCATCCCGGCGCTCGGCGCCGCGGCGCCAGGTCGCGCTCACGCTGCGGCTGCTCGGCGGCCTGACCACCGCCGAGATCGCGCGCGCGTTCCTGGTGCCGGAGCCGACGATGGCGCAGCGGCTGGTGCGGGCGAAGGGCAAGATCCGCGACGCGCGGATCCCGTACCGCGTGCCCGACGCGGCCGAGCTGCCCGGGCGGCTGCGCGCCGGTGCTGGCGGTCGTCTACCTGATCTTCAACGAGGGCTACGCGGCCAGCTCCGGCGACCGAGCTCGTCCGCGAGGACCTGTGCGCGGAGGCGATCCGTCTCGGGCGGCTGCTGGCGGAGCTGATGCCCGACGAGCCGGAGGTCGATGGGCCTGCTCGCGCTGATGCTGCTCATCGAGTCGCGCCGGGCGGCCCGCACCGGCGCGAGCGGCGAGCTGCGTGCCGCTCGGCCGACCAGGACCGCGGCGCTGGGATCGCGCGCTGATCGCCGAGGGCCAGGCGATCGTCCGCGCAGTGCCTGCGCGCGCGACGCAGCCCGGCCCGTACCAGATCCAGGCGGCGATCAACGCCGTCGCACAGCGACGCGCGGCACGCGGCGACACCGACTGGCCGCAGATCGTGCAGCTCTACGACCAGCTGCTCGAGCTACGACCCGAGCCCGGTCGTGGCGCTTCAACCGCGCGGTCGCGGTGGCCGAGGTCGACGGGACCGGCGGCGGCGCTCGCGCTCGTCGAGCCGCTGGATCTCGGCGCGCTACTCATCTGTTCCACGCGATCCGCGCCGACCTGCTGCGCCGCCTGGGCCGCGAGCCCGAGGCGGCAGGGCGGCCTGCGCGACGGCGATCACGCCTGACCGACAACGGCGCCCAGCGCGACTTCCTGCGCGGCCCGCCGGCGAGGCGCTGGCCGGGGGTTCCTGGCGCGCGACCGCCTCCGGCACGGTCTCCAGGCTGTCCGCGAGCGCCAGGATCAAGCCACCGCGGCGGCGCCACCCCGCCAGGCGGCGTCGCGTGCATGCACGCGAGCTGTCCGACGGGGTCGCAGGCCGGCGAGCCGCCTCGAGGCGATCTGCGAAAGCTTGCGCGGCTCTGTCCCTGCCGCGCGCCCCGAGCGTCGATCGAGCCCTCCCGCGCGCATCGCCTCGCTGGGGCCCAGGATGTCCGGCTCGGTGACGGCGCTGTAAGCGACGTCACCGCGCCGCCACCGCGTGAGGCTGGTCGCCGCCGGAGAGGCGTGCGTCTTCTCCTGAACGATACAGGCCGCACTCCCAGGCGTGCGGGACGTGTGGCGTGTCCAGCGCAAGCGGACCTGGTGGCGGCCCAGCGAGAGCGCCTCGCCGTCCGCCAGCGCCCGCGCCTTGCGCGTCGCCACGTCGTCGACCGAGGTCATCGCCGCGATCTGCCCGCAGACGGGCTCCGCCCCAGGCGCCACCGCCAGGAATCCTCGTTGAGCGCGCCGCACTCCGTCGGCCTCGAAGGGCGAGAACCCGACGTACGCGCAGGCGCTCGAGCGGCAGGACGTGCGCGACCGCCGCCCGCTGACCAGCGGGAACATCTGGCGGGGCCCGCTGTGGAACAGGAGCGGCGCGCTCGTCGAGGATGAGGTACTGATTGAAGGTGAAGCCGCCCCGGCAGGACGGTGACTCGGCGACTGCTGATGCGGTAGATCCACGTCCGCGATCCCGTCCACCCGCGTGCCCGACCCCGAGTTCGTAGATCATTCGTCTCTCCCTCCTCGTGAGGGAGGTGTAACAGGCGGCCCGCCGTTACACCTCCTTCTGGCCAGTGAGCTATGCTGCCCACTCCTCGTGTCACAAGCACCCAGCGCGGGGCGCGCCTACAGCGACGCCGACCTCGCGCGCCGGCTGGCGGACGGCGACGGGGACGCGCATGAGCCGAGCTGTTCTGGCGGTTGGCGCCGCGCGTGCCTCTACGGGCTGCGGCACCTTCGCACCCGCGCCGGCCGCGGCCGACGACCTGGTCAGGACGTGATGCTCGTGACCTTCGACGGCCTGCGCGAGGGACGCGTCCGCGAGCCCGAGCAGCTCGCGTCGTACGTCCTCGGCACCTGCCGCAAGGTGGTCGCCGGCTTTGCTGTGGCGGCGCGGCGTGCAGCGTGGCGGCAGAAGCTGCTCGACCGCGCTTCTGGCCTGGGAGCTGGGTCCCCTCGGCGGCGACTGGCCCCCTGCTGGACCTCGGCGACCGGCTCGCCCGCTGCCTGATGGGACTGTCCGAGCGCGAGAGCGAGACCGTCTCCGATGCTGACGCGTCTACGGCGAGCGCGGCGCGGCGGCGCGAGATCATGCTGGCTGAAGCTGGGGCACTGAGCCCCGGCAACGTGCGCGTCGTGCGCCGTATCGGGCGCTGGCCCGTCTCCGCGCGTGCATGGAAGGCGCGGCATGAGCGCCGCCTACCGCGACGGGCCCCTCGACCCCGCGGTGCTCACTCGACTACTGGCTGGACGACGCCGAGCGCCCGCAGGACGACGCGATCGAGGAGCACCTCCTGGGCTGCGACGCGTGCAGCGGACGGCTGCGAGGGCTGAGTCGCGCTCGGCGACGGCGTTACGCGAGCTCGCACGCGGGAAGGGCGCCGTGCGAGGTCGTCGTCACGGCGTCGTTCCTCGAGCAGGCGGCCCGCAGAGGGCCTGCGCACGCTGCTGAAATTACCGCGTCGCGCCCGGCGGACGCGTGGACTGCACGGTGACCTCACGCCGACACGGCGCCTGCTCGTGGAGGCGCGAAGCCACCTGGGCGACTTCCGCGGGGTCGCTGCTGGCTCGACGTCGTCGCGCGGGAGGAAGGCCGAGCACGCGAGCAGCGGATTCGGCGGACGTGCCCGTCAGCCCCGACGCCGTGATTCGAGCTGATCCTCGCGCCCAGTCGATGCCGTTCGTGAGGACGCGCTGGACCGCTCCCCGCTACCGGATCCGGTTGCTCGCGCAGGAGTCGGGCGGCGAGCGGCTCCTCGGCGAGTACACGTTCGACCACACGCGGACGTCCGAATAAGTCACTTGCGGTGGTCAGGAGCCACTGGTTTCTGCCACGCTGCACGGAGTAGCTGTCGAAGTTCGCTGCCGATCCGCGTGGCGACGCCCGGCGGCCCCAGGCGAGCTTGACCGACTGGTGCCGGCCCAGCGGGATGGCCGCGGTCAGCCCCAGGCGCGTGTTGCTCAGCCGGTCGTCCTTCTCGACGCCGTCGAGCGTCGTTGACACGCCCCGACGTAAGGTCGCGTCCGCTCGCCACGCAGAGGAGGCCGGAAGGTTGTAGCTGGTGTGGACCTGGAACGTGCCGAACGGGGTCCTGCTTGCGCAGCGGCGCCGCACGCTGAAGAAGTCGTCGTTGGGCGTGAACAGCCCAGGCCCGGCGTAGAGCTCGGCGCGGGCACGGCCGGCGGCTGCGACGCGCCGAGAGCTCAGCCGGGCTGAACGACCAGCGGTTGCTGCCGAGGTTGATCGAGCTTCGTCCCGGCCGTGCTGCCCGTCGGCGCCTGCGCCACGACGACTCGCCCGCAGGGTCGTGCGCCGGGGCGACGGCGGCGCGCGAACTCCGGTGGTGCGAGCGCAGGCCCGCCCAGGATGTTCATGGTCTGGGCGCAGGCGCGCATCGGCGGAGGCCCGAGCGCGTGATACGGCGCGGAACGTCTCGGCACGTCGGCTCCCTCGATCGAGCCCCAGGCGTACGGGACGCCGATGCCCGCGCTGGCCGGAGCGGCCGAACAGGCCGAAGGTCACTTCCGTGAGAGCAGGGTCCCGGCGTTGAGCTCCGCCGACACGTCGCGCAACGGGGTCGAGGAATCGACGACCACGTCGCCCTGCGTCCGGCCGTAGGCGAGGAGGACGAGGCTGGCGACTCTCAGTGGGGTTGGGCGAGTAGGCGCGCGGCTCGAGCTCCCTGGGCGCTTTCGTCGCCGCGGACAGGCCGGCGCAGAGGGCCGTCGCGAGGAGCGGGACGACCGATCTCATCCCCGCCTACCACTCGTTGGTACCGCTCTCACTTCGTCGCCGCGAGGCGGTCGCGCGCGGCCTTCAGGTTCCTCGGCCACCCCGTCTCGACGCCTCCGCGCACCTTGCCCATGAGAACGCCCGCCAGCATGCCGGTCGGCGGAGTCGGAGTCGGGTGCGATAGAGGCTGAGGAGGGTACAGCCCGCGGCCATCGGCCGTGGGCACTCCCGCCAGGATTCTCGAGGCCGGCGTTGAAGTAGTGGCTGGCCGCGACCTGGCGATCGGATCGCCAGCGCTCCGCGGTCGCTCTTGAACGAGCGTCATGTGGTACACGGAGACTGACGGGCTTCAGGCCGAACGTGTCCCTTCCGTCAGTAAGGGGATGTCCTCCGCTCCCGCCAGGCTGTCCTTAAGGGTAGGCCGACCAGGCGGCGTCGTTGAACGCGGCTTCGCGTAGGTGGCGAGGTAGGGCGAGTTCGCGAGCAGGGCGCGTGTGCTCCGCGCGACCGCTGCTTGGCCGCCTTCTTGTTCCTGGATGTCGCCCAGGGGGCGCCGACGCCTCCCTGGGTGTATTGCGCGGTCGCCGAACTTACGATCGCCTGGTTGAAGAGCCCGGTCGCCTGCTGCCGCCGGCATCGGGCTTTGCCGACCAGTTGATCCGCGAGACCAGGCACGAGGCCCTTGGTCCCGATCGCCACGTCGCAACTGCCGGGCTTGCACTGCTTGAGCGCCGCGATGTCCGCGGGGGATGGGTGAGCCCCGCAGGTCGTCCAGCTTCGGCGGGGGTCGAGGAAAGGGGCCCATCTCGGGGATCTGCGGCACCTCCGGAACTTCTGGACGTCCCGGCTGAGGCGCGAGGACGCCATCTCGGGCGTGCCCGTGGCGCGCGCGATGACCGCTCCGAACGCGGCGATCTCGGCCTGCTCCGTCGTCGGCAGCATCTTCGTCACCACCTCGCCGCGCTCGATCGCCGCGCGAGCTGGTTGTCGTCGAGCTGGATCACGGTTGCGCCGTGAAGGGCCGCGGCGGGATCGCTGGCGGCGGCGGCGCAGGGCACGGCGACCAGCACGGCGGCGGTCAGCGCGAAAGGGCCGTGCCCCCGCCGAGAGATCCTCTTGTTCATCGGTTCCCTCGCTCCTGAGAGGCGATCCGCGGCAGCCGCTTCGCCTGGACCAGCTCGTCCAGCGAGATCATGAGTGAGCGTCAGGGGCAGCAGCGGTATCAGCGTCGCCGCCGCCAGTTGCACGACCGTGCGCGGGTTGAGACGGGATCCCACTTCATCTGCTTGACGATCTCGAAGCTGTTGCCGAGATCGGCGAGCGACTGGATGTCGGCGCTGCCCAGCAGCGGCTCGTCGGCCGGCGCTCCGCCGCGCACCACCTCGAGTCGAACTCCTGCACGTAACGGTTGGCCAGCCGGCCGTACGTCGCGCAAGGCGGCGCGCTTGGCGCGTTCGGGCGAGGCGCGAACACTAGGAGGCGGCACCAGCACCATCAACAGCATCACGGCGACCAGGCCGACGATCTCGACGCGAACTGCGGCAGGCTGCGCGCCGTGAAGAAGATGCGGTTGGCGATCATGCCGGCCAGCAGCGTGCCCTGGGCAATGAGCAGGGGCAGGAAGGCATGGCCGGTGAGGGCGAGAAGCCCAGGCCACCCGCGAGCGGTCAGGGTGGATCGCCTTGAGGTCGAGCTCGATGCGCGAGACCTGCCAGGAAGCGGGTCGAACGAACAGCCGGAAGTACCAGCGCAGGAGCAGGAACTGGACCATCGGCAGGCTGACGCAGCCGAACCACCACTCCGGCCAGCGAGGGCTGCAGCCGGCCCCCGCCCATCACGCCGTACCAGCTGGGGACGTCGATGGCGATGTAGCGGCGCCACGGGTAGAGCACGCCGACGCCGTACACGAGCGCGATCAGCAGGATCTCCCGCGGCCATCGAGTTGCGCAGCCGTTTCGCGGACTCGACCGCGGCGTCGAACTGCGCGCGGCCGTGCTCGGGGATGAAGATCCCGCTCCGAGGAACTCGCCTTTGGACCGCCGCCAGCGGCATCGCTGAGTCGGACGACCAGCTCGGCCAGCACGAGGAGGGGCAGCGCGATCGGGAAGCGGGCCTGCACCTCCGCGTCGTAGAGGGCGAAGCATCCTCACGGCCCCGCCCCGGGCCATGCCTTCCCAGGCCGAGAGGACGAGCAGCGGCGTACGGGTGATCACGACGCGCCAGCCACGATGCGCCGGCGCCAGCGGCTCCAGCCCGTCCGCCACGCGAGTGCGCGCGCCGGAGGGAGCTGGAAGAGCGGTCCGCCCAGGACCAGCGAGAGTCGTAGGGGATCCGGTGGCATGGCCGCGTCGGCGAGCGCGGCGGATCTCTGAGTCGGTGCGGCACATGGCCCCCGTCACGCCCCTGCTTGACGCTTTGATCATCACGGCGACCGTGTAGGTGATCTCGACCGTATCGCCCACCGCCACGCCGTTGAGGTTCTTCGGGTCGTCCACCTTGAAGCTCAAAGGTGTTCCGGTCCTCGTTGTCGTCACCGTGAGTGCGAAGGCACCCCGGCGTCCGATCGCGCCTTCTGCCTTGACGGTGGCGCTCGCCTGGTGGGAGACTAACGTCCCGCTGCCGGCCCGGGGCCCTTGCTGCCCGAACCAGCGTCGCGTCACCCGAGGAGAGCGGGCGGGGCGGTCTGGCCGGGCTTGCGGATCTGGAAGACCATCGAGTCGTAGTAACCGGAACGTGACCTTGTCCCCGACCTTAGCGAGCTCGCGTCAGAAGCGCTTCACCTCCGGTCCGGCCGATCACGGTCGTCATGTTCCCTTTCAGGGCCGCTTCAGGGTCACCTGGCGGCCGGCCTTGTCGACTGGCCTCGATCGTGGCGACCATGCGACCTCTGACACACGCTTCCCTAGGGTCACGGCCTTCTGGGCGAAAGGGCCGAGCCGTACGCGCCGAGAAGTGCCGGGCCCGCAGGGGCGGTTGCGGTTCTCTTCGTTTACCTCCTCCGTTCGATGTTCGGTTGTGCTGATGAAGCCTTCGGCTGGGGCGAACCTTATCAGGCGGCCGCCTCGGGCCGCCATCCGGACGCTGCGGGCGAGCCATGCCATGCAAGCACCCAGGGATCACAGCGGGAGGCTGTACGCACGCTGCCGGTCTTCCGGCCCTGGGGGCAGCGCCAGCCTTTCGGGAGCGCACCTTCCAGCGGGATCCGGACGCACACGCTCGTTCCACATGGCCCGGTTTCCGCCGCGATGCTGACGGTGCCTCCGGCGAGCCGGAGCCCGCTCCCCTGATGCTGACCAGGCCCGGGCCGCTGCTCCCCGCTCGAGCGAGCGGGCGAGATCGAGACCCGTTCCCGTCGTCCGCGATCGTCGCTCTCCGTGCGGTCCGCGGCGCTTGGGCATGCGGACGCTCGTGAAAGCTCAGCGCCGGCCCCGGCGTGCGCGGTAACGACGTTGCGCAGGGCTTCCTGCGCGATCCGGTAGAGGCAGAGCGCCGTCTCGGGGGCGGAGGACGCGAAGTCTCCCTCCGCGCTGCAAGCCAGGATCGGTGCCGTGCGAACGCTCGGAGCTCGGCGCAGTACGTGGTCAGGGCGGCCACCGAGGCCCGCGTGCCGGAGCACGGTGGGATGCAGGTCGTGGGAGAGGTGGCGGACGTTCTGCGCGAGGCTCGGCCGTGCGCTGGTGGAGCGCGCCGCAGGTCCGCCTGCAGGTCCTCGCCGGCGGGAAGCGCGTCCGAGCCGGCGCCTGAGGCCGCTGAGGGCGATCGACAGTCCCGGCCAGCTGCTGGCTCACGTCGTCGTGCAGATCGCGGCGACGCGCGCGCGCTCGGCGTCCTGGGCCTCGATCAGGCGGCCGGCCAGACGCTGGATCTCCGGTGGCTGGCCTCGAGAGCGGCCCGGCTCGCCCGAATCCGCGTCCTCGGCATCCTGCGTTCGGTGATGTCGATGCTGCAGCCGATGTCAACCCAGCGAAGCGGCCGTCCGGCCTCGAACTTCGGGACGCCCGAGTCCAGCAGCCAGCGGTAGACGCCGTCAGCTCTGCGCGGACGCGGTACTCCATGAGGAACGGCCTGCGCGCCTCGAACGCCGGAGACGTAGGTGCCGATGCAGTGCGCCAGGTCGTCCGGATGGACGACGTCCAGCCAGCCCTCGCCCAGCAGCGCTCTCCAGCGGCAGCCCCGTGAACTCCATGCAGGTGCCGTTGAAGTAGTCGAGCGTGGTGTGGCGGCCTGGCGCGTCGCACATCGCGTGACGGGGCGATGCTCCGCCATGAGACAGAAACGCCGCTCTTCGCTCGCGCGCAGGTCCCGTTGACCCACGCGGCTGCCGCGCCGTGACCTTTCTGAGCAGCAGGGCGACGACGCACGCGGCCAGGATCGCGACGACGGTCAGGAGGGCGGTGGTGGCCAGCCGATCATGCAGCCCTCGCGCGAGCCGCGGTCAGCGACGCCCAATCGCACGTGCTAAAGATTAGCGCGCGCATGAAGAAAACCGCTGCGCGCTCGTGGCGACCTCGATCGCGTCCGGGCTCTTCGTGGGCATGCTTGGCCTGGTGATCTGCGCCAGTATCGGACGTAGCGCGTGGGCCGCCGCCGCGCGAGGTCCCAGCCAGAGGCGGGTTTCGCGGCGAGGCTGGGCGGTCAGAGGGAGCCAGCCTACGGCCTGTTCGGGCTGCTTCTCGCGTTCAGCTTCTCGGGCGCGGCCGGGCGGTTCCAGAGAGCAGCGTCGGACGCTCATCATCGAGGAGGCCAACGCGATCCGGACCGCGTACCATCGACCTCGACCTGCTGCCGCCAGAGGCCCAGCCGGCGGGTTCGCGATGCGTTCACGCAAGCACTTCTGACTCGCGGCTCCCGGCGTACCGCAAACTCCCGGACGTGCAAGCGGCGCGAGCACGAACTGGCCCACTTCGGTGGTGCCCAGGGCGAGCTCTGGAGTCAGGCGATGGCCAGCCGTTCGCGCGTCCGGCGTCTCCCCCAGACGGTCACTCCCGGCCGTCGTCAACGCGGTGGTCGACGTGGCGCGTCCGGAGCGTACGGCCCGGTCGGAGGCTTACACCCGCCGTTCGCGATCTTCAGGATGCTCTGTTGCTGGCGCTGGTGAGCGGCGGCGCTCCTCCGCGTCGGCTTCTGGATGGCGAGCAACAAGGGGACGCAGCGTCCTCCACGAGATGGCCTACGCGGCGGGTCCTTCGCCGATTACGGTCATCTTCCTCATCCTCGACCTTGAGTTCCCGCGGCTGGGCTTCGTCGCGCCTTCGACGCCGCGGACCAGGTCCTGATCGACCTGCGCCAGAGGATGAACTAGCCCCTGCCGCGCGTTCCCCCATCGGGAGCGGAAGGCTGGGGCGGCAGCGCGCGAAGCGGCGTCAACGCTGGCAGCGGCGCCCTGGGGCCCAAGGTCCTGGCGTGGACGCCGCGTCGGGGCCGTGGTTCGGCCAGCGGCCTCGACTACCGCGCGCGCGGCCAGAGGCGCATCGCGCTCCAGACGTCGCGTCGAGTGCGACCTGGCGCACGCCCTGGACGCCTGACTTCAGCCAGGCGCTTCCAGAGCACGTCCCGGTTGAGGTCCGTTCCCAGCTTGCCCGCCTTCGGGTAGGCGGCCCAGGCAATGCGGTCTGCCTTCGCCGCCTCGATCAGGGACCGGCACTTGCCGTCCACGTCCGCCGACGTCTTGAGCGAAGACCAGGATCGCCTCCGCCTTGGCGGTGCCGATCTCGACGTCCCCAGGTCGACGCCCCTGGGCGCGCCCACGACGCGCACCTTCGTGCCCGGCGCGAGGTTCAGCTTCTTCGCGAGGCTCATGTCGGTCATCCTCGCCAGAGGATCGTTACCGCTGGCTGGCCTTCGAGACCTCGGCCGGCCTCGTCCGCGGCGGCGCACCGCGAGAGCTGCGGCGCATGGGCCCGCGGATCGGCCGGTTGCTCGCGACCCTGCAGGCGCCGGCGCGCTAGACTGCCTCCCGCACCCGGGAGGTCTCCTTGTTCCTCGGACACCTTCGCGATGGGCCTGGCGGCGAGCCGCGCCGAGCCACGGCTCCGGCTCGGCACCGCCTTCCTGGCGGCCCAGCTGCCCGACGCGATCTGTGGCCGTACCCTGCTGCGCGGGCGTCGAGCGCGTCGTGATCGCGCCGGGGGACACGGCGCGTCACTCCCCTGCGCTTCGAGCACTACCCGTGGTCGCACAGCCTGGTGATGGTGGTGCTGTGGGGACTGCGCGGCGGGGATCGCGCTCGCCCTCGGCCGTACGATCGGTCGCGCTGCTGCTGGCAGCGCTGGTCGTCAGCCACTGGGCACTGGACGCCGCCAGCCATCGGCCGGATGCCGCTGTGGCCGGACGGCCCGGTCGTCGGCCTGGGGTTGTGGAACTCGGTCCCGCTGACGCTCGCCGTCGAGGCTCAACCCTGTTCGGCCTCGCGGTCTGGCTGTACGCTGCGAGGGCGCAGGCTCGGCCGGAGCTTCTGGCTGATGGCCGCGACGGCTGCTGCTCGTCTACGTCGCGAACGGTCTTCGGTCCCCGCCGCCGAGGCGTCACCGCGATCGGAGCGTCGGGCGTCGTCGCGGTGCCCCTGCTCTGGTGGTGGGCAGCCCGCGCCGGAGCGGACGCGACCTGACGGCCGGACGGATTTTCCTGAAGGCACTGTCGGATTCCGGCGGCGAGCCGTTCGACTAACGGGTCGAAGGCGCATGGGAGCGCCCTTCGAAACCAGAGGAGACAGGACGATGAGCACGCACACGCGATGGATGGCCTCGCTGGCCGCCGCGACCCTCCTGGCCGCCGCCACCCCTGTGACGTCCGCGACGGCGGCCGGCGGTGAGCGCCGCCGCACTCGACCGCATCACAGGCGCTGGCCGGCGAGTGGGTGGCCGCCGAGGACGACGAGATGGCGAAAAGGGAGACCTGGTCTCCCGCTACTCACGTCACGGCCGGCGGAACGGCTGGTCGTCAGAACGGTGTTCCCCGGCAGCGCCCACGGAGATGGTCACCGTGTACCACCTCGACGGCTCCGAGCTGGTGCTCACGCACTACTGCATGGAGGGCAACCAGCCGCGCATGCGCGCGAAGAAGACGGACGGCGCGCGCCTCGACTTCGCCGCCGACGGCGGCACCAACATCGACCCGCCGCAGACCGCCACGCTGAACTCGGCCTGGATCGAGTTCGTGGGCCCAGACGAGATCCGCAACCAGTGGACCGAGATCGCCGACGGCCAAGCCGGTGTTCGTCGCGGCGTCGCATCTCGTGCGCAAGACACGCTGAACCGGCAATCATAAAGGGGCGAGAGGAACGACATGCAATACCTGCTGCTGATCTACGAGAACGAGAGCCAACTGGCGCGACCTGTCAGCGAGGCGGACCAGGGCAAGATCTTCCGGCGAGTACATGGCAGTACACGCGGCGCATCAAGAGACGGGAACTACATCGGAGGCGCGGCGCTGCAGCCGATCGCGCACCGCGACCACCGTGCGCGTGCAGCGACGGCAAGACCCTGACCACCGACGGGCCCGTTCGCCGAGACCCGCGAGCAGCTCGGCGGCTACTACCTGGTGGAGGCGAAGGACCTCGACGAGGCGATCGCGCTCGCGGCGCGGCATCCCGCGGCGCGCGCATCGGCTCGATCGAGGTGCGGCCGATCATGCCGACGCCGCCGGTGGAGTAGCCGTGACTGCGGCGCGCGTCCGGCAGACTACACTGCCGGGCGGCGCCATGGATTTCGAGTCCGTCTACCGCGAGGAGCGCGCCGCGCGCCTGGCGACGCTCGATCCGGCTCCTGCGGCGACTTCGACCTGGCGGAGGACGTCGCTGCAGGAGGCGTTCGCCGCGCGCGCTCGAGCAGTGGCCGCCGACGGAGCGCCCCGACGAACCCGCGCGCCTGGCTGGTGTCGCGCGGCGCGGCACAAGGCGATCGACCGGCATCCGGCGCGGCGAAGCGCTTCGCCGCGAAGCAGGCGAGCAGATCGCCTGGCTGGCGAGGTCGCTCGTCGGCCACCGCCCGACGTCGCACGAGGAGCCGTTCCCCGACGACCGGCTGCGCCTGATCTTCACGTGCTGCCATCCGGCGCTCGCGCTCGGAGGCGCAGGTCGCGCTGACGCTGCAGACGCTCGTGCGGGCTCGTCGACCGAGGAGATCGCGCGCGCGTTCCTGGTCGCCGCCGGCCGACGATGGCGCAGCGGCTCGTGCGCGCCAAGGCGAAGATCCGCGACGCGCGCGATCCCCTACGCGGTGCCGGCGCAGCGACGAGCTCGCCCGAGCGGCTCGACGCGCGTGCTGCGCGTCGTCTACCTCGTCTTCAACGAGGGCTACGCCGCGACCGCGGGCGACGCGCTGGTGCGCCGCGAGCTGTGCAGCGAGGCGATCCGGCTCGGCGCGCCTGCTGCGCGAGCTGCTGCCCGCGCGAGCCGAGGTCGCGGGCCTGCTGCGCGCTGATGCTGCTGCACGACTCGCGGCGCGCGGCGCGCGTCGACGCGCAGCGGCGAGCTCGTGACGCTCGAGGAGCAGGACCGCGCGCGCTGGGATCGCGCGCAGATCGCCGAGGGCGCTCGCTGCTGGCCGAGGCGGCGCTGCGCCGGCGGCGCCGCCGGCTGCTACGCGCTGCAGGCCGCGATCGCGGCGCTGCACGCGCAGGCCGCGCGCGCCGCCGACACCGACTGGCGGCAGATCGCGGCGCTCTACGCGCGTGCTGCTGCGCGTCCACCCGTCGCCGGTGGTCGCGCTGAACCAGCGCCGTCGGCGGTCGCGATGGGCGAGCGGGCTGGAGCGCGGCCTGCGCGCTGATGGAGCAGATCGAGCGGACGGGCGCCCTGGAGGGCTACCACCTCCTGCCGTCCGCCAAGGCCGGACGTGATGCACCGCCTGGCGCGTCACCAGGAGGCGACCGCAGGTACGAACGCCCTGCGCCTCGTGACGCGGGGCGCGGAGCGGCGCTACCTGGAGCGGCGGCTGCGCGAGGTGCGCCTACTTCGGCTGGCGCCACCACACCGCAGGTAGGGCTCGCGGCGTCTTCCAGCCCTGCGGATACTTCTTCTTCGCGTCCTCGTCCGAGACCGAGGCGGCGATGATCACGTCCTCGCCCTGCTTCCAGTTCACGGGCGTCGCGACCTTGTGGCTGCGCCGTGAGCTGGATGGAGTCGAGCACGCGCAGCACCTCGTCGAAGTTGCGGCCGGTGCTCATCGGGTAGGTCAGCATCAGCTTGACCTTCTTGTCCGGCCCGATCACGAACACCGAGCGCACCGTCGCGTTGTCGGCGGCGGTGCGCTTGCCCGCCGCGCTCGCGTTCGGATGGATCATGTCGTAGAGCTTCGCGACCGTTGAGGTCCGCGGTCGCCGATGATCGGGTAGTTCGGGCGCCGCGCCCTGCGTCTCCTCGATGTCCTTCGCCCAGCGCTTGTGGTCGTCCACCGGGTCGATGCTGAGGCCGATGACCTTCGCGTTGCGCTTGTCGAACTCCGGCTGCAGCTTCGCCATGTAGCCCAGCTCGGTCGTGCAGACCGGCGTGAAGTCCTTCGGGTGCGAGAACAGGATCGCCCAGCCGTCGCCGATCCACTGGTGGAAGTCGAGCCGGCCCTCGGTCGTCTCCGCCGTGAGGTTCAGCGCCTCGTCTCCTATGCGCAGCGACATCGTCACTCCTCCTTGCCGTTCACCGGGCGATTCTGGTTCCGCCCGTCCGCGGCCGCCAGCGGTGAGGCGGGGCCGTGTGTGTCGGATGGCTCCTGATCCCGGCCTGAGAATTCCTGAGGACTTCCCGGCCGCCCGACCGCAGCTTGCGGGGAGCCGAAGGAGCCGCCCATGGCCAATTCAGGTCTCTACGACGGACGCAGCCGCCGGCCGTTCTCTCTCACCCGCGCGGTCTTCCGCTACACGGGCCGGACGCAGTCGACCGTCGCGGGCCCGGTCTCGGGGCGGTACTACCGGTTCGCGTCCCCCGGAGCGACGTGAGTCGAGGCCGATCACCGGACGCCGCCCTTGGCCTGCGGAGCGGCTCCGGATCTGCGGCGGCGTCTAGCGCGTACGCCACCGCCGCTTCCGGCGTGCAGGCGGGTCGTGTCGAAGAGCGGCGCCTGGCTGTCCTCCGGCCTGAGCAGCAGGCCGATCTCGGTGCAGCCGAGGCACGATCGCCCGGGCGCCGCGCCCCGGAGCTGCTCGACCACGCGCCGATCAGGCCTCGCGCGAAGCGTCGCGCGCACGACGCCCCGGCACAGCTCGTCGTAGATGACGTCGTGCACGACGGTGCGGCCCTCGTCGTCGGGCGTGAGCACCGACAGCCCGTGCCCTTCCGCCAGCCGTCCGCTTGTAGAAGTCCTGCTCCATCGTGAAACGGGTCCCCAGCAGGCTCACGGTCCGGATGCCCCTCGCGTGCGATCGCTTCACCGGTCGCGTCGGCGATGTGCACGAGGGGGCAGCGGCACCGCGGCCTGGACCGCGTCGGCCATGAGGTGCATGGTGTTCGAGGCAGATCCACGAGGAAATCGGCGCCGCCCCGCTGCCAGCGACCTGGCCGCGTCGATCATCCGCCCGGTCGCGTCGTCCCACCGGCCCTGGTGCTGGAGCGCGCTCGATCTCGTCGAAGTCGAAGGAGAAGAGGAGCAAGCCGCGCCGAGTGCAGGCCGCCCAGCCGGGCGCGCACGCCTTCGTTGACCAGCCGGTAGTACTCGATGGAGGACTCCCAGGAGAGGCCTCCGATGAGCCCATGGTCCTCCACGCCTGCGCCACGACCCGGACCTGCGTGGAGACGCACCGAACGCGACGCGTAGGTCTCGACGTTGAACACGCCCTCCTCGCCGGCCTCGATGCGCGCGACCGGCAGCAGCGCCCTGGCGCCTCCCCTTCGCGTCGAGCCGGATGTCCAGCACGAGGAACGGGTAATCCATCGTCCGCGTGTTGTTGACTTGCCTCGAAGAAGCCGGATCTTCCCCGTCGGTGGCCACCACGGTCCGGCGGCCGCCAGTCGGGCAGCGGCGACTGCCAGGCGAAAGCGCTGGCGGCGTCACCCACCCTGCCGAGGCGTGTGGATCTGTCCGGCGGGTCGTGGATCTTCCTGCAGCCGCCTGAGCAGCAGGTCAGACCGCCCTCCTTGCGAGCGCCCTGCAGGCTCTTGCGCTCCTCGTCGGTCGACCAGCGCTCGATCGTCACGTCCACGGTCCCCGAGCGCGCGCCGCTGGAGCGCAGGCGTCCCGGCGTGGTGCTCGCGTCCACGGCGAACGCGGTCAGCGCCACGGGCGCCCTTGGTTCTCACCGGCGGCGCGAGTGCGGCTGCGGCCAGTGCGCCGGCCCCGCCAGCGTGATGTCGCGGTTCTCTTCGCTGACCTGTCTCACTTGCTTGCCACTGCTCCACCTCGATTTTCGTGCCCGAGTCCCGTGCCCCGCGCACCCCTTTCGGTGACGCCTTTGGCACCCGCGCTGAGACTCCGCGGCATGTCCGAATTCACTCGTCGTGATTTCCTCGGCGCGGCCGCCGCCGGCGCGGCCGCGATGAGCCCTCCCCGCTTCTCGCCCGCGGCATGGGCGACCCGCATGCCGCGGTCCAGGCGGAAGATCATGAAGCGCCACGCGGAGAGCGTGCAGCGCTGCCGGAACTGGGTGAAGCAGCCCACGATCGCCGCCGAGAACCGCGGCATGACCGAGGGCTGCGAGCTGATGATGCAGCTCGCGCGCGACGCGGGCTTCCAGAACGTCGACCAGCGTGCCCGACCGACGGCCAGCCCGGCGTGTTCGCGACGCTCGACGCGGGCGCGCCGCGCACGGTCGGCCTCTACTTCATGTACGACGTGAAGCAGGTCGATCCCGGCGGAGTGGTCGTCGCCGCCGTGGGACGCGGCGCTCGTGGACAAGCCCGGGCTTCGGCAAGGTCGTCGATGGGCCGCGGCGCCGTCAACCAGAAGGGGCCGGAGGCCGCGTTCCTCGCCGCGCTGCACGCCATCCGCGGCGCGGGCCGCAAGCTGCCGGTCAACCTCGTGCTGGTGGCCGAGGGCGAGGAGGAGATCGGCTCGCCGCACTTCCAGCAGATCGTGCAGCGGCCGGAGGTGCACGGCCGCGCTCGAAGCGCTGCGCGGCGTCTTCATGCCGTCGGCGGCGCAGGATCCGGACGGCAGCGTGACGGTGTCGCTCGGCGCCAAGGGCGTGGTCGAGCTGCGAGCTGGTCGCGAGCGGCGAGAAGTGGGGCCGCGGGCCCGAAGAAGGACGTCCACTCGAGCAACCGCGCGCGGCTCGACAGCCCGGCCTTCCACCTCGTGCAGGCGCTCGCCACGCTGGTCACCGCCGACGGCGACCCGGCCGATCGACGGCTTCGCCGACGCGGCGCGCCCGTCTCGCGCGGCCGAGAGCGCGATGCTCGACGCGCGCCGGCGCGCGGCTCGCGAGGCGACCGCCAAGCAGCTGCTCTCGGCCGACCGCTGGGCGCACGACGCTGACCTGGCGCGCGTCGCTCGAGCGGTTCGCTGCTCCACGCCGACCGTGAACATCGAGGGGCTGGTGGCCGGCTACACCGGGCCCGGGCGGCAAGACGGTGCTGCCGCACCGCGCCGTGGCCAAGCTCGACCTGCGCCTGGTGCCCGACATGACGCTTCGACGGCGCGGTCGCGGCGCTCAAGGCGCACCTCGCGAAGCGCGGCTTCGGCGACATCGAGGTGAACCCGAGCGGCGGATACGACCCGACGAGCACCGCCGCCGGACGCGCCGGTCATCCGCGCCGAGATCGCGGTCTACAAGCGCGCCGGCCTCGACCCGATCCTCTGGCCGCGCAACGCCGGCTCGTACCCGGGCTACGTGTTCACCGGCGAGCCGCTGCAGCTGCCCGCCGGCGCACTTCGGCCTCGGCCACGGCAGCGGCGCGCACGCGCCCGACGAGTACTTCGTCATCGAGTCCACGAACCCGAAAGATGGCGATGGGACGGCGCGGTGCTCTCGTTCGTGGACTTCCTCTGAGCCCTGCACAGCTTCCTCAGATCATGGTTTAAATTTGAAGTTAAGAAGTT